>ORMF011368322.1_pt1 | contig 16037 bp, 14 predicted proteins | sample 1779871 | NCBI WGS metagenome assembly ORMF01 (sample SAMEA104232316, study PRJEB22302) | groundwater metagenome | biome: forest; feature: aquifer; material: groundwater | place: USA | collected 2011-08-07 | depth 5.4 m
GATGTTTTCTCAAGAAGAGGACGAATTTTACCATCGATAGTTTCTGGAACAATGGTACTGGCAACCGTTAAGATATAGAATTTAGAATGATGTCTGAGCTCGCGACCTATTTCTGCCACACACGTTTCCAAATCACGCGTGTCCATCTCGCCCAGAGACTGTTCCGGAGTATTCACTGCAATGAAAGCTGCCTCGGTTTTTGAAATGGCTTCGGAGTAACTACTTAAAATCAAGCGGCGGTTTCGAATCAACGATTTAAGTTTTGGTTTAATGCCCGGTTCATCAATCGGTGACTGACCGCGCTCAAGTTGACGGACGCGCTTGGGATCTCGTTCAACTCCATAAACTTGGATTCCGCGCTCCGCGATCGCAACCGCCATTGGAAGACCTAGTTTTCCTAATCCAACAATTGAAACTTTCATATGATTGAACTCTCTTGGCTTTTCATAATAACAGAAATCAATCCAATGAAGAGCGAAAGGAAAAGCCATTGCCTGCTCAGACAGTCCTCGGCCTTCGGCCTGCGGAACTCGCATTCAATGGCTTTTCCTTTCGCTGTGACATAATAGGATAAAAACAAAGGAAGAGTGTTTGATGCGAGTTTCCGAGCACCTACTGGAGCGCAGGACTGTCTGAGCAGCAAACACTCTTCGTTTGTTGGTGTGATTTTAATTTTGCTAAAAGACTTCATAGAACCATTGAAGAAACGCTGCTAGTTAGTTCCCGGTTTTGTAATTCCTTTTGCATATAGTAATTACCAATGACTAGGACGTCCATTTTTATTTTCAGAAAACAATTCACCGCTTCTTCGGGCGTGCAAACGATAGGTTCATGTTCATTGAAAGAGGTATTGAGCAAAATAGGATGACCAGTTTTGGCTCCGAATGCCATTAACAAATTCCAAAAAAGCGGCTGAGTCAGTTTCGAAACCGTTTGCACTCGCGCAGAACCATCCACGTGCGTCACGGCAGGAATGAAAGCCTTTTTTTCTGACTTCACCGGAAATACTTTAATCATAAATGGAGAGGTTGCGCAATCCATATCAAAATACTCATGCGCTTTTTCCTCAGGAATGGCCGGAGCAAACGGACGAAAATTCTCCCGATGTTTAATCCGCTCATTTAAAATATCTCTCATCTCAGGCCGACCAGGATCGGCAAGAATACTACGGTTGCCCAAAGCGCGCGGACCAAATTCCATTTTTCCTTGAAACCATCCGACTACTTTTCCGTTGGCCAGATCCTGCGCAACCGTCTCAAGTAATGCACTTTGGGGAAATTGTTCACATGACAATCCTTTCTCGCGCAAGATTTTCTCCGTTTCCTTTTCTTCTACCGCGCTCCCAAAAAAAGCGTGGTTCATCATCAAATTCCTGGGAATTTGATACAGACTGTGGCAAACAAATGCGGCTGCTCCAAGAGAAGTCCCAGCATCCCCGGCAGCAGGTTGGACGTATATACTTTTAAAAGGTGTCTTCTTCGTAATTTTCCCGTTTGCAACGCTATTGAACGCCACACCGCCAGCCAGACAGAGATTTTCTTCTTTGGTTGTATCATACAGATGATTCAGAACATGAAAGTAAATTTCTTCCAAGATCGCTTGAAGGGATGCCGCCAAATTCCAATGCCGCTCATTAATCTCCTCTTCAGGATGGCGTGGATTTCCCAATAGATCGGTCCACTTTTCTGAATAAATAATATCTTGCTCAGGCATTCCTCCTTCCCATCGAAGTTTGGCTTGCCCTGTCTGATGAATAAAATAATGGAGGTCGAGTTCGAATTGGCCGTTCGGTTTAAGCCGAACCAGGCGCCGGAATAAATCAAGATAGACCGGCTTTCCATAAGCAGCCAGGCCCATGACTTTGTATTCGTCTCCAAAATTCAAGAATCCAAGAAATTGAGTTCCGGCCGTATAGAGGAAACCGGCTGAATGAGGAAAATAAACGCGATCAAGCACATGAAGTTGATTTCCCTCACCAATTCCCCACATGGCCGAAGAAAAATCTCCCATTCCGTCAAGAGACAGGAATGCGGCCCGCGAAAATCCGGACACAAAGAAACTGCTGGCCACGTGGGCTTGGTGGTGCTCTACGTGAACACATTTTGCTTTAAGAGTAGACGGCGCAATGTTGAGCGTTTCACAAATATCTTTTTGAAATTGTGAGACTTTATAAAAAGCCTTGAGACGGTCAGAAATTAATTTGAAAGCTCCCTTGGTTTTAAAAGCAAAGATCACTTTACGCCATAAATTCACCTGCGGATTTTTGGAGATGGCAATGACATCAATCTCGGAAGGTTTAATTCCTGTTTCTTTTAGACACGCTTGCAAAGACAATTTCGGAAATCCCGTCGAATGTTTAAGACGATTAAATCTCTCTTCTTCCGCAGCCCACAATAAAATTCCGTCTTTCATCAAAGCAACCGAGGCGTCCGGATGGTACGCATTAATGCCCAGGACAATCAGATTCTGGTTCACTTAGGCTTCCTTGCTTTAATTAAAAGATTCAAACCGAACTGGTCTCCCAATAGCCTGACCAACCATCTGGGATATAGCTTCTGCAATAATTTAAAAACGGGGGTTTCATATTTCTCACTCAGCTTAATGATTAAGAGATCTCCCGGACCTAACTTGGGTGTTGCTTCAATGACTATGAAACCGGCATTTTGAAACAATCGCTTTGCTTCTTCTATTGTATATGCTTTTGTGCCTGGGCTCTCAAGATGTTCAAAAATCGCTTTCCGCGGTGATCGCCAAGGCTTGCCTTTTAGGAAACAATGCAAAAACCACAATAACCATCCCGTCCAAGATGGTACGTGATAGATCATCACTTTTAATTCCCCGCCGGGCTTTAAGACTCTAAACGCTTCTTTGACTGCCGCCTCAGGATCCGGAATATGATGGAAACATCCGTAAGAATAAACAAGATCAAAGTGATTATCCGCGAAACAAAGGGCTTCAGCGTCTCCTTGCATCAAAGCAAAATTCTTTTTCTCAGGATTCAAAATGCTCAGCCGTTCTTCGGTGCGCTTCAAAGCTTCTTCAGTGATGTCGACACCAACCGCGGCGGCAGCACTCTGGACCCATTGTCTAAAATCAGTCCCGGCGCCCAAACCAATCTCGAGGACTTTTTGCCCTGCATATTTATTAAAACCCGCAAACTGTGGAATGAACGGCTCCATACGATATCGAGAGAATTCTATTTCCAATAAAAATTTTTCTAGGTCCTTGGAATGACCGTATCGCACACCACAAGCTTCTTGTTCCCAATAATCTTTAACGTTCGTTTTTTCAAACGGCATAGGTAACAAGAGGCTCTTTGTTAAATTCCAACATCTTCATGAGAAGCATCACGCAAACAAAAAATGGAAATGCGAAGACTCCGCCTGCAGAATAAATCCAACTTTCTAATATCGACGTCAGAAAACCAGATAGAACGCTTGCGTAAAGAGCGACGACAAATAACCGAGATTGGCTTCCCAACTGAGAAATCTTAGCTAAGCTTTTGATGAGAAAACCAATGAACGCCGAATAAAAAACGACCGCGGTGATCCATCCTAATTGAAGAGCAAGACCAAGAAAAGAGTTGTGCACAGCAGCTCCTGCATGCGTTTGGAAATCATATCCGTAGTATTTAAAAATTACATCCTCTACGCCGAAACCATAACCCCGAATAGGATGGTCGTTGATTAATCCAAACGCAGCTTCCCAACCTTCCAACCTTCCTCCTAAAATATAGACACTCTCGGGACGAATTAAGGACTGAGGCAAAAAAAGGCCAAATAAATCCACATATAAAAACATCAGCACAATAAGGAATGTAGCACATACGATCAGAAATGCGCCCTGACGCTGGGTGGATAAATATAAATAGATGCATAATCCAATAACGCCGCACACAAAAGCATTCCTTGAAAAAGAATAAAAAAATGAAAACACAACCGCGCACAGGAGAAAAAGACTTAACACATTTGGCTTGCGCTGAAAGTTCCAAAAAACCAGAGGAAGAATAATGGCGCTAAAATCGCCAATACTGTTTGGATTGGTAGTGATTCCGCCAAAACGTTTATAAGACTCGATAACGTATGTATTTTCCGTCATCAGATTAAAAGAATCCTCGGGATTAATGAATAAAAAAATGATATTAATCAGATAGTACAAAAACCAAACAAAAATAAGCGCCTTGATCAGCTTATAAGCATCGCTTGGATTCCGACAGGTAATCCAAAGCGCCCAGAAAATAGCGACATACAGGAGCAAGTTTCCGGTGGAGCGCAACAAGGTCAATTTTGGATGAATTGAATAAACATACGATAGAAAAGCAAAAATAAGAATTCCACAAGCTAATAGATCAAGGAAAAGAATTTTCCTGAGCTTAACTCTTCGAAGCGCAAGAAATCCGCACAAAATAATCCAACCATAACAGCCGAATCTAATTTCATCTAACTTACCCAGCACGGGGAAAAGGCGCGTACCGTAAAATAAAAGCACTGCCTGGGTTATTATGATGGCAATCGTCATTGTTTTGGTTTTTCGAGCCGCATATCCTCCGCTATAATTGATGGAATGGGCCCTTTTTTCGGATGACAATAGACGGCCATGATCGATAGGCCCTCTTTCGCATAAGGGCCGACAAATAAATCTTTCTCGACTTCCATTTCATAAAAGACGGTCGTCCCGATCTGACGACTTATTTTGGATTTCAACTGCGTAAAAAAAAGCCCTCTCAATTGAAACGGGTCTAAGATCTGAATCCATTGATGCAAAATGCTCTGTCTTCGGTTAAGGCTCATGATGTCAACGCGCCCAAAGAACCGTTTGAGATATCGGTCGAAACCAGAGCGATTCCATTCTTGGACGTGATGAGGGTTTTTAGGCGCCGAGGTAGTCCGATGCGGATTGAGAGCAGAGATGAGACAGATTCTATCGGGACGAAGAACTCTCATGAGTTCGTTTAGAAAACCATCTGAATCTGAGACGTGTTCCACGGTTTCAAAGGAGCATACGACATCAAAGGAGTTAGAAGAAAAAGCAAGCTCCTCGGAATTCATCACCATAAATTGAACGTTCGGAAGATGAACGGAGCCCACTCCCTTTGGTTCTTCTTCTAATTTAATTCTCTCGCAATACTTCATTTACGAAATTGGCCTTCATTTCGCCATTCTTATGCGGCGACCCATTCGCAGCTGGGCTATGACGAGACACCAAAAGGGGAACGCAAAAGCACTGCCCACCGTATAAAGCCAGCTTTCAAAAAAGGCATTGATTAATCCACCAAGAATAGAGGCATTAAGCGCCAAGAGCAAAGGAAACGATTGTTCGCGCGGCATTTTGTGTAGTTGATAAGCGCACCGAAAAAAGATAAAAAACAGCGGCACGTAAAAGAGCAAGACGCCCACAATGCCAAGCTGACTCGCTAATCCTAAATATGAGTTGTGAGCGTAAGCACCGGCATGACTCATAAAAACACTGTCGAAATGTAAAAATAAATGATCTTCCGTTCCAAAACCAAAACCTAACCACGGTCGTAATTTAATCAAACGGATGACTTCAGACCAACCCTCAAGTCGTCCTCCGCCGAGGCTGAGTGAGTCCCATTTCAAATAATCCTTAAAGAACGAATAACCGAACAGTTCGGCATAGAGGAATATGGCACCAACAAACACGACCATCCAAGTCAGAATGGTAGCCCGGTGAACTCGATAACAAGAAAGCAGAAAATAACCGCTGGCAATGGCAGTGGCTAAAATTCCACCGCGCGATCTTGATATAAACAAGCTGATCGCAAACAAGATAATACAGTAGAGACCTTTCTTCTTTTGGTCGCAAAGATAACTCCAGAACGCGAGCGGCATCAAAAGAGATATGATCACCCCGACGGTATTTGGACCTTTAAAAATTCCGGTAAACGACTGATTGGCGCCCATTCTAAGTCCAATCAAAAAAAGAGGGAAAACAGAGTATAAAAATTGATAGATCATGGTAGTTACTTTCTTTTCATCTTCAATATAATGCGACACACCCCAAAATACGGCCAAGTAAAAAAGGACTAATGTGAAAGCACGTTCAACGGTCAGATGAGGCATAATTGAATAAGTTTGGGAATAAAAAGCGAGGCCAATAAAACCAAGCGCCCAAAGATCGATTAGTCGAAGCCTTTCTTTCACCTTTCCAGACATCCAGTTCCAAAAAGCCACAATAGCCATCGCAATCAAAAATACCCACCTAAGAGTCATGAAAAGAACACCAATTCCGAAAATCCCGCAGTTTGCTAAAAGAAATATCAAAGAGGTGAAAAAAATGAGATGCCGAAAATCGATGAAACATAAGGTAATCAACATACAACCAAGCACCAATAACCAAATGATAGGCCACTGATTCTGGGCAATGAACATCCCCAAGAAACCTGGCAAAAGAATGAGGGCGAGAACAAAAGCACAGATCCCGAGTAGGTAAAAAAATGTTTTAGGAGTGCGAATATGCAGAGTAGACATGGCCCGCCAGATATTTCGAACTCAGAGATCGTTTCTTCCAAAGATAATAGGCAAATGGCTGTAAAGGACTGTCGCGATACTTACCCAGAATAAACTTTAAGATAACGCGTCTTACCTTATATAAAGACCAAAAAAACTTACAATAGATCAACGTAAAAACCGAGTTCTCGCTCATGCCCAAATGACGAATTCGAATAGTCTGGCACTCCCGAGTGGCTTCTCGGTTGTAGAGAACGCTTTTACTTTGAGGGTGCCATCTGAAATTAGCAAACATACGGTTAATATGCATAATGGTTCTAGAGTCTGCAATTTTAAGCCAGTAGTCATAATCCATGACATGATCCAATAGAAGTGTCAAATTTGCCAATCCGCAGAAACGCCCGGCGGCGAAAAAAAAACGGTTGGATAAGAAACGAATTGGGCCAAGAATAAATAAGAAGCTTTGTGAAACGCAATTTCATGATTGGTCATAATGTTCAAACCGTTCTGATCGATCACATAACAATCGCCATAAACCATATCCACATTTGGGCCGCTTCCAGTCCCTTATTCATTACCTCGCTTTGTTTCAAATCCTGGACAACTCAAAAATTTAACCTTCGGCTCGTAGTTTCTTAAAACGTTACGCGCCTCGTCCGTCGATCCGGCATCCACAACAATACATTCCACATCAGAACGTTTTTGGGCCAAAATGCTTTCAATCGCGTCTCTCAAGTATGCGGCTTGATGATACGAGGGCATGATGACAGAAATCGCCGGATCTTGAAATGCGCTATGATTCATGATAGGTAACCCGTTGGATTGAATAATGAGCAGCCGAAATCAGGAACCGCTTTAAAGATAAAAGATCGTCTTTCCTGAACCAGAACATCTGCCGTAAAGAAGTTAAATTGAACCAGCGAAGGAGCCACAAATAAGAAAAAAGTTTAATGGAAGCAATCAGCGAGGTCGCTATGGCTGTCCCGATGAGACCATATTTTGGAACTAATCCATAGTAAATCAATAGCCCAAAGAAAAAAATTCCCCAGTTCGCTTTGGCGCATAAACCGGGGTTTTTCATCTGCCCTACCATGTAACTCGTTAAAAAATTTGTGATAATGCCAGCGACCATTGCAAGCAATAACACAATCAATGCATAGGTAGAGGGTGCATAGGCCTTGCCATAAAACCCATGGATCAAAATACGGCTTAATAAACAGATAATGAGACTCGCCATGAGAGCTAAAAAGAAACTATGACGAATGAGACGTTTAACAAAGGACTCTGCCAATTTGGCTTCACTTCCAATAATTTGGGACCGGCTGGCATTGAGCAAAGCATTAAATAAAAACACGATTTTCATCATGAGACCATATGCCACCGCATAATAACCGACCGCGGCGCTGCCGGCATAATGATTCAAAAAAAACAAACCCAAATGGACCACCGTGACCGCCGGAAGAAAAGCAAAATGAACCTTTGCACCAAATGCCAAGCTTTGACGTAAAATTTGAGGTTCAAATGTCAACTTCCAATCGCTTTGATAAAACAACCATCCTGCCTGAAGGGCCGCGATGCATAAGATGGACAACATCCACGTTGTTACTGCTCCGGCTAACCCACGATGCAATAAAACAAGGAACAGAACAGGTCCTAGCAAATCCAAAATTCCTTTCAATATTTTAAGCAAGTTGAAAACACGAATATGAGTCATCCCAATCATGATTCGATTGGCAATATTTGAATAAACAACAAACGGAATCATCAGAACGGTAATTAATATAAAAGAACGGTCAACACCTTTGAGCGCAGACAGAAAAAGCCACGGTTCCAGCAAAAGAAAAAAAACGAGGCCAATCATCCCAGCTCCCATAGAAAAAAGAATGGTGTACATATGAACCGCGCTCAACGAGTATTCTTTTTTAGCTAACTGGATCTCGGCTGTTGCATCGATTCCGAAGATGAGCAAACTAACCAAATACGTACTAAATAAAGTAATAATGGCAAAAAATCCGCGGCTGGCCGGACCTAACTGCCGGGCAATAATGATGCTGGCAACAAAAACTAAAGCATAGCTGAGTAGGTCGGCAACAAAGCCGATCATCGTATTAGAAACCAAACCTTTACTGGATGAAATCATAACTTAACGCCTTCGGCGGTTTGTAAATCTCCTTTGGCTTCAAAGAAACGTGTGATTCGATTTCTAAAAAGGGCTCTTTTATCTTCGGGTATTAGATCATATAAATTAGCAAGCTCCAATGGGATCTTTTCAGCGGCAATCACTTCAAAAATTGGCTCCAAATAAGTACTGTTTATCGCCAGCGTCTCTTTAAACAAAAGCGAAGCTGGCGCTTGCCTGCCAAGTTTTAATTGATTTCTGCCCAATTGAAACAAATAAAATGGATTTTTCGATTCAAGCTTTGTCGCATTTCGCAAGGGCAATTCTGCTAATTGAGGGTGATCTGACAATTCATAAAGATTGGCGAGCGCGTAATGATATTCGGCCTTCCAGGGGGATTGTAAAATTGATTGTTTCATTGATTCTTCAGCTTTCCCAAACCACATGTAACGTTTGGGCTGATTTTTCTGTTCCAGAAGACCAAAATAAACAAACACTTGTCCTAGTGCGTGATCGATTCTTGCTTGGCTGCCAAATTTTTTAGCTTTGAGCAAATTCTCATATGCTAATATTAGGGGTGACGTAGAAATCAATTTGTCTTCCGCAATTTTTGACAGCCCTTTTCGAGCTTCCAAATAATAATGTTCGGAAGCCCATTGACGCCAAAGAATTGGGGTCAACCCTATAAAAATAACTGCAACTAAGATCATCTTGATTAACGATAAATTTAATTTTTGTGGAGGGTCGACTGCCAGTTCTCCTGCTGTCAGGCGAGTTAAAACTCCACCGAGAACAGCGAACAAAGCCATATTGGCCGGGACGTGAGTTGTAAAATCAAAACAGCTATGGGCTGTCATCCCAAGACAAGATGAAAAGAGTCCTAAAGAAAGCCACCGGACGGTTTTGCTTTGAACGGTTGGCCACCATTTGAGAAATCCAAATAGACTCGTGATCCAAAATGCGATGAGAATGCCACTGCCGATCAAGCCAACTTCGGCCAAGGCTTGGAGGAGTTCGTTTTCGGAATAATAAAAGTTAATTTGTGAAAAAGTATCGAGTTCCGGTATTGACTTATATAAAGGAAATAATTCGTTGAAATTGCCGGCTCCAATGCCAGCGATCGGAAAATCGGTAAAGATCCGGAGTGTATCTCTCCAGTTAGACAGCCGGAATTGAAAAGCATAGTCAATGGGAGACATTTGGTGAAGCATTTTCATTTTATAAATGAGTGGTTTTACCAGATCTATACCCATCCATAAAACCACACCCACAAAAATGAGCATCATCACCACACTCGCTAACCAATTTTTTGACTTAAGCATAAAAAACAACCCAAAACTCAAGAAGGCAATCCCAAAGCCGCACAAACCTCCTCGAGAAGCAGACGCCAAAAGAGCGGTGAGCTCGACCAAAAATATTCCGCTTAAAATTAATAGAGGAGTCGCTTCTTTGGAGAAAAACCAAAGCATTTTTTGTCTGAACGATTTTAAGTGGAAGAAGGAAGACCGGTCGCATACGAGCACCATAAAGGCCAGCACCAATGGAAGTGTCATCACCAAATAGTTGGCAAAATGATTTTTATTGAGATAAGGAGTAAACGGCGAGGATTTGGAAAATATAAACCGAGCAAATACTAGATCGGGATTTATTCGATGAAAGATGAGGCCCAGGAAACTCAAAACAAAACCAATTCCTATAATTGCAAGAATCAGCCGTCTTATTTGAACTTTGGATCCAATCAAACAAAAGGAGACGAAAAAAAATCCGAGGTAAGCAATCAACTTCCCGAATTCTACTCTCATACCATAGGAATTGATTGAAGGAGGAGTCCAATGTGAATTAGATATCCCCGCCGGCGAAAAAGTTTCAAGTAACGCGACCAGTTTTGACGAAATGATTTTTACCATCGGCAAAGGCAGCGGAATTAATTGAAAGCACAAGAAAACGGTCCAAGCCAATAAAATATAAAGTGGGGCGCGGTATTTTAAGTTGGCCTGCGAGATACCTAAAAAGATCGCCAAACCAACCAGGAAAGCAGAAGAGATTTCTAGAAGGGTATACCCTTCGATGAAGCCGCCTCCAAAGAGAAGTGCCACGGAAAAAAGCGTCAAATAAAGAATTCCTTCGATCACAATGACGGGAATAATCATTCCTTCATCAAAACCTTTCGCGGTGTCGTCTCAAAGAATTCATGAGCTTTGGCAAATCCAAAATTTTTTCTAACATCCTCTCTCACCTTCGACAACAACGGTTGGCGAGCCACTTCGTTGTGAGCATCCGAGGCAATGATGTGAACCAAATTTCTTTTCAAAAGTTCACGGGCACACTCCATCGCCTTTAAACCAAATCCTCCGGTCAAACTCATTGCTGTAATCTGGCAAAGAGCGCCTTGTTTTATGAAATCGGCGAGTAAATTCAGATGACTTTGAAGATACATATTGCGTTCTGGATGCACAATAATCGGAATCAAATTCTTGGTGATGAGCTGAAAAATGAGTTGGTCAGAATTCGGCGGAACAATGGAGTGTGGAAATTCCAAAAGAAAGTAACGGCCGTTCCCATTCAGGGTTAAAGAGATTTCTTGCTCCAGAAGATTCGGCAGGTCTGGGCGGCAATGAACTTCAGCTCCTAATAAGATTTCAAGCTCGATTTCTTCCTCGTCCAACTTTCTTTTTAATTGATATAAAGCGTCCTCAAAATGATGCCCATTAGTAGATGCCATCCCATTAAACACGTGCGGCGTAGCGACCAAAACGTTAATACCGTCCTGTTCAGCCATTCGGCACATCCGGACAGCTTCCTCCCAAGACGCGGCGCCGTCATCGACGCCAGGAATAATGTGACTATGAATATCAATCACACTTAAGAGCCTAAATTGCTGAGAGGAAAGTGCGCTCGGGGGATGAGTGGTGGAAGTTTAATCGCCTGACTTTTCGGAAGTCGCAATGAGTCGTTCAAAACTTTTTTCCTGATTGGCATAAGAACTCCCATAATAAGAGTGCTGCGGATAATGATAACCTTCCTGTTTGAAATCAACTGCATTGATAACGACACCGATAATCTTTGCGTGGACTTCAAGAAACTTATTTTTAGCCTTTGCCACAATATGCTTGGGGGTCCTATTATACCGAGTGACTAAAATAACCCCGTCCAGGAACGAACTCAGAACAACCGGGTCCGTAACGGCCATGAAGGGCGGTGAATCTAAGAGAATATAATCAAAACGTTCCCGCCACTTTTCAATTAATTGACGCATTTTTTGGCTTCCTAACAGTTCCGACGGCATAGGCGGAATGGGGCCTGCAAATAGAACGGATAAATTTGGAATCTCTGTTTGAGAGATAAATTCTGAAGGATCATCATCAGTATCAGAAAGTGCGTTACTTAAACCTTGAGGAGAAGGCTGAGGAATCACTGTGTGAAGGTTCGGCTTCCTCATATCAGCGTCGATGAGAAGAACGGTCGATCCGGTCATCGCAATCGTAACTGCAAGGTTGGAGCAAACCACCGTTTTTCCTTCTCCAGAATACGGGCTCGTAATCAAAAGCGTTCTAAGGGGTTTATCAGAAGATGAAAAAAGCAAACTCGTACGAATCGCGCGAAATGCCTCCGCAACACTGGAAGAAGGATCCGTTTGCACGATCAATTTTTGCGACTCGGTATTCCACACAGACACAACACCCAGCACTGGCAATTGTGCCGTATGTTCAATGTCTTCAGGTGATTTCAAGGTATTGTCCAAAGATTCGATCAATAAACATAAAGCGCTCCCGCCGAAAGCGCCGATTAAAATACTTAAAAAAATGTTGAGCAAAACTCGAGGAGCCACCGGCCGAGTGGGAACTTCAGCGCGGTCAATCACAACCACATTGGTGTTTTCCATGCCTTCGCTGACCATCGTCTCCTTAAGACGAGACGACATCGATTCAAAGATCTTACGATTGCTTTCAACTTCACGCTCCAATTGGTTGTATAGAATTGACAGGTTTCCAGACGCCAAATCTTTCATTTCATTACCCAGTTGCTGTTCGAGTACGGTCAGCCGGCCTTGGGCCCGGATCACTTCAGGGTGCTTGGGCAAATATTTTTCGTTCAGCTCAGCGAGTTCTTTTCTCAGTTTTACGACTTCAAATTGAAGCTCTGATTTAGCTAATTTATTCCGGACGTCATCAATCTTTCCATGAATCCAATAGGCGGCTTGCTGAGTCATGATCAGTCTTTTGTCTAGATTTTGATCGATATAAAACTTCACCACAGCGTTTGCAATATCGGCCGCCTGCTTGGGGCTTTTGGAATATGCGCTGACATCAACCAGTCGCGTTTGCTTAACGGGAGAAATCTCGATCGTCGTGAGAAATGCTTTGATCGGATCATTTGTCCAATTAAATTGAGACCACAGGTTTAAGTCGTCCATTACTCTTTTCGCCACCGAGCGGCTTTTCAGGACACTATATTGAGTAGGGTAATAATCGAGTCCGCTGGTTTGAACGGAAAAAACATCTTGGAAGGAAAGGATATTCTTACTTGCTTGTTCAATTAATATTTTAGTCGTTGCTTTATACGATTTTGGCAGGATGAGGGAATAAAAAGTGGTGGATAGAACAGCGACGACAAAAAACGTAATGGCAACTCGTTTTCGTTTGAGAACGATGTGCCAGTATTCGTTTAAGGTTAGAATTTTCGGATTTTCGGTAATTGAAGGAAAAATATTCACGGATTTAGAATTAAAAAAAGCTTTCTGGCACCACAACCGTATCTCCCGGCTGAAGTGTCACGTCTTCTGACTGGCCTTTGGTAAGATTATTGACATTCACTTCAATGATCTGCCGCTGATTTCCATGTTCACGAACAATTCGTGCTTTGCGCGAATTTGCAAGCTTTGTAAAGCCCCCCGCAGTCGAAATGGCTTGAAGGACGGTCATTCCGCCTCTAAATAAATACGGCCCGGGTTGATTAACCTGTCCAAAGACAAAGATGTTGCTGAATTCTTTGACGGAAACTCGGACGTTGGGATTTTTGATGTAGTCTTTGGCTAAAGCGGTTCGAATATAATCTTCCAGCTCAACTACAGACATCCCTACGACTTTGATTCGGCCCAGGAATGGGTAAGAAATATATCCACTGTCGGTGACATGGATTTCTTGAGTCAAGCCTTCTTCCCCGTACACAACAATTTCAACGACGTCATTTCCACCGATTCGATATTCCCCGCTCAGACCATCTTTCTGGGGTGCGGCCTGAGAGGCAATCGAGAGATTCGTCAAGAGGAGGAACGAAAACAAAAAGGAAAGAAAAAAAGACAACCCTACACCTTTGCCGTTAAGCCCAATGTTATCAGATGATCCGTATAATCAAAAACAGAGGCGTTTGAATTTCGCCGACTGTACTGATAAGCGATATCACTCGTCACCCATTCATTGATGAGATAAGAGAACTTGACTCCCGTGCTGAACAAATTATCGTCGCGCTTGCGTCCAACGAAAATATTATTTCCGGCAGTGCCTTCCTGTTCATAATCTTGTTTCGCGTAAGAAACATCAAATGTTCCTAAGACCTTTTCTGTAAAGCCTTGCTTCATTTTTAGAAATAGGAGGTCTTGCCGAAAGAAATTGGTAGTCGAGAAGGTTGATTGTTCCGTACTTCTCGTCCATCCAAAATCGATATTGGTTTTTGCAAAAGAACGATAATTCGTTGAAACTGCTGCAACAAAGTTATTTGCATCGGTGGCTTGATCATAGCTGATACGCTCGTAGCCGAACCTCGAGAAAAAAGAAGTCTTGGGTAAAAAATGGCCGGCGAAACCGACAAAGATTTCGTTTCCAAGGCCGTCACGTCTGCTATCTTTTGTATAATCATAATCGGTAAAAGCATAATCGAGGGTCACATTCGTTTTAGGCCCTGTTTCTACGGCGACACCGCTATAAAATTTATGCGCATGATAATTTAAGGATTTATGAATCTCAGAGTCAAAGCTTCTGTAGAAATAGTCATAACCCCCTCTTACTGTTGTATGATTGAATTTGTATCCCGCACTTGTGTCTACGTCTTGTTCAAACCGAGGTACACGTTCAGTGAATTGAGTTCCAGAACGTGAGGAGGTTTTACTGAGACGTTGATTGACATGAATAAATGAATTTGTAAAATTGAGCGCTGCTTCGCTCGCAAGATATTGGTTTTGGGCATTTTCCCTTGGATATTTCATGAATTGTTCAAAATCAACATAGTAATCTGCCTTGAAGTAATGATCTGCAAATGGGATAACGACCTGTACGCCGGGTGATTCACGAAAAATGGAATCCATCTTCGCGTCTTTTGAATCTAAGAAAACGTTGCTGTCCAATAGATATTCGGTTCGAACTCGAGGATTAATTTCGAAAGTATCATACGTAAGCTGTTGGTCCAATTTCTCAAACCAATTGGAAGGAATAAGCCCTTCCTGTCCTTCACCAGTTCGTTTTGCAGACGTCGGAGTACGAGACACAGATGGTGATGTTGCATTCTGGGTTATCGGCGAAGATTTTTTGGTTCCCAGTCTAGTGAACTTGGCCAATTGAGAACGCTTCGGTTTACTGACTTTGGCGGTCTGGCTGGTATTCACCAAATCATCGGCAAAGGAAATATAATTTGAGGCTGAAACAACAAAAACATAAAAGAAAGCAAAAACTGAAAGTACAGTCCACCGTAGTTTTGTCATTGTTTTTCTCGCTTGTTAATGTTAATAACCTTGGACTTTTCCCAATTCCGTGTCTTTTTGTCGACCAACGTTTTGGGCGGGGTCAGTTCCTGGAGCAAGCGTATCTAAAGCCGTTGGGGCCACTGGTTCGGCTTCAAACGTCTGGCCGGCTCCAAGAGTTTCAGTTGTTCCATCTGCTCTAACGATTTCCACCGAGCCTTCCAAGACTTTCAATAGGCCGCGTCCTGTGCTGAGATCTTTATGAACTTCGATTTTTCCTTTATCGCGAAGGGTAACTTTTTCGTTATTAATAATGAGGGTAATAACATCGCCTGCATCCGTCGCAATATGAGCGATCCCTGTCACAACTTCGATTGAGGCTCCCGATTCGATAGGAGGAAGGGGTTGCCCTGATTCTATGGTTTTCAATTCATTGGAAGGAGTTGTTAAAATGACAGTGCCGGTACGGTGGTCAAGATTGATCGCCGCAAAACCGGAAGAGGAATTGAACAGAAAGACAATGCTAACAATGGAAACAAGTGCTGCTTTTTTATTGTTTGTCTTAAACATTTTTACCCCGCTTTTTACGCTTTTTAAGTATCGGCTGCATAACCTAAAAATTAACATGAAAAAATTTTCAAAGAATCGTACGTAGTTTAGGTCTGCACTTTAAGAAAGTCAATCTTTTTGATGAGCAATGTTTGTTCTCCATTCAAGATAGCGTGAATGAAACCTTCGGCACACTTTTGAGGAGAAAAATCTGCTGCTTTTTCCC
>ORMF010451012.1_pt1 | contig 16030 bp, 16 predicted proteins | sample 1779871 | NCBI WGS metagenome assembly ORMF01 (sample SAMEA104232316, study PRJEB22302) | groundwater metagenome | biome: forest; feature: aquifer; material: groundwater | place: USA | collected 2011-08-07 | depth 5.4 m
ATAATGTGCATGGGGTACTTATCTCCTCCCTCTGGCAGCTTGTCTTTTGGTCAAAGCTAGTCTACCAGAATAGGTTGGGGTAAGTACCCTTTTTGTACCCTCCCCCTACGTATCTAAAAGACCCTTTCGCGGGAAGCTCAGGACAAGGACAGTTGACCACCTCCACTCCCTGCGCTAAAGTAGAGGCAATTCCTGGCGGCATACCTGGCGAGGTGGCAACGTGGTCAGAGTGCGACTAGAAAGCAATTTCGACCTGGGCCGTGACAGCCTGGAGCTTCCCGAACAGGCGGCGACCTTGAAGCAGTTGCTTGCGGCACTTGGGCAGCTTCAGCAGCCGGCCGTGGACTTTCTGGACCGCCTCACCGGAGACGTGGACGACTTGTTCCTCGTAACAATCAACGGACGGGAATACAAGGACATGCCGGGACGCCTGACCCTGCCTCTAAAGGACGGAGACAAAGTCCGCATCGAGGTCGTGATCTTAGGCGGCGGCTAGGGTCATAAACTAGCATCAAAGGAGGTTCCCTCAAATGGTCCTGAATGGCATCAAAGTTGTGGAGATGGGCCAGTTCATCTTCGTCCCCTACGCGGCAGCCCATCTGGCTGATATGGGGGCGGAGGTTATCAAACTCGAGAACCCGGCGGGCGGCGATCCCCAGCGGGGCTACCTGAGCAGCCGCCACGTGGGACTCCCCATCGCCAACTACAACTGGATGTTCGAGCAGAACAACCGAGGCAAGAAGAGCCTGGCCATCAACGTCAACACCAAGGAAGGCCTGGAGGTGGCCCATCGGCTCATCGCCACCGTAGATGTGTTCATGTCCAACTTCCAGGTCACTACCCTGAAGCGCATGCGCCTGGACTACGACACGCTGTCGAAGCTCAATCCCAAGCTAGTCTATGCGCAGGGCACCGGCTACGGCCTCAAAGGGCCGGACAAGGACCGGGGTGGCTTCGACTATGGTCTGTTTGCCCGCACGGGCATGATGGCATCCTTCGGTGAGCCGGGGACTCCACCCGTGCAGTGCCAACCAGGCATGGGGGACCATATGGCCGCTATGAACCTGTGCTGTGCCATAACCGCCGCATTGTTCCACCGCGAGCGTACCGGCGAGGGGCAGTTGGTCCATGCCTCACTCTATGGGAGCTTCCTGGACGCTGGTTCGGTGAGCCTCCAGTCCTGCCTGGCGACGGGTGAGGAGATTGAGCGCAAGGACCGCCGAAAGGCCAGTAACCCGCTGTGCAACGCCTACCAGGACAAGAACGGGGAATGGCTCCAGGTCTCTTCCAAGCAGCCGGACCGCAACTGGCCCGATTTCTGCCAGGGCCTGGGCCTCCAGCATTTGCAGCATGACCCCCGCTTCCATAACACCCAGGCCCGCGTGGACCATGGGGAGGAGCTGGTGGCCATCCTAGATCGCAAGTTTGCCACTATGACCACGGACGAGGTGGAGCAGGTCTTCAAGGGCAAGGAGGTGCACTGGTCACGCGTCTACAGCTACAAGAAGATCGCCCAGGACCCACAGGCATGGGAGAACAACTACATCGTGAAGATACCTCACCCTGAAGTTGGCGAGTATACGACCTTCGGCTTCCCTCTGGAGTTCAGCAAGACGCCCGCCAAGGTCGGCGCCGGCTCGGCCAAGCTGGGAGAGCAAAACGAGGAAATCCTGCTTGGCCTGGGCTACTCCTGGGACGACATCATCAAGCTCAAAGAAGCAAACATCCTGCTGTGATATAGACCCGAGGTTGGCCGACCGCAGAGCCGACTCCGGCCAGGCGAGGGCCCCTTGATGGAAACCAACGGCCGACGAAGAAGAGGACCGATAGCGGAGACCATGATAGCATGAGAGGCTCCGGAATGTTCATAGTTCTCCTCCTCGTGCTTGGGCTTATGGCCGCCTTCGTCGTCTGGCAAGCAGCGCCTGCGGGGACACCCGATGTGCCCAAACTCACCAACGACGATGTCTTGTCAATTACGAGGGCCTACATGGCCTCGGCCCCACCCGACGTTCGTGCCGCGCTTGACATGACGGGTTGTAGCTGGGATGCCAGCTACCGAGGCCGCGGGGCCTGGAAAGTCGTCATTCTACCCAAGGACACGCCGTGCACTGCGCAGTTCCGCTGGCGCGTGGATGACACCACGGGCGCGGTCGCCCCTTGGCAGTAGCAGTCGCATTTCCCCCTCCCCACACTAACATCTAGGTCGTCCCGAATTGCCGAGATACCCCACGGCGGGCAAACACCGTCCCCGGGGTCGGAGTCGTTCGTAGGCTGCCGCTGCTGTCAAATGTTATAATAACTATATGCTAATATGTGTCAATTATCTTCTGGGGGAGGTGCTGCATGGAGGTAAAGACTGGCCAAGGTGTCTCGATGGTCAGGGCCACCAAGGAGTCCATGTCCAAACAGGGTATCCCATACTACGTGGGGGTCAGCGCAGAGAACGCTGGGGCCGAACGCGTTTCTCTTAACTTGATCGTCATTCCGCCCGGAGGCCACGCCGAGGCCCATTACCACCGGGGACACGAGAGCGCCATCTACCTAATCAAGGGGCGCGTGAAGACTCGCTACGGTGAGCGCTTGGAGAAAGAGATCATTAACGAGGCCGGGGACTTCCTCTTTATCGAGCCGAACGTGCCCCATCAACCCTTCAACCTGGACGACAAAGAGCCGGCGGTGGCAGTAGTGGCCCGCTCCGACCCGCGTGAGCAGGAGAGCGTGGTGCTCTGCCCGCCATACGAGGGCGAAGACTAGGCGCGGGACATCTCCACCCCCTCTCACTTTGGGAGAGGGCTAGGCTTGCCCTGAGCAAAGTGAAGGGGTGAGGGCACGCTCAGCGTAAGGACGCTCAAGGCTTCAGCCTGGGGCTGTCGCTTGCACCGCTCGATGGCGAATGAGCCTCTTTGGTGTGGGCGGTTTGCCTTTACTTTGCCCACTAAGGGTAATATCATAGTTACCCAGATTCACCATGTCAGACGAACGTACTAGCTTACCCCCAGCCTATGACCCCCACCAGGTGGAGCAGCGCCTCCGGTATGACTGCCCGGGCATAGTTGTCAACGAGAGCCTGCTGGATCGGTTGCCCTTGACACCCATACCCTTCCGCTATACCCTAACATTGGGTAATGAATTTGCTTTACCAGAGGGGCAGCCATGAGTAGAGCAACCAGGGTGGTGAACCTCTCCCTGCCGCCGGAGGTCTTTGACGAGGTAGAACGCATGGCCCGGGAGGAGAACACCTCCCGCAGTGAAATCCTCAGGGAGGCCCTGAGACACTACACCCGCACCCAAAGGCTGTGGCGGCAGATTTACCGGTGGGGGGAGGAGAGCGCCCGAGAGCTCGGCATCCGGAGCGAGGCCGACGTGGATGGGCTCGTCCACCAGTTCCGCAAGGAACAGCCCACGGCCTGATGCCCAAAGTAGTCCTGGATACCAACGTCTTCATCTCGGCTATTCTAACCCGGGGCCAGTGCCGGGAAGTCGTGGAGATGGCCAGAAAAGGCACTATTGAGCTGGCAGTCTCGGAGTCCATCCTGGGGGAAACGGAACGCATTCTCAGGTTGAAGCTGCACCGCGCTGACTGGGAGATAGACGCCATTCTGCGAGGGATAAGGGAAATATCTACCTTCGTCTCCCCTGGTCAACGGCTCACTGTCATTACTGCCGATGATGCCGATAACCGGGTCCTCGAATGCGCCGTGGCGGCCAAGGCCAACTACATCGTCTCTGGGGACACTCGTCATCTCCTGCCCCTTAAGGCGTTTGAAGACATAAGCATCGTGAGTCCGTCCGGATTCTGCAAACTCATGGAAATGGAGCCAGATGCCTGACCTGTCCAGTTCCTACGATCCCCGCCAGGTGGAGCAGCGGCTCTACGCCTGGTGGGAGGGCCAGGGCTACTTCCAGCCTCGCGTTGACCCTAATAAGGCGCCGTTCGTCATCATCATGCCCCCACCCAACGTCACGGGGGAGCTGCACCTGGGCCATGGCCTCACCACCGCCATCGAGGACGCTCTAATCCGCTGGCACCGCATGCTGGGCGACCCCACACTGTGGCTCCCTGGCCGCGACCACGCCGGCATCGCCGCTCAGGTGGTGGTGGAACGGGGACTGGCCCAGCAGCGCCGCAAGCGCCAGGAGCTGGGCCGCGAGAAGTTCCTGGAGCACATGTGGCAGTGGATGGACCAGTATGGCAAGGCTATTACCGAGCAGCACCGCCGGCTGGGCGCCTCATGCGACTGGACCCGGGAGCGTTTCACGCTGGACCCAGGTCCGTCTCGGGCCGTGCGCACCACCTTCGTGCGCCTATATGAGAAGGGCCTGATCTACCGAGGGGAGCGCATCATTAGCTGGTGCCCCCGCTGCGGCACGGCCCTCTCGGACCTGGAGGTCGTCCACCAGGACGTCTCGGACTACCTGTACTTCATCCGCTACCCTTTTGCCGATGGCAAGGGACATTTGACCGTGGCCACAACCCGCCCAGAGACGCTCCTGGGCGACACGGCGGTAGCCGTCAACCCCAAGGACAGCCGCCACAAGGCCGCTATTGGGCGCACAGTCCTGCTTCCCGCGCTGCGCCGCCCGCTCCCTGTCATCGCCGACGAGGCGGTAGACCCGTCCTTCGGCACCGGCGCCCTCAAGATAACGCCTGGCCATGACCCGGTGGACTTCGAGGTAGGCCAGCGCCATGGCCTGCCCTCCATCCTGGCCATGAACTTTGATGCCACCATGAGTCCCCAAGCCGGACCGTACGCGGGCATGGACCGCTTTGCCTGCCGCAAAGCCCTGCTGGAGGACCTCAAACGCGAGGATTTGCTGGAGAAGATGGACCCCTACACCCACTCCGTGGGACACTGCGACCGCTGCAAGACCATGGTGGAGCCACTGGCCAGCCGCCAGTGGTTCGTCAAGATAGCGCCCCTCGCCGAGCCTGCCCTCAAGGCAGTGCTCGATGGGCGCATCCGCATTGTCCCCGAGCGCTTCGCCAAGGTCTACCAGAACTGGATGGAGAACATCCGCGATTGGTGCATCTCCCGCCAGCTCTGGTGGGGACACCGCATCCCCGTGTGGTACTGCCAGGACTGCAAAGCAGTGACAGTGGCCCTGGAAGACCCCTCGAAGTGCACATCGTGCGGCTCCACGCACATAGAGCAGGACCCCGACGTGCTGGACACATGGTTCTCCTCCGCCCTGTGGCCGCACTCCACACTGGGCTGGCCGGACGGCACCCCAGACCTGCGCTACTTCTACCCCACGTCCGTCATGGAGACAGGCTACGACATCCTGTTCTTCTGGGTCGCCCGCATGATCATGATGGGCATCGAGAACACGGGGCAACCCCCGTTCCACACCGTCTACCTGCACGGCCTCATCCGGGACGAGCACGGCGAGAAGATGAGCAAGGTCAAGGGCAACGTGCTCAACCCACTGGAGCTTATTGACCAGTATGGCTGCGACGCCATGCGCTTCGCCCTGACCACAGGGACGGCTCCCGGCAACGATACCCGGCTGAGCACCACCAAGCTGGAGGCCAGCCGCAACTTTGCCAACAAGCTCTGGAATGCCTCCCGCTTCGTCCTGCAACGGTTGGAGGGTGCCGCCGACTTGGGCGAGGCTGTACGGCGCTTGCCCGACGAAATGTCCACGCGACCCCTGGAGGACCGCTGGATATGGAGCCGCCTGGACTCCGTTGTTGGCCAGGTTGACCGCTATCTGGGCGAGTTCGAGTTGGGCGAGGCCCAGCGGGTCATCCACGATTTCCTGTGGGGTGAGTACTGCGACTGGTACATCGAGCTGGCCAAGCTGCGTATCCAGCGAACCGCCCCTTCGACAGGCTCAGAGCCTGCCCTGAGCAGAGCGAAGGGGCGAGCGGAGGACCCGCGCCCGGTCTTGGTAGCGGTGCTCGACGCATGCCTGCGCCTGCTCCACCCCTTCATGCCCTACGTCACCGAGGAGGTCTGGCAGCGGCTCCGGCCGTACCTGCCAACCCCGCAGCCGGACTCAATCATGGTGGCGGCCTACCCGCAGGCGACTGGCTACCGGGACGAGGCTGCGGAGAAGGAGATGGGCATGGTCCTCGAGCTAATCCGCGCCATTCGCAATGCGCGGGCACAGTACAAGGTGGAGGCTTCCCGCCACATCCCCGTATTCGTGCTGCCCGATGCTGGGGCCAGGGCTATCGTGGAGGCACAGACTGCCGCCATCGAGGCGCTGGCCCGCGCCCGCCCCATAACGGTCCTGGGGCCAGGTTCACCCCGGCCGGCGCCGGACTCGGTCGTGACTGTCTTGGTGGACAGCGTGGAGGCCTACATCCCTCTAGCCGAGATGGTGGACGTCGCCGCCGAGCGCCAGCGCCTGGAAAAGGAGCTAGCGGAGTGCCGGGACATGGCCTCGCGCATCCAGGCCAAGCTGGCCGACGGCAACTTCACCTCTCGGGCGCCAGCACCCGTGGTGGACAAGGAGCGCCAGCGCCTGGCCTCTTTCCAGGAGCGCCTGGCCAAGCTCCAGTCCCGCCTGGCCGAGCTGGGGTAGCACCACCTTCTCTTCTGCCCTCGGTTCCCTGGTCATGCTACAATAGCTTTGCGCAATGGAACAATGCGCCAATGCGTCAAGGAGCGGAGCATGAGCACACTAGCAAAGCTAACGAATGGCGGGCAGATAACACTTCCCAAGGGAATCAGACAGAAGACGAGGATGGAGCCGGGAGATTTCGTCGAGATTGAGCTCGATGAGGCAGGACACATAGTGCTGACGCCCAAGAAGCTCGTGGACGCCAGTCAGGCCTATTTCTGGACCGAACAGTGGCAGGAGGGCGAAAGAAAAGCCGACGAGGATATTCGCGCCGGCCGTGTCCATCGGTTTGATAATGCCGAAGCAGCCATAGCCTACCTCCACAATCTGGCCAAGGGCGCGTCAGAAGGAGCTGGCAAGACATAGACCGAAGTGTCTATCCAGTTCAGCGAGCGGTTTATCAAACAGTACGAACGGTTGCCTAAGAAAATGCGTGGTAATGGGTTCCTCGTGCGCAATGCGGACAACCGTGACAAATGCCTCAGAAACCCCTGATTCACGCGTTAAGCAGGTGCCCTCCGAACTGCGGCACGAGAAGGAGATGCCATGGCGCTCCGCAAAGGAAATATTCTATATGGCAGGATCAATGACCTACAAAACCATCTGGCAAATGGGTGGCGGCGGCGTGACATTACAGTCTGGCAAGACGAGACTGGCACCTACCCAAAGGTCGGCGATAAGATAGTCCTGATTGACACTGAAGGTTTCCGGTATTATTCCGAATTCACCAAGCCAGAAGAGGAAGGGATACCCCTGCATGGCTTACGTGGACACGTGTGTCTGGGGAAACCACAGAATCTCGAGAGGTGGCACAGGAAACACTATCCGGTTGACCAGGTTCAGCGAGATACGGTTTACTTTGAACACACGGGCATCAACGCTGAATTCTCAATCTTCACCCGACAACAATGGGAGAACAAGCACCCAGTGCTCTCTCTTACTTCCCGCAAGCAAATAGCCCTCATCGTCCATGATATGCAGAACGACTACATTACGCCCGGGGGCAAGTTCGTCGAGGTGAACGGGGTGCCGCCGGGCACGGCGGAGATGATCGCCAACCACGTGCGGCTGCTGGCGGCGGTCCGCCGCTACAAGCTGCCCGTGTTCTGCACCGGCCACTTCCTCCGCGACGACTACCTCGATGTGGTGCATCGCGCCCTTTCCCCCAAGTACAAGGCGCTCAAGGCCGGTACGTGGGGCGCCGAGATCATTGACGAGCTGAAGCCCGCCCCCGGCGAGTTCCTGATCAGGAAGGGCGCCGGCTACAGCGCCTTCGTGGGCACTCCCCTGGAGCGGCTGCTGCGCCGCCTGGGCGTCTCCACTATCATCATCGGGGGCATAAGCTGCTTCGTGGGCGTCGAGTCCACGGTGCGCGACGCCTGCGACCGCGACTTCAACGTCGTCGTCGCCTCCGACGCCTGCAACGACGACCCACCCCACCTTCAGGCATCCCTGCTCAACATGGCCCACTTCGCCGAGATCGCCTCCACGTCCGAGGTGCTGGGCGCCCTGGAGCGCGCACCGGGCTAACGTTCACCGTGCCTTTTGCCAGGGTCTCCCAATCAGACCCGTCGGAGAGGTCGGATTCTGTCAGACAGCACGGCGTGGGTTGGCCGCTCACCCTTCGACCAGCTCAGAGCCTGCCCTGAGCACCGCGAAGGGGTGAGCGGCCAAATACACCCCCAAGCGGCCTTACTTGACGAGCGGCAGGACCTGGCCCCGCTGGAGCCGGAGCACAGTCACTCCTTTGCCCACAGTCTCATGGATGGCCTCTTCCATCTCATCTATGGTAGTTGCGCCAGCCGGTGGCTGTACCCGCTGATGGTGCGGTATGACCTTGGTCAGATTGCTGTTGCCCACCCGCAGCAGCTTGACGGCTTGAGCGGAGTCAAGCGGGTCGTGATCGTTGTTCAGCACCAGTATGGCCAGATCGGGCTTGTAGGTAGACCCCCAGATCTGCATGTCCATGGTCGCGGCGCTGCTGCCCTCGAAGTACACCGTATAGCCGTTCTCCAGGGTGATGATGAAACCCGCGGCTGGCCCTCCGTACGGGTTCTCAATGGTGGGATTGGGCAGTCCTGAGCCATGGACCGAGTTGACCACCCGTATGGTGACGTTGTCAAAGCGGTGCCGGTTGCCCGGATTTGACCTGATGACCTGAGCAGCCGGGATTCCCTGCTGGATGAACCAGGAGCCTAGCTCGAACCCTCCACCAATGACCTTGGCCCCAGTCTTCTTGGCCAGAGCAATGGTGTCGCCTTGCTCGTCCCGGTGCCCGTCGGCAGCCAGGATGACATCTGCTTTGGTGATCTCATCCACGGTAACTGAGGAATCCGCATTGCCCGTGATAAACGGGTTGATAAGGATGACCTTGCCCTCAGCCGAGGTAACTCGGAAGTGGGACCAACCGAACCACTCCAATGTGGGTGTTTTGCCTGGAGCAGCCACAGGCGCGGCGGAGCTACACGCAGCCGCGAGCAGCACCAACACAGCAAGAAGCGCTCCCAGTCTTATTGATCTTGGATTCACCTTTCCCCTCCTCTACCACATGACCACACTCGAGGTGCGGCCTGTGAATAATAGTTGCTATTCCCATATATTATACCAATAGTGCATGTCCTCTCCGCTTCTGCTACGAGTCCATTGTCACCCGCAGCGACGGGACCAGGAGGGCACTGCGCACCAATCGCAGTTGGAGGCGCCAACCTGTGTACGAGCCCTGTGATACAATGAAATTCTATACGTTGTCGTTGTGTCAGCACCCGCTTTTCCACTGATCGAACCATGAACACCAGGCGTCTTTGGTCTCTGGTCGCCGTAGCCGCAGCCGTGGCGTTCATCGCCAACGGCGCGCGCCTGTCGTTTGGGGTCTTCGTAGTGCCCCTGAGCGATGCCTTCGACCTAACGCGGTCCCAGGCCGTCCTCCCCTTGAGTCTAAGCATGGCGGTGTGGGGCCTAACCCAGCCCTTCACAGGTATGTTGCTGGACTCCCGAGGCCCGCGATTCGTCATTCTGGTGGCCCTGATCATTCAGACGCTGGGCTTTGTGGCCACCGCCTTTGCCAAGGACCCATGGCAGCTAACCCTGGCCTATGGGGTGCTGTTGGGCGTTGCCAATAGCGGCATGGCGGTGGCCGCTTTCACAGTCCTGGTAAGCCGCTGGTTTGGAGGGAAAAGGCGCGGTCTGGCACTGGGCCTGGTGCTGGGCTCCATACCCGGTGGGGGCGTGGTCTTCGCGCCCCTGGCCGCTTCCCTGACCTACGGCGTGAGTTGGCGCTTCTCGTTTCTGGCTCTCGCCGCCTCGGTGATGCTACTGGCGTTTCCTCTCGCCTGGTTCTTTCTCAAAGGACACGACCGCTCGCCAGCTACGTCCGGAAGGGCGGTGGGCGCCGGTCTCCTCAGCCACGATGTAATCAAGGCAGTGAAGACACGCCCGTACTGGGTGCTGCTCTTAGCCTATTTCGGGTGCGGGTCTGCCGGTTTCTTCCTACAAGCGCACCTGGCAGCCGTCGGCCTTCGGGAGGGGTTCTCTCCCCGCGTGGGTGCCTGGGGGCTGAGCCTCGTCGGCCTGTCCGGGTTCCTGGGGTCCGTCATGGGAGGCTGGGCTGCCGACCGCTGGGGCAGGTACAAGGTCCTGGCCATCGGCTATGCAGTGCGAGGGATTGGGTTTCTCATGCTAACATTCCTCGTGTCAAACGAGGCCACTTTCTTCTTGGCAACAGCGGTGGCGGCAGGGCCCATCTATGTGACCATAACGGCCACTCAGTCCCTGATCTACGAGATCTTCGGGGCCGGCATCGCAGGCCGGATGCTCGGGCTCACCTTCGTGCTGCACCAGGTTGGCTCCAGCCTGGGGCCATGGCTTGGTGGCCGTTTGTACGAGTCCTCAGGCGACTACTCGCTGGCCTTGGCCATGGGCGCGGGGGTGCTCTTCCTGTCGGCGGCGCTCACCACCTACCTACCTCTAGCAGTACGGAAATCCACGTACGCACCCCCCGAGGCGGCGCCCGTAGCAGCGGGCTGATTAGCTGGCGCTTAGGGGTATATGCGGATGCCGCCCTCGGTCATCCGGTCCAGTGTGGGCCTCAGCGCCCGATGCTCTTCCTCGCTGTAGACGTGGGGCTCGGTCCCCTGGAGAGCCAAGGTCGTCTTGACTACGCCGAAGGCATCCTCACGGGCATGGCCAGCGTAGACCACCAGAAGATCTATATCACTGGCTACCGTGTAGTTGCCCTTGGCATACGAGCCGAAGAGCACCACAAGTGTGACCGGCAGCCGCAGCCGTAGCTCACCCATCTTGCCCTTGAGGGCGGCAACCACTTCGGCAGTGCTAAGCTTGGGCCAGAATACCTTTACAGAAGACGATGGCCCATTGTGCACTGGCAACTAGCCTCTCCGCCTCGTCCATCCAGTCCACGCTGCGCTCCACGGCGCTATCTCTCGGGAGTTTTCAGTAGCCCCACCACCCGGTCCAGTATCTTATGGGCCACCTGGTACTTGCTCATGAGGGGCAGCTCGTCGGCCTGGTCCTGGCGGTCTATGAGCACCACTCGGTTGGTGTCCACCTCGAAACCACTGTCCGTAGCCGTGATGTCGTTGGCCACGATCAGGTCCAGGTCCTTGCGTCGTACCTTCTCTCGCGCCCTCTCCAGGAGGGTATTCCCCGGCTCTGCGGCAAAGCCCACCTTGAGCAACGTGTGGGGCACCTCCGCCAGGATGTCGGCAGTGCGCACCAGTGGCAAGACGAGCTTGTCCGCCGCCTCCTTCTTGATCTTGCTGGCAATGGCCTCAGCGGGACGGTAATCGGCCACGGCGGCGGCCATGAGCAGCACATCCGCTGCCTGTATCGCGGTAAGCACAGCCTCGCGCATCTCCCCGGCAGTCCGCACCCGTACTACGTTGGCGCCGACAGGCGGCGGCAAGGCGGTAGGAGTTGTCACCAGCGTAACAGCGGCGCCGCGGTCCCGAGCGGCCTCAGCCAGGGCGTAGCCCATCTTGCCTGAGGAGCGGTTGGTGATCACCCTGACAGCATCAATAGGCTCTTGGGTGCCCCCGGCTGTCACCACCACGCGCTTGCCCGCCAGGTCGCCCTTGCGACCCACGACTAGCTTCACCGTGCCCAGTATCTCGTCTACCTCGGCCAGACGGCCCATAGCCACCAGGCCCGTAGCCAGACGCCCATGGACCGGCCCGGCGAAAGTTACACCACGCTCGCGCAGCGTGGCCACGTGCCGCTGGGTAGCCGGGTTCTCCCACATGTTCACGTTCATGGCCGGCGCAATGACCATCGGCGCCTTGGTGGCCAGCATTGTGGTAGTCAGCATGTCGTCGGCCAGACCCAGAGCGGCTCGGGCGATGAGGTGGGCGCTAGCCGGCGCCACAAGCACAACGTCGGCGCGCTCCGCCAGACGCACATGCTCCACGCTCAGCTCAGACTCCGGGTCGAACATGTCAGTCACCACGGGGCGGTGCGTGAGGCTACGGAAGGTCAACGGCGTGATGAACTGCTGGGCGGCCCGGGTGAGGATTACGTCAACCAGCGCGCCCTCTTGCGTTAGCTTGCTGGCCAAGTCTACGGCGCGATGGATAGCTATGCTACCAGTCACGCCCAGCACCACGTACTTACCGGGGAGCACGTTTCTCGCGGTCCCTTACGGGCGGAGCCCGGCGTTCCTCCAGGAATTGGCGGTTAAGGTCGTAGATCAGGCGCAGCCCAATGAGCGTGAGGTTGGGCTCCATGACCTCGATGCACGTAGTCTCAGGGGCGATGACTTCCACCAACCCCCCAGTGGCCACCACCTTGGCGGTGCCACCCAGCTCCTGCCGTATCCGGGTCACAATGCCTTCCACCAGCCCAACGTAGCCGAATATGATGCCGGACTGCATGGCCGCCACCGTATTGCGGCCGATGGCGTGCCTGGGCCGGACCATCTCGATCTTGGGCAGCTTCGAGGCCCGCTGGACCAGAGCCTCGGTGGCTACCTGGATGCCCGGGGCAATGGCGCCGCCTAGATAATCACCATCAGCCGAGACGGCGTCCAGTGTCGTAGCCGTGCCGAAGTCTATGACTATGAGGGGGCCGCCGTAGAGCTTGTGCGCGGCAGCCGCATTGACCACTCGATCTGCGCCGACCTCCCTGGGGTTGTCGGTGCAGATGCGGACGCCTGTCCTGGTCCCAGGCCCGATGACCAGGGGCTTGGCTACGAAGTATCGCTGGCACAGCTCCTCGAAGACAGAGTCCAACGGCGGCACCACGCTGGACAGGGCCGCCTCGGTGATGTCCTCCGGTACCAGGCCCACCCGCGGAAGCAAGTTCAAGAGGAACACGCCGTACTCGTCCGGCATGCGGTGTACGTCCGTGGCCACACGCCAGGTAGCCCGGAGGGACTCCCTGTGGAATACCCCCAGTACCACATTGGTGTTACCGATATCTATAGCTAGCAGCATGGAATCTACCTGATGCACCTAGATTGTATGCGGCTGCGCCCGCTTTTTCAACGAAAGCCCTGGCGCAAGCGCTATACGCGAGTAGCCCCACCATCTACGCCCAATACGGTGCCTGTGACCCAGCCCGCCGCATCGGAGGCCAGGTAAAGGACCGCCCAGGCTACATCCTGGGGCTGGCCAGAGACCCCCATTGGGGTGGCGTCCAGGAGCTCCTTCCAGCGCTGGGGAGTCCGGCGGGTTGCCGTGCGAGGGGTGTCTATGATGCCCACGCTCAAGGCATTGACCCTTATGTGTGGCGCCAGGTCCAGCGCCAGCGACTTGGTGAAGTTGATGAGCCCTGCCTTGGCCACGCCATAGGCCAGAAACTCTACATTGGGCGTGACCCCCGCCACGGAAGAGATGTTGACGATGACGCCTCGCTTCTGCTCCAGCATCAGCGGCACGACCGCCTGCGAGCATAGGAAAGCGCCCTTCAAGTTCAACGCCAGGGTCTGGTCCCAGTCGCTCTCTGTGATCTGGAGAATACGCCCTCGCGTGAAGGTGTCGCCGAAGGTGCCCCCGGCGTTGTTGACCAGAATGTCAACGTGGCCGAACTCTACTTTGGCCCATTGGACCAGGCTGCGGACCTGGTCACCCTTGGTCACGTCAGTGGGGACTGCCACAGCAGCGGCGCCCGTGGCGCGGACCTCGCCAGTCAGCGCTTCCAGGGGCTCCGGGTGTCTGGCAGCTAGGACCAGCCGGGCGCCAGCCCGAGCAAACGTAAGTGCAATGGCCTGGCCAATGCCGCCGCTGGCCCCGGTGACAAGGGCAACTCGACCCGCCAATGAGAACGCCGACCGGTCCATAGCTGTCTCCTTGCTAGTTACCTTTGATGGCGCGTAGGGCCAAGGGTAGGCGGGGCAGGAGGTCGCTGGCCAGCATGCCCGTGTCCCCGAGGTCCAGGCGAGCCAGCTCGCCCGCCTTGGCATGTGTGTAGACCCCGGCCAGGGCCGCGTCCCACGGCTTCAGCCCCTGGGCCATCAGACCCGCGATGACACCGCTGAGCACGTCTCCGGTGCCGCCCGACGCCAGGCCCGCATTGGCGAAAGGACTAACCTGTATGCCCTCGTTTGGTGCTGCCACGACCGTGTAGGCGCCCTTGAGGACTACCACCTGGCCCCAACGGTTGGCCGATTCGCTGGCCAAATGAAAACGCCTCGGCTGCACTTCCGCCGCGCTCAGCCCGATAAGCCGGGCCATCTCACCAGGGTGAGGTGTCATCACGGCTTCTGAGGACAGTTGCTGCCGCCATCCCTGAGTGTCGGCCAGGGTGTTCAGCGCGTCGGCGTCAACTACCAGGGGGATGCGAGTACCCCCATTGAGGATAACGCGCCGCACGAACTCCGCCGTGGAGGGATTGCTGCCCAACCCGCAGCCTATCAGCATCACGTCGTATCCGGCTGCGGCCTCCATCAGGCTAGAAGCGGCGTCCTCACCAATTACGCCCATCTCAATCTCGGGAAGGGGGAAATGCGTAGCCTCGGTGAGCTTGGCGGCCAGAACAGGGTGCAGGCCCCTGGCCGTGGCCAGCGTAACCAGGCCGGCGCCCACCCGGGCTGCGCCCTGGCAGGCCAAGTAGGCTGCCCCCACATAGTTGATTGATCCAGCCACCACCATCACTCGCCCGAAGCTACCCTTGTGAGCGCCCAGCGGACGTCGCGGCAGCAGACCGCCCACGACCATGCTATCCATGACCTCAGTGGTCAAATAGTGGGTCAGGCTCTCAGGTATCCCGATGTCAACCACGCTCCAGCAGCCCACCATCTCTGCCCCGGGTAGAAGGAACAGGCCCAGCTTGGGGCAGCCCAGGGTCACCGTCAGGTCTGCGGGCAGTGTGGCAGGGTCCGCGGCGCCGGAGTCAGCGTCCAAGCCCGAAGGTATGTCCAGCGCCACCACGCGCAGGTCGCTCCGGCCCTCGCGGGCGCTGCGAACCCTATCCAAGGTGCGCGCCATCCCACCCTCCAGGGGCCTGACCCGCCCCGTACCCAGCACGGCGTCCACGACCACGGAGGCAGCATCCAGGTTCTGAAGCAGAAAGCTGCCGTCGTCTTGAGAAGCATCCTGTACCGGGATCCCCCGGTCCACCACGGCGCGGAGCTGGGGGTCGGAGCTCCTGCGGGGAGCCAGCAGGTAGATGGCCACTCGCGCACCCCAGTCCACCAGGTAGCGGGCAGCTACCAAGCCATCGCCGCCGTTGTTGCCGGGCCCGACCAAGACCAGCACGGAGCGACCGGGGAGCGTGCCCACCAGACCCCTGATCTCTCGGGCCACTGCCCTCCCCGCGTTCTCCATCAGCACCTGTGTGGAGATGCCTATCTCCTGGCAGCGGAGCTCCAGCTCCCGCATTTGGGCCACACTGACGACTTTCAAGAGGCCACCCCATCCCCTGGGTGGGGTTCCCCAATCACCATAGCCAGACCCCATTCGTCGGTGTGGGACAGGCTTACGCTCAACTCAGCCAGACCAAGCACCTCCGCCCGCCGTATCGCTCGGCCATGGAGACGGACACTGGGCTCGACCCTCGGGCCGCTGACCACCTCCACCTCTCTCCAGCCAACCCCCTGGCGGCCGGTGCCAAGCGCCTTCATCACTGCTTCCTTGGCCGCGAAACGGGCCGCCAGCTCGGGCAGACGGGATTGGCAAGCCCCGAGCTCATCCGCCGTGTACACGCGACAAAGGAACCGGTCGCCCCAGCGCTCTACCGCCTGGCGCAGCCGGGCAACCTCTATTATGTCTACTCCTAGCTTGTGCATAGGTAGGCGAAATCTTGTCCCCAAGTATAGCACAGCCACCTTTGGCGGCAACGGTCGTTTGTCGTTGACAGTGCCACCGGCTGGTGCTAGCATGCCGCTGTCGGTGGTTGGGGGGTTGACGGCAAGGGTGCGTGTGCCCACGTCTTGGGCCATGCGAGAACCAGCGGCCGCCGGCCCCAGCAGCGCAGAACGGAGGTGGAAATGGACAGGTCCCCTCTC
>ORMF010725691.1_pt1 | contig 16030 bp, 10 predicted proteins | sample 1779871 | NCBI WGS metagenome assembly ORMF01 (sample SAMEA104232316, study PRJEB22302) | groundwater metagenome | biome: forest; feature: aquifer; material: groundwater | place: USA | collected 2011-08-07 | depth 5.4 m
ACCCGCTCTCGCTCGGCCGTCGGCCGCGCATGATTCGACGCGCCACCCGCGCTCCGGTGCTTCAGTCCCTTCGCCCCTTCCGCCCGATACCGCCGCGCCAGACGCTTCGCCTGCCGATAGCTCACGGCCAACAACGTCGCCGCCGACCCCAAACGCAGGGTCCCCGCCTTCACGCGGCTCAACACCTCCACTCGCGTCAGCTCCCGCCCGCTCATTCCTGTCCTCCCCAACCATGACCTCCTTCGGGGTCATCAGCTTAGAGGGGACATTTCTATTTCGCCCGCGAGGGGACATTATCAATTCGCGTCAACATCTCTCTGTTGCTTCATTGACCAATCTCTGTTTCGGATGTATGGTCGGGCGGCTCATGGGAGGAGGTTGGACAGTATGAGGAAAAGAGGGTTGCCTCCGGGAATGGCCGGCGTTGGCCTCTCGGTTTTCTTGGTCGCCTCGCTGGTCGGGATTAGTGCCTTCCAACTCCCGGGCGAAGCCGTCCGAGTCGATAACGACGACGTTGGCGGGGTTGTGAACGGCCCGCGGGGGCCCGAGGCGGGCGTCTGGGTCATCGCCGAAACGAGCGACCTGCCCACCAAGTTCGCCAGGATCGTGGTCACCGATGATCGGGGCCGCTACGTGGTGCCCGATCTTCCGAAGGCGACCTACAACGTGGGGGTACGCGGCTACGGGCTGGTCGATTCGCCGAAGGTACAGGCCGGCCCCGGCAAGATTCTGAACCTGACCGCTGTGGCGGCGCCGACTGCGCGCGCGGCGGCGGAATATTATCCGGCCAGCTACTGGTATTCGCTGGCAAAGGTGCCGGACAAGAGCGAGTTCCCCGGCACAGGCCCCAACGGCAACGGCATTTCGGAAAGAATGAAGAGCCAGGCCGATTGGCTCGACCAAATGCGCTGCGGCGCTTGCCATCAAATCGGCACCAAAGCCACGCGGGAGATCCCCAAGAGTCTCGGTACGTTCCATTCCTCGCTGGAAGCCTGGAATCGACGCGTGAAGTCGGGGCAGATGGGCCCCGGCATGTCCGCCACTCTCCAGGGGTTCGGCCCGCGGGGGATGGCCATGTACGCGGACTGGACCGATCGCATCGTGAAGGGCGAAGTGCCAGAGGCCCCGCCACGGCCGCAGGGCGTGGAACGAAACGTGGTCGTGAGCTTGTGGGACTGGTCCACCCCTGTAGGATTTGTCCACGACACGGCTTCGACCGACAAGCGCAATCCGACCCTCAACGCCAACGGTCCCGTCTACAGCATTTCGAGGTTCAGCGCGCCCGATCTAAACATCCTCGACCCGAAGCGCCATACGGCAACGGGTGTGAAAGTACCGATTCGCGACGCGAACACGGAGTTCACCAACCCGCAGAAGACGATGGAGCCGTCACCCTACTGGGGCGAGGACATCATCTGGTCGGGCCAGGCCAGCCTGCACAACCCTATGCTGGATCACACCGGGCGGGTCTGGCTCACGCATGCGATTCGTGCGACCGCCAATCCGGCTTGGTGCAAACAGGGATCGAGCCATCCATCCGCCCAGCAGTTCCCTCTCAACACCAGCGGCCGCCATCTCTCCGTGTACGATCCGAAAACCAAGCAGACCACGCTGATCGACACCTGCTTCGGCACGCATCACCTGCAGTTTGCCGAGGACGCCAATCACACGCTGTGGTTCAGTGGGAGCGGCACGGTGCTGGCCTGGTTCAACACGAAGCTGTGGGACGAGACGAAGGATGAACAGAAGGCGCAGGGTTGGACCTCGTACGTAATCGACACCAACGGCAACGGCAAGCGGGATGCGTACGTGGAGCCTAATCAACTCGTCGATCCCACCAAGGACAAGCGAATTCAGGGTGGGAGCTACGGCGTCATTCCCTCCCCGGTCGATGGGTCGATCTGGGTGTCGGCACCGGGCGCGATCTTCCTCTCCGGGGACAATAGGGGCGGGCCCGGCCAGATCATTCGGGTCGTCCCGGGCCCGAACCCGCCGCAGACCGCGCTGGCGGAAGTTTACGAGCCCCCGTTCAATAACCCGAAGTCGCCCGTCAACGGTTATACCCCGCGGGGGATCGACATCGATCGGAACGGCGTCGTCTGGACCGCGCTGGCGGGCAGCGGACATTTGGCCAGCTTCGACCGACGCAAGTGCAAGGGACCCTTGAATGGCCCGACCGCGACAGGACAGCACTGTCCCGAAGGCTGGACGATGCATGTGACGCCAGGGCCGAAGTTCAAGGGCGTGACCGACGAGTCCAACAGCGACATGCTCTACTACAACTGGGTGGATCAGTTCGACACGCTCGGGTTGGGCAGGAACGTGCCCTTCGCCACCGGCTCGTACTCTGATGCGCTGATAGCCTTCTCCGAGGGGAAGTTCGTCGTCATGCGCGTGCCGTATCCCATGGGGTTCTACCACCGCGGGGTGGACGGCCGAATCGACGATCCGAAGGCCGGCTGGAAAGGCAAAGGGCTCTGGGCGAACTACGGCGCCTACACCCCCTGGCACTACGAAGGCGGCAAAGGCCAGACGAGCAAGGCTGTACATTTCCAGCTTCGCCCCGACCCACTCGCAAAGTGAGCTGATAGCGATGATGTCTTGGGGGCGTGCGACCATGCCCCCAAGGCGCATTCGCGCTGCGCCACCCGGGTCAGCTCCTAGCCAATGCCGTTCGTTGCAGCAGCACCTGCCTGTCGCGTCGAACCGCGAGCACCGTGATCATCGTCACCCCATTACCATCAGAGAGAGCCGATTTTCAACCTTACGGGAGGAGCTTCGCGTCCATCGTAATCGTGGCATTGAGCAGCTTGGAGATCGGACACCCGCTCTTCGCGGTCTCCACAGCTTTCTGGAACGCTGCCCGGTCAGCATTTGGGATCTTCACCGCAGTACTCAGGTGGCTGGAGGTGACGGCGAATCCGCCTTCCACTTGCCCCAGAGTCACTTCAGCCTTCGTATCGATGCTTTCCGCGGTCATCCCCGCCTGTCCTAGGAACAGCGACAGCGCCATGGAGAAGCACGCCGCGTGTGCGGCCGCCACGAGTTCCTCGGGATTCGTTCCTTTTGCGTCTTCGAACCGCTTCTTGAAGTTGTACGGCACGTTGGACAGGACCCCGCTCTCCACCGAGACGGTGCCAGTGCCGTCCTGCAGTCCACCCTTCCACACTGCGCTCGCGCTCCGCTTCATAGGACATTGTTCCTTTCAGGGTTTCCGATAGTGGTAGGCCATCGCCGCCCCGCCGAGCATGGGAACTCGACGGGGCGTCGCATGCTCGAAAACGAGCCTAGACTCCCGCCACTCCAGGCCTGTCGACCAGCCCCGCGGATGGGAGCGGAGGCGTTCCAACGACGGCAGTGGCGGCGGCCGGTCGTGGAGGCGCAGGGGCCGCCGGCTTGTGGGCCGCCGGCTGCGGCATCCGCTCCTTCAAGAGCTTCTCCGCGTTGGCGAATAGCTCTTCCTTGGTGATCTTGGCGGCATCCACATCGGCCAGCACGGATCGCTGCGCCTTGTACTCACGGTTCTCGATCCCTGCCTTGCTCTGGAGCATGCGCCACGCCTTCCGGCGCTCCACGCAGAAGAGAACCAACTGTCGGGAGAGCGATCGATACTCGATGCCTCCGCGCTCCCCTTGAACCTTGATGTAAACGCCGAAGTCAGGCACGTACGAACGATGATCGGCCACTAGGTAGCGGCGATAGACCACGTCCTGCTGGGTGATGCGGACCAGCATGTTCTCGAGAGGAATCAGCGTGTCGGCGTCTTCCTTCTTGACCTTCTTGAGATGATTCCGAAAACGCGCCTCGGTCGCGCACCAGTGGGCCACTGTGTACCGGAAGGGCTCGTTCGTTGCCTTGAACTTCGTTTCGTACCAGTCCAGCTCCGGAGAAGGATTGCCCTTCACGTCGAGAACTTCCTGATACGTCTCGCCCATTCTCGGGTTGAAGACGAACTCGGGTGCACCGCGCGAATCGCGGACGCGCTGGGCCTGACTCAACGCCATGTCGTCCGGAACGCCATGCTCCGGCTGACACGTCGTGAAGCACTGGAAGAACGCCGTGCCGCGGTATTCGAGGCCATCGATGATCGACTTGTAGAGCTTCGGCGCGTTGGCAATCGACACCTGGGCGATGAAGGGCGAACCGTGACCCGCCAGGAACGTTTCGGCCACCGTTTTCTTTTCGACGTTCTTGCCCTGGGTAGCCGTCCCAAACACGTTCATGTCGTTGCCGCCGAGCATCGGGGTCGAGTCGGAGTTCTGGCCGCCGGTGTTGGAGTACACCTGCGTGTCCAGCATCACGGCCTTGACGTTCGGGCGGTTCTGGAGAACCACCTTCGACATGTTCTGATACCCGATGTCGCCCATGCCTCCGTCGCCGCCGACCACCCACGCCTTCGGGAGCTCGAGGATTTCCTGGTCGGTCATTACGGCATCGCTGAAGTGCACGTATTCGTAGTACTTGCGCGCATTGATCACATCCGTCTCGCAGTTCAGGAGCGAGTCGGCGAGGCGTTCCGGAATCACCGACCGGCGGCCGTGGTCGACGATGAAGCTCTCGCCGATCAGCCACCCGACCGTGACACCGTCCTGGAAGAGGGAGTTCATCCAGGGATACGGATGCGGGTTGTTCGAGGGCGTCGAGCCGTACACGGTGTTGCAGCCCGTATGCGCCGCCATGGCCATGACGGACATGCCGTTGGCGAGCCGGCCATCAATCGCCTGCAGGTTCTTGTGGTTGAACGCTTCCTGGCGCATCACCGCGGTGATGGCATCGATGATCTCCTTGTCGGAGATCGGCCCGTGGTCGGCGATACGTCCCCTGGTGTCCTTCTCGTCCTCGCCGCCGAGCCCCATCAGGAGGTGCGCGACTGTCAGGCGGAACAGGTCGTACTCCTCCGGGCTCCGCGCCTTGAGCGCTGCGAGCTTCTCGACACCAACCTTTTCCAGCCGATCGGCCTTCGCCCTGAAGCGGTCGGCCTTGGCGTGGAAGAGCGGCCGCATGTAGGCTTCGGTGACCGACGTAATCGCTTTGAGGATGCTCTTCTCACCGCAACCCGCGCACGCGCCGTCGCCCGACACCAGCGCGTCGTAGTTCCTGCGGACCATCAGCATGTTGCGGAGCGTGGCCGTCTTGGAATCCTGCGGGCGCTGATCGTTGTAGAGACCGAGGTACTTCTGAGAGGTGTCCGGCAGCAGATCGAGGAACGCGGTTCCCGTTTCGTGCTCGGCGTTGACCTCTTCGGTTTCCTGGACCATTCGCAGCGCCTGGTGCTCGCCGCACGCGGTCACGCAGGCCGCGCAGCCCTTGCAGAGATCCGACACGAAGATCGAGAAGACGCCGCCTGCGCCGGGAGTCTTCTTCTCCGGCGTCGCAAAGATGGCGTTCGTCTTCTGATACGCCAGCGGCACCTTGTCCAGGACGTCAAAGAACTGGCTCTTTGCTTCCGGCGAGAAGCCGTCGACCACGTTGGTGACCTGACGAATGAGATCCTGGAACGGCGTCTTGGCGTTCTTGGTTACCGCGTCGCGCATGAGCTCGCGCGTCTGCTTTTCGATCTCCGGCAGCGACTTGAACATCTTCTGCCGCTCGCCGGAATCAGTTACGTAGTGCGTGATGGCCGTGTGCAGCACTGTGTGGAGGTCCTGCGAGCAGTTGGGCAGCGCGGTGTCCGGACATACCGCGATGCACTCCATGCACTGCGTGCAGTTCTCGGGGATGTAGAGCGGGGTTTCTCGGCGCGCGACGTACTTCGAGGCGGTGTCACCGCTGCCCGCAGCCATGATGCCGAGCGCGGCGTACGCACTCGCGGGCTGGTTGTAGCCGTAGTTCGAGCGGAACATCTTGTTGAATTCATCGATCCGCGTGAGGGGCGTCCGTTCTTCCTGATCCTCGGGAACCGGGTGCGAGCGGCATCCGGAGCCGCAGCTGCCACCATCCTCGGTGAGATTCGGAACCACGGGCAGGAGTGCCGTTCCGCGCATGCTGGAACGATCAGCTGCGGCCATCTCGCCGATGGGGATTTCCTGCACGCGCGAGAAGCCCTGCGTCATGACCTCCATGTTGGAGACGACGACGGCGTCGCCCAGTCGTCCGAACTTCTTCACGTACTGCTTGTGCACGACCTCACGGAACTGCTCCTGTGTAATGCCAAACTCCTCGAGCAGGGGCGACACCGCAAAGAATGCCCCTAGGAACGCGTTTCCCTGCATGCGGAGCTGGAGGTCCGCGCGGTCGGTTGCCTTTCGAGCGATCTCGAAACCGGGCAACGTGAAAACACGGATCTTCTTTGCGATGATCTGCTGGCGCGCCCAGAGCGGCAGCCGCTCCCACGCTCGTGCGCCTTCCTCCTCAGACTCCCACACGAGACAGCCGCCTTCGGACATGCCATCCAGCGGGTTGGTATGTGTAAATGCCTTCGGGTCGCAGCAGAGAACGACGGTAACGTGGCGCAGGTCGCAGTTAACGCGGATGCGCTCCGGAGCAGCGACCATGAAATAAGAGGTCGGCGCGCCCTTCTTCTCCGACCCGTACTTCGGGTTCGCGCTGACGTGGATGATTTCCTTGGGGTTTCCAAACTCGTCGACGATCTTGTCGCGATCGTACAGAAGATCGTTCAGGTCACCAATGATGGCGCCCAGGTTCTTGCCGGTCGTGATGGCACCCCACCCTCCGACGGAGTGAAAACGAACAGCGACCGACTTTTCCGGAAGGAGTGACGGCGTCTCGTCAGCCTTCACTGCATACGGGTGATCCACGCCGAGCACAAAAAAGAAGGCGCCGTCCGCCGCGCCCTTCCCGTCCGTACGCGTGCGCTGGCCCATGGCGAATTCATAGGCGCCAATCGTGTGCTCCGGCCGGAAATCGCGGGAGCCCAACCCGTAGATGCCACCGAACAGGCGCGGCATCTGGTCGGCCGTGATGGCGGGCAGCCCGTCTTGGTGCTGGAGCGCCTTGTGGAGGGCGGTGCGAATGTCGCGCCCCATGGGGTTGTCCCCCGCCATCGGTTCATCGGTGCGCTCGAGGATGATGACGTTCTTCTTGCCAGCGAGCGCGTCCACGACGGCCGCCTCGGGGAATGGCCGAAAGACGTTGATGTGAATCGAGCCGACTTTCGCATCCCTGGTCGCGCGCAGGTAGTCGACGGCCGCCTCGATGTTCTCCGCAGCCGACCCCAGAGACACGAATACTGTGTCGGCGTCGTCGGTCTTGAACTGGCTGACTAGACCGTAGGCGCGGCCAGTCAGCTTCGCGAAGTCTGCGTACGCCTCCTCAAAGAAATGGAGAATCGGCTCGGTGAAATTGTTCCGGCGGGCGACCACCCCCTGCATGTAGTGCTCTTGGTTCTGGACGGGACCAAGCAGCACGGGGTTCGTGAGGTCGATCATCTTCGGCACGCGTCGACGTCGGGGTCCAAAGAGCTGACGCTGGCTCTCCGTCGGGCAGTCGATGATGTCGTCCGGTGCGCCGAGGTACTGACGGATCAACTCGGCCTCGTGCTTGTAGAACGTCCGCTCGAGATGGGACGTGAGAAAGCCGTCCATGACGTTCATTCCAGGGGTCAGACTGAGTTCGGTAACGCGCCGTAGGATCAGCGCCTGGTCGGCGGCCTGTTGGGCGTCTTTGCCGAAAACAATGATCCATCCTGTGTCGAGGGCGCCGTAGACGTCGTCGTGTCCGCAGTGCACGTTCAGGGCGTGCTTGGTCAGGGCGCGGGCGGCCACCTCCAGGACCATCGTGGAGCACTTGCCGGGAGCGTGGTAATACTGCTCAACGCCGTAGACAACCCCTTGACCGGAGGTGTAATTGACGACCCGTTTCCCGCAGACGGAGTGCGCGATGGCACCTCCTTGGGCGGCGTGTTCGCCCTCGGCTTCGACGGCAATCGTGTTGCGGCCAAACACGTTGAGATTGCCCTCAGCGAACGCCTGCTGGTAGAGCTCTCCGCCCTCGGTGGAGGGCGTGATCGGGTAGAACACCCCCGCATCGGCGATGCGGGTTTCCGTATGGTAGGAAACTAACTGGTTCCCGTTGGCCGTTACGCGGATCCCAGGGTACCGAGGCCTAAAGCTCATCACACGACCTCCCCGTCACGGATCGACGCCGACGTAGCTCGAGTTACGGTTTCATGGAGGGCTACATTCTAGTCGAGTGCCGGGCGGCGCAGCAACGAGGCTGTGGGTGAGGTCTCACGGGCCGCGAGGCAACCCGGGCCCGGCCGCCGCCCGCAGAAAAAGACTGGTGGACGCGGCCTGCCGAGCCGTGTTATCAAAACGCGACGTTTCCCAAGGTCGGGCGGATTCGAGTGCGGAAGCTTCCGGCCTGTGACCTCCGTTCCCGCTCGTGAGCATTGAGGCACACGCGGCCGCCGGTTCGTACGCATTCGCTACTCTGCCGTACGTGGTAACCCCGTTCAGGCCTGCCGAGGATGCGGCTATTGACGCATCTGTCTGGGCAAAGGAGGGCGCCATGGTGATGCGCGCGCGGATCGCGGACGTACTTAAGCGGGAGCGAATGCCCTTCGTCACCATCAGTCACCCTCCGGCCTATACCGCCATGGAACAGGCAGCGGTGTCGCACGTCCCCGGGCGATGCTCCGCCAAAGTCGTCATCTGCATCGCGGACGATAAACCGGTGCAAGCGGTGGTGCCGGCGCATTACTTGTTGGACCTCGAACGACTCCGTCTGATCGCGGGCGCCGAGACGCTGCGGCTCGCGCATGAGGACGAGATCGCGGTGCTGTACCCCGAATTCGAGGTCGGTGCCATGCCGCCGTTCGGCACGCTGTACGGCCATCGGGTATTCGTGGAACAGTGCTTCGTGGGAGAACCCGAGATGGTGTTCAGCGCGGGCACACATACTGACTCTGTTTGCATGCACTACTTCGATTTCGCCGAGATAGCGAAGCCAGTGGTTGGAGCGTTCGGTATGCGGCCGGGCCGTCAGAGGCGGACGGCTCGACTCTCACCTGTAGCCGAGAAACAAGACACCTGATCAGCGCGTCCGAGACGGCCCGCACACCCACCACGGCGCCGGACCCCTGCCGAGCCCGTCACGCAGCGGCGCAGTGGTGGGACTGCCGTACCGCGCGGAACCAGAACTTCGCGGCCCGCGTCCTCGTCCCATCGTCCATCGTCACTCCCGAAACGCCGAGCCGCGCCGCGGAGACCATCCGTTTACCGCAACCAAGACCTGATCGAGTTCCGCCTGGCCCAGGCTAAGCGACTGTCCACGCCGCCTGGACCTATGTCCGTCTTGCGATCGCGGAGTTCTTGACAGCCGGAGCATCCTGCGTACCAATGCGGCCGCGACCAACCGGCAGATAAGGGTCGTCGAGCGGGATCGCGATGGGGTTTTGAACGCGGAATGCGGAGACGGCTGGATCAGCCGGGAGATGTCGCAGCAACTCGCTTCGCTGTGGCTGCTCTCACGGATGGAGGTGACACATGAAGCGCAAGAGTTGGTGGGTAGTGTTCCTGCTTGTCGTATTCGTTGGTGTGTGGTCCGCAACGGCGATCGGGCAGGCGGGTGCCGCCGAGGGCGCGGTTCAGGTTCCGACCTTCCAAATAGATCCGACCTGGCCCAAACAGCTGCCAAACCGGTGGATTCTCGGCAATGTCATCGGTATGGCCGTCGACCGCGACGACCATGTCTGGCTGCTCCATCGCCCGGCTCGGCTGACTGACTTGGAGAAGGCCGCTGCGCTCAACCCACCGCAGGCAGAGTGCTGCATCCCTGCGCCGCCGGTGCTCGTCTTCGATCAAGCCGGGAATTTGCTTCGCCATTGGGGCGGGCCGGGGCCGGGCTACGATTGGCAAAACGAGCACGGAATCTACGTCGATCATCAGGGAAACGTGTGGATTGGAAGCGGCGACGTGATTCTGAAGTTCACGAACGCCGGAAAGTTCCTCCTGCAGATCGGTCGTCAGGAGCAGAAAGGCGGGAGCAACGATACGGCCAACTTGGGCAGGCCGACCAAGGTTCAGGTCGATCCCGCGGCGAACGAGGTGTACGTCTCCGATGGGTACGGCAATCGCCGCGTCGTCGTCTTTGACGCCGAAACCGGGAAATACAAGCGGCACTGGGGCGCCTATGGCAAGAAACCGGATGACGGACCGCTCCCTGATTACAACCCCAACGGGCCTCTTGCGCAGCAGTTCCGAAGCCCGGTCCATTGCGTCACTATTGGCAAAGACGGTCTCGTGTACGTGTGCGACCGTGGGAACAATCGCGTTCAGGTGTTCCGAAAAGACGGTACCTTCGTCAAGGAAGCCGTCGTGAACAAGAACACGCTGGGCTATGGCGCTTCATCCGATATCGGATTCTCACTTGATCCGCAGCAGCGGTTTCTCTATCTGCTGGACGGAATGAACTCCCGCGTCAATATTCTGCTGCGCGAGTCGCTGCAGCTCGTGGGATGGTTCGGCCATGGCGGAAGGCAGCCGGGTCAGTTCTCAAATCCGCACAGCATGGCTGTCGATTCGAAGGGCAATCTCTACATCGGCGAGACCATTACCGGTAACAGAGTGCAGCGGTTTGTCTACAAGGGCATGGGGCCCTCAAACTCGACGCCTCAGAGCCGCTAGGGCGGCGCCTGCGTCAGCTGCTGGCGCAGGAGTGTTGACGATGGCGGCGTGGAGGTTTCCTCCGCGTCGCCAGCGCACTGACGCTTCCTTCACTCATCAGCGGGACTGCCCAACGGATCCCGACGAGCCGAGCGCTCGCGATCGCGACGAGACCCTGATCCGAGCGCCGCCCGTTACACACAGTTAACATTGTCGATACCAAGTCGAAATTTGTGTGCCGTACAAGTAACGTCCATGGTACGGACTCTTCTCACAGTCGGGCTCATTCTGCTGTCCACCCGCTTTGGCTACGCTCAGGCAGCGCCATCGAGCGATGCGAAGAAGCCAGAATCGACCTACGACAAGATTTGGAAATTCGCCGAGTGGTACGAAGATGACTCCAATCCGGTCGTCCAGAAGGTGTTGTTCAGCGGCCGCTACCAGCACGAATTCGCCGCGCTCGCGGCCGACGAAGGCGACCTGGATGAGTGGAACGTCCGGCGGATGCGGCTGGGCCCGAGGATCACGATGTTCCGCACGGTCACTGTGCACGCGGAAGTTGAGCTCAATCCGCAGGAACGGGACCCGTTGTACCAGCGCTTTACCGATTTCTACGTGCAGTGGAGCCGCAGCGGCCAGTTCGTAGTGACGGTCGGCAAACACGGCGTGCCGTTCACGATGGACGGCGCGACCTCATCCAAGGAACTGCTCGCGATCGATCGGAGCAACCTGAGCAACAACATCTGGTTTCCGCAGGAGTACATTCCAGGCGTCAGCGTGTCGGGCAAGGTCGCACCATGGGTGTACCGTGCAGGTGTGTATTCCGGAGGCGCAATGAACCGTGAATTTGGCCGGTTCAGTGGAAGTGTCCTCGCGCTGGGTGTGCTGGGCTACGACTTTGCGAAATCGCTCGGGGCCAAGGAGGCCCTCCTGGCGGGCAATTACGTGTACCAGCCGCCCGACCGAGACAACACGTTTACGCGGCTGCTCACGCACATCGCGTCGCTCAACTTCAAGCTCGAACGCGATAGGTGGGGCGCCAGAACTGACGTCTCACTCGCGTCAGGATATCTGGGCCAGAGCGATCTGTGGGGCTTCATGGCGATGCCGTTCTTCAACGTCACCGACAAGTTTCAAATCGTGGGGCGCTACACGTTCCTGGCTAGCGATAATCCGAACGGCGTCCGGCTGGCGACGTACGAGAGCCGTGTCGTACCGGGGCGCGGTGATTCCTACAACGAGGGCTACGTCGGCGCCAATTACTTCTTCTATGGGCACAAGCTCAAGCTGCAGACCGGACTGCAGTTTACGGATATGAGCGATAGCGCAAGCGATGGCGGGGCCTATTCAGGCACGGCATGGACGACGGGATTGCGGGTGGGCTGGTAAGGAGACAGGCGCGCTCACGCGCGACGGGTCGACCATGCGGCAGTTGCGGCAAGAAACGGAATGACTCCGACGGGGGTGTGAGATGATCCTGCTGATGCAGGACCTCTCGTCCGCATCGTGACGTGACAATCGCCTGGCGCATCAACGCGGAGCGGCTGACGCTGTTCGGCTGGTCCCGCGCGATCCTGCTCCAGCTCGCGCATCCCCTGATCGCCGCCGGCGTGGCGGATCACAGCACGTTCCGCGCGGGTCCGATCGCCACCGCCGCGAGACTGCACCACACCATCCACGCCATGCTCTCGCTGACGTTCGGCACTCCCACCGAGCGCGAGCGCACGCTGGAGAAAATCAGGACGATTCACCGTGCTGTGCATGGGATGCTTCGCGAGCGCGTCGGCGGCTTTGAGGCGGGTACGCCGTACTCGGCCGAGCAGCCCGAGCTGCTGTTGTGGGTGCACGCCACGCTGCTCGATTCGCTCCCGCGCATCTACGAGCAGCTCGCCGGTCCGATGACCATGCGAGAGCGGGACCAGTACTGTGAAGACGCCGAGTGGGTGCTTCGCGCGCTTGGAGCGACAGCGATTGCGGCGCCGCGATCGTGGAATGCGCTGCAGGCCTACATCGCCGAGATGTTCGAGAGCGAACGCATCGTGGTGGGGACGACAGCCCGGACTCTCGCAGCCGCGGTGCTCTCCCCTCCGTTCAAGTGGGTCGTCGCTCCGGCGTCGCGCGCCAATCTCCTCTTCACCGTGGGATCGCTACCGGAGCGTCTCAGGAACCAGTACGGCTTCGAGTGGACGCCGCGGGAGGCGCGCGCCCTCGAGCGCTGGGCGCGAACGATTCGCGCGGCGAGACAGTGGACACCGCGCGCGCTCGCCGTATGGCCGGAGGCTCGTCGCATCGAGCGGACCTGAAGGTCCGCCCCTACACCGACGTATTCCGGCACCCGCACAGTCCGCCCTGAAGGTCCGCCCCTACGACCATCCGCGCACGTCGCATCTCCCCGCGTAGGTGCGGACCTTCAGGTCCGCCCGACCCTGTGACATCATCGCCGCGTGAAGCTCCACAACAAGCTCCTCGTCGCGCTCGTGCTCGGCATCGCCCTTGGCGCGGCGCTCCATCCTTACGCCGGATCTCCGGCTCTGGATGCGTTCAGCCTCCACGTCCTACGGCCGATCGGGCAGATTTTTCTCCGCATGATTTTCATGATTGTCGTGCCGATGGTGTTCTCGGCGCTGGTGATTGGCGTGTATGAGCTCGGCCGCGGCCGCGACCTCTCCGGCGTCGCCGGCCGCACGCTCGGGTTCACGGTGGTCTTGAGCACGGCGTCCGTGATCATCGGCGTTCTGCTCGTGAACCTGATTCGGCCCGGCGCTGGCATCACGCTTGGAACCGCCGACTCGATGTCCTCGGCGGTGCAGGGCCTGCAGACCAACGCGGCGGCCGCCAAACCGCTCAGCGACACGATCATCGAACTGATTCCCCGCAACCCGATCGATTCGGCGGTCCGCGCCCTCGACGGGGAAATGTTGCCGCTCATGGTGTTCGCCTTGATCTTCGGCGTTGCGGTCAGCCGCATGTCTGCCGGTGGCGAAGAGCGAAGCCTTCTCGTGCGTGTGCTGGATCAGATCTTCGAGGCGTGCATGCGGATCGTCCAGTTCGCGATGGCTCTAGCCCCGATCGCGGTGTTTGCCATCGTGTTCAACACGGCGTTCACCTTCGGCACGTCCGTGTTCGGGTCGCTCCTGCTGTACGTGATCACGGTGGTGGCGGGCCTCCTGCTGCAGCAGTTCGTCACCTACGCCGCGCTACTGTGGCTGGTTGCCCGCCGGTCTCCGCTCGAGTTCTTCCGGAATTGCCGGGAAGTCTATCTCTATGCCTTCTCCACTGCGTCGTCGAATGCCACCCTTCCCCTGTCGCTGCAGGTCGCCGAGACGAAGCTCCAGCTGCCGCCTCATATCTCGCGATTCGTGCTCACGGTGGGGTCCACGGCCAACCAGAACGGTACCGCGCTCTTTGAAGGCGTCACGGTGCTGTTTCTGGCGCAGGTCTATGGCTTGGATTTGAACCTCGGCCAGCAGGTCCGGGTGATGGTGATGTCGGTCGTCGCGGGGATCGGAACGGCCGGGGTGCCCGGCGGGTCGCTGCCGATGGTCATGATCGTCGCCCAGTCGGTGGGAATCCCGGCCGAAGGGATGGCCCTGATCCTGGGCGTCGACCGGTTCCTGGATATGTGCCGGACGACCGTCAACGTCAGCGGCGATTTGGTCATTGCCGCGCTTGTCGGCGGCCGGCAGCGAAGCCCCAGCGCCGCCATGGTACAATAGGCCTTTCCTGCCTCTCGGATCGCTCTCCATTGCGGAAGTGGCGGAATTGGCAGACGCGCTAGCCTCAGGAGCTAGTGGCCGCAAGGCCATCGGGGTTCGAGTCCCCGCTTCCGCACCACCACGAAGAGATCATCACGACAGACCTTTCTCACTACTCGCGAGTCTCACGGCTGGGCAGCCGGGCGATCGTCCCTATGCCTCGATGTGCGACGAGTGTGCGACTGCGGCAGGACCACTCGGCACGTTGACGGCCAATTCGGCCATTTTCAAAGGACTCACGAATGTCAGCAACCAACGGCACCATCAAGCGCATCACGGACAAGGGCTTCGGCTTCATCGCGACGCCCGACGGCACGGAATACTTCTTCCACCAGTCCGCATGCACGGGCACGCCATTCGATTCTCTTCGCGAGGGCGAAAACGTGACGTTTACCGTCGGACAGGGCCCGAAGGGCCCGCGCGCCGAAAACGTCAAACCGGCGTAACCTGCTCGATACCGAACCCCGGCGACCGCTCGGTCGCTGGGGTTCGACTCCACCCTTCGCCCCCTCGCACCCGCAGGGCGTGGTCACGCCGTCACCGTGCGTTAAACCCGCGCCAGGCGCACTTCCCAGGGCCGAGCCTGATGACCTTTTCGATATCGATCTTCAGCACTTTCGATTCGGGCTCGGCTTCGAATCCGCCGGAGGAAGCCGGCGTTACCGCCGCCTGAGCAGGTATCCTGTCTTCGACGCCGAACACCCCATCGTTCGCCGATAGATCGTTCAACCTCCTATCCGGAAGGTCGACAATCCGCGCGACCACCTCGATGTCCGCGCCGACGTAGTCAACGAATCTTGACTCCTCTGGCTTGTTCATCCAGTAGACGATCTGGATAGGCGGCGGTAGAGGAAGCAGAGTGCTCCCGACTTCCTTAACGTTATTGAGACGTACCGTCGTCGCAGGAACCCCGGCGCTGACGCATGCTTGAAATGTAACAGGACGGCCCTTGAGGTCAGGCTGCTGGGCGCTGGCGACGAGGGGCGTGACCGCGAGAACCGCCGTGGCGTACACAACTGACCAGTTCATGATGCCCTCCTTGATGGGTGGCGCCTACGCTACTCCTAGCTCAGTTGCGGATCAACAGTTTGCGAGACCGAGCTCAGCCACGGGTCTGATACACTAAAAACAGTCGTCGCGAGCGCCAGTTTTCTCCGGCACGTCCGCCAGGCTCTCAGCACAAATCTCTTGGAAAGACCCGGATTCAGGATGATCAGCGTCAGCAATGTGTCGATGCGGTTCGGCTCGAAAGTCCTCTTCGAGGAGGTCTCCACCAGCTTTCTGGGGGAGCGGCGCTACGGCCTGACCGGCCCGAATGGCGCGGGCAAGTCGACTTTCATGAAGCTGCTCACTGGCGAGCTGCCGCCACAGAAGGGAACCGTCGCGCGCCCGCTGAAGCTTGGCGTGCTGCGACAGGACCAGTTCGCCTTCGATCAGTTCCGCGTCATCGACACGGTGATCATGGGCAACGCCCGCCTGTGGAGTGCGCTCGCAGAGCGCGAGGGCCTGTACGCCAAAAGCACGATGACCGACGAGGAAGGCATGCGCCTCGGCGAGCTCGAAGGCATCGTGGGCGAAGAGGATGGCTACACGGCGGAGAGCGACGCCGCCATCCTGCTGCAGGGCCTCGACATCCCGGACGAGCTGCACGAGCGGCGGATGTCCGAGATTCAGGGCGGTCAGAAAGTGCGCGTGCTGCTGGCGCAGGCG
>ORMF011552768.1_pt1 | contig 16023 bp, 6 predicted proteins | sample 1779871 | NCBI WGS metagenome assembly ORMF01 (sample SAMEA104232316, study PRJEB22302) | groundwater metagenome | biome: forest; feature: aquifer; material: groundwater | place: USA | collected 2011-08-07 | depth 5.4 m
CCATTCTGCGGAGCCGTCCGCAGCGTCAAGGGTCGAGATGAACGGTCCGACAAACAGCGTCGGACCGCCCTTGACTCTGCTCCCGGCTTCAAACAATACACGTGTGCCTTGACAACGCCGACGTCGTTATAGATGGTCTAGTGTCCTGAGTCGGAAGTTCGTCACATCAAAATCGGTGCAATTCGATCGGTAAGCCTTTCTTTTGCAATGTTCGCTGGCCGAGATATATTCGACGAATTAATGACTCAGGACACTAGCTCGTGCGGCGGTTCAGTCTCGTCAGGCACGGAGCAATGCCAAGCGTACTGATATTTTTCGATCCGGCCTGAGTTACGCGACAACTCTTTTTATGTGTGACAGCCTTCGCACATCGCTGGGCTAAATCCCCCACTTTGGTTGGAAATTCATTATAAAAAGACCGGAAATATATCTCGACTGAACTGGTCGCCATTCCTTGTCGTCCAGGTCACAACTAACTTTTTCAATAAGATAGCGCCATCTCACAGAATATTTCTCTCGTTCCAGTTATGCGATTCGAAGAGGACAGGCAATTGCACTAGGCATTAGTGGGTCAATGGATCGGAAGGAATCCCGGTCGACCAAAATCAGGTGGACGATTGTTCAATGAGTCGGATATGAAGCGCGCCAAACAGCGGACTGGCTTTCTTCGGGAGCCGATATGCCGCAAGACATGCCAGAAGAATCGATGCATAGCTCTAATAGTCTTCAGTGCCTTGCTCCTCATCCTGCCCAACATGCTTCTGGCGCAAGAGTCCCTCAGCCTGAGCCAGGCTATTACGTTGGCGATGGCGCAGAATCCGGCTGTGCGGGCATCGACAATCGCGGAGAAGGGCGCCGCCGAGCGCTTGACACAAGCGCGTTCCGGTTACTTGCCGGAGGTGAACTACTCGGAGTCACTGCAATGGGGAAATAATCCGGTATATGTTTTTGGCTCTCTCCTTGAACAACATCGTTTCAGCAGCAACAATTTTGAACTGGGAAGTTTGAACCGTCCCGATGCCCTGACGAACTTCGCTTCGCAGTTGACGGTAAGCGAGACACTGTTCGACGGCAACAAAACCAAGAATCGCATTCTTTCGGCCCGTATCGCCAAAGACATAACGGGGGAGCAAAACCGCGAGTCTGGCATGGACGTGCTGCAGGCAGTCGTTGAGACTTACTATGCGACCGTCGTTGCACAAGAAGACCAGCGCGTGGCAGATGAGGCTTATCGCACGGCACAATCGGACCTTGACCACGCCCAGTCGTTGCACGACGCCGGGATGACAACCGATGCGGATGTTTTAGCGTTACGGGTGCACCTGGCGGAAGTCGAGGACCAGCGTATTCGCGCCGGGAACAACGTTCGTGTAGCGCGTGCCCGTCTGAACGATGTTCTGGCTGAACCTCTGGAGACCGAATACACGCTCTCCACTCCGTTGCGTCCCGCGGCAGGGTCTGCGGCAAAGATCGAGGAGTATGAGGCTCGCGCGCTGCGTGAGCGGCCGGAGGCTCGGCAAGCCGAAATGAACGTGAGTTTGGCGGAGACGGCTTCCAATCTTGCGCGCGCGGCGCTGTTGCCGGAAGTGAGTCTCCACGGCGCCTTTGAAGCCAACCGCCAGGGCTTCGCCTCGCGGGGCGGCAGCGACTGGATGACCGGCGCGACACTGCGCCTGAATCTTTTCCGCGGGTTTGCAGACCGGTCCCGGATCGCCGAGTCGTCGTTTCTGAAAACCCAAAGAGAACATGAAAGGCAGAAGACACAATCCGCGCTGCGTTTGCAGGTCCGCCAGTCGTTCTTAGATTTCGAATCGTCGAGCAGCCGGGTGTTGACAGCTCAGGCCTCTATATCCGAGGCAGAGGAAAATCACCGCATCGTGGCAGATCGCTACGAGGCAGGGCTTTCCACCGTGACGGAACTGTTGCGAAGCCAGACCGCCTTAAGCGCCGCCAAGTTTCGGTATCTCGGGGCCGTATTCGACCAGCGGATCGCCGCCGTGCGCCTGGAACGCGCGGCCGGCTCTCTGAATCCTTCTTCGGATGTATTGAAGCCCTGAAACGGAAGTATTGAAGCTATGATACGCAAAGTCGCCCAAACATCTCTGGCAATGCTGGCGGCCATGCTCGTCGGATCACAACTTGCCTGCGATCGCCCTTCTCCCCGTGCGGACAACATTCCGCCACGGACGGTTTCCGTTCAGGTTATTCCGCTGCAATCGGCACCGTTTGAGGAGTTCTTTGAATCTAGTGGAACCGTAAGGGCGCAAGAAAAGGCAGTGATCGCGAGCAAGGTGACCGGGACAATTCTACAGTTATCCGTCAAACCCGGCGACGCCGTGAAACGGGGCCAGCCCCTGGTTCAAATAGAAAGCGCCGAGCTGAATGCCCAAGTCAGCCAGGCTGAAGCTGGTGTATCCGCAGCGGACCATGGACTCACTGAGGTGGAAAAGGGATTGGCGTCGGCCACAGTTGAGGCGCACCTTGCTTCACTAAACTACCAGCGGTTCAAGGAGCTGCTCGAGAAGAAGTCCATATCGCCCCACGAATTCGACCAAGTGGAGGCTCGCCGTCAGTCGGCTGAGGCCAACCAGGAAATGGCTTCAGCCCGGCTCCAGGAGGCACAGGCCCATCGTCAGGAAGCCGCAGCCATGCTCGAAGCCGCGCGCATTCGAAAAGGATATTCCAGCATCAACGCGCCTTTCGACGGCATCGTTACCGAGAAACAAGCGGATTCGGGATCCCTTTCCGTTGCCGGCATGCCCTTGCTGGCAATCGAAAAGAGCGTCGGGTATCGACTGGAAGCCTCCGTTCCGGAAACTCGCATGGCGCACGTGAAAATGGGGGACTCCGTCAAGATCGCGATTCCCTCGCTCCCTCTCGAAACCTCCGGCCGTGTCGTTGAGATTGTGCCGGAGGCCGAAGTGGCTTCACGAACTTTCCTCGTAAAGATCGGCCTCCCCGCGGCGAACGGGCTGCGCAGCGGAATGTTTGGACGAGCGATTTTCCCGCAAGGAAGTGTGAACTCGCTGAGGGTTCCCTCTATCGCTGTCGTGAGAAAAGGGCAACTGACCTCTGTTTTCGTTGTTTCCGATGGGATCGTCCGCCAGCGCCTGGTAACGCTGGGACGGGCCTTGGGAGATTCCGTGGAAGTGCTCTCCGGTCTTTCGGAAGGGGATCAAGTGGTCACCTCGGACGTTGGAACTTTGGTGGACGGTTCGACCGCGGAGATCCGCCGATGAGCGACGGGGGCCAGTTGCGAGGGGCGGGAAAGATCGCGCACGCGTTCATTAATTCCAAGCTGACTCCGTTGCTCATGGCGGCGTCGATTCTGCTGGGACTCTTCGCCGTGTGGCAGCTCCCCAGAGAAGAAGAACCCCAGATCATCGTGCCCATGATCGACGTGTTTGTGGAATTCCCGGGAGCCTCCGCCAAGGAAGTGGAACAGCGGGTCACCACTCCCATGGAAAACCTGTTGTGGCAGATCCCGGGTGTGGAGTATATTTACTCCACGTCCAGCCCCGGCCAGTCGATGGCCGTTGTCCGCTTTATTGTGGGAGAGAATGAAGAAGCAAGTATTGTCCGGCTCAACCAAAAACTGGCCGCAAATTTCGACTTGATTCCGCCCGGAGCATCCCATCCGCTCGTAAAGCCGCGCTCGATTGACGACATTCCCATCCTGGGACTGACGCTTTGGAGCAGCCGTTACGGCGACCTGGAGCTGCGTCAGATTGCGGCGCAACTGCGCGACTCGATCCAGCAGGTGAACGACGTGTCGGCGGTCGAGATTCTGGGAGGCCAGCGGCGGCAGTTGCGCATCACTTTGGATTCCGCGCGACTAGCGGCTCACGGGATCGCTCCTATGCAGATCACCGCCCGCCTGAACGGTTCAAACCAGCGGCTGACTTCGGGAGAATTTTCCAATCACAACCAGGAACTGCTGCTCGAAACGGGTGACTTCCTGGAGAGCGCCGAGGATGTCGGCCGCTTGGTCGTGGGAGTATCGGGCGGCCGGCCATTGCTGCTTCAGGACGTGGCGCAAATCGAAGATGGAGGGGAGGAGCCATCGGCATACGTCCGCTTTGCGACCGGACCCGCTGCCGACTCTGCCACAAAAACTCAGGCTGGCGGCGCCGCATGGCCGGCGGTGACAGTTACCGTAGCAAAGCGAAAAGGAAAGAATGCCATTACGGTTGCCGAGAAGGTGCTGGAGAAAGTAGCCGCCATTCGAAGCTCCTCGCTCCCCTCCGATGTCCATTTGACGATCACGCGCAATTACGCCGATACGGCAAAAGAAAAATCGAACGAGTTGCTATTCCACATGTTGCTTGCCGTACTCTCGGTTTGTGCCCTGGTGGGAATCGTGTTGGGTCTGCGCGAGGCTGGAATCGTGTTGGTCGCAATTCCCGTAACGCTGGCGCTCACGCTGGCTGTCTTTTATTTCTACGGATACACACTGAACCGGATTACGCTGTTCGCACTGATTTTTTCTATCGGCATCCTCGTCGACGATGCCATCGTGGTGGTTGAAAATATCACGCGCCATTCGCGCATCCCGGCGAACCGCGAGAGGCCGCTCGAACAAGTGGCCGTAGAAGCGGTGCAGGAAGTTGGTAATCCTACAATCCTGGCGACGCTGGCGGTGATCGCGGCCATTCTTCCCATGGGATTCGTCGGCGGTCTGATGGGTCCCTACATGCGTCCCATTCCGGTGGGAGCGACGGCGGCGATGGCATTTTCATTGATTGTCGCATTCGTCGTTACACCCTGGGCGGCGGTCCGGCTTCTCCGCCGGGAAACGGGCGTTGAGCACCATGAGTCGGAGGATCGCCTGACGCGGCTTTACCGCGCGGCCATGGGACCCTTGATCCGATCGGGTCTCTGGAGATTCATTTTCCTGGCCGGCGTGGTTATCTTGCTTCTGGCGGCCTGCTCCCTGGTTGCGATTCGATTTGTGAAAGTGAAGATGCTTCCTTTCGACAACAAGAGCGAGTTCCAGGTGATTGTGGACATGCCCGAGGGCACTACGCTGGAACAGACGGCTCGCGTGACACAGGCATTGGGTGGAGTGGTGGCGAAGCAGCCGGAGGTGACCCAATATCAAACTTATGTCGGGACCGCGTCGCCATATAACTTTAACGGCCTGGTCCGTCATTATTTTTTGCGGCGGGGATCCAACGTGGCCGACATACAGGTGAATCTCCTGCCGAAATCGGAGCGGCAATTGCAAAGCCACCCGATCGCCAAGCGGGTTCGTGAGCAACTGGCGCCGGTGGCGGCCCAATATGGCGCCAACATCAAGGTGGCGGAAGTTCCTCCCGGTCCACCGGTCCTCGAAACCCTGGTCGCCGAAGTCTATGGCCCCGACAATGATGGCCGGATTGCCCTGGCAAAACGAATTCGCAACATCCTGGAGAAAACTCCCGGAGTTGTGGACGTGGATTGGTATGCAGAAGACGATCAGAAAAAGGTCCTGCTGAGCGTTGACCGTGAGAAGGCCGCCTTAACCGGGGTTTCTCCAGAGGCCATCGCCGAGACACTGCAAATCGCCTCGGGAGGGCAACCGGTGGGACTGTTGCACGATGAGAATTCCAAAGAGGATGTCCAACTTTGGCTGCAGCTGGACCGCGCCAGCCGCTCCGACCTCAACCAATTGCAGGGACTCCACGTCACGACCGACTCCGGCAAGTCCGTCGCCATCTCCGAGCTTGTCACCGCCCAACAGACGCTGGCCGGAAAGAGCATCTACCATAAGAACCTGATGCCCGTGGTCTACGTGACCGGAGATCTGGCGGGAGAGCTGGAAAGTCCTGTCTATGCGATTCAATCCATGGCGAAACAAATCGACGCTATTCCCATGGCGGGTGGTTATCGCGTAGAACAATACACTTCGCACCAGCCGTTCCTGGACCAACGCTATTCCATGAAGTGGGATGGAGAGTGGCACATAACCTACGAAGTATTCCGGGACCTGGGGCTGGCTTTCGCCGCGGTTCTGGTGCTCATTTACGTTTTGGTCGCCGGCTGGTTCCAATCCTTCCTGACGCCCTTGATCATTCTGGTCGCCATCCCGTTCTCACTGGTAGGTATCCTGCCTGCCCATGGCCTGCTGGGCGCCTTCTTCACGGCCACGTCGATGATCGGCTTCATCGCGGGGGCCGGAATCGTTGTCCGAAACTCGATCATCCTGGTTGATTTCATCGAACTGCGGCGGAGGGAAGGGATGCCGCTCGAAGAGGCGGTCATCGATGCCGGAGCAGTCCGCTTCCGGCCCATGATGCTGACCGCCGCTGCCGTGGTTGTGGCTGCGGCTGTCATTTTGTTCGATCCGATTTTCCAAGGTCTCGCGATCTCCCTGATGGCAGGTGAGATCGCCTCCTTGCTGCTTTCCCGAATGACCGTTCCGGTGGTCTACTACATGGCGCACAGAGGGGACAAAAAAACGTCTTTCTAACGGATTTCGCAATCGAAATTCTGAATCTCCGGTAGCGGAAATCAATCTAACTTATTAGAGCAAGCCGCAAGGAGGAATCATACATGACAGTTGAAAGATCGCTCCGATTGATTGCAGGGATCTTCGTGCTGATCAGCCTGGGTTTGGGCTGGTGGGTAAGCCCTTATTGGTTCCTGTTCACCGCATTTGTGGGACTGAACCTATTGCAGTCCGGTCTCACGGATTGGTGTCCTATGATGACCATCCTGAAAAAATGCAGGGTGGCTGAAACCAAATCACATGGACCCGCATGAATGAACGGCTGAAGCGTGTATGTGAAAACCTCGATTTGTCGTCAGGGCACGACTTTAGTCGTGCCGTAAAATCAATGCTTGCAACGCGGCTTTAGCCGCTGAGGTATGTCCTTCGGGGTTATCACACACTCTGAACCCATCCCGCCGATTTCCAGATGCAACCGTGAAAGCGGTCTAGCCGCCGTTTCCCCCCGAACCATTTCGCCGGCCGACCAGCTCCTGCCAGGTGGACACCACGGCGCCGGCGGGCCTCAGGTTATACTCCTGCGCGAACTTTGAATGCACGAAAACGATCTTCCCGTCGAAGACCGTCACTTGAGGCTGCATCTTCGCCACGTCGTCATCCGGCATCGTCAGGAAGTCCCGATCGAGCACCACTAGATCGGCCAGCTTGCCCTTCTCGATGGAGCCCAGCTTATCCGCTCTCAGGACGTATTCAGCAGCCCAGATCGTGGCCATCTTCAAAGCCGTAGGATGATCGATTTTCTCCTGTAGCGCCCAGACTTTTCCGTCTTGGTCCTTCCGGGTGATAAACGCGCCCAAGCCGGACCAGACGTGCGGAGCGCCCTCGCCTTCATACGCCGGATGGATCCCGGCATCGACCATGCTTTTCAAGGGACTGGTGAACGTGTTGGCTATCTTCTCACCGAAGTCTTTCGCCACGAATGCGGCCTTGTTCACGGCGTTGGGATAGCAGCTAAACTGGATGCCCAAGCTGGCCGCCTGTTTCAAGTCCGCCGGATTGACCAGGTCGCAGTGATCGGAGGCCCATCCCTTGGTGGAATTGGGTCCATATTGTTTGTGCGCCTCGTCGACCATCTTGAGGAACTGCGCCACGGAGCGATCCCCCGACATGTGGGTATTCGCAAATCGGATGTTATATTTCGCGCTGGCGAAGATCCAATCCCGAAAATAATTTTTGGTGATGGGGCCGGCGTGTCCCGCGGCGCCGCGAAATTCGGTGTCCTGGTAACATTGGCCCATCGGATAAAAACCGTCAATCGCGCCGGAGCCGCTTTTCTTCTGGTTGGTGCACATCCGGCTGCCCGAGCCATCCACCGAGGACGGAGCGATGGAAGTAATCCACAACTTGTCCGTACCCGTGCCAACGACACCTTGGCGCTTCTTCATATCAACGGCCGGGTCCAGGATCAAGCCAAAATCGTCTTCCAACCCGTAGGCGGTTCGTCCAATGGCTTCTCCCCGCGACTCCAACAGCTTCAAAGCGGCCACGCGAAACGCGGGATATCTGCCGGAGATGGTTGTCTCGCCCATGGCGTCCAGCGCTTCCTGTTCCATTCGAAAGAGCCTCGCCAGAATCTCGGGCGTGGGACTCGGTTCGTACTTCATCATGATGGGCCGCGTGGCGACGGATTCCAGATGGCCGTCGGGCCGCCCGGTCGCATCGATCCATATGCGGCCGTTCTTCTTGATAAAGTCGCCGTAGCCCTTCCACAGAATGTCCATCGCCACGCCATTGATGAGCAGGCCGTTGTATTCCGGAATCCCCTCCGACATGATGATCGGATTCTTCGGGGCCGCCTTATCCAGCTCCCAGCGGTTCAGTTGATTGAAGAGAATATCGGCTTGCAGCAGCGTGGTTGGATTGCCTTCGCCCATAAAGCTAATCCGGTTGTTGAAGTGGATCCACTCGCCCGGTTTGATCTTGTACTTTGCGATGATCCCGGAAATTTGATTCAGCACGTCTTCCTTCGATCGCACTCCTCGCCAGTCGATCACATACTCGGCCCGTTCCGGCTCGCTCAGGTCGCCGCCGTACTCCAGACCGCTGTAATGGAAATGGGTGTCCATCAATCCGGGGACCACGGTTCTCCCCTTCAAGTCGATCACTTGCGTATTCGGTCCCGCGAGCTTCATGACATCGGCGTTGCTGCCCACCGCAGTAATCGTATTCCCCGTGACGGCCACAGCCTGGGCAATGGAAAAATTCGGATCTACCGTGAGTATCTTGCCATTGTTCAGAATCAGGCTGGGTTGGCCCGTCTGCTGTGCGGCCAACCAGGTAGAGCCGAGCGCGATACAGCAAACCAGCCGAATCGCAGCGGCAGTAAAACTAGCCGCCAAAGGTTTTCGTAACATAACTTCCCTCCTCCGAATATTTCACAATGATCTTCCCGAATTCCCATTCCCAATCCCTGGGCGTGCCGATTGTATCCTGAGCCCGCTTTTGTAGGCTATTATGCCATGCTTTTCACGATTACAGTTGGGACACTAATTCCCTGGAAAGAAAACCCTGTCGCTCGATTTCCCAATGTGCTACCGCTATCCACAGGAAAGGTTGTCATCCAGGGAAGGTTATCATCCCGAAAGGAAGGTTGTCATCCCGAAAGAAAGGTTGTCATCCCGAGCGCAGCGAGGGATCTGCTTTTGCGTTCTCCCCGCCTATCGTGTCTGACCGCAGCGGCAGGCCGTGGGCGGTTACGTTCATCCGTGACAAAAACCGACGCGCGAAATTCTCCGGTTGAGGACCGCAACAAAATAGCACACACTAGGGTTACTAGAAGGAGAGCACCCCGGGAGAAGTGTTTTTGCACCGGAGGTCCTATGCGGAATCGCCCGTTCGTGCTCTTTTCGTTTGGTCTGATTTCTCTCTCCACTCTTGTTCTACAACACAATCCATCATTGATCGCGCAGCGGCGGCGCGCGGCTGTGCCGAAAATGTCCCAAGCGCGACTAGTCGAGGCCTACGGCAAACTCCCGCTCAGCTTCGAGGCCAACCAGGGGCAGACCGGCTCGGAAGTAAAATTCCTCTCCCGTGGCAGCGGCTACAGCCTGTTCCTGACCGCAAATGAAGCGGTGCTGAGCTTGAAACCGAGCCGCGACCGAAAGGGAGCGGTCACTCCCGTTCGATTGCAAAACAAAAGCGGACCGCTTGCTAACGCGCGCGGCTCGGATCGGGCGGCGGAACCGGATCAGGCAACGCCGGAACCATCCGTGCTCCGCATGAAGCTCGTCGGCGCGAATCCCTCGCCGCAAGTCGCGGGCCTGGACGAGCTGCCCGGCAAGAGCAACTACTTCATCGGAAACGATCCGGCGAAGTGGCGCACCAACATTCCGACTTACGCCAAGGTCAAGTACGAGGAAGTCTATCCGGGAATCGATCTGGTTTATTACGGCAACCAGCGGCAGTTGGAATACGATTTTGTCGTCGCTCCCGGCGCAAAGCCCGATTCCATCCGGTTCGAGATTGCAGGCGCGGAGAAGATCGAAACAAGCGCGGACGGCGAACTGCTGGTCCAATCCGGCGGAGCAGAGATTCTCCTGCGCAAGCCCCTCGTGTACCAGGAAGCGGATGGGAAGCGGCAGGAGCTTTCCGGCAACTATCAGCTCCGATCCCCGAATGAAATCCGGTTCGAGCTTGCGGCATACGACGCCACCAAGCCCGTCGTCATCGATCCGGTTGTGGTCTATGCCACATATCTTGGCGGCAGCGATAGTGACCAGGCGGCCGGAATCGCCGTCGATTCCCAAGGCAGCGCATACGTTACCGGTTACACCACCTCGTTTGACTTCCCAACGGCGAATCCATTTCAAGGAAAATTTAACGGCAGCATTGGATTTACCGGTAACCCATTCGATGTTTTTGTAAGCAAACTCACCGCCGACGGTTCTGCGTTGGTGTACTCGACCTATCTCGGCGGCAGCGACAGCGATAAAGCTAGCGGGATAGCCGTGGATGCGGCGGGGAATGCTTACGTGACGGGGAACACCGCTTCGGCGAACTTTCCTACGACCAGCGGCGCTTTCCAGCCTTCCTTACCAGGTCGCTCGAACCCTACCTTCGTAACGAAACTAAACTCCACTGGCTCCGCCCTCTCTTATTCCACCTACCTCGGCGTCGGCGACAGCCGTGGCAACGGCATCGCGGTGGATTCGTCCGGGAATGCCTACGTGACGGGTACTGCCTTCGGCGGCTCCTTTCCCGCGACGCCCGGTGCGTTTCGGACAACCTGCTTCGGGACGTCAGCCTTCGTGACGAAGTTTAATGCTGCCGGTTCTGCCCTTGTTTATTCCACCTGCCTTGGAAGTGGCGGAACCGAGGCCACTGGAATTGCCGTCGACTCCTCCGGTAGCGCTTACGTTACAGGATTCACCCCTTTAACTAGCTTCCCCACTACACCAGGTGCCGTCCAGGTGGTTTTCGGTGGCGCTGGCCCAAGCGGCGCAAACGATGCCTTCGTGACGAAGTTGAACCCTGCTGGCTCTGCTCTGGTCTTTTCCACTTATCTCGGCGGCAACGGAAATGATCAGGCAAATGGTATCGCCATCGATTCGAGCGGAAACGTCTATGTTGCCGGCATCACTTCATCCGGGAACTTTCCCCTTCAGAATGCCTTTCAATCAACACCCGGAGGAGGATCTTATGATGCGTTTGTAGCAAGACTAAATGCCACAGGAACGGCACTTCTTTATTCCTCTTTCCTAGGTGGGAACGGCGTTGACATAGGTACCGGAATTGCGGTCGATAGTGGCGGCAACGCCTTCGTGGCCGGCCGGACCATTTCTGCCAACTTTCCCTCCGTAAACTCATTGACTTCGCGCCTCCGCGGCGTCTTTATCACCAAAGTAACGTCAACGGGATCGATCGTTTATTCCGGTCCCCTGGGAAATGTCGATACGGGAGGCAGTCCTGCTATTGCCGTTGACACATCCGGAAGCGCCTATGCATCTGGAAGCGCCAGTGAGGGCGTTGATACAACGCCGGGCGCGTTTCAGCGCGCGGCCGCAGCGGGGAGCTCCGACGCCTTCGTGGTGAAAGTTGCGGACATCGCACCTCCGCCGAACCCGGTGCCGGCGGTCACCTCGCTCAGTCCCGCCACTGCTGTTTCCGGTGGAGCGGCATTTATTCTAACTGTAACCGGCACGAACTTCGTCCCTGGGGCGACTGTGCAGTGGAACGGGAGCAACCGAAGCACGACTTTTGTGAGCGCCACTCAGTTGACGGCGGCCATCACGGCCTCGGACATTGCGTCGGCGGGGACGGCTCAAGTCTCGGTGTTCAATCCGGCTCCCGGCGGCGGGGCCTCGAACGCTCTTACTTTTACGATCGCTGCGGCGGTTTCGAATCCGACTCCCATCCTCAACTCGCTCACTCCCTCCACCGCCCTCCCAGGTAGCCCGGCTTTCACTCTGACGCTAACCGGATCGAATTTCATTTCCGGAGCGACGGTGCAATGGAACGGGAGCAACCGGAGCACGACTTTTTTGAGCGGCACTCAGTTGACGGCGGCCATCGCGGCCTCGGACATCGCGACGGCGGGGACGGCGCAGGTTACGGTTTTCAATCCCGCTCCCGGCGGCGGGTTTTCCAACGCGCTGTCATTTTCGATTAGCACGCCGGGATCGAACCCCGTTCCCGTCATCACTTCGCTCTCGACGCCGGCCCCGGTTCTGGCTGCAATTGGGTACCTGATGACGGTGTCCGGCTCGAACTTTGTAGCCGGGTCCGTGGTGCAGTGGAATGGAAGCAGCCGGCCTACGACGTTCGTCAGCGCCACGCAACTGACGGCTTCGCTGACGGCGGCGGACGTTCAAGCCGGAACGGCCCAAGTCACGGTGTTCAATCCCGCTCCGGGCGGCGGCGTTTCGAACGCGCTGACGTTTTCGGGCGGCGCACCGGGATCGAACCCAGTTCCAGTCCTCATCTCGCTCACGACGCCGACCGTGCTTCCGGCTGGAATTGGGTACTTGATGACCGTGTTCGGATCGAACTTTGTAACCGGGTCCTTTGTGCAGTGGAATGGAAGCAGCCGGACTACCACCTACGTTAGCGCCACGCAACTGACAGTTCAGTTGACGGTGGCGGACGTTTCGGCGGGAGGAACCGCGCAAGTGACGGTGTTCAATCCGGCTCCCGGCGGCGGCGTGTCGAATGCGGTCACCTACCCGACAGTCGTAGTGCCGAATCCCACTCCCGCTATCAGCTTGCTCTCTCCCAACAGCGCCGTTGCCGGTGGCGGGGCCTTTGGGTTCGCCGTCAACGGCTCGAACTTCATCGCCGGATCGGTCGTGCGGTGGAATGGAAACAACCGGAGCACCACATTTGTCAGCGGCACGCAGTTGATCGCTTCGATCGCGGCTGCCGACATTGCGACGGCGGGAACGGCACAAGTCACGGTTTTCAATCCGGCACCGGGCGGCGGGAGCTCCAACGCTCAGACGTTTACCATCAATCCTCCGTCCCCGCCAACTGTCACCGAACCGCAAGGCACGGTGTCGCTTTCCACGAATCCCGCGGCGGATTGCCCGGGGTTTTATATTGCGGAGGTGAACCTGCGGCCGGGATATAGTGGCGGCTACTGGGGTCTGGAAATCCTGCTGACGGCCGGAGACCGTCTGCTGCAAGGCGGGATCAACCTGGGCGGGGAGTTTGCGGCGGACGGCGGGAATCCCGGCTTTGCGGCGTTCAATATCGCCAATCCCGCCAATGAGCCGCAGAACGTCAGCATCAACCTGAATGCGCAGGTGCTGCCGACGACCGGCTTCAGCGCTGCGAACTTCGGGATGTCGGTGCAGATCTACCAGCAAGTGGGCACGGCGCGCACGGCCGTTGGAGCGCCGATTGTGGGGCTGCCGCCGTTCAGCGTCACGCGGACGCTCGGTCCGGGGTTCTATGTCGTCGCCATCCAGAGCTTCACCGGGTCGCCCGCGGGCACGTATCAGTTGTCGCTGACGACCAGCTTTACCAATCGCAGCGGCGGAGGATTCCAGGGAGGAGTAGACCTCGGCGGCATGCTCATCCCGGATGCTTCCGGAAACACGGCGCCCGGCTTTGGAGCGTTTTGTATATCCCAGGCGCAGAACGTCATCCTGAAAACCGGCGCGGCCAATACCTATCCCGGCGGTGCCGGAGCGGTGACCCTCCGGGTGCTGGACCAGAATCACAGGGTCGTCTGGGACGCCGACACCAGCCCGTCGGCGCCTTGAGCCCAATATTGTTTACTTAGCGCGGTTGTTGTGATTATCTCTAGAAGGGGATACGCCCCAGCAACCTTGCTTGAACATTTCCACCTCTCACCATCTAATTTTTGGTAAAATCTCTCCGTGATCGGTTGGCGAGACACTTTAGTTAATTTGATCTCCCGACAAAGAGGCGGTTTCCCTACATTTGTTTTCCCATTGCGTGTGACGCAATACGTCGCGGAGCTTTTTGATTGCGGCAGCAATCGCGGAGGGTCTTGATGGCGAGAAGGTTGTTCATTTTGTGCGGAATTTTGCTGGCCGCCGGCGGCTCGCTGGTGTCCGCTGCCATGCAGGAATCGGACTCGCCGCAAGCATCCATTTCTCCCCAGCGCGCATTGATCAATCAGTATTGCGTAACCTGCCATAATCAAAAACTGCGCACCGCCAACCTACTGCTGGACAAAGCGGACCTGGATCATATCGGCGATAACGCCGCGATCTGGGAAAAGGTGGTGCACAAACTCCGCACCAGGGAGATGCCTCCCGGCGGCATGCCCCGGCCCGACAATGCCACCTACGATTCGCTGGCGACGTACCTGGAAACGGAACTCGACCGGGCGGCGGCAGCCAGGCCGAATCCAGGCCGGCCCGCCATTCATCGGCTCAACCGGCTCGAATATACCAACGCCATTCGCGATCTGGTCGCATTGAACATCGACGGCGCGACGCTCTTGCCCTCCGACGATTCCGGTTACGGCTTCGATAATATTGGCGACGTGCTCACCGTTTCGCCGATGCTGCTCGAGCGATATCTTTCGGCGGCCGGCAAGATCAGCCGTCTGGCGGTCGGCGACACAGCCATCGGTCCAACCTCGACGGATTATGAAGTCCCTCACGCTACGGTGCAGCGAAGCCGCGAAAACGACGAACTGCCATTCGGCTCCCGCGGCGGAATCTCCATCCACCACACGTTTCCAGTTGACGCCGAATACGTCATCAAGGTTCGCTTGCAACGCGGCAAGGGCGGACAAATTCTCGGCATCAACGAAACGCGCCAAGTCGACGTTCGCCTTGATGGCGAGAGAATCAAGCTGTTCACCGTGGGAGGCCGCGGCAAGGGTGGCGATTCGGAATACGGCGAGGGGGACAAGTCCGATGAAAAGGCCGACTCCGGCCTGGAGGTCCGCTTTCCCGCCAAGGCTGGCCCGCACGTTGTCGCCGTCACGTTCCTGAAGGACACCGTAAAGGCGGAGGGTTTGCAGAACGGGGAACGCAACCTGGCGTTCTTCGAGGGCGTTGGCACCGTCTCGATTGCAGGCCCGTATAATCCAACCGGGCCGGGCGACACGCCCAGCCGCCGGAAGATTTTCCTCTGCCGCCCCACGGGTCCCAAGGATGAAGATGCCTGCGCGCGGAAGATCGTAGCCTCGCTCGCTCATCGCGCTTTCCGGCGCCCCGTCTCGGACGAAGAGCTTCCCACGCTGCTCGTTCCATACAAGACCGCGAAGCGCAAAGGCGGATTTGAAACCGGCATTAAGATGGCGGTCCAGCGAATTCTGGTCTCTCCCGATTTTCTCTTCCGCGTCGAAATCGATCCAACCAAAGCTACACCGGACACGGCCATTCGCGTCAATGACGTGGAGCTGGCCTCGCGTTTGTCGTTTTTCCTGTGGAGCAGCATTCCCGACGATGAGCTGCTGAGCGTGGCGGAACGCGGCAAGTTGCGAGACCCGGAAGTCTTGCAGCAGCAGGTAAAACGGATGCTCGCCGATCCGCGCTCGAAGACGCTGGTCACCAATTTCGTTGGCCAGTGGCTTTACCTTCGCAACATCCAGCGCGTACTGCCCGACCCGGTGGCGTTTCCCGATTTCGACGAAAACCTCCGCCAGTCCCTCCGGACGGAGACGGAGATGTTCTTCCAGAGCATGATGCAGGAGGACCGGAGTCTCCTCGATTTGCTGCGCGCCGACTACACCTTCCTGAACGAACGGCTGGCCCGTCACTACGGGATTCCGGGTATCCACGGAAACGAATTCCGGCGCGTGACGCTCGCCACCGACGAGCGCAAAGGGCTGCTGGGACAGGGCAGCATTCTCACCGTGACGTCCTATGCAAACCGCACCTCGCCGACGCTGCGCGGCAAGTGGCTGCTTGAAAATATTCTGGGTTCTCCGCCGCCGCCGCCGCCGCCCAACGTCCCTTCGCTGAAGGACGACCCGAAAGGCCGGGTGCTCACGATGCGGCAGCGCATGGAGGCGCACCGCGCCAACCCGGCTTGCGCCACCTGCCACTCGCGCATGGATCCGCCCGGCTTCCCCCTCGAACACTTCCACGGCCTCGGACGCCGGCGAACCC
>ORMF010916748.1_pt1 | contig 16020 bp, 17 predicted proteins | sample 1779871 | NCBI WGS metagenome assembly ORMF01 (sample SAMEA104232316, study PRJEB22302) | groundwater metagenome | biome: forest; feature: aquifer; material: groundwater | place: USA | collected 2011-08-07 | depth 5.4 m
ATCGACACGTCGAGCGCGGTCGCCCCGATGATTCGTCGCAGAAATCGCGTGCCTGCTGTCGTAGCCGTGGTAACCATGCGTGCCTCCGTTGAGCGTCATCGCCGCAAGAGCAAACGACAGACCCATCATGCTGCGCACATCACAGCTATGACGACGCAGGGGTAGTCATGAGCTTGTTGTCCACGCTGATCACCCCAATGACGCTGCGCGCAATCGCTTCAGCCGCATGCCACGCGACCTCCGAATCAACCGTGCCGGTCAACATCACGCGACCGTGTTCCACGATGATGCGGATTGGCCAGCGGGTTTCGTGAGCGTCACCTGAAAACCTCGGGTCGTCGTAAAAGCGCCCGGCAATCTCTTCTCTGATGGCGTCATCCCTCGACGAGACTGCGAGCGTTCGGATCATGTTGATCACTTCGCGCACGCCGTTGACCTGCGCGGCTATGTTGGCCATCGCTCGGGCGCTGGTTTCGGCCAAGACCTGTCCAGTGAGCGTCACGCGTCCCTCGTTCACCTCGACCTCGACGTTCTCGTAGATCGTGTAAAAGGCGTAGTCCCGCACGCGCTCTCCGACCTCCATCGCGACCGCTGCGTCGCTTGCGCCCGGCCGAACGACGGGCTCACCGGTTACCGATGTGACGCCCTCAACGTTTCGTGCGTGCTCGGCGGCCTGGCTTCTCGCCCAGGCATTCAGCACGGTGCCGCCGAGCGTCACCTCTCCCTGGTGCACCGCGACTGTAATGCCCAGCAGTTGATGATCCGAGAACCAGTGCTCGATGCGGGCGCGAATGTGATCATCCCCATGCGCCGTCTGGAGTTGTGCAGTCCATGCTCCTGAGGGGAGGAAGACCAGCCATATCGCGAGCACCGCGGTCCTGCATGTCATATCAGCCTCTGTGGCACGGGGTCTGTGCCTTTCTCGGAGTTGGCAGACAACACGTCACATCCCGCGGACATGGCGCGCTCGCGGAGGACCAATGCAACGTAGGATCCCGGATACGACGTGGAGATTCCGGAGTCTCCGCGAGTTTTTCCCTTCCGGGCCGAGCCGGGCCTCAGGGGCAGCCTCACATCCGGCCGCAACCAACGGCTGCGACTTGGCGGCTTCGTTGCTCTCGATGAAGGTGAAGGCAGACCATGTTCGCGACACACATCGGACGGCTCGGACTTGGTGAAGGTGGCCACGGCTTGCGGGTCATCGGTGTGCTCGGGCTTGTGCGCCGGGCCGCTTCCCTGGGACGGCAGGCACTCTGCGGACTCCGTGGTCACGAGATGGTGCGACACTTCGAGCCGGCGCGGCTGTCGCTGCGGTGTGTGGCGTGTGGAGCGGAAACACCAGGATGGACGATCGACGTGCGTCCGGCCTTCCGTCGCGTGGGCCCCGCTCGCGCCAAAGTCCATCGCCTCGCTGCGGGTGTCCGGCCCGGACCGTGCCCGGCTTCCTCACGGTCGGATCAGTGCCCCCCACTCGTTTACGCAACAACACTTAAAAATCCGCTCGTGCTGCGAATAATTCGTTGTGCGTACAAGTAGGTCCCTTTACCAATTGCCGTTAGCGCAACGCAGGGACGATCCGTCACCTGGCCCGATCTGTGCTCCAAGAACTGCCATCGGGGTAACGCCCCTGGGTAGCAACGGTTGACGAAATCGGGGATGTGACGGCGGCAACTCAAGAGACGAAAGCCTCTGAGACCCGCACCCACAACTCGGCTAACGTAGACTGACGCAGCAGGGATGACGTGCCCCGACTTCCGTGTACCGGCGGCGTTCAACCTCATGCCCAGATTCTGATTGTCAGCGCCAATGATTCGACATGTGCTCTGTCCAATCGATTTCTCTGACTTCTCGCGGCACGCGCTCGATCATGCGGTCGCGATTGCGCACTTGTACGAGGCACGGGTGACCGTGCTGCACGTCTCTTCGCCGGCCCATGAAGGCATGTTGCTCTCTACTGTGGGCGTTCCTCCACTGCCGACCACCCGTGATCGCTCGCACCTAATCGCCCGCACGAAGCAATTCGTGGAACAGGAGATCGGAGCCGTCGCCAGCGTCGAGATCGCCGTGAGCGAAGCCGAGGATGTGTACAGGGACATCCTTACAAACGCCGGTGCGCTGCACGCTGACCTGCTCGTCATGGGCACGCACGGCCGCTCCGGCTTCGATCGGTTGGTCCTCGGATCGGTCACCGAAAAGGTCCTGCGCAAGGCGCCCTGCCCGGTCCTGACCGTCCCACGTCGTGCGCCAGATGTCGTTCCGGCGGGCCGGGTGCTGTACAAGCGCATCCTCTGCGGCGTGGATTTCTCCGACGCCTCAATGGCGGCCTTGTCGTACGCGCTGTCGCTTGCGCAACAGGCCGACGCGTGGCTCGGAGTCGTCCACGTCGTCGAGCTGCTGCCGGGTGTTTACGACACTCCCCTTCCGCGGGCGCTGAGCGACCTCGCGCGTGAGATCGAGGCCGACGCGAGGCGGCGCTTCAACGCCGCGATGCCGGCAACGGCACGGGAGGCGTGTCAGGTCGAAGACATCGTCGTCGTCGGGCACGTCCGGCGGACGCTCGTCAGCCTGGCAGAAGAGCGCCACGCCGAGCTGATTGTGCTCGGTGTTCAGGGGCGCGGGGCGATCGATCGAATGCTGTTCGGATCGACCGCGGACTACGTCGTCAGGCGCGCAAGCTGCCCTGTCCTGACGACCCGCGAATTGCAGCAGCCTCAACCGTGAGGAGAGGTGTGGAGGTTCACAAAGGAGGACCCATGTCATTCAATCACAAGAGCCAACTGCCCGAAGGCCGTTGTGGTGACCGCAGACATCGGCGAGGATTCTTTCTGCTGAAGCGGTTTGTGTGGGCCGGAGCTGTAGCCGCCTTGGCGACGAGCCTGGCGGTATCGAACAGCTCGGCACAGACCACGGCCCTGAATCGGGTGATGCGACAGAAGCTCGAAAATTCGCAAGCACTCCTGGCGGCGGTCGTGACGAGCAACTGGGCGGACCTGGAGCGCCGGAGCGAGGCGCTGGTCCGAATCACGAATGATCCTGCGTGGGCAGTGTTGAATACACCGGAGTACGCGAGGCAGAGTCAGGCCTTTCTGCGCGCCGCGCAGAACCTGGTCGACGCCGCGAAGCGCCGCGACCTCGATGCAACGCCAACTGCCTATGTGTCTCTGACCCTCAGCTGCGTGCAGTGTCATCGGTACGTCGCACGAGCCCGGATCGCCGCCGACCAGGGGCGTGGGGCCGTCCGGAATCCTGCGACGGCAGTCCACATCTGACGGCGACGTGCCTGCAGAGGGTCGTGGCCGCGCACGAAGCCGTGAGGGGCGCAGGGCATCACGTCGCGTGTGAAAACCGCACACGGATCCGCGCGAACGCCCAAAGCTGCGCGTCAGCGCAGTCACCGATGTAGCGGGCGCCCTACACCAATCCGGCCGGCCCGACGAGGTGGCGGGCGAACCAGTCTGCAGCCAAGCGAGCGACCTGCTCGAGTGTGCCCGGTTCCTCGAACAGATGCGTCGCGCCTGGAACGATCTCGAGCTCCACGTGCGCCTTCATCTGACGCATGGCGTCGCGGTTCATCTCGATGACCGGCTCATCGTCGCCGCCTACGATGAGGAGGGTCTGCGCCGTGACGCGCCGCAGCGCGCCGCCGGCCAGGTCCGGCCGTCCGCCGCGAGACACGACGGCGCCGATCACAGCCGGCCGTTCGGCGGCCGCGATCAGCGCTGCGGCGGCGCCAGTGCTCGCGCCGAAGCAGCCGATCGGCAGCGCGCGGAGGTGAGCATGTCCACGAGCCCAGTCCACGGCAGCACTGACACGAGTACCGAGCCTCTCGACGTCAAACCGGTACTGCGCCGTGTGCACGTCAATCACTTCCTCCTGCGGCGTGAGCAGGTCGAGCGAGCTTCGAGCCAAACCGACACCGGTGCGCGCGTCGCATTGGATGCGTGCGACTGGTTGCCTCGATGGCGCGGAACGATTTCGCACCCCGACGGGGAATTTTCCCCGCGCCTGCACCGGAGTGTAGGCTCGAATGCTTCAATCACGCCTTGATGTTGCGTCTTTCACGCGGGCATCACTCTTGCCCGACATGGCGGCGATGGAGCAGATACATCCGGCGTTGATCACGTCCGAAGTGCCGGTCTTCTTTGCCACGACCGACGGACAGACGCGGCGCATCGCGCACCATCTGAGCACGATGATGAAGGAACGGGGGTTCGACAGTCGAGCGATCGACATGGCGAGCTCAGATGCCGACTTCATCGACTGGACGCGCGTCCGCGCAATCATTGTCGGCGCATGCGTACGCGGTCAACATCATCAGCACGCCGCTGAAGGCTTTGTGAAGAGCTACGCCGCCGACCTGGCTCGGCACCCGTCAGTATTCTTCTCCGTCAGCCTGGCGGCCGCTTCACACGACGCCTCGAAGCAGGACGCTGCCCGGAAGCTCGCGGCTGACTTTCCAATCCGGTTCGGCTGGCATCCCGACATGGTCCTTTGCTTTGCCGGAAGGCTTGCGTACACGCGGTACCGCACGATCATGCGGTTCGTCATGAAACACATCGCGAACAAGGCAGGCTTTCCGACCGACACGAGCCGGGACCACGAATTCACGAACTGGGATCAGGTCGCGGGTCTTGCCGACGATGTGGGGCGGCTGATTCGGAACCGCACGGCAGGTGCGACCCTCGTCGCGTAAGGAGCAATCATGACCACCGCAAGCCTCACCGAGGCCGATCTTCGAATACGAGACGCCGTCATGCGGCAACTCGACTGGGATCCTGAGGTAGACGCCAGCGCAGTAGGCGTCGCCGCCAAGGACGGCGCCGTTACCATCACCGGGTACGTTCCGGACTACCCGTCCAAGCTCGCCGCCGAACGGGCGGCGAAGCGCGTGCGAGGAGTCCGCGGCGTAGCCAATGACATCGAGGTACGGCGGACGTTCGAGCGGAACGACTCGGACATCGCGATAGACGCCACGCGGGCCCTCGAGCTGCGAACGACCGTTCCCCCGACGGTGCAGTTGGTGGTGCGCAACGGACACGTCACGCTGAGTGGCAAAGTGAGTTGGCTGTTCCAGAGGACTGCCGCGGAGCATGCGGTGCGGCACGTGCGCGGAGTGCTCAGCGTGGTGAATCACATCGAGGTTGCTCCCTCGAGCGTCGAACGCGATGTGCGTCACCGGATCGTCGAAGCGCTGCATCGCAATGCCGACATCGATGCCCGCCACGTCGTCGTGAAGGTCGACGGGAACGTCGCCACGCTCACCGGGCGCGTCGGCTCGTGGCTACAGCGCGAATCGGCCGAACGCGCGGCCGGGAGCGCGCCGGGTATCACGCGCGTGGACGACCAGATTGTCGTCATGCCGCCGGATGAGTCAGCCGAGGGGCTGCCAGAGCAAAGATTCTGATGCGCGCGTCCGTTCCTCCGCCGACCAACCAGGGGGGAAGAAGAGCCCAACGCGCCGAGACCTGACAGCATCGCGAGGCCATCGGTCCACTCATCTGCCCCATTTCGAATGGTCCGCGGTGCGCGTCGGTGACCCGGGCAACCGTAGCATCGTTTCTCGCGCCTGGCGCTGCCAGCGACGTTTCGCAAGGCCGTCGACCGAGAGAAGCGCCACCGCGAATGGCACCGGCACCAACCACACGAGCCACGAGATCGGCGCGGTGCCGAACACCGCATTCCCCAGCGACGTGTAGTCGATGGCCGCAACCAGGAGCAACTCGAAGACGACGCCCGCCACGATGATCCTGTTCGTGAACAGCTCGCCGACTGACGGAGTCCTGAACTCGCTGCGGCTCGCATACACATTCGCGACCTGAGCGATCACAATCCCTGTCAGGCATGCCGTCGTGGCTTGGCGATACACCGGGTCCGTGGCGGCCAGTGGCATGCCCCACTGCCAGCCGCTCCGACCAAGCACGAACGCATAGGCGGCCATCGCCGCGGCGGCCTCGATCACACCGAGACGCAGATAGGCGCGCGTCAACAACCGGCGATCGACGAGCCGCTGCGCGCTGGGCGGCCGCGTCATCACGTCGGGCGCGGGTCGTTCGGCGCCGAGGCCGAGGCCGGGGAGCAAATCGGTGCCGAGGTCGACCGCCAGTACTTGAATGATGGTGAGCGGCAGCGGGATCCGCAGCAGTACGAATAGCAGGTAGGGCACGAGTTCCGGGATGTTCGACGTGAGGACGTAAGTCGTGAATTTCCGGATGTTATCGAACACACCGCGCCCTTCTTCGATGGCCGCGACGATGCTCGCGAAGTTGTCGTCGAGCAACACGACGTCGGCCGCCTCACGGGTGACGTCGGTGCCTGTAATCCCCATCGCCACGCCGATGTCGGCGGCTTTGAGGGCCGGCGCATCGTTGACCCCGTCCCCGGTCACGGCAACGATCGCGCCGCTGAGCTGCAGCGCCCGTACGATGCGCAGCTTCTGCTCGGCCGAGACACGCGCGAACACGAGCTCCGCCTCCTCGAGCATGAATGTGAGCTGCTCGGCCGAGAGATTGTCCAGATCGTGACCGGTGATCACCGTCGGGTGCGAACCGCGAACCAGGCCGATCTCCTTCGCGACGGCAAGCCCGGTTTGTGGATGATCCCCGGTCACCATCACAACCTTGACGCCGGCGTCGCGGCATCGGGCAATCGCAGCGGGCACTTCGCGCCGCGGCGGATCGTGCAGGCCGACGAGACCGGCGAAGGTGAGCGTGTCCTCGAGTCGATCGCGTTCCGGAATGGTCTGAAGCTCCCGATACGCGAACGCCAGCACGCGCAAGCCATCCGCCGCGAGAGTCGCTTCGGCGCCAACAATCGTTCGGCGAAGCGATTCGGTGAGCGGCTCCTCGTGATCCTCCCCCGTGCGCGTGGTGCACCGCGGCAGAACGGCCTCGAGTGCTCCCTTGACGAACACCACGAACCCGGTTGCGGTCATATGCACCGTCGCCATGCGTCGCCGATCGGCGCTGAATGGAATGAGATCAACGCGGTCGAGTTCGCATGGCTGGAGCAACCCGGCGCGAGCCACTTCGACGAGCGCCACTTCCATCGGATCGCCACGCAGCCTGCCGTCATCGCGAGAGTCGTCGACGGTTTCGCACAGCGCCGCTCCCTCGAACAACCGTCGATGACGGGTGCGGACATCCGGCTGCGAACCCAGATCGACGACTTCGTGGAAGCGGTCCCCGAGAAAGAGCCGGCGGCCCACCATCCTGCTTTCGGTCAGCGTTCCGGTCTTGTCGGTGCAGATCACCGTCGCCGCGCCGAGCGTTTGAACCGCCGGCGGGTGGCGGACGAGCGTCTGCCGCGCCGCCATGCGCTCGGCCGCCATCGCCATCGACAGTGTCAGGGTCGGCAGGAGTCCCTCAGGGACGTTCGCCACGATGACACCGATCGCAAAGACGAAATTGCTCGCAAACGGAAGCCCTAGGAGGCGCCCGGCAACGAACAAGGCGAGTCCCAGGAGTACGGAGAGGATCGCGATCAACCGGCTCAGGCGCTCGATCTCGTAATGCAGCGGCGCGACGGTCTCCGGCGCCGTTTGCGTGAGACGCGCGATGCGGCCGAATTCGGTCCGCATGCCCGTGGCAACGACCAGCGCAACGGCTCGGCCCGCCACGACAGACGTGCCGGCGAGCACCATACATCGGCGTTGGGCAGGCACATCGTCCGAGATGTCGGTGTCCGCCTTCGCGCTTCGTCCCTGTGGAATCGATTCACCGGTCAACGTCGCGTTGTCAATCTTCACGTCGAATGCTTCGAGCAGCCGGCAGTCGGCCGGGACGTGATCGCCCTCTTGGAGCTCAACCACGTCGCCTGGTACCAGATCGACATTCGGCAGCTCAATCAGGTGGCCGTCCCGCCGCGCGCGGACCGACTGCGGAAGCAGTCGTTGCAGCGCGGCGATCGTCTTGTGTGCGCGGCGCTCGTGCCAGTAGGAGAACACGCCGTTGACGACGATGACCGCGACGATTGCCGCGCTCAACGTCCCCATGCCGGAGCCAGGATTGCGATAGGCGGCGACCGCAGCCAGGGAAGCCGCGGCCCAGAGGATGAGCGCGAAGAAATGCGTGAACTGCGAGAACAGCTGGAGGATCGCGCGCCGGGGTCGCACGCGCGTCAGCTGGTTGAGCCCGAACTCGCCCTGACGTCGCTGCGCGTCTGCGGCGCTCAGTCCCCCGGCCGTCGAGTGCAGGCTCGCGAGCGCGTCGGAAGGGCTGAGGCGATGGATCGAGCCCGTCATCACGCCGACCGGCGTCTACATCGCCTCGGCGTCGACACGGGTCTGCTCCGCCTTTGACTCGCGCACCTCGGTCATCGTCGCCTCGGTCAGGAGCAGCGTGCTGGCTACAGAAACGGCGTTCTCGAGCGCCAATCGCACGACCTTCGTCGGATCGAGGATGCCCGCCGCCACGAGATCGACGTACTCGCTCTTGGCCGCATCGAACCCCGACGAGCCGCTTCCGTTCCGCATCCTCTCCACGACGACCCCGCTGTCGACGCCCGAGTTCTCGGCGATTTGACGGGTCGGCGTCTCGAGTGCACGCCGGAGAATCAACATGCCGGCGCGCTCGTCTCCCTGCGAGCGGGCCGCGTCGGCCTCCACGGCGGGGATCGCGCGCAGCAATGCGAGCCCGGCGCCCGGCACGATGCCCTCCGCGACCGCCGCCCTCGTCGCGTGGATTGCGTCGTCAAACGCCTCGCGGCGGCTCTTCATCTCCGCCTCCGACGGCGCACCGACCCGGATGACTGCGACGCCGCCCACAAGCTTGGCCAGCCGCTCCTCGAGCTTCTCCTTGTCGTAATCCGACGTGCTGTCGGCGATCTGCCGCCGCAGCTCCTGGCATCGCCCATCGATCGCCGGCCGCGCGCCGCCGCCGCCGACAATCGTCGTGTGCTCGCGATCGATGACGACGCGCTTGGCGCGGCCCAGGTGCTCGAGGGTGACGTTCTCCATCCGCAGCCCGAGCTCCTCCGCGATGAGCTGCCCGCCCGTGAGGATCGCCATGTCCTCGAGAACCGCCTTCCGGCGATCGCCGAATCCCGGCGCCTTCACGGCCACAGTGGCCAGCGCGCCGCGCAGCCGGTTTACGACCAGCGTGGCCAGCGCTTCACCGTCGACGTCTTCAGCCACGACCAGCAGTGGCGTCGACTCCTTGGCGATCTGTTCCAGCAGCGGAAGCAGATCCTTGAGTGTGCTGATTTTCTTGTCGCACAACAGGACGCGCGCGTCCTCGAGCACCGCCTGCATCTTCTCCGGATCCGTGACGAAATACGGAGAGAGGTACCCGCGATCGAACTGCATGCCTTCCACGACATCCATGGTCGTGTCGGTCCCCTTGGCTTCCTCGACGGTGACAGCGCCCTCTGCCCCCACCTTCTCGATCGCCTGTGCGACAAGCTCCCCGATGGAAGCGTCGTTGTGGGCGGCAATCGTGGCCACTTGCGCCTTCTCGAGCGCACTCTGCACGGGACGCGAGAGGCGCCGCAATTCCTCGACCACCACGCGCAGCGCGCGGTCGAGCCCGCGCTTCAGATCGATCGCGCTCGCCCCCGCGGCAATGTTGCGAACGCCTTCGGCAACGATCGCATGCGCCAGAATCGTGGACGTAGTCGTACCGTCACCGACGGCATCGCCGGTGCGCTCGGCCGCGCCGCGAATCATCTGGGCGCCGAGGTTCTCGTCGGGATCCCGCAGCTCGAATTCCTTCGCGATGGTGACGCCGTCATTGCAGACAATCGGCTTTCCCCAGCGCTTCTCGATGAGCACGCACTTGGACTTCGGCCCCAGTGTGACGCGGATGGCGTCGGCGATGGCCGTGGCGCCCTTGAGTATCTTCTCGCGTGCTTCCGAGCGGAACAGCAGATGCTTGTGACTCATATCGCCCTTTCGAACCGACCGTGCGATGAGGCCCGGCCGGCGGCCGAGCACTCGTCCGACATGAACGCGTCGATCTCCGCGGCGCGCCCGCGTGCGTCGGCTTCACCCAGCGCAATCAGGCGCGCAATGTAGTCCTGCTGGAACATCAGCAGGCTGAGCATGTCGTTGGACCGCGTCTCGCGGCTGCCGAGGCCACGCACCAGAAACCTGAACCAGCGGGGCAGATCGATCTCGAACTCGTTGGCAAGCCGGCCGAGATCCTGCGACGGCCGCAGCACCAGGAGATCGATGTGTCGAAGATCCTCGCGCGATCCTTTCGGAAGACGATCGACAAGCCCATTGATCTGCTCCAGCCGCAGTGCGTCCGTGTCGAGCAGGTCCAGGAAAACCGCGTTGAGGAGCACACCGGCGACCTGGGCCGGCGGTGGATACCCGTTCAGCGCGGGTCGGTCGGCCTCCGAGCGCGATCGCGGATAGCGCGTGGACACCGCGATGATCTTCCGAGCGCCCAGGTGAACGGCCGGCGCGAGCGGCGTCGTCAGCCGGATGCCACCGTCGCCGTACCACGAGCCATCGATCTGGACCGCAGGAAAGAAGAATGGAAGCGCCGACGACGCCATGATGTGATCGATGCCGAGGCATCCGGTGATGTTCTTGCGCTGCGGCCGCTCCCACGTCAGCAGGCCGCACCCTTCGCGGCGCTGCACCCACGTGACCGATTGTCCAGTTGTATAGCTCGACGCCGTCAACGCGACTGCGTCGACGGTACCCGACGCGAGGTTCTTCGCGACGCCAGGTATCGCGCCGTCGGGTGCGACCTGCAGGCTACGCAGGAGCAACTCCCGCAGTGGTGCGGTGTCGACGAGGCTGCGCGCGTGCGGCGACCCAGGAGCACCGCCGGACACAAGTCGCAGTCCCCACCGCGCGACGCGCGACGAGAGATCGGCGGGATCCACGCGGAACACATCCGCCATCCGGAGCCCACGCCAGAGGCTCGACAGATCCTCCACCGAATCGGCGAAGGGTCCACGCCGTCCCGCCAGGTGGGTGGCAATGATGCCGCCGGCCGACACACCCGTCAGAATCCCTGGCGCGAAATCCGGGTACCGCGACGCAAGGTGACGCAGGAAACCAACCTGGTAGGCCGCCCTGGCGCCACCACCCGTTAATACGACGGCGAATTCGGAGTCAGCCACCACTCACCCCACCAGCGACAGCCGCGAGAAAACGGCGCAATCGATCAGGCCGCCCTACGTGCCGCCATGGCAACACATTCGTGCTCGCGGCCAGCGACGACTCGATGGCCGCGCATCGGACCGTGCCACGCGGTGATGACGGTGTACTGCTGTTCGCCGGATGCGTCGAGGCCGTACACGACGACCCAGTCGCGCGTCCTCCCCCACCGATGCGCGTTCGGAGTGTTGGAGAAGAGCGCCGTATAGCGGCGCGATCCACGGCGCGTGTGAAGCACGGGCAGCCAGGCGTCGCCGGAGGGATTGAACCGGCGCGGCGCAATCAGCGGCAACTCGCCTGCCGCCGCTTTCTGCCGGTACTCGCGATCCACATCGAGAAGTTCGTCGACCGGTGGACACATCGGAACCGGATCGCCGACATCCGCCTTCACTGGCCGTCTCAATCGTGTGAGGGCCGGCAGCCGTCCGCGCGTCACCACGTCGCGGATGACACGGGCGAGGGTCGGGCCGACGCCTGGCACCTCTTCGAGCCCCTCAAGACCGCGGTGACGGTACATCACCGCCATGGAGATCGGCCAGTGTCGAACGGAGTCCGCAGCCAGCGTGAACGCCCGCACGTACGAAGCGTCCGCGCCATCGTCGTCAAGGAGCCGCGCGGCTTCTTCGAGTTGACCTGCGATTTGCCGGTTCATGAGATCCGACATCTGATTGCCCTCAATCTACAACTCGCATCACGCAACCGACATGCCATCGATGCGCCTCCAACTCACGGCGTGGCAGCCAAAGGTGCGAGGCGCACGGCCTGGACGATGAAACGCTCTGGTGCAGGACCCAGATAACCGAACGGATAACAGGTGATGAGCGTGAGATCGGCGTCGTTCGACGCCCCCAGCACGGACAGATCATCCGGGCCGACGATGGTCATGAAGACGACGCGATAGCGCAGGATGCCACGCCGCGTGGTGAGCGATATCTCGTCGCCGCCGCGAACCCGCGCGAGAGGAGCGAAGAAGCTGTCGCGGTGCCCCGCAAAAGCCGCATTGCCTTTTTCCCAGGGCAAGGGCGTGTCCGGAAGGTGACCAGCCGCGATGCGAAGCGCCTGGTCATCGTCGCCTTCGACAATCGCGACGGACATATCGACGCTGGGAATCGTCAACACGCCGATGAGCAAATCGCGACCGATCGCCGGCTGCGCGACCGATGGACCCCAGGCGTCGGCCGGGAGCTCGCGAGCGGCGACGCGATCCATCTCGTTTTTCGCGTAGAGCTGATAGAACGTCGCGTCTTTCCACGTCACGTAGAGCCACGAAGCGCATGCCACTGCGCCGATGAAGAGCGCGCGCTCGAGCCATCGGAGCACGAACCGGAGAAATCGGCGACCCATGCCTACCTCTTCTCCACCATGTATCCCTGCCGGGTACGGACGCGAAGCGCGGCGTGGTTCGGCGCCTCGACGGTCACCCGGATCCGGCGCAGCCCGGCGCCACCGCTGCGCGAAGGCGCGTAGCCAATCGTGTACATGTTGCGGATGTCGCGCGCGATGTGCTGCAGGACGGAGGGAATATCGGCGATGTCATGCGGCTCGAACGCCTCGCCGCCGCTGGCATCCGCCAGCCGCCTGAGACGCCCGGGTTTGGCGTCTCGGTCGAGCGAATCCACCAGTGCAATCGTGTAGATCACGGTGTTGGAGATCTGTGTCTGCCTGAGCACCTCGTCGAATGTCGCCGCGCTTGCGTTGTCCCCGCCATCGCTGATGACAACGAGCACCCGGCGTTCGTGCATGCCTCGTGTCCCGTACTGGAGGCCGTTCACGATGGCGTCATACAGCGCGGTGCGGCCGCGCGCGAAAAGCGCCTCGAGCAGCGCTCTACGAAGCGTCGTCCCGTCGCTCGTGAACGGTTCAGTCTCAGGAAGCGCGGGACGGACGTACTCGTTGAACGTGAGCGCGAACGCTTCGTCCTCGGGATTGCTCATCGACACGAACGTCCCTGCCGCAGCCGACACGAGATTGCGGACAGATGCCATGCTGCCGCTGCCATCGATCAGCAGACCGACGGTGACCGGGGCATCCATCCGGTTGAAGAACTCGATCATCTGAGGCACGTTGTCTTCGCGCACCGTGAACGCTTCGGCGGGCAGATCGGTGACGTAGGCATGCCCCCGATCCTCGACCATCACCTGGAGCACGACGAGCTCTGATTGCGCTGAGAACAGGGGCGGCTCTCCCTGAGGCGGAACTGGCGATACCGTCTGGCTCGCCGGGACGACGCCCAGCACGCCAATGAGAACCGCCGTCGTGATGAGCAGACGCGAATCCATCTGAGTTCCCCTATGTGACGAGCGCCTGCCGTCAGACAGGCGCTCGTGTTCCAGCGAACGGCTGCGTTGTCATTCCAGCGTCAGCCGCACACCCCTGACGAACGCCCCTCCCAACAGCAGCCCAACTGCCGCCAAGGCGATCAGGGTCGTCCCACTCGCGGTGTTCGGCAGATCCGCCCGCGCTTCGAACGTCGGCTCGATGACGGGCATCGGCGGGGCGATTTCCCCGACCGCGATTTCACCCTCGAGCGCCAGCGGCACTTCAGCTCGCACCTCCGTTTCATCGCCGGCTGGCGTGATGCGTTCGACCTCGGATGGTTTTTCGGGACGGATCGTCAGCACGGGCTTCCCGGTCCCCTTTGCCAGCAGCCGTGCCTGCTCCCTCGGGTAGATGAATTCATACCCGCCCTTGGCACCCGGGTACCACCAGGTCTTGACCGCAGCCGGCATTCCCTCGGCCGTTTCCATGAACCTGATCTCGGGTTTCGGGGCGTAATCCGTCCGCAGCGCGGCAATGCCGAAGAACTGCGCGTACGACGTCCGCCCGTTGTCGCTCAACACCTGGATGACGTTCCGTTCGCCCGTGGCGATGCTGCCCGTCAGTCGAAACAGATACTTACCAGCCGGCAGCGTCACGCCCGGAACGGCAACAGGTCCGCTGAACGTGAAGAACACACGTTTGTCCTCGGGATAGGTTTGCGCCGACGCGGTTTTCACCGTCAGCGCGGCGACCAACGCGAGTGCGATGGTCGATCCGACAATGATCTTGTTGCGCATATAGTCCTCCCTCTCATGAACTGAGCGGCGGGGCGGTGTCAACCCATGCACCCCTTGCCGACCTTCGCGAATACCCGCTCCGTCCTCGCTTGCAGTTCGTGCCGGGCGCGCTCGGCGGCACGCTCGAACATCCGCTCGCAGGTGCGTCCCATGGAGCGGTACTCGTGCTCCGCACGCCACGCGAGCCGGCGTCTCACCTCGGATCCAGACGCGGGCGCAAACAGCACGCCCACCGCACACCCGACGGCGCCTGCCGCCAGCGATGCGGTTGTGACCGTCAACGCCAATCGCATGCGTGTCATGACGACCTCCCTTGCGGTTCGCATGCGCGCGCAGGTTTGCGCGCGCGACTTCAGGAGCAACAGGGGCAAGAGGGGTACCACCGCGCATGTGCCAGAAGTTCGGGGCAGCGGTTGATTCTGAGGAGGACGCCGCGAGGCATTCGTTGGAAAACTCGCTCGGCGTGCGGACAATCCCGCGTAGACGGGCGCGGCCCGAGTCAGACGGAGTCAGATTCAAAGCAGATCGGTGATCGGCGCCTGGTGCGCCGATTGCACCGATCGTCGGCAGCACGGGTCACGCGAGAGGCGAACGTCGCAAGGCGCGCGAGGGCGCGGGGCTGAGGGCGACCACGGGTCCGCTCCAGGAACGCATCGCGACGCTGCGGGCGCAGAGTCAATCCCGCGTGGCCCGTTCTTCATGGCAGCCACAAAGACCGTGGTTCTACTCGAGCGCGAACGGCGGATACTCGTCAACCAGCAGCAGGACGTACGCCTCGACGCGAAGCAGCCAGCACATCACGCTGATGCCAAACGGGTGCACCGACGTCGGATAGGCGCCCGTGAAGAGAATCGAGAACCAGGCGACGACCGTCGTCACGCACCATCCGAAGACGAGGAAGAAGAGCACCACGAAGTGGGGCACGGCGAGCAACAGCCTCACGGCGATGGTGGCGCGATCGCGCGGTCCAGTCGGCTCGATCACCTCGATCGAAGCAGGATATGGGGCGTCACCAAAAGGCGGGTACGGATCCACGAACAGCGCCAGGTACGCGATCGCGCGTGTCCGCCAGCGAAGGTAGTAGAGCTGGAAGTCGCGGATCCCCTTGATCGATTCGCCGGAGATGAGAATCGCGAACCAGTTCACGATCGCCAGCACGTACGCCGCCGCACCGAGGAGGCCCGCCGAATCCGCACGGTGCAACCACGAGCCGGGGCCGACGAGAATCATGTGCGGAATCGCAAGAATCGGCCGCAAGGCTCCGGTGAGCCGGTTCCTGTTTTCGAGCCGCGTTTCGACGGTCACAGCGACGGTGTACGACATGCGACAGCTCCTGTCATCAACGCGCGCCGGCAGTGGCGCGAGTCGCCGAGATTGGGTTCGGAGCGTTAGCGAGCACCGCGCGAATCTGCACCGCGAACCGGGCGATGGCGATCGGCGTTGCCGGAACAGCGAGGTCGCGCTCCGTGAGCACCATGCGCGCCACCGGTTCCCGGCCGCACTCCTCTGTCATCTGGCGAAACACGCGTGCTCCGCGCGCCGGGCGATACCGAGCAGCTGCTTGCGTTGCATGACGAAGTGTCCGAACGGAACGATGCGCCTTGCCAGCCACCATGGCATCGCGTGGAACTGATATCCGGGTCCTCCACGCGCGCGCACGATGAGACGGGTCGCGCCCTTCTCCATTTCGCGAAGGACGAAGGCCCACGTCACCAGGGGCGCGCCATCCGGCGATCGCCAGCCGAGCACGAGGGAACGCTCGGGTTCGTACGACAGGAGCAAGAAGCCGTCGGTCGCGTCCGGGAGCGCTGGGAACACCATACCGACCGTCAACGGCTGGAGCTCTGGTACGAC
>ORMF010468595.1_pt1 | contig 16013 bp, 13 predicted proteins | sample 1779871 | NCBI WGS metagenome assembly ORMF01 (sample SAMEA104232316, study PRJEB22302) | groundwater metagenome | biome: forest; feature: aquifer; material: groundwater | place: USA | collected 2011-08-07 | depth 5.4 m
ACCCAGTCATCGGAGTCGCAGGTATGGCGCCGCATCACCACCATGTCTGTGTCGGAACCCGCACAGCGGGTGCACGACGGTGGCGCTCTAGCGTGCGCAGGCGGAGCGGGGGTCCGCGGGGCGGGCGGAACGAGAGACGGGCTGGGTAGTGCCATGAGACTCTCCAATTACCGAGTTCTTGTGGTTGTGGCGGCCGACACTGCCCGGAAGCAATCCGTGTACCTCGATCGTGCGGCCGAGGCCCTCGTTAATTGGCAGGCAGCGCGTTTCGGAGTGTCGTGAAACCCGACAGTCCCCCGCGTCCGTTCAGACACTGAAACCGCCGAGTGGACGCGAGCTGGATTTTGGAACGCGATCGGACAATCGTTCCTCAGCGATCGATCCCGTAGTGCTCCCTGACCTTCGCGACGATCTGCGGTTCGGTCAACATAGGGGAGACGGACACGTCTGCTGCCCGGCAAACCGGCGGTAGTGAGCGGCCATGAACCTCTCGGCTGCTTCGCGCGTGGCCAATCGCCGAGGCCGCCCAAGCACTGACTTCACTGAGAAGTGCGCGTCGAGTCGGCCGGTCAGGACTGCGGCCTGCAACGTTCGGACGTGGACGTGGAGTTCCTTGGCCAACCGGTCGAGCGGCAACCGCTCGTTCTGTCGCTGGCGATGGGCGACCACTTCGCGGGCACGTTGCCGCACCGCGAGGGAGACAACGCGTCGCCCGCTGTCCCACGGCCGGAAGGTCTCCAGAGGGATCGACACGAGCGCGGCGAACTCGCGCTGTCCCAGACCGATCGCTCGACGCAGCTCGCGAAGCGCGTTCATCACAGCGCACACGATGCCATTCGTCGTTGGCGGTCGTAATGCGATCTCCGGCCTCCATGACCGGAGGTCATGATGCGTTCTAAGCGTCGCGCCCATCCGCCGAACGCGCGACGCGTCGAAACTGCGCCGGAATTCGACGATCGCAAAGGCTTGGAGTTCTGGCGCGAACTCGCAAGACCGGTCACTTTCTTCGATTTGTGTTCGCCGCGACATTTCGGAGGCGATCGAAATCGGCGAATTTTCTTGGAAATGGCGCGCCCGGCTGGACTCGAACCAGCGACCCCCGGCTTAGAAGGCCGGTGCTCTATCCAACTGAGCTACGGGCGCACAGAGCGTATGTGTCGAATTGTACGCGATGGGCTTTGTCGCGAGGATTCGCCATCGTCCACGGACTCGGCCGGGACTTCTGTTATAACTGGCCCTTCACCAGTGTGATAAGTGGCCCTTCACGAGGTCGGTCGCATTCCCGACCCACGCGCAGCGGAGGTGAAGGAGTCCGCAGAATTCCAGCCCTGGAGACCGCATGCGAATGACACGGTCCATCTTCTTCGTCTTCATCGCGGCAGTGATCGCCGCGGCCGCGGCAACCGCTCGCAGCGCTCAATCGCCGAACGCGTTCGGGACGCCGTCGACCGATAAACCCACTCCTTCCGCCACGATCAACGCGGTACGGGGATCGCGCGCGCAAGGGTGGGTGGAGCAGGGGCGCTCGGAAGTCCTGGCCCGTCACGGCATCGTCGCCACGAGCGATCCGCTGGCCGCCCAGGCCGGGCTCGAGATCCTTCGTCAGGGCGGCAACGCCATCGATGCCGCCGTGGCCGCAGGGGCCGTACTCGATGTCACCTCACAGAACGACACCGGCATCGGCGGCGACCTTTTCGCCCTCGTCTGGTCGGCCAGGGACAAGAAGCTCTACGCGTTGAACTCCGGCGGGTGGGCGCCGGCGGCATGGACGCCACAGTTCTTCACCGAGCGCCTCCGCGTGCTGGCCGTCCCGGCCAATGGCGTCAACGCCGCGACCGTGCCAGGAGCCGTCTCGGGATACGACGCGCTGCTGAAACGATTCGGCTCGCTGACGTTCAAGGACACGTTCGAACGTGCGGCGCGGATCGCCGAGGAAGGTTGGGGCCAGGCTGAGCGCCGCCACTCGGACCTTCGCGCGGCCGCGGCAGGGCTCCGCGCCGATTCGGATTCCAGGCGGACCTTCCTTGTCGCTAATCAGGCCCCGGATCTGTACAGCATCATCCGGAATCCCGAGCTGGCGAAAGCGATGCGCGCCATCCAAAAGAACGGGCGCGACGCCTTTTACAGGGGTGAGATCGCGACCGCGATTGTCGAGAAGGTGAGGACGGACGGCGGCGCGATGACCGCGAGCGACCTCGCGGAGTTCGCGTCGGAATGGGTCGAACCGATCTCGACCAACTACCACGGGTACGACGTGTTCGAGCTGCCCCCTCCCGGGCAAGGATTTGCGGCGCTGGAGATGCTGAACGTTCTGGAAGTGTGTGTGCCGAAACTCGGGATGAACCTGACGAGCCTCGGCCCCGCCGATCCGATGTACTGGCACCTCATGGTGGAGGCCAAGAAGCTCGCGTACACGGATTTGCTGGCCCGCAATGCCGATCCCAAGTTTGCCTCGGTGCCGGTCAAGGAGCTCCTGTCGAAGAGCTATGCCGCGAGCCTGTGCGGAAAGATCAATCCCGACGCGGCTTCCAAGCCCGGTGCGACGGGTGGCACGGGTGGTGGGACCATCTACCTGACGACCGCCGATCGCTGGGGCAACATGGTGTCGCTGATCCACAGCGTGTTCAGCGGCTACGGAAGCCGGGCGACCGTCCCGCCGTACGGCTTCGTTCTCCACAATCGCGGCGCCGCCTTTTCACTCAATCCGAAGAGCCCGAACCTCGTTGCGCCTAGAAAACGCCCGTTTCACACGATCATCGCCGGCTTCGTGATGAAGGACGGCCGGCCGCTCATGACGTTCGGCAACATGGGCGGCAGCGTGCAGCCCGAAACGCACGCGCAGCACATGATCAACCTGATCGATCACGGGATGAACGTGCAGATGACGACCGACGCGGCGCGCTTCACGCACGACCAGTCGTCCAACGTGCTGTCGCTCGAAACCCATCTGTTCAATCTCGTCGGATCGGTCCTTCAATCAAAAGGCCATGTCGTCAGATCGGTGAGCGGGGGGTCGGTCGGAGGCTATCAGGGGATTCTCTTCACGCGTGATCCCGGTCTGCCTGAACCGACGTTCGAGCGACGAAGCGCGACCGATGATCTTCCGGTCAATGGAGTGTACCGGGCGGGATCCGACCATCGGAAAGACGGTCAGGCCGCCGGTTGGTGAGACTGAACGACAGCTCGCCCCAATCGGGGTGGTCTTCGCGCGTCAGGCGGGGCTCGCCTTGCCGGCGGGGGCGCAGCAATCAAAACTCGGCGCGGGCTGCGCGACCGCACAGCATCCCGTCTTCTTTTCCAACCGCTGGCAGTCCTTCGCCACGGTCGAGAGATGGCTGACGCAGTGATAGACGGCGTCGAGGAGTGTGCGCGTCACATCCGCCTTGCGCGGCGCCATGCGGTAGTAGACCCACAAGCCGTTCTTCCGCGTGTCCACGAGCCCCGCGCGCCTGAGATACGCCAGGTGGCGGGACACGAGCGGTTGCGGCAGGCGCAAGCTCTCGTGAATGTGGCAGACGCACATCTCCCCGCCCGACAGCAGTCCCAGTATCCGAACCCGCGTCGGGTCGGCCAGCGCCTTGAAGACCCGATCGACGGCGTGGAGGTCCTTGTCCATATGCGTGTTGACAAATATATCAGAAGTCGCGTAACGTGTCTACATTCGTATACGCGAATATATTCTGGAGGGGACGCATGAGGAGCACGCTGCAGGATGCCATCAGAGACAAATATGCGAAAGCCGCGACTGGCGCGCACAGTTCTTCGTGCTGCGGGGGCAGTTGCGCCGATCCCATCACGTCGAACCTCTACGGTCCCGACGAGACCGCCAACCTGCCGCCCGAAGCGGTGCGGGCGTCGCTCGGGTGTGGCAACCCGACCGCGCTGAGCGAGCTGCACGCAGGCGAGACCGTGCTCGACCTTGGCTCGGGCGGTGGCATCGACGTGCTGCTCTCGGCCAGGCGCGTCGGTCCGTCGGGCAAGGTCTACGGACTCGACATGACGGATGAAATGCTCGCGCTCGCCCGTGAGAATCAGCGCACAGCGGGAGCGGTGAACGTGGAATTTCTGAAAGGTGAGATCGAGGCCATTCCGCTTCCCTCGGCGTCGGTCGATGTCGTCATTTCCAACTGCGTCATCAACCTCTCCCCCGATAAACCGCAGGTGCTTCGGGAGGCGTTTCGCGTGTTGAAACCCGGCGGGCGGTTGGCGGTGTCCGATGTCGTGGTGCGCGGCCCGGTGCCTGCCGAGATTCGACGAAGCGTCGAGCTGTGGGTGGGGTGCGTGGCGGGCGCGCTTGAGGAATCGGCGTATCGTGGCTTGCTCGAGGCCGCCGGATTCGACGCCATCGAGATCGAGCCGTGGCGCGTGTACGATGTGAACGACGCACGCGCCCTCCTGAGCGGCACGGGCATCGATCCGAATGCCGTTCCGAAGGACGCGTTTGTGAGCGCGTTCATCCGAGCCCGCAAGCCGGTCGCCAAGAAGACGTGCTGCGGACCTGAGTGCTGCGCGGCGTGACCGCCGGACACCGAGGCCGCGCGCGGACCGCTGAATGTATCGGCACCGCGATGCTCGTCGCAGCCGTCGTCGGCTCCGGGATCATGGGCGATCGACTCGCCGCGGGGAATGTCGCGATCGCGCTGTTGGCGAATTCCGTGGCGACGGGAGCGGCGCTCGTCGTCCTGATTCTCACGTTCGGCCCGGTGTCCGGGGCGCACTTCAATCCGCTCGTCTCGTGCGTGGATGCGTCGCAGGGGCGCATGTCGTGGGCTGACGCCGTGTCCTATAGCGTCGTGCAGCTGGCGGGCGCGCTCGGCGGCGTCGTGCTGGCGCATCTGATGTTCGGCGAGCCGACGCTCGTTGCACGCGCCACGCATGTGCGCGCCGGATGGTCGCAGGGGCTCAGCGAGGGCGTCGCGACCTTCGGGCTGATCGCGGTGATCTGGAGTGGTACGCGGACGCGCCCGACGGTCGTGCCGTTCGCGGTCGGAGCGTATATCACGTCGGCGTACTGGTTCACCGCGTCCACGTCCTTCGCGAATCCGGCGGTCACGCTGGCGCGCACGCTGACGAATACGTTCACCGGGATTCGGCCCGCGGATGCGCCTGCGTTTCTGGTGGCACAGGCGCTCGGGGCGATTGCGGCAACCCTGTTGTTCCGATGGCTCCTACCCGAGGACGTGCGTCGGTCCAGGAGCGATGGAGATGACTGAACCACGTCTGCGTGTGCTGGTCCTGTGCACGGGCAATTCGGCGCGGTCCCAAATGGCGGAAGCGATTCTGCGGCACCTGTCGCAGGGGCGCATCGATGTACAGAGCGCGGGGACCAGCCCGGAAGCGCAGATCCATCCGATGGCTCGCGCCGCGGTTCAGCGGATCTTTCACCTCGACATGGCCGGGCAGTTCCCGAAGACGCTCGATCGCTTCATCGGGCAGCACTTCCACTACGTGATCACGGTCTGCGATCGCGCGGCTGAAAGCTGTCCGGTGTTCCCCGATGCCCCCGAACGGATTCATTGGAGCTACGAGGATCCGGCAGCGGTAGTCGGACCTGACGCCGACAGGCAGCGCGCATTCGATGCATGCGCACAGCAACTGTTATCGCAGATACGCCTATGGGTATCGTTGCCTGAAGTCCGACAGAAGATTGAGACCTGAGGCGCCCGACCTGAAGGTCTGGCCTACGAGGACGGCTTTCTCGGAGACGAGCGTCGCCAGATCCCGAAGAGATCCCAGAGCGCGCGCACGGCCGGGACCAATCTCAGCTTCGACCCGGGCACGTCGGTCCACGCCTGCAGCGGAACTTCGTAGATACGCGCACTGGCCTCCTGCCGCCCCACCTGCGCGATGTAGCGCGAGAGGATCTCCACATCCATCACCCACTGGGAGCGAAACGGCTCGCGGAAGGCCTGACGCACAGGGTCCGTCACGCGAAATATCTTCGCGCCGCACTGCGTGTCGTACACCGCGACGCGCAGAGCGAGCGACGCGGCCGTTCCGAACAACCGGCCCGCGTAATGCCGCAGCGGCCGCCGATCGATTCGGCGCCCGAGCATTCTCACGCGCGCCCCCATGGCGATATCGACCGTCGGACGCGCGTCGAGCACGTCGATGAAGCCCTGCAACTCCTCGAGCGGCGTGGACAGGTCGGCATCCCAATACCCGACAAACTCCGGCTTCTCCTCGAACGCCGCCAGCACGCCCCGCTGCACGGCCCGCGCCTTGCCCCCGTTGGCGGGCAGCGTGAGGACCGAAATCCTGTCGCCACCCCCGGATGCGATGTCGGCCAGAATCCCCGGCGTCCCATCCGTGCTGCCGTCGTCCACGAACAGCAGCTTGACGCTGCGGTGTGCGGCCACGAGCTGCAGAAACGACTGCACCTTCAGCCGTGAGGCTTCGTTGTAGCACGGGATGACGAGGTGCAGACGTGTTGGCATCACGATCACTTCGAACGACCGGAGCGGCCGGCGGGCGCAACCGGAGTAAATACCACGTCGCCCGTGCGGCGAATGGTCGCGACGAAACGGGCATCCCCGCTGAACCGGCCCCCGAGCACGCTGTACAGGAAAGACGGGTCGACGCTTCCTGGCAGTGCGAAGTCCGTCCGGATGGCCTGAACCTCCGGTGTGTACCGACGGATCTCGCGGGCTCCCCGTACGAGCACTTCGTACTCAGGAAGACGATGGAACGTCATCGAGTCGGCGATGCGCGCCGGCTGGCTCCAGAGGACGAGCGCCGCGAGCGCGATCGAGATCAACGTGGCGGCCGGTTTCCAGGCGGTCAACGCGAGTCCAATCGTCAGAGCCGCGCCTGGCGCGAGAACCAGGTACCAGTAGTGGTCGTACATCCCCTGCCAGAACGAGAAGCCGACGACGGCGGCGGCGAGCGGCAGCACGGTTGCACAGACAATCGTGACATCGCGGCGCTCGCGGTACGCGGTCACCAGGGCACACAGCACGAGCACGAATCCCATCCAGCCAAAGGCAGTCCAGGGCCGCAGCAGGATGAACTCGCACGCGTTCGCCACCGCGCGGAACGCAGCCGCTGGCCGGATCGAGACCGGATGCGCCATGGTGTATGCCACGCTGTCCACGATGACGGCCGGGCTCGTGGGCTTGTTCGGGTGCATCACGCGGTCGACGAGATACGGGGTTTCGACCAGTAGCAGGGTCGCCGCCGTGACGACGATCACGAATGCGGCTCGCATCCAGCGGCGATCGACGAGCTCGCGCAGCGTGAAGGACGCGACGACCGGCACGGCAAAGAAGAGCCCCGAGGAATGGGCCTGCACCGCGAAGAGCGCCGCGGCGATTGCGCCGACACTCCACCACATCGATCGGCTGCGTCCGCCGAGGAGCACGAACGCCATCGCCGTCTTCGCACAGGCCACGGCCAGCGGCGGATTCCAGATCGTGGCGGTGAGGGCCATATCGTACGGCGCCGAAGCGGCGAGGAGCGTCACCGCGATGGCCAGGGGAAGGGACGAGAACCGACGCCAGATCGCGACAAAGAGGAACGCGTCGGCCGCCGACTGGAGAATCGACAGGCCGATGCCGCCTGCGTGCGGCAGGTTGTCGGTGAAGGGGCCGATGAGGTGACGGCTCGCCCACAGTACCCAGCAGAAAATCGGGCCAAGCGTCGTGCCGCCCACCTGGGAGGGACCGCCGCCGATCGGCAGGTCGCGCCAGGATCCTAGCGCGATACGCCAGTAGAGGATCTGGTCGCCGAAGAGCCAGAACGTGCGCGCAATCGCGTGTGTCCGAATCAGGACCAGGTAGGCGAAGACAATCAGCGGCAGCGCGCCCTTCACTCGTTTCACGTGAGCGGCAAGGATATCATTGAGGTTCGAGATCCTCAGAGACACCAAGGGGCTCGATTTCTAGCGCTGCTGTTCAAGGGCGGCAACCACAGAGTAGAATCTGGCCGCCCTTGACTGCAGCGACCAATCGTCGAAGCCTTCTGCGGGCCATCGCCCTTCTAGCCGTCACGGCCCTGGTTCCTGCGCGGGCCGAGACGCCGCTCGACCCCGACATCAACGCCAAGATTCGTGACGAAGCCAATTCGCGTTCGCAGATCATGCGGACGCTGCACTACTTGACCGACGTGTACGGACCTCGGCTCACCGGCACTCCAAACCTGAAGGCCGCCGGGGAGTGGGCCATCCGGACGATGACGTCGTGGGGCGTCACCAACGGCCATCTCGAACCATGGGACTTCGGGCATCCGGGCTGGACGAACGATCGCTTCTCGGCCCATATCATCTCGCCCGTGAAGGACCAGCTCACTGCCGAGGTCCTGGCGTGGACGCCGGGCACCAATGGCACTGTTGTCGCGCAGGCCTTCCCGCTCGATCTGCCGACCAACCCCACGGCAGCGCAGCTGACTGCGTTTCTCGACGGCGTCAAGAGCCAGGTCAAGGGCCGCATCGTGCTGGCTGGTCGGGCCGTGCCGGCCCCGGTGAATCTCAACCCGCCCGCCCAGCGCCGCGACGACGAGCAGGTGCGGAATCAGTACGATCCGAACCGTCCGCCAGCCGCAGGCCGAGGCGCGCCGCCGGCGCCGAGTCCCGCGCCGAGTCCCGCCCCGCTCACGGCCAACGAGGTGGTTCAGCGCGTGGACGAGTTCCTCGTGGCCAACGGCGCGCTCCTCCGTGTCAACGACGCGCGGCGTGAGCACGGGCAGGTCATCGCATTCAACAACCGCACGTTCGACTTGACGAAAGTGGTCCCGACCGTCGTCATGCGCAACGAAGACTACGGCCGCATCTGGCGCATTCTCGCCGACGGCACGCCTGTCGAACTCGAATTCACGATCGTCAACAGCGTCTATCCGGAGGGGCGGACGTCCTACAACACCATCAGTGAGATCGAGGGCAGCGATAAGAGAAGCGAGGTCGTGATGCTCGGCGGCCATCTCGATTCGTGGCACTCCGCGACCGGCGCCACCGACAACGCGGTCGGATGCGCCGTGATGATGGAGGCAGCGCGCATTCTCAAGGCCATTGGCGTGCAACCGCGGCGCACGATTCGCGTCGCGCTTTGGAGCGGCGAGGAGCAGGGGATACTGGGATCGCAGGCGTACGTCAAGGAGCATTTCGGGACGTTCGAGAATCAGAAGGCGGACTATGCCCGAGTCACGGGCTACCTGAATCTCGACACGGGCACGGGCCGGATTCGCGGAGCCCTCGTGTTCGGACCGCCCGAGACCACCGCAGTGCTGCGCGAGATGCTGGCACCGTTTGCGGACCTCGGCGTCGCGGGCGCGCTGCCGAATACCAATCGGGCTGTGGGCGGCACCGACAGCACGGCGTTCAACAACGCCGGCCTGCCCGGCATCAACTTCAGTCAGGATCCGATCGAGTACGACTCGCACACGCACCACACGAACCTCGACAACTACGAGCGCGTGATCGAGGCCGACGTCAAGACGGCCGCCATCACGGTTGCCGGAGTGCTGTACCAGCTGGCCATGCGCGACGAGATGCTGCCGCGCTTCGTCAAGGATGCCATGCCGGCGCTTGCGCGGTAGCTCCGGACGCCACCGATGGAGGGGCACAGCCTGGGAAGCGATCTCAATCTGCTAAGATCAACGCCCGAAGTGCTCCCGCGTGGTTGTGAAAAGGAACTGGCGACGGCCCGGTCTTTATAACTCCAATACGCGACATCCTGGAGGCGACGACAATGCGTGTGAGTTGGTGGAGAGCCGTGTGCCTTGCGCTGCTGACCTTGTGTGTGGTCGGCCCTGGCGTCCGCGGCGCCGCAGCGCAAGACATTCATCAGCCGACTGTGACCGGCGCGCTCGCCGGAACGATCGTGGCGCGCGACGGCGGTCAGTCCGTCGTTGGGGCGTCGGTGACGATCGAAGGTACGTCGATGTCCACATCGGCGAACGACGGCGGCCGGTTTCGGTTTGACCGCGTGCCGGTGGGAACTGTCGCCCTGGTGGTGCGAGCACCGGGCTTTCTCGAACGGCGGATCACGAGTGTGGAGATCCGCGCGCGCGAGACCTCGGTCATCGGTGCGGAGCTGGAGACGACGCCCAGGTTCATGGATCGCGTGCAGGTGTCAGCCACAAAATCACTGACCAGCATTGGCGAGGTTCCGGCGCAGGCCAGCATCGTGGATCGGGCGGCGATTGGGAGCCGGGGCGACCAGACTCTCGTGCAGGCCGTCGCGAACACCCCCGGCGCCGTCGTCAGCACGCAACTCGGGTTGTTCGACTCGGTGATGCTGCGGGGACTTCCGCTCGGCGATCCTGAGTTCACAAACACGCTGCTGCTCGTGGACGGTGTGCCGCAGACGCTCTCGAACAACGGCGCCCGTGTCAACGCGCTCACGATCAATGACACGAGCAGCATCGAGATCGTTCGCGGGCCGAACTCGGCCCTCTACGGGCGCTCGGCCATTGGTGGGTCCATCAACGTGCGAACCGCCGACCCGACGCCCGATCATCAGCTCGGCGTCGACATCACTGGCGGGGAATTTGGCGCGGCCAAGGGGGTGCTGCGCGCCTCAGGCCCCGTGCTCGACTGGGGTGGCTACTACGTCTCCCTCGCCCAGGAGCGTGACGGCGGCTACTTCGAGAACAAGACGACCGACGACTTCGCCGTCGGCAACAAGGCCCTCTTCACGAAGCTGGCATTCGCCATTGGCCAGAAGACGTCCGGCAGCGTGAGTGTCAACCGTGTGGTGGCCGACAGCAGCACGCCCACCAACGAGCCCATCATCAACGGTCGGCTGCTGCACAATCTCGATCCGGCCTTCAACCGTCTCTCGAACTTCAACCTTCCGGGCCGGAACTACCGCCAGAGCGAGGGTCGTCTCACGCTGAACTTCTCGCGCCAGTTCACGCCGTCGACGAAGGGGATTGCGCTGGTGGGCTATCGGGCGGTGAAACACAACTTCGTGCAGGATGGCGACTTCATCGGGTCTCCGTTCAACCTCGCATCTCACACGGTCACCCAGTACCCGTTCTCGCAGGAGACCAACGAAGACATCTTCTATGAAGAGTTCCGGCTCGAGCTCACTCCCAGGCTTCGCGACGTCAAGGATTCCCTGATTCTCGGCGTTTCGCACGAGGGGAATAAGGGCTCGCAAGCCTCCACGGACATCTCGGTCGGCGGGGCCTTCAATGGCTGGCCCATCAACTATCTGAACCCTGTGTTTCCGGACGAGAGCACATGGATCAAGACGACGAGTAACCCGACCTATCACTTGGGTACCTCGGCGCTGTTCGCGCAGTACACGGCAGAAGCGACGCCGCGCACCGTGCTGACGGCCGCGGGCCGCTTCGATCGGCTGGGCATGAGCAACACGCGAAGCAGCGTGGTAACCGAGAACACGTTCAATGCGTTCAGCCCGAAGGTGAGCGGCACCTACAGGATCCTCGACCAGCAGAACGAGGACGGGGCGCGCGTAAACCTCTACGCCGCCTACTCCCACGCGTTTGTTCCGCCTCGTCGCCCAAGTTCTCTCGCTCCGGCCGACGCCGATCTCAATCTGAAGCCGGAGAGTATCAATAACTACGAGGGTGGGCTGAAGGCCAGCGTGCTCGGCGGCCGTGTGGCCCTCGACGCGACGTACTTCTTCATGACCGAGAATGGCGTGGTCTTGACGACGCGGGAGGGGGCGCTCTTCCGCCCCACGAACTCCGGTGAGCGGCGATACAAGGGTGTCGAAACCGGTGTGCAGCTATCCGTCTCGCCCAAATGGTCGGTTTTCGCCAACGCCTCGTTCTACCGCAATCGCTTCGGCGAGTTCGTGGTGCAGTCCGAGCAGGGCCCGCAAGGCGACGAAGTGCTCACGGGCAATCGCCTGCCGATTTCACCGGACTACGTGGTGAACGTTGGAGCGAGCGTCAACCCGACGTCAACGATCACTGCCGGCTTTGACGTGAAGCGGGTGAGCAGCGTCCAGGTGGACCGCGGCAACACGTTTCTCCTCGACCCCTACACGCTCATTGATGCGTCGGTGTCGTGGCACCGCGGGCGTCTCCGCCTCACGCTCTCGGGACACAATCTGTTCAACGAGGAGTACTATTCCAGCGGTGCCGTGGAGAGTGGCGAGAGCGCCGACCCGGGCCGTCCGAGACAGGTGCTGCTCACCACATCCATCCGTTTCAGGTAGGCGCTCGCGCTATTTTTCCGTCGCGTCCTTGCCATCGCGTGGCGCGCCTGTTCCTGACGAACCCATGAACAGCTTGCGGCCGTCCGTGAAGGTCAGGTCGCGCCCGTTCGCGCGGTTCGAGCGGTCCTTGCTCTGATAGCCATCGACGATGATCTCGGTGCCGACTTTGAGCGAGTCTTTCGTGATGCCGCGACGCAGCAGTGTGTTCGGCGTACCGCCTTCGATCATCCATTCCTCGGAAGTCCCATCGGGCTTCTGGACCGTCAGATGAATCCACGCATGTGGGTTCACCCACTCGACCCTGGTGACCTTGCCCTTCAGCAGGACCGGCCGGTTCGCGTCGAACTCTGCGCCGAATGCGTGATGGGCCCCGACCGGGACGACATCGGCCAGCAGCATGGCCAGAAGGGCCATCGTTGAAAGTCCAGGTAGAACGAAGGCGAGCGTTGTTCGCATCTGTGTCACCCTTTCCGTCTTCTTCCAGAGCTGAAGGTTGTTGCCTCTCGAGTCCTCGAGCGTCAGCGAGGAAGGGGATTCTTCCGATACGGGCCGTACATCAGCTCTTCGACGAACTCCACGCACTTGAAGTCCATGATTTGCGCGCCCTTGTCGAGGCGACGGTACAGCGGCATGCTGACTTTCCACGGGCGCGAAAAGACCTTTGGGTCCTCAATCGTGGCCTCGTAGTTCAGGACGTCCGGTTGAACGCGCGTGTAGCGCTCCACGACGTGGAGCGCGTCGCTGTGAAAATTGCCAGACCGGTCGAACCAGCTCTGGTCGTTGAAGCCCTTGGCATCGATGACCAGCGTTTCGCCCTCCCAGCGCCCGACTGACTGACCCATCCAGGAATCGACCGGAGGCGGGCCAGGATCCTTCAGGAAGATGTTGCGAACAGCGCCCCCGTACTCGTACACGAAGTAAATCGTGCTGGCGCTTTGAAAGATCTGAAACGGGTACGGCATGTACGTCGCGCGCGGGACACCCGGGAGGTAGCACTTGATCTCGGGATCCGAGGTCAGCCAGTTGTCCTGGTTCTTCTTCTTCTGTGCAAGTGCGGCGGGCAAATAAGGGATCTCACCACCCTCCACGACTCCAGGCCCAGGTGGTACGGCGCCGACTGCTCCCAGCGCCAGCACCTGCGCCGCCGGAAGCGGTCCGTAGGGACCCTGGCGAAGCGCTAGAGCAGGGCGAGCCATATGAGGCTGCAGGTCCCAGTTCGCCTCGTTGTTCGACTGCCAGATGCCGTTCAAGTCGGGCTTTCCGTCCGGCGTGCGCGGCGATCGGTACGCGGGCGCCTGCGCCTGACCAGCCGCCGGTATCGCGGCCAGAGCCAACGCCCCCGCCGACGCTGAGACAGCCGCAAGGACCATACGCTTCACACGTTGTCGCATCAAGAACCCCCTGCTTGTGGACATGAATACACCTGAAACTACTGCAGCGGGACGAAGTCGAGCGCGACCTGGAGCGGAAAGCTCTTCATGAGCCGCGTTCCGGTGAGGTCGATATAACTCGGCGGGGGCGTCGTGGAAACTTCGATCTTGCTGCCCGCCGGCAATTCAACGGGATCCGCCAGCCAGTAGCGGCGTCGCCATTCGGGCCGCGGCACGCGCAGTGTGAGCAGCGGCACCCTGGTGCCTGCCGGCGTCACGGCCTGCACTGTGACTGATCCGTACACGTGATCGAACGAGGGACGCACGGCGAGGATGCGCGCGCCGCCGGCGAGCGTTTGCGCAAACGTCTTGCCGTCGGCGGCTTCACCGGCGGGGCCATCAATTACGAGCCCCTGAATATCCCGGCCCGAGGCAGGAGCGTCGGTGAAGTAGAGACCCACGGTGCTGCGATCGGCGATCGTCTTGCCTTCGTTCTGCCACTGCTTCTTGTAGTGGATCTGGAGCTTGAGTTTTGCGCCAGCCGGCACCCGGAACGCCGAGCCGCTCGGCGCCGCGATCGCATCGTCGGCGGGAACCCAGACCGCAAGGGTGGGGCCGTTCTCGACCGAGATGACCGCATTGCGCACAATCGACGGTGCACCCGGAAGCAGGTCGACCGCCTTGACCCAGCGCACGTCCGAGAGCCCGGTGGATAGGACGAACTCTTTTGTCTCATCGGTGGTGCCGGCCGGCATCGTATAGTCGGCGTCCATCTGAATCTTCAGGTCAGGAGGCCCCGCGATCCACCGGTTCTGGTATGAGAGAGCCGCAGGTCTCTTGTTCGGATCGCCTTCTGGTGTACCGCCTGTCGCCCAGGTGATGAGCCTGTCGGTCTCGGCCGGCGTGAGGGTGATGCCGCCCTTGACTCCCGGTCCCGTCGGATCGACGTACCACGGCGGCATCTGCTCGGAGATGAGCAGCTCGCGAATACCCTCGGCCCACGGCGTCGCAGAATCGGGTCCGTCATTCCAGATGAGAAGCGCCATCGGCGCCGCCCCGCCCTGGATATGACAGCGCCCGCATTTGTCTCGCAGGATCGGAAAGACATCCCTGTTGAACATGTACGGCGATGTGACGGCCTTGTGGGCTTCCGTGTCGCGACGTCCCATCACGACGACGAAGGTGAGCGACAGCGCGAGGGTCGCGACGCCCACGACATTCAACACAGGGACGAGGAATCGGCCGTTAGCGAACCGAGGCATAGGCAGCTTTCAACGTGGCAACGGCCTCGGCAAACACGCCGTGCACCGCCACGATTTTGTCTTTCGCGCCAAGATCGCCAAGGTTGTCGATCGCCCACGCGGCACGAATCAGCCGGTTCACGGCCGTCTCGGATACGAGACGCTGCTGGCTCGAGAGCTCGGTCAGGTGATCGTTGGCGAGGGCGAGGGCGAGGTTCTTGCCCCGGAGCGCCGGGACCCAGAGCTGCCCGAGCGGCGCGCCCTCGGCGATCCCCGCGGCCAGTTGGTTCTCCGTCGCCTCGAGCTCCACGAGGATCTCCTTGGACGTGGACGGGATCGGTGCCTCTTGCGGGACGATCGCCGATACAAATTCGGCGGTCCCTTCTCCCGGTTTCAAACCGCCGAGGGTGGTGACAGGTGGTTGAGCTGCAACGGGAGGTGAAGGCGGTTGAGCTGAAGGGGATCGAGAAGGCGGCTGGGTCGCTGCGCGGGGCTGAGCCGTTGTCAGGGTTGCGGCCGGCGCAACCGGCTCCTTCGTGTACTCGTTGAATTGGAAGTCGAAGAGGTTCTCGCTCTCACCGGGCTTGAACGACACGCGAAGCGAGACGATGAGCGGAAGCTTCGTGCCTGGGATCTGGCCATCCATCGTGTTCGAGAGACGGCCTGCCTTCAGCGGAATGGTGGCGACTTCCTTGTTGGCGGCGTCTTTTACGACGGCGCGTGCGGTGAAGCCCTTCGGCGCAAGGGGCTTGGTCCAGTCGTCGTAGAAGAACACGCGGAACAGCCCCGCGCTCGGATACGCGCCCTCGATGTGATGCCACGCGTCGCTCGCCATGAAGAGTTGACCGCCGTGCCGCGGGTTGTGGTCGCCGTGCGGCCGCGGCTCATACTTCTTCAGGCGGTCCTTCCCGTTCGCGCATGTGCCCGGGGTGAGCTCGTGCTTGTCGGGCGCGTCGGGGCAGGTCCAGAACATCGACACGTTGATGGGAACGAGGTCGGTCCCGTCGGTTCGGCACTTGCCGGGGTTCTCCTGGATGAACGCGGTGTTGTTGAGGCACGAATAGGCCCGCACAATGCGAATGGGCTTCAACTCCATGCCGCACTTCGGATTCGGACACTTCCCGGGTTTGTCCTCGAGGATGGCTTCATCCCCCGGCATCGTGCAGATGTAGGAGATGGGGGGAAGGCCATCGGCTGCTGGCTTCGCCTGCGGAGCCGGCGCCGTTCCGCGCGCGACCTGCGCGGCGGCGGGCGTCGCCGCTTGGACTGCGGACAGT
>ORMF011201996.1_pt1 | contig 16008 bp, 9 predicted proteins | sample 1779871 | NCBI WGS metagenome assembly ORMF01 (sample SAMEA104232316, study PRJEB22302) | groundwater metagenome | biome: forest; feature: aquifer; material: groundwater | place: USA | collected 2011-08-07 | depth 5.4 m
CGGTGCCGGACAGCCCGCGAGCGAGACCCCTCGATGCGTTCGAACCACGTCCCGTCCTGACACTGGTTAGGAACCCCCGCGCCCGGCGCTACCTGCTGCGGCTTCAGCGGGACGGGTCCGTGCGCGTGACCGTGCCGCGCGGTGGCTCCGCGGATTATGCCATTGAGTTCGTCCGGCGGAACACGGCGTGGATCGCACGGCAACTCGCCACGCGAGCCGCTCAACCAGTCGGCCCGGCGTATTGGCGCCCCGGCACGTCCATCTGGTTCCGTGGGGAGAGGTTCCCCTTGGAACTGGCAATGCACGCCGAGGACGCGAGCGTGCGTTTCGCCGACCAGGACGTCCCATTGCGCAACCCCGACGGGGACCTGCGTCCCGCGGTAGAGCGGCATCTGCACCGGATGGCGGCGGCGGAGCTACCCGTCCGCGTGGGCGAGTTGGCGATGCAGCATCAGTTTGAGCCGTCGCGCGTATGTGTGCGAAACCAACGCTCCCGCTGGGGGTCGTGCTCGGCCCGGCGAACGATCTCGCTTAATTGGCGTTTGATCCAGACCCCCGGCTTCGTGCGGGATTACATCATTCTCCACGAGCTGGCGCATCTCCGGCAGATGAACCACTCGGCCCGCTTCTGGCGTGCGGTGGAGGGAGTGTGCCCCGAGTGGAGAACCGCGGAAAAGTGGCTCAAAGACCACCGGGAGATGCTGCGCTTATGAGACTACTCACCCGAGCGCTTCTCTGCTGGATCCCGCTGGCCGCCGCCTGCTTCACCTGCATGGCAGGTGGCCACTTTACGGGACCATGGAACCTCCAGGAGCTCGACAAGGTGCCGGCGGCAGCCTGGGGCCCGCGAAGCAATCTAGTTCAGGAAGTATATTATCAATCTGCACCATTTCAGGGTAGGAAGACGTGGGTCTTCGCTTACTATGCCCGCCCCGCAACGGGCAAGGGGCCCTTCCCGGCGATGCTTCTAGTGCATGGCGGCGGAGGCAAGGCGTTCAAGGCCTGGGCCGAGCACTGGGCTCAGCGAGGCTATGTGGCTTTGGCCATGGACACTGCCGGACACGGCCCGGAAGGCCGGCTCCCGCAGGGTGGGCCGGAACAGGACGACGCCACGAAGTTTAGAGACTTCGCGCCGAATGAAGCGGACCAGATGTGGACCTACCACGCCGTGGCCGCCGTCATCCGCGGGCATTCTCTTCTTGCCGCGCGCAGGGAGGTTGACCAAAACCGGATTGGCATCACCGGGATCAGTTGGGGAGGCTACCTCACCTGCATCGTCGCCGGTTTGGACGACCGGCTGAAGGCGGCCGTGCCGGTTTACGGCTGCGGGTTCCTGCACCAGAACAGTTGCTGGACAGATCCTTGGTTCGCGAAGATGTCCGAGCGGCAGAGGACACAGTGGGTCGAAAATTTCGACCCCTCCCCGTACCTGCCTGGAGTCGCGTGTCCCATCTTCTTCCTGAACGGTTCAACGGACTTCGCCTACCCGTTGGACAGCTATCAGAAATCCTACCGACTGGTACGCCGGAGTGTGAACCTCTGCGTGAAAGTCCCCCTCCCCCACTCCCACATCTGGACGTTTGGCGAAGTGGACACGTTCATCGACAGCGTGCTCAGAGCTGGGGTGCCCCTCCCCAGGCTTCGACCGATGAAACTCCGCGAGGGACAAATCACGTCCCACTTCTTCGCCTTGACTCCGATAAAGCAGGGAGAACTCCACTACACAAGCGACACCGGACCATGGCAGAAACGCGTGTGGAAGACAGCCCCGGCGGAAGTTGTCGGAACGCGAGTGAGTGCTCGGCTTCCGGCTACGCGCCCTGTGGTGTTCTTTCTTTCAATCACGGACAAGCGTGGGCTGAGTGTGAGCACACCCCATCAAGAACTGGCTGCGGACCGGTAAGAACGAGTGACCGCGTGTTCCACGCCCGGACGTCTGGCGCCGACTGTCGCGGAGGTCACCTGAGACACGGCCCGATCACTTCACCTGAACCTTGATGCCGCTCCGATCGAGGGTGCTTCCCTCGCCCAGGGCCAACCGACAGAGGGAGGTGTTGTAGTCGGTCAACGCACCAATTTCCTCCGAGCGCCGGGCCGTCAGGTCGCGCTGGAACTGGAGGACTTCGAAGCTGGTGCTCTTCCCGTTCTCCAGTTTCTTCTGCTCCGCGTCGAGGGCGGCCTCCGCGTACAGTCGCGCTTGCCGTGTGGAGTCAACGCGCTCGAGGCTGGTCTGGGCCTGCGCGATGTAATCGTCGATCTGGACCATGATCCCCTGCTCCACTTTCTTGAGGCGCAGCAGGATCTGTTCGAGTTGAGCTTTCGAGGATTTATAGTTATACCGGGCTGAACGATTGCTGAGGGGGATCGAGAGAACAGCGCCGAAGGAATACGACGGCGAGTCCCCACGCGCCACGCCGCCCAACGCGCCGCTAAACTCGTTCCCGGAGCCGGTCTGGCCGTAGCTCCCAGTCAGGTCCAACTGAGGAAACAACTGGTTCTTGTCGTACCGGAGGCGGATATTCTGCTTCTCGACCTCGAGACGCGCCTGAAGCAGGTCCGGGCGTTGCGTCAGCCCCTTCTGCCAGCTATCCTGGCGGCTGAACACCTGCACGGCGGCGGCCAGCTTCTCCGTCGGCTCCAGGGTCAGATCCTGCCAATCGGAATACTTGTCGGTGAGAAGGTTCTTCAGGGTGTTCTCATTGATGCGGACGCTGCTTTGCGCCGTGAGCAGAGCCGACCTGCTGGCCGCAACCTGCGACTCCGCCTGCTTCTCGTCCAGCGGCGCAAGCACGCCCACCTCCACTCGCTTCTTGTTCTCGCGCAGCAGTTGCTCGGCCGCTTGGAGAGCCTTCTCCTGCACCTTCACGTTCTCCCGAGCCGCGATCAGCGCGAAATAGGCAATCTGAACGTCGGTCACGGTCTGCATGATCTGGTACTGCAGGGCAAACTCCGAACTCTTCAGGTTCTTGCGGTTGAGCGTGATCGACAGGCGCGCCGCGTCCGTCCAGAAATTCTTCAACAACGGCTGCGACATCTGGATCCCGACGAATGCGCTTGAATTCTCGAAGGGGTCCCGCACCGCCAGGGACGGCACCGCCTGTGCGGTCCGGAAGATGTAGCCGTCGACGAGGTTCGTCGTGGAACTGAGGACAAAGAGCGGGTTGGCTGGATCGACGATCGCGCCGGGACGCGTCCCGAAGGTGTCGACAAACGTGGAGTTGACGCTGTAGTTGAGGCCGGTGGGCAAAGCCCCCACGACGCCTGCCCTGAAGGAGTCCTGCTCCTGCTCGGTACCGGAAAAGTTACGCCCCTGTGCGTCAATGCCGCCGGGAGAGGAGCCATAACTGTGGCTTGCGTCCAGCTCAAGACGCGGATCATAGGCCGAATAGGAGGCGCTGAGGGCAAACTGGGCCAGGCGCGGGTTGAGGCGCTCAATCTGGACGTCCAGATTGTGCTGGAGGGCCAGTTGGACGCAGTCGTCCATCGAGATCGGACGGGGCTGCGGCGAGGCAGCGCGGGCGGCATCCGTGACGGCTCCTCCGAGGAGGGCCACACTCAAGATACGAGTCAGTTGCATTAGTCGCGAAGATTGCTAGATCTGTCGGGTTTCGTCAAATAGAACGAACTTCACCTGAATCTTCCTCTTAAGACACGCCAAACCGCCCGGGAGTTTCGCGGTTTGTTGATTTTTCTAAGCCAGTTTGCGGTGGTTGGCGGGACCCGCCGGGGTCTCCCGAGGTGCCTCCACGAGGAGCCGCTTCAGATCGCTCACAAAGGTCCTCACGTCCTCCTCACGCGTGTCCCAGGCACACATCAGCCGGCAGCCACCCGCGCCAATGAAAGTGTAGAACTTCCAGCCGTGCTTACGCAACGCGCTGATGACGTAGAGTGGGAGATCCACGAAAACCGAGTTCGCCTGACGCGGGAAAAGGATCCGCGCGTCCGGCAGTTGCGCCAGCTCGTTGTGAAGCAGTTCGGCCATCGAGTTGGCCTGGCGAGCGTGCCGCAGCCACGCCCCCCCCTGCAGCAGGCCCACCCACGGCGCCGAAAGGAAGCGCATCTTCGACGCCAGTTGGCCCGCCTGCTTGCATCGATAGTCGAACTCGTGCGCGAGCTCCTGGTTAAAGAAAACAACCGCCTCGCCCACCTGCGACCCGTTCTTCGTGGCACCAAAGCAGAGCACATCCACCCCCACCTGCCAGGTGATCTCCTTGGGCTTGACATTCAACGAAGCGACCGCGTTGGCGAACCGAGCGCCGTCCATGTGGAGTTTCAGCCCCGACTGCCGGGTCTGGGCCCAGATGGCCTTAAGTTCGTCTACCGAATAAACCGTCCCCACCTCGGTCCCCTGGGTGACACTCACCGCGCGCGGCTTGGGATAATGGATGTCCGTACGCTTGTTCACCATCCGTTCGATGCCTGTGGGATCGATCTTCCCGTTCTCGCCGGGGATCTGAAGGACCTTCATTCCGTTCGAGAAGAACTCCGGCGCGCCACACTCGTCCGTCTCCACGTGCGCGATCTCATGGCACAGGATGCTGTGGTAGGACTGGCCCAACGATGCCAGCGAAAGCGAGTTAGCCGCTGTGCCGTTGAAGACGAAAAAGACCTCGCATTTCATCTCGAAGACCTCACGTATCAGGTCCGCAGCCCGCTCGGTCCACGGGTCGTCTCCGTATCCCGCTGTGTGCCCTCGGTTGGCCTCCTCGAGGGCGGCCCAGGCCTCAGGACAGATGCCGGCATAATTGTCGCTCGCGAAATGGCGCCGGATGGCGATATCGTTGCTCATAAGCTGGTCAAATCGATCGGGTGCCCAGTTTGGGGGATATTTCGTCGGCTGGCGAGCGTTTACTCGATCTTCATGGCCCCTTCTTCCAGATACAGCGGTAGTTGAACCGCCGGTTCGGCGCGCTATCGCCGCTGACACAAAGGGAGATCGGGTCTTTGAGGTCGGCGGGATGGTCACACCAATGGAAATCGAAAGTGAAAGCACCCCCGGTTAAGCCCAAAAGCCTGCGCGGCACGGCCAGTTCCATCGCCTTGCCAGCGTACCGATATCCGATCTGCGCCACCTCGACCCAGGGACCGAGGGGAGAAGCGGGATCGTAACGCTGGATCGTCGTGGTCTTGCCGTCCACGACGCGCTTGTTGATGACATAATCGTAGCCAAACCAGCCCGTGTTGGGGTTGCGGTCGGCATCGATAAGCAGGAGCATCCAGTTAGTGCCGGTGTGAGGCGTGAGCGCTCCGTTGGCTTCCACGTAGAAATACACCCTGCTCCGGTCGACGGCTACCTTGCTGGTCACAATGTCGTTGCGGCCAGAGTCGTTTTCGTAATGAAGCCCGCCGTACCCCTTGTAGTTCCGGTGAACGGTGTCGCCGACGGTGTCGCGGTACTCGACCCCGACTCCCTTCCAGTCCGCGAAGCCGCCGTCGATCTTGATTCGGCTCAGTCCGGTCAGTTCCGGAATGGGGCGGACACCTTTGTATCGGCGGATATTCTGAGCCATCTGCATGTAGTAATTGTCAGTGTAACCGCCCTTCATCGGCTGGATGCAGCGGTTGAACTCAGAATTGTATTGGTCCACGAAGAAGTAGGAACTGTCCCGGCGCATGAACTTGGTGGTCGGGCCGCCCGTCGGCGGGTACTTGCCGGCAGTCCACTCGTTCCAGTCGTTCAGGTACATAAACTGCGGGTCGCTTTTGAGCGCCTCATCCCATCGTTGCTGGAAGTAGATCCCGTAGCCCTCCGGATGTTCCACCTTCTTGCCCAGCCACGGGACGTAGGTGGGCTCGGGCAGGTCGTATTGGTTCAACGGCGGCTCGCCGCCTTCCCTTGTCCACGACTTGCCGACCAGGCTCGAGGGATGCTGCGCGGGCGTGACGGCGGCTTCTTCCTTCCTGCCGTTGTGCGTCGAAACCAATTCATCCGGGCTCATCGCCTTGACGCGCGCATCGTCCAGGTCCAGCCCGAAGCTCCAGTTGTCCTCCGTCCCAACATACCGCTTCCCGGCCCATTCGCGGTATCCCCACCACATGGTGCGCAGCGTGAAGAAGCCTTTCACCTCCTTGGTATAATCTTTGTAGAACGCCTCGGTGTAATCGGGATCGCCATAGTGCGGATGCTTCGCATCGGTCTTGGCGGCCGCGTCGAAATGCGGGTTCGGGTTTTGCACGCCCTGGCCGTTGGCGTCGGAACTTGGTGTGCCGTTGTAGAGGAGCAGCGGCTTGCCGTCCCAGCTGAACCAGAGGTCTTTGAATCTCTCGAGCCTGTAGATTTTATCGAATAGGTCCTGCACCACCGTGATGACGGGGCCGTTGAACGCCCAGAAGCAGAATTCCGGCACTTTGTTGCCTTCGGCCTTCATCTTCTGCATCACCGAGAACACAACCTCCCACTCATCCCAGTAGCGGACCGCATTGGTAACGTCCATCACCAGGACGTCCACTCCCGCATCCGCGAGCATCGACATGTCTTTGCGGATGACATACTCGTCCTTGCTCAGGAAGTAGCCCGCCTCCGGCTCACCCCAATGGTAAGAGCCTTCCGTCCACAGCGGATGCTTCGCGTCCAGCCGGGCGTTCGGATCGCCCGCGAGGACCCGGGTGACGTCGGCGGTGTAAGGGCTCTTGAGCGTCCCCAGCGAATCGCTGTGCCACGTGATGTAGAAGATGCCCACGACACGGCGCTGGTCCTTCTTGACCGGTCCCGTCGCAGCGAAGTCCGGCATATTTCGACCAAGGGCGTCCTGAGCGACCCACGTGTCGGGGAATAGGTCGCGATAATACGCCGTTTCCGAGCGTGCGCCGACGGAGGCGATAAGAAACCCTATCAGACAGAGAAGTTTCACTTGTACTACCACACGGTCCCAGCGGGGAAAGCGGTCAGTCGTATTCATATTTCGTTCATAACGAGGCCATTATACAGAAGGACGTGTTGGCGCGGCATCAAAAAAAACGTCATTCCTGTCGAGCCCGCTTCCACCCATCACACAGAACACGGTTGGTGACCAAGCCCGCAAAGGAGATGCCGATCCACGTCCGGACCGTCTCCGCCACCCGCCGCTCCGGTAGTCGCAGGTGAATTCCAACCGCTCGCGCGCCGACTTGGGCGCGCCCATCCTCACTAGGTTCTCATTCTTATCAGCCGGGTGTCCTCGTCCCACTCGTAGCTCCAGAGCCCGTCCTTGATCAGGTTGCCGTCCAGATCGTAGGCGGGAGATTGGTTCAGGGGGGAGCCGTAAGGCGCCGGTGTTTGTGCCGAACTTGCCGCACATGGAGGCAACATCGACCACCGCCTGGCAGGTCGGCGTCGACGCCCCTCCCTGCGGGCATATCCAAAATGCTCTCGCGCGCGGTTCGCCGCGTATCCGTCAACCGTCCGGGTTACTCTCCGTTTGCGGCAGCCCGTTCACGCTGACATTCGTGCAGTCAACGACGTCCGGACAGCCTTGGTGAGCGCTCACTTGCCTGTTCGGCAAATCCACCGTCACCGATGTCCGCATGACGCCTGGCTGGAGGGTATCGCCATTTCAGAGCCGGCCACCGGAGACCGGAGCGTAGCGCTGCAATTCGAGTCCGGTTGCTGGGCGCATACCACGATGGTTTCATCGAGCTTTTCTACCGGCGTGTGCTTCGGTACTCGTTCAGCGCTCCATCGTCTGTCCGTGGAATCGGCGATTGGCTTTACGATGAGTTTCGGGTTGCTCCGAGCGGTCACCTGATCCACGAGGTTGAGTGGGCGGGGTTTCCACACGAGGAGGGTTCTCGCTGGATTGTCGAGGCATCAGACGTAGAATTTCAGTGGATTCCAAAATAAGAGTGCCGAACCAGACGCGTCAGCCAACGCCGGGGGAGGGGCGGGCTGCTCGCCGAACGCCCTCGCCCCGGCGTGGCTGCGCTCGTCGTTGGGCCGACGTATATGAAGAGACGTGAGATGAACTCCTTCGGGCACTCGCTTTGCGCCTACCTCTGCTCTCGCAACAACGACATTGCGGGTTATTGGGGCATTGGGGTGCTTTGCGCGGTCTCGAAGAGAGAGAAGAGGCCGAAGTTTAGCTTCGAAGTTTATCCGGGCGAGTTGCTCCGCATATACAGCTCCGAGATCACGGACTCAAAGGTGGTCACGGACAAGCTGGTGAAGTTCGGTCTCGATTCAATTGAGGGACGGCTCTCGTTTTTTGAGGATGGTCGTTATCCGCACGGAGCGGAGAAATACACTTGTGGCATTGCAATCGCGATCACCCAAGGCGGGTGTGTGACCGGAAAGTAACCTGGGTTATGCGGCGAGGCGGATTTTCAGTCGTTGGGAGTCGTTGAGGCGGTCCCAGCATTCGTTCCAGCGGTTGCCTTTGAGGGCACAGCGCAGGTTGAGCATGTTGGTCGCTCCGGTTTCCGTCCAAAACATCCCGGAGTTTTTGAGCCGCTGGCCAATGACTCCCTTGCATCCAGCTTCTATCACGCCCGATCCGTAGAAAAGCCCCGCGCCGCGATAGGTCTTATACAGCATGCGGTCTTTGTTGCGTTCAAAATAGCCGATTTGCGTTCTGAGGCCTTCGTCGGTGGGTTGACCAAGTTCTGCCACCCTCGCTTGCGCGGCGGCAATGACCAGCGCCACGCCGTCGTTCTTGAGCATCTCAAACCAGGTGGTGGTCATTTCCTTGGCCACGGATTCCGAGGGGTAGAGCTTCTTGCAGAGATCGTCCAAATGTTCCAGTGCGTGGAACAGGTCAAGGATCTCGATGGCGTCGGGAAAATGGACGCGCTTGAGTTCCCAAACCCATGCGGCTCCGTCGCCTATAAAGACCCGCTTTTTAGCCCCTCCGGATCCCCGGCGCAGGGCTTCGTGGCGGACGCGCAACCCAAAGTCCTCGGCCGATTCAAAGCTGCCGACATACGTGGTGGAGTGGTAATCCCGTTGCGGCAGTCCCGCTTCATCGCATTGGGTTTGGGTGAAGATGGTGCCCAGTTTGGCTTCCCGGGTTTTGGCCGTCCCGTCGGGTTGTTTGCCTTTGCGCCCGGCCAGTTCGTCGGCCACCATGGGCACGCCGGTGCCGTCGACTTCCACATACAGGGTGGGAACCGGTGGCCCTTGGTCCCGGTTGCCCTTTTGGAGTTCTTGGCCGATGTGCGGCCCCGCCCCGCTGACCAAGCGTTGAATCTGCCGTCCGTCGATGGCGATGCCGGCGATTTCCAGCAAGTCCTCGCTGGCGGCTTGGTAGCCTTCACGGGCGGCGGCCCGCGAGGCCAGGCGGATCAGGGCCGGGGAAAAGCCGTTGACCAGACCCAACGCCTGATCGAGCGGAGCGCGTCCCTTCCCCGTGGACTGGTTGTAAAGGTAATTGCGCCGCAAACGGATGCAACCAAAGATGCAGTCCACAGTCAGGGGACGCTGGGAATGGCATTTTTCGCCAGGACGGCTGGCGCTGTCTGGAATGGTCAGTTCGTCGCTCGCCAGCAGGCTTTCCAGCAAACGTCGTCCGTCCTTGAGCAGGGCCTCACGCAAGCCCAGTTCAACCGCTTCGAGATTGCCAACGCCGTGGCGGGTGAACCCTTCTTTTACAAGCCTCAGGAAGGCCTTTGTTTCCCGGAATTCCTCTTCCTGGACCTCCGTGGGCTGGAGTTTTTTTTAGCGTCGGGAAGCCCCTCGGCCAATTGGGTGATTTGATCGGTAATGGTCACGCATTGGTCGCTCAGCGCTTGGAAGCGTTTGAAATTATCGACGTGTTGCTGCACCTCCTGGGCTTTGTCGGCGGGGATGTGGCGGTTGAACTTTTTACCGCGGTGGAAGCCCTGCAAATTAAAGTAGGGGCCAAGGGTAACGGTTTTGCCGCCGTGGTCTTTTACAACAACCTGGCGGCTGAGGGTACCGCGACGCAGGCGGTCAATGGATTGAAGCTGAGCCAAGATAGCCTCACGTTTGGCGGAAAGATGTTGGATGGTGTCTGGCATGGGGATCATTATATCTATATAGATATAACACGCAACGAAAAATACGCCCTGCAGAGATCATTCTCACTTTAGGTTACTTTCCGGTCACACACCCCGACGCGGCGACGAGTTCTTTCGGTATCATAGAGGCACTATACATAGAGATACGATGTATGTCAACAGAGAAGAAACACAATTCTGTTTCTCCTGTTAGCCCTTCGTGTTCCTCGGATCCTAGCGGACCCACTCGACCGCCGTGCGCAAGCAGCCTCGCAGGCGTTTGGCAAGAGCGTTGCCTGTCCGACAAGGGCGGTAGCCGGTACTGTCCGTCTTCAGGTCCGGGGCAAGCTACGGCTGCCGAACCGCACGATAGAACCGTTGGGGAACGTCGGTGGCGTTCGTATCGAGGACTTGGATTGGACCGTTGGTGGCGGCGACGTTGGTCAACGGCGCCCAGTCAACCAGGTCAGCCGAGGCATCAATTCGCCAGAGGACGTTCTGCTCGGCGTTGAAGGAGACTCGGACGGTGTGGTCAGGCAACCTCGTAATCGAGGTGAATGCCGGCGACGGCCAGGCCAGCCGAAATACGGTGCCGCCATCAAAATCGCCCCCGTAGGCCGTTATCCCGTACAACGCCCCATCACTGCCTAGAGTCAAACCGGCCAGCGGGTTCCGGCAGTCTGTGGCCGCAAAACCGCAGAGGACAACGTACCCGCTCCCGTCGGGATTGAGCCTGAACGCCGTACCGGTTCCCCCGCCCATCACCCCACCGTCCGTCGTGCCGTAGAGCATTCCATCACTTGCCTGAACGAGGGCCCCACGAGGATACTGCCCGTCGCCGTCGCTGCCGGTGAAACTGTGGAGAACCTGGTAGCCAGTGCCATCCGCAGTGAGCCTAAACCCGGCCCCCCTGCCACTAATGCCCCCCGCCAGTGTGGTTCCGTAGAGGGCGCCGTCACGACCCTGCAACGGCGCCGCAGAGGGGTTTCGCCCGTCCACGTCGAAACTGTGGAGCGGCAGGTAGCCCGAGCCGTCGGGACGGAGCTTGAACACCGTGCCGCAGCCGTTGTCCCCGCCGTAGGAAGTCGTCCCGTACAACTGGCCGTCGTTGCCTTGCGCCAGGTCGGCGGGATTCGCCCCGTCTCCAACCAAGCCGCCAAAGTGGTGGAGCGTCACCCAACCCGAACCATCCGCGTTGAGTCTGAAAACAACGCCTTTGCCCTTCTGCCCGCCGAGGCAGGCTGTCCCGTACAAAGCGCCGTCCGTTGCCCGCAGCAACCCGGACGGATTCCGTCCGTCGGCGCCGTTGAGACTGTGCAGGCTGGTGAAAGCGGCGCCGTCGGGGGCGAGTTTGAAGATCGTGCCCGCGTCATTGGTTCCGCCACCGCGCCAGGTCGCGCCGTAGAGGGTCCCATCATCGCCCTGCACCAGCGCCGTGCCAGGCTTCAGCCCTCCGGCGTTATTCGTCTGGAAGTGGTGGAGAAGGGTGTAGTCCGAGCCGTCCGGATTGAGCCTGAAGACAGAGCCCAAGTTGGCACTGCCTCCATCCTGGGCCACCCCGTATAGCGCACCATCTTTGCCTCGCAGCAACCCGGCCGATGGATGCTGTCCGTCACCGCCCCATGGACTGAAACTATAGATCAGGGCAAAATCGACTCCGTTTGTGTTGAGTTTGAAGATGGCGCCATTGCCCGAGACTCCGCCATCCTGGATCGAGCCGCACAAAAACCCGTCGCGCAGTTGCAGCAGGCCGGACATGCCAGGCGAGGTTCGCCCGCCGGTGGTGTCCGCGCTGAAATGGTGCAGAAGGCTAAACCCGGCCCCGTTTGTGGTGAGTCTGAAGACGACACCCAGGGAGTTCGTGCCGCCCGCCTCGGTGGTGCCATACAGGAAACCGTCGCTGCCCTGCACTAACGGGGCGGCAGTAGGCAGATACGCAGCGGAGGCAGCGAGCAGGTCGAAAGCGTGCAAGACGGTGTAGCCAGTACCGTCCGTGTTGAGTCTGAAGACCGTGCCCAGGCCACTGCCTGCTCCGCCAGAATCATAGGGGGTCGTGCCATACAAGGCGCCATCCCTTCCCTGGACCAGCGTGGGTGTTCCCACGTACGTGGTAAACCTGTGAAGCACCGTGAAGCCGGTGCCGTCAGGGCTAAGTCGAAAAATCGTGCCTTCACTGCCGGCGGCGCCATACGCGGTTGTGCCGCACAATGTTCCATCGCTGGCCTGCATCAGCGTGGTGGGATTCCAGCCGTTGGCATCTGACGCGTCGAACTCGTGGAGCACTTTAAATCTAGAGCCGTCGGGGTTGAGTCTGAACACTATTCCTCCAGGCTTCGTTGCACCGCCTCTGGTGGCTCCGTACAACGCGCCGTCCTTCCCCTGCACCAAGGCGGAAGTGGGATAGAATCCCGGACCTCCTGACGTTCTAAAGCTGTGTATTACTCTATAGCCCACCCCATCGGTGCTGGCCTTGAACACAGTGCCCGCCCCATCGGCGCCGCCATACTCAGTCGTGCCATAGAGCGCGCCGTCGTTCCCCTGGATAAGGGCTGTGGTTGGGTTTCGCCCGTCGCCGGTGGCGGGGCTGAAGCTGTGGAGCACCTCGTGACCGGTGCCATCAGGACTAATCTTGAACACGGTCCCAGCCCCGTTGGTTCCCCCTGCGCTGGTGACGCCGTAGAGAGCGCCATCGACCCCCTGGATGAGAGGCGTTTGACATCCGGCCCCGGACTGGGCGGCAAACCCGAAGGACTTGATCCGCTGCTCGACCAACAACCCGGGGGAGATTTGGGGTGTCGTGTCAAGCCGTTGGAGGTGGATGTGAAGGAGCGTGTCCGGTCCGGTCCTGTCGCCGCCGGCCCACACCGCGCCATTCGCTCCCACAGCCAGGCCGTAGGCGTCTTCGAAGGAGCCCGTCGGGAAGCTGGAATCAAAACTGCCGTCAGGGTTGAACCGCAGGAGGCCCTTCCAGTCTCGCGTGCCGTAGCTGAGCCCACCCACCAGCACCTTGCCGTCCGGCTGGATGGCGAGGCACTCGGGAGATAACCCCGGACTGGAGCTCCCGGGAGGAAAGACGAAGGCAGTGTCCAGAGTTCCGTCCGAGTTGAGTCGTCCAATGCCCTGGCAAGGCCGGCCTCCGAGATTCTGAAAAGGCCCCGCAACCAGAATCCTGCCGTCGCTCTGCACGGCCAGGCTGGTGACCGTATTGTTTGCGGCGGGCCTGAACGTCGCATCCAACGATCCGTCCGCATTGAGCCGGCCCAAATTCGGACGCAATTGCCCGCCCAAATTCGTGAACATACCCCCCACGAGGATCTTGCCGTCAGTTTGAACAGTGAGGCAATTGACCGTGTTGTCGGCCTCGGCCTTGAACGCAGCATCCACCTTGCCGTCACCGGTAAGCCGCCCGATGTAGCTGTGCGCCTGCCCACCCAGGCTGGTGAACCCGCCTCCAACCACGGTCATCCCGTCGCTCTGCACGGCCATGCAGTACACCCCGCCGCCAGCCGCCACATTGAACGTCGCGTCCGGCGTCCCATCCGCGTTCAGTCGTGCTAGATTCGAGCTCGATCGTCCTGCCAACGTCCGAAAGTACCCTCCCACCAGAATCCCGCCGTTGGGCTGCACGGCCAACGACTGCACTCTGCTGGAAAAACCACCTTCGCCGACCGCCGGGGTAAAGGTCCGGTCTAGCGTGCCGTCCGGACCCAGCAGCGCCAGGTTGGCGCGAGGTTCTCCTCCCAACTCGGCAAACTCGCCCCCCACCAGCATCCTCCCGTCCGGCAGCGGCGTCAGGCAGTAGATCTCACCGTCCACGCTGGTCGGACAGGCCTGCGCGGTCTGGAAGAGCCCTGTTGCGCCCAGGGCAACGAGAGCGCCGGCCAGGGCGCCCAGTTTAGTGCGTGTCCGATGCGAACTCATCATCGTTCCTTTCGGTTTCCCCAACCCGATCCCCGCGCCGATACCAATTGCCCCCACGGACAGCAATCTGACACTTCTTCACCGGTTTGTTCCGTCTCCCTACCCAGTTGCGGATACCGCCCCAAGATTCAACGCTCCCACGCGCGGATAGCATTCCTCTGCGTGGCTGTTGTCATTGGATAGCATCAATTATGCCGATGAAAGTAACCACTGAACCACCCTCCACTCAGCGGCTGCCCAGCCCTGGGCACGCGTAGTCTTCACGCAGTCAGCGTGAATTTCACGCGCCGAACCTGGATGCGGTGACGCCGGAACGCATCCCGCTCTCGCGGGCAGAAACGCGTCTTCGGCTCACTCACGGGTTGCAGTCTCGCGGAGAAAGGAATACAAATCCCCGTCGATGCTCCACCAGGTTCTATGAAACATATGTCCAAGCTTAGTCGTCGTCGTTTTCTCCAACGCAGCGCCGCCCTCGCCGGCACGGCCGCCGGAGCCCACTATTTAGGTATGCCCGCCTTGTTGGGGGCGGAGTCGCCCAACTCGAAGCTGGGTGTCGCGGTCATCGCCGCCGATGGCATGGGCGGCTATAGCTTCGACTGCGCGATGAGGGAGCGCTTCGTCGCGGTTTGTGACGTGGACGACAACAAGCTTGCGGGCAAGCTCAAACTATTCAGTGACAAAATCAAGGACCAGCCGGCGCCCAAGGCATACTACGACTACCGCAAGCTGCTCGACGAATGCCACAAGGACATCGACGTCGTCCTCATCGCCACGCCGGACCATCACCATGCTCCGGCGGCCATCCGGGCCATTCATCTGGGCAAGGCCGTCTTCTCACAGAAGCCCCTGGCCCACAACATCTACGAGTGCTACGCCGTGGCCAAGGCGGCGCGCGAGAAAAAGGTGCTGACGCAGATGGGCAACCAAGGCCATTGCAGCGAGACGATCCGCAAGGCATGCGAGTATATCTGGGCCGGAGCCATCGGCAACGTGACAGAGACCCACTCCCTGCTGGGACGAAACTTCGGCGGCAGCGGCGGTCGCCCGGCCAGCAAGCCGGTCCCGGCCGGGTTGCACTGGGATGAATGGATCGGTCCCGCGCCCTATCGCGAGTACCACGACGGTCTCCATCCTTTTAGCTGGCGCAGTTGGCGCCACTTTGGCACAGGCACCATCGGCGATATGGCCTGCCACAACCTGGACGCCCTATTTTGGGCGCTCAAGATCGGCGAGGCCAAGCGGTTCACCGTCGAGTGCCTCCATACCACCGGTGGCAGCGAGGAAATGTACCCCCAGAGCAACGTTGTCCGATACGAAATCCCCGCCCGGGCCGGCATGGGGCCGGTCAAAGTCCATGTCTATGACAACGCCGACCTACGGCCGGAGATCATGAAGGACGCCGAGAAGAAGTTCGAGGTCAAGTTCGGCGAAGACACGCTGTTCGTCGGAGACAAGGGTTTGTTCCGCACCGGGGGAACTTGCGACAACCTGGGGTTCCTGCCCGAGGACAGGCGAACCGAAGTCCCCGAGCCTCCGAAGACCCTGCCGCGCGCCCACGGAAGCCCCATCGACGACCTCTTCTACGCCTGCAAAAACGGCACGGTTCCGTGCTCCAACTTTCCTGGCGCCTCCGCTCCGCTGACCGCGTTTGCCCTCACTGGACACCTCGCGCAGTTTGCCGGCGTGGGGAAGAAGCTCGAGTGGGACGTTGAGCAGATGAAATGCACGAACCTGCCTGAAATCAACCGCTACGTGCGGCGTGAATATCGGCCCGGGTGGGAGGTGTAACTCCGCCGAAGAAGAACAGTGACACAGCGAGCACTGCTGACGGCCCTCTGGTGGGCGTTGCTCCCGGCATCCCTCGCCGGGCGCGGCGGCGACTGGCCGGAGTTCCGCGGCCCAACTGGCGACGGACTCGCCACGGCCACAAACGTGCCGCTGACTTGGAGCCCGACTCAGAACCTGGCCTGGAAGACGCCCGTGCCAGGACGTGGGCGTTCGTCGCCTGTGCTCCTGGGTGATCGGGTCTGGCTGACGACCGCGCTCGAAACAGGCGTTCGCACTTTCACTCAGGGACCGAGTCAAATGGAGCAAGCGGAGCGGGTGGCTCTGGGAGTGGTCTGCCTGGAACGAGCGACGGGAAGACAGCTCTACCAC
>ORMF011946039.1_pt1 | contig 16004 bp, 8 predicted proteins | sample 1779871 | NCBI WGS metagenome assembly ORMF01 (sample SAMEA104232316, study PRJEB22302) | groundwater metagenome | biome: forest; feature: aquifer; material: groundwater | place: USA | collected 2011-08-07 | depth 5.4 m
GTATCTCCTGTCGTATCTCCGGTGGTATCACCCGTTGTATCTCCCGTCGTGTCACCCGTTGTATCTCCCGTGGTGTCGCCCGTCGTATCTCCGGTCGTATCACCCGTTGTGTCACCGGTTGTATCTCCTGTCGTATCTCCGGTTGTGTCACCAGTCGTATCACCCGTTGTATCGCCGGTGGTATCGCCTGTCGTATCACCCGTTGTGTCACCCGTTGTATCGCCGGTGGTATCGCCTGTCGTATCGCCCGTTGTATCTCCGGTTGTATCGCCCGTTGTGTCGCCGGTCGTGTCTCCCGTTGTATCACCTGTTGTGTCGCCGGTCGTATCGCCCGTTGTGTCGCCGGTCGTATCGCCCGTCGTTTCACCTTCTCCTTCGCCAATCTCGGTTTTCTCTTCCGCGCCTGTCAAGGTTACTTGTGGCCGCTGCATCATAAAAATGATCTTGCTTCCGGGACTGGTGTGAACTTCATACGGACTTGTTGTGAAGGCGTTCAATTGAATAACCGTGGTTCCGGCCATGGCGCGGGAGTCGACTATAATTTTGACTTGAATATCAGGCCTGGCCATAGCAGGTGGGCCAAGACATTCCGGAGACGCATTAGGACCGCAGCCGCCCGGATCCATGTAACTGAAAATCAAGTCAGCACTATAAGATCCAACTACATCAAAATTCACATTAAGAATACTTTCCTCTTCAGACTCGCCGGTAAACATTAAAACCTTGCCAAGAAATTCGTTGATGATTGCATTTTCATTGTCCGTTAAACGAATGCCGTTCGTTTCACCCGTCGTGTCGCCTGTGGTATCACCCGTTGTATCTCCAGTTGTATCTCCGGTGGTATCGCCTGTCGTATCACCAGTGGTGTCGCCCGTCGTATCTCCTGTCGTATCACCAGTCGTATCTCCCGTGGTGTCGCCGGTTGTATCTCCTGTCGTATCACCCGTTGTGTCACCTGTTGTATCTCCGGTCGTGTCACCCGTTGTATCGCCGGTGGTATCGCCCGTCGTATCACCCGTTGTATCTCCGGTCGTGTCGCCTGTGGTATCTCCTGTCGTATCTCCAGTCGTATCCCCCGTCGTGTCACCCGTTGTATCTCCTGTCGTGTCTCCCGTTGTATCGCCGGTGGTATCACCTGTCGTATCGCCAGTCGTGTCACCCGTTGTATCTCCGGTTGTATCACCCGTCGTATCGCCCGTTGTATCTCCAGTTGTGTCACCCGTTGTATCTCCCGTCGTATCTCCGGTGGTATCGCCGGTCGTGTCACCCGTCGTATCTCCTGTCGTATCACCAGTGGTATCGCCGGTTGTATCGTCAGCAAGTTCCTCGATCGCTTTCTTCAATAGAATTTTTGCGCGCTTAATGGCGCCACGCAACGTTTTGATCGGGTTGTATTGCTGCGGATCTTCAATGACCGGTTGTTCTGGAATTTGCGGCTGAACCGGATTCTTTTCTAGGTCTTTTAATTCCGTGTTGGTTTTAGCTGCCTGAACTTTTACCGCGTATTCATTAAGAAGTTTGATTTCCTTATCAATCGCATCGATCAAAGCCTGCATGGGTTTGGAAACCGCATCGCGCAGGGCTTGCAAAAATTTTCCCGTTAATTGTTCAACACCCTTCGGATTTTCAGGATTGAGAAACTCCTTGGTTTTTTTCAGGAACTCCTGGATATCGGCAGCCAATTCCGGACTTAATTTTTTCCCATCAATCAACTCAAGCTCTTCAATAAGCTCGATTAAATCTTCAGTGTTTTCTTCGATTTGATTTTCATAACCCGCAATCAGCGCATCCATGGATTGCTTGATAAGATTCAGCATGGTCTGCTGCTGCATTTTCTGGAAAATAAGTTGGCGAATACGCGCATTCGTGTCGAGAATTAAGCGATTCTGTAGTGCTGGATCCACCGGATCCATATTCTCGCCGGTGGTATCTCCCGTCGTGTCTCCCGTTGTATCACCGGTCGTGTCGCCTGTCGTATCGCCCGTGGTATCTCCAGTTGTGTCACCCGTTGTATCGCCGGTTGTATCTCCCGTGGTATCGCCGGTCGTGTCACCCGTCGTATCTCCTGTCGTATCGCCAGTCGTATCGCCCGTTGTATCTCCCGTCGTGTCACCCGTTGTATCTCCCGTGGTGTCGCCAGTCGTGTCGCCGGTTGTATCTCCGGTCGTGTCTCCTGTCGTATCGCCCGTTGTGTCTCCCGTTGTATCTCCGGTTGTATCACCCGTTGTATCACCCGTTGTGTCGCCTGTCGTATCGCCCGTTGTGTCTCCCGTTGTATCTCCGGTTGTATCACCCGTTGTGTCGCCTGTCGTATCGCCCGTGGTATCTCCAGTTGTGTCACCCGTTGTATCTCCGGTCGTGTCTCCTGTCGTATCACCCGTTGTATCTCCTGTGGTATCGCCTGTCGTGTCACCAGTCGTATCGCCAGTGGTGTCTCCCGTTGTATCGCCGGTTGTATCACCCGTCGTATCGCCGGTCGTGTCGCCTGTTGTATCTCCAGTCGTATCCCCTGTCGTATCGCCCGTTGTGTCACCAGTTGTATCGCCGGTCGTGTCGCCTGTTGTATCACCCGTCGTGTCGCCCGTTGTATCTCCGGTTGTATCACCCGTCGTTTCTTCTTCACCTTCGCCCGGCGTGGTATAAATTTTGTATTGTTCCTTCCAATCAACGTCACCGATTTTCATTCCGGCGACCGTCTTGACTTCATTAAATACATAAATGGCAATGCGGCCGTCTTCCGTTTCTTCATATCCGATCACAATTGATCTGCCATGTGTTTCAAACATGACGCCGGCTTTGGCTACGATGACTGAATCGGAAAATTTTGGATTCGAAGCCGCCATCACGCCTTTAACAAAATTTTTGGCATCCTCAAGATCTTTAAACTCAAGAACCGCATCCGCATTTTCAATCACGGGCGTCACGATATAATTATCAATCTCGATTTCACCATCCCTATTGGATCTTTCGCCGACAAGATTGCCCTTAGCGTCCGACACATGAATAGACCATTGCTGATCCCAAGAATATCTCGTGACGGCCTTGAATACCTGGCCGTCTTTCAGATGGACCGTGACCTCATAGGATCGCGCACACCCTGGGCCCCTGCAGATGCTGACATCTTTTCCAAGTTCTTCCTTCGTGACAAAAATGCCTTTAATCGCATCGCGATCCACTTTCAAGATTTCTAACAAACCCTTCATGTGAACGTCATGCCAAAAGTTCTGCTGCGTAGCATCCAAGACGACGTTCCCGGCATTGTTGATCGCATCCTCGAAACGTTTGACAATCGCCTGCACATCGCTCTCATTAAAAAGCCCGTCCTCGTTAAAATCCAATATCGAAAGCGTTTTATCATCCAGTTGTTTCTTAACCTCTAAACCCGCAAGTCCTGACAACTTCGCTAACGTATAATCATCCGCATCTAACTGACCATCCGCATTGATATCAAAAATGCCATCCCTTAAATGCTTGGCCAAGGTTTTGGCCAAATCGATATTCCTTAGCATCCCTGTCATACCGTGGATAAAACTATCAGCGTCCGCCCGATCGACCTTTCCATCATGGTTAATATCGAGAGCCTTGAGAACGTCATCTGAAAGATAATTTGCGACATGATCTACCGCTTCATAGCCGTCACGGGCAAAATGAACATCCCCAAAGTCCACCCTCCCATTTTCATCTAAATCACAATACATATCCTCGCCGCATGCGGACAGTGCTTTGGCCAGGCCTTTTGCTAATTCGATCCTTAAGGCATGTTCTTTAATCGCATTCTGGAAACGATTGGCAATTGCGTTCACATCGCGCTCACCAAAAATTCCGTCCTTGTCAAAATCCAATGTCGCAAGCGTTTTATCATCCAGTTTTTTCTGAACCTCTAAACCCGCAATCCATGACAACTTCGCTAACGCATAATCATCCTCATTTAACTGACCATCCGCATTGATATCAAAACTGCCTTCCCTTAAATGCTTGGCCAAGGTTACTGCCAATTTAATCTTTTCCGCGACTTTTTCATCGGGGGGAACCGTGCCGGCTTCTTTCTTGGCAAGGCGGTGAAGATTGCGGGTATGCGTCAGCATTTTATCCAGAGCCTTGCGGAAATCGTATTTGTTAATCTCTTCGATGACCGGCTTGATCACTACCAATGGGATTTTATCGCGTGAGATCTGCGCCAGGTCTTTACCGTGGACCGCTTCCCGGATCTGCTTCTTGCGTTCATCGTAAAGTTTGATTGTTGCATGGATACCATCGATATCAGCCTGAAGCTTAGCCGTTGCGGCTTCTTCAATCTTCTTAATGAAAAGCTCGGTAAGCTGTTTGACACCTTCAGGATTTTCAGGATCTAAAAAGGCCTGGACTTGCGTAATGATTTCTTTAATTTTCTTACCGGTTTCAGGAGACACACCCTCAGCAAAAAACTTCTTGAGCTCTTCCGTCAGGCCTTTAAGCTCCTCGACTTTACCTTGGATCTCACCGCGAATCTTGTCACCGAGACGTTTAGCTTCTATCCGGACGGCATAAAGGACAATGGCTTGGGTATCCCGCTTCTTGAGGAGCACCTGAATTTCTTTGTCCGCTTCCTTAAGACGCTCCTCACGCTCTTTTTCATTAATAGGATCATCCTGGGAAAGAGGCGTCTCGTTGTCCGGCCCCATGGATTGATGGGTGCCTTGTTCATCCTCTCGTTTTTCTTCCGGATATTTTGCGTCCGGGTCATAAGGCTGGGTCGGAACATACTGCCCGGTTTCATCTTGGACTGGGTCACCCGCAAACGTCGGAGGAACGACCGAATAGAAAATGAGCGTCAAGCTCAAGAGACAGGCTAAGTGTTTTTGGGTGGCGCGTTTTTTCATATTGTTTTATTAAAAAGTTTTAATAATGTATTTAGTCAAAATGTGCCCAATGAAGTGCCAGAAAGCAAGCGCTTTTGTAAGTTTTTTATTATCTTTCAAGGCTCTGTAGAGAGCGGAGGCTAAAAAATGATCAATTAAGAGCTTTAACACTCATTAAAAATCTTTATAGTCTTTTAGAGATCATTTTAGAGTGAGCTTTTCGCTCCGGGTTCAAGAACCGAGGCGGATACAAAAAAAGAGGACAGGCCCGATTGGCCTGTCCCCTGAATTAGGCAGGAAGAAAACGTGGTTGAAAATCAGCGTCCGCCTAGACCTTTAGGAAGCGCGTGCGGTTTCACCGCTCCAGACAGCCTTCATTTGGGTATTCTGTTCCGCGGAAAGCGTATTCCGCAGTTTGGCATAGGCTCGAGCCATGGCTTCCGCCTTGGCCTGCTTGAGTTTGTGCTTATGCGCAACAACCTGAACCAAGGCTTCCTCATCAATCGGATAGCCATGCATGGCGGCCTTGATATCCAGCGCCGCGATTTCAATTTCTGCTTCACGGGCGATCAGCATTTTTTCAAACTCAAGCTTTTGGGTCTCAATGGATCGCGCTTGCTCTTCCGACAATCCAATCGCTTTCTGATTGCTGAGCATGAATTCAGCCTTATGGAAGAATTTTTCATCCAAACCCCACTCGTGATATCCCATCCCACTCTTGCCCTTGCCCCCGGACCCGCAGTGCCCGCAAGAGCCGTGATTGGCCCAGGCTACCGGAGCAGCCATAACGGTTAGAATCAAAAACGCTGCAAATAAACGGCGTGATGTCATGTTTGTCTCCTTGTTAAAATCGAGTTGATCTTGCAGTTTTAGTTATTTGTTGTTCTCGTTGAAAATGCGGTCGAATTGGGTGTGAACTTTCTTGAAAGCTTCCAGCAATTTCGGATCAAAATGTTCAGGCTTCACGCGGCCATCCCCTTCTAAAATAATTTTCACGGTATTCTCATGAGTAAAAGCGGGTTTGTAGTGCCGTTTGCTGCGCAAAGCATCATAGACATCCACCAAAGCCAAAATACGCGCCTCGACCGGAATCTCTTCCCCTTTTATGCCATTGGGATACCCGGACCCATCCCAACGTTCATGATGGTGCAAAGCAATAATCGATCCCATTTTAAGGACCGGCGCTTGCGAATTGCCGAGGATTTCATAGCCAATCATGGGATGGCTTTTCATTATCTTCCATTCCTCTTCGGTTAATTTGTCCTGCTTAAATAGAATCTTATCCGGTATCCCGATTTTGCCCACATCATGCATGGGTGCCGCATACATCAATAATTCCACGGTTAACTCGCTCAGCCCGATGGCACGCCCCAGGATGGACGCATACAGGCTTAACCTTTTGACATGGTCGGCCGTTTCCTCATCCTTATATTCCGTGGCACGCGTCAGGCGGTAAATGGTTTCCATATACGCATCTTTAACTTCCCGATGCATCTTGTTGATATCATCAACTGCTTTGCGCAGCTGCGCCGTACGGTCTTCGATTTTGTCTTCTAGAAAATCCTTTTTGTCTTGCAGATCGGTTTGAAGCTGCCGCACATGCAGTAAATTATTGATGCGCGCCAGGGCTTCCGTGGTTTTCATGGGTTTATTAAGGAAATCCGTTGCGCCGGAACTCAGGGCGCGGATGCAAATGGATTCATCCACTTCAGCGGTCAGAATCAGGATAGGGACAAACGATTTTTCGCGGTATTGCCGCAAGGAATCCATAACCTGGAAACCATCCATGTGCGGCATTTTAATGTCCAAGAGGACGAGGTCCGGTTGATAATCGCAATAAACTTCTTCGGCCATACGAGGATCTGAAATGTAGCGGATACGGTGGAATTCATGATCTTTCAGCACTTCTTCCAGAGTCATGCCGAGCTGGACATCATCATCGATGATTAAGATCTTCGAGTTTAAGATTCTCGGATCAGTTTCCATAGTGTGTTTTGTTTATGTTTTTTAAAATCCAGTTAACCGGTTAGCTTTTTACAATCAAACTCATTAGTTTTAATGTCAATCGCTGTCAATAGCAGTCAATAGTAAGTATGCCTGATCTCTGTTGATTGTACAAATGGTAAATTGGCGGGCGGTGCTTACCATACGAAAGTCAGAAAAGGGGTCAAAACCCCTTTTCTGACACCTGGTATATTTATGGAAGCGAGGGATTAAACCTTTTGTGTTTTTTATGCCTTTGGCCTATTTTCACTGGCTGGGGCGGCGGTACTTTGCTTTTCTTCATCAATCGCTGTCTTAAGAAAATCCTGAAGCTTGGTATCCTCAATAACTTCAATCCCTTCAGGGATTTCGAAACGTTTCGGATCGACGGCGGCATTCTCCTGAATGTTGCGCACTTCCGACCGGATTTTACCTTCCTCTGTTTCGACTTCCGTCATCAACACAATGCCTTTCCAGAGACAGCTCGTGCTTTTAAAAGAAGGAACGGACCAAAGCTCGCATGTTTGTCCGGCAATGGTTTCAGTTCCAATGTTTTGTCCGCCCAGCCTTCGCATCATTTCAGGGCCCAGGACCACCATGCTTTGCAAACTTTCAGGCGGCACCCCTTGTTTTAACGCCACATAAACAGTGTTGATACTCTTGACACCCTCTTTGCGTTTCAAATCCACGTTGGTAATCCATTCCCCGGCCATGACCGTCAGCTGCTCAAAATCCTGGGCGGCTTCACCTACCGTGCCCTGCATTTTGGAATAACGCGCTTCGCGCATGCCCCACTCATCAAAAAAAAGTGTCTCGCTCCCCTGCCGCTCCCCCCGGACATCAAACTCAAGGATGCCGGACTGGATTTCGTAGCGTTTAAATTCTACTTTTTTTTCCGGCCTTGTTTTCGGAGTGCAAGAAAAATTTAAGCAGGAAAGCATCAACAGCATCAGTACGGACCCAATCCATCTTTTCATCATTTTTTAATCTCCTTATGGCGAAAACAGCCGGTCAAATGATCATTTACCGTTATGTCAGATCCTTTTGCAGGGCCGCAATCTCCGCTTCGACCTGCCGCACACCGGCTGTTTCTTCTTCAATATGGTCCACGATAACTTTGAGCTGATCATTGCGCTGACGGGAATAGAAAAAAGGATTTTCGGCAATGAGTTTCAGGATCGTATCACGCTCTTGCGCGAGATTGGCCAGCCGGGTTTCGATTTTTTTAAGCTTCGCCCTTTTCCGCATCAAATCGTCCTTCATATGCTTTTTATTTTTATGAACCTCCTCCCCGGACACTGACGAATCCTCGGCATCCCCATGTTTTTCTTTTTTGCCTTTGTCACGCGCTGCGGCCGCGCCAGTCCCGGCCGAAGTTCCGGCGTCGCTGCCGGCATGCGCCCGCATCTCCAAATGGTAAACATATTCATCATACGTGCCCGGATAACGGAGGATGCGGCCATTATCGATTTCCACAATTTGCGTTGCCACCAAATGAACAAAGGTCCGGTCATGGCTGATGAAGAAAACGGTCCCGCTAAACTCGCGCAAGGCCTCGCCCAAAGCTTCCACGGTTTCAAAATCTAGATGGTTGGTCGGTTCGTCTAGCAAGAGGACATGACTCTTCGAAAGCAAAAGCCCGGCAAGGCAAAGGCGCGCGCGCTCGCCGCCGCTCAAGACGCTGACTTTCTTTTGCACCTCATCCCCCTGAAACAGAAAACAGCCGGCCATATCCAAAATCTGCTGATTGGTCACACCCTCATCGGCTTCGCGCTGCAAATGGGCGTAGACGGTATCGTTCGCATGCAAGGACTGGAACACGTGCTGGGCATAGTAGGCCACCTTTAAGCCGGTCCCCCAGCGATAACTGCCGCCGCAGGGTGGTAAATTGCCGGCCACGGTCCGGACAAAAGTCGTCTTGCCCTGCCCATTGTCCCCCAAAATCGCAATCCGCGCGCCGCGATCCACGCTCAAATGAATGCCCTCCGCCACGCGCTTTTCCGGATACCCGATGGCAAGCCCGTCGCATTCCAGCGCCACACCGGCCTTCGGTTCAACCGCCGGCATGCGAATGCGTACCGCATGCGTGGCGTGAGCGATTTCGATGGATTCCAATTTTTCCATCTGTTTCATTTTGGATTTAGCCCGCGAGGCGGTCGAAGCCTTGGCGCGGAAACGGTCGACGAATTCCTGCAGCTGCTCTCTCTTTTTTTCGACCGTACGGTTATAAGCCAGCTTTTGGCGCAGCTGCTCTTCCTTAAACTCAAAATAATCTTCTACCGGAGCGGGATAAATCGTAAGCTGGCCGTGCTCCACTTCCAAAGTGTGGTCGCAGGTCCTCTTCAAGAATTCACGGTCATGCGAAACAATCAAATAACCGCCCTTAAACTCCTGCAGGAAGGTTTCCAGCAGGATCAAGGTGCGCAGATCCAGATAGTTGGAAGGCTCGTCTAAAACCAGAAAATTAGGATCGCGCAACAGCATGGCGGCCAATTTGACGCGGGTCTGATAACCGCCCGGCAAGGTCTGCACGGCGAGCGTCAGCATTTCTTCAGGTATTTGAAAACGCGCCGTCATTTCGGCGCATTCCCATTCTTCTTTGCCGGTGTAACGCGGCAGGAAATCCACCACCGTTTCGCCGGGATGGAAGGGATCGTGCTGTTCCAGATAACTCAGGCGTAATTCCGAATTTTTGATGATGGATCCGGAATCCGCCTCTTCCTGGCCGGTCAAAATCCGGCAAAGCGTGGATTTACCAGCGCCGTTACGGCCGATGACACCGATCTTCTGGCCTTTTGAAAACGATGCGGAGGCATTTTGCAGCAAAGTTCTGGCGCCATACCGCTTTTGGATATCTTTGATTTGTACGAGTACGCTCATTTCAATCCTTTTCAATCTGGGGAAGGTTGTATTGTAACGAATACAAACGTCTAATTGGAAAAAATCACAACATTGGGTCTGGGAATATCCAGCTGCCACCCCATCCACTGGGCCACCCACTCGAAAGTCCGGGAGCGGTAAAAGCAGATATGCGTCGGGTCTTCTTTATAATGCCATTTTTCAAAATTGCAATCTTCTTGAAAGAAATCCGTCATAATGCCCAAATAACTCCCCCCTGCTTTCAGCATTTTTCGGAGTTTTTGGAATTCTTCGCGCGGATTCCCGAGATGCTCCAGGACTTCCGTACAGGTAATGAAGTCATACTGTGAATCCAGGAGTTCGCCGTCAGGGAAATAAATGGGGTCGAAGTTCGAAACCTCCATGCCGTGCGCCTGCATCATAAATCGGACGGCCGGACCAGGCCCGCAACCGTAATCTAGACCGCACGCGCCAGGCGGCAAATACTTTTGCAAGGGCTCCAAAAGCCGGCTTAAAAAGGCCCGATAGCGCGGGTCTTCCGGGCTATTCCGGTGAAAATCATAACGCTTTTTTGCTTCTGCTTGATTCATACGCAAGGCGGGATCCAAAAAGATTACACCGCAGGCCTCACAACACCAAAACTTGCGGTAACCCAAATGCGATCTTTCTTCAAAATAAACGCGGCATGTGTCCGACAAGCACAGCGGGCAATTCACTTGGAAAATGCCGCCGCACAGGCAACTTTAACCCCCGACGCAAAACAATCGCGCTGGGATCGACCATCACGGTTCCAGGTTACCTGCGTGCCTTCTTTCTTGCCATTGATATACTTGACTTGTTGGTAAAGATTCCCATTCCGATACCAAAAAGCCCAGTTTCCGACGCGTAAACCGGCTGCATAACTCCCTGAGCGCTCTAGCTGCCCATTCGAATAATATTCCTTATGCGGGCCGACCGCCTTGCCGTCGACATACTGATTGATCTTGTCCATAAATCCGCGAAAGCAATATTGCTTGTATTTAATGGATTTTCGGATTGCTTCAACTGAAGAATCATCCCGGAGCTTCCTCCCGACCATATAAACCGTCACGTCCTGAAGGCGCTCGGAACGTTCGCCAATATCCTGGTTCCAATCCCGGCACACAAAGTCCGCGAAAGCTGTCAAATCCTTAGCGCGGGAGAAGTCACGCCACATAATGAATCTGCGCCAACGCCAATTCTTAAACACCTTGTAACCCCTCGGCGGATTTTGAAAATCCACCGGACGGCTTGGGTCGCTTAAATTGACAATGTCACCGTTAAATTTCCTGCCTTGCAGCACACACCACCAAATATCACCCTTAGGGTCCGGATACATCTGCCAGGATTGCTTGATGCCAAAAAATTTCGCCACATGATCGATTTGGGGCCAATTCTCTTTGTGAATCACATTAATCGATTTCAAATTCGTCGCGATGCCCACGATAAACAGAAACGCGACCAACCCTCGTCGGCATATTTTGGCTAAAAATATAAATTTGGGATGGAAAGCGCGCGCATCTGTTGGGGGCACGGTTCCCCGCGGTGCAAACCAATCCATCACAACCGGGATGAACCCAAAAAACTTCTTCAGCTTATTCCATAAGAAGCCCGGCAGATAAGGCGTCATCGCCCATATCGAGATGAGCGGGAACATGCCCGCCCACATGGCGATAAGAATCCCCATATGAAAGAATGAAAAAAGAGCCACAATCAAAATTCGAACCCACGGCGTAAAAAAAGGAAGGAACAGCAGAAAGGGGCCCAACATTTCTAGATAAAATGAGATGAAGGTTAATTTCTTGAGCAATCCCGGAAAATGCAATAGCCAGATGCCGACCTGCGTACTGTAGTTCGGTTGACTCAAAGAATAGAAAAGGGCTGAACCGTCATGCCAGCTTTTGGATTCGCTCCGAAAAACGATCGTGCAAAAATACATCAGGCCTACTTGCAACAATAACGCAATGCTGCCTACTGAAAAATGCATTGGCTCCTGGCCCGTTGCCGCAGGCCGCAATCGTGCATCCAGAGAATACCGCTTGCCAAGCGGAAGAAACATGGCCCAAACAAAGAGCATCCGCAGCAGATAGTCACCGCCATTCAGGATATAGCTGTTGCGCACATGCAGAGAATGTAGAAAAGCCCAGCAAAGCGGGACGACATAAGCGGTGCGGTAACCGACCAGCATCAGAACAAGTAGGAAAGCAAAACACACGAAGAGCAGAGCCTGCACCCATGTACTGCCGCTGATGAGAAAAAGCGACCATTCATACGGCCGGAGGAAATGATCAATCAGAACATCGCGCGGCATGATACCCAGGTCCGTATAATGCGCGGTCAGATCAAAAGATCTGAAAAAGAGATCGATCAATGTCAAAAAGGCCAGCCCGATGCGAAATACGGCAAGGGTTCTCAGATCGATTCCGAAAAGTTCCCGGATTTTGTGTTTGAGCCAAAGCCTGAGTGTCATGAACGTAAGCACGTGTTTGGAATTATGGCGATCCGGTTGCAGCATCTTTGGGAGTCAAGGGACGGCTGCGCTTCGCGTCGCCGCCACCTGCCCGTAGCATGTGATCACGGGCAGGTACTGCTTCGGATCCCCGGGCAGAGCCCGGGGCATCCTTCGCTGTAAACTGGAGGGCTACGGAATTGATGCAATACCGTTGGTGTGTCGGCTCCGGGCCGTCATCAAAAACATGCCCGAGGTGCGCACCGCAGCGCGCGCAAAGAACCGCGGTGCGCCGCATAAAAAAACTGGAATCAAAACCTTGTTCGATATTCTCCGCGGCCACGGGTGCCCAAAAACTTGGCCAACCCGTGCCGGAATCGTATTTTGCATCCGACAGAAAGAGATCCGTGCCGCAGGCAGCGCAGCGGTAAACACCCTCTTTCTTATTGTCGACCCATTCCCCGGTAAACGGCCGTTCGGTTCCGTGCCGGCGCATAATTTGATACTGCGCCGGCGTCATCTGCGCCTCCCACGCCGCATCGCTCTTCACAACACGGGGTTTTGAGACGACTTGGCCCGACGCGACTTCATAAATAGGAACTGCATCGGCCGTTTGCGCGGCCGGTTCTTCGGCAAAGCCGATTTGGAGGATCCCAAAACCAAGGCTAAGGCATGCCAACAAGCCGGCGGCGAGCTTTAAATTGATTTTCCAACTCCCATGATTTGTCATGGACCCTCTTCCCAGACTTTCCGCTTTATGGATATCGTCCTAAAAACGTTTTTCGACCAGCACTTTATTTTTACCGGCGCTTTATGCATGCGCCTTTGCGCAAGTACTAATCGTGGCGAACTTGAAGTTCGCCTACGATTATGTGCGCCAGTACTCAGCGCACTGCGCGCTTTATGCGCGAGCACTTTTCGGGAAGAACTTGAAGTTCTTCTCCGAAAGTGTGTCGGACTTGATGTCCGACTACGCTGATGTATTAAGCATTATCGGCATCGGAAAGCAGACTTTCAAGATCCTGCTTCGTGGCGCCCTTTTGGCCATGGTATTATATCGCAACTCATTGCCAACATGAAAGGATGCCCTTGTTGTTTTCTATCACGATCGTCTTGGGATGTCTAACGGCTGCGGCCCTCGGCGCCGGCTTGACCGGCCTCTTCGTATACCGGAAACTCGGCCATAAACCGGCCGGCGAACGCTGGGCTGTTGCCATTTTTCCTCTCAGCCTTGTGTCTCTCCTGGCAGCCTATGGCGCTAAAATTTGGGACGTTATCTTTGATATCCACAGTTGGATCCGTTTTCAAAAAACCTTTGTGGTGGCTTTGGGATACCCTCTTTATTACGGTCCGGACAGCGGCCCGGCGCTTGCGAGCATCTACGGGCCCGTGTCCGTTTTTGCCTTTTTGCCGGCAACGCTGACCCACGATCCGTTTTGGGCCCTCCGGATTGCCTGCTTTCTGGCGGCCGCCTTTTGTCTCTTCCCGGCCTTATGGATTTTCTTGCGTCAGGCCAAAGGCCATCCCCAAGCGAATCTATGGGGATGGATCGCTTTCGCCTGTTTTGCCTTCTGGAGTTTATTTCTAACCTCTTTGCGTTACGCCACTTTCACCGTGCATGCGGACGCACCCACGCTCGGGCTTAGCGCACTGGCCTGTGTGTGTCTGCTTCTCCGCCCTCATCCCGATCATAAAGGGTGGCTGCTGGCTTCTGCGCTCGCAGCGGTTCTCTCCGTTTGGTCCAAACAAATTGCGGTCCCCATCGTCCTGGCACTGCCGCTCTATGTTTACCTGGCGGATGGCTGGCAAACGGCCAAGCGCTTCACATTCGGCCTCTTTTTGACGGGCCTGGTGATATCCGGTTTTTTCTTGCTCACCTTCGATCCTCAAGCCATGTTTTTTAACATGTTTACGATCCCAAGCCGGCATGATTACCGGGACGGCGGCACCCTGCTCGTTTTTCTAAAATCGGCTATCCGGCTTTTGCGTGAGACTGTGATTATGCTTTTGATCGGCCTGCCGGCATTCTGGCCGCTCTTGCGGACCCGCACAAAATTTCAGTCCCGGGCGGACTGGCTTAAAATGAATCCGTGGTTTTTATTCTATTTCGTGGGATTTTGGATGGCGCCGCTCGCCATTTTGTCCAATGTCAAAGTAGGCGGATCGATTAACACCCTCAGTTTCGGCAACTATTTCTTTTTGCTGGGGACGATACTGGCCTTTCTAAATTGGAAAGATCTTGCTCCCGGAGAGGGGCTGGCTTTTTTTCGCCTGAAAATAAAACCGCATGGCGCTTTGCTGCTGATGTTGGTGTCTCTTATGCTACCGGGGCTTGGCAGCGCTTATTACCGCATCATCCAACTGCCGAAACATTATGACTTTGCGGCGGCGGCCTATGACTATATCCGGAAACATCCCGGTGAAACTTATTTTGCAAGGCTGGATCTGCTGCATCTTCTAGGCGAGGGCCAGCTCTATCACACCGTCGATGGCCTGATGGATCGCCATTGGGCCGACATGCCGATTCAGGGCGAACGTTTGAATGCTTTTTTACCGCCCCACGGCAAGCATTTGCTTTTTATCGAAGAAAATCATCACTGGCTGTTCCCGCAAGACGAATATCCGGTGGGCTATCATCATACCGAGGAATTTCCCGAGTTTTTAGCGTATCCGCGTGCCCGGACTGTAAATCCGTAGGATTTAAACCGGCCGGGTTTCGCCGGCCAAAATCTGGAAGCCGGAGAACAATCCCAAAGCACTCCAATGCGCAAACCAATGCTGGATTTCCGCAGCCTCTTGCTCCTCATTTTCCGCCAAGGCCTGAAAAAGGTTTCCCAAAACTTCACCGCGTTGGATGCCCGCTAAAAAATCAAAGGCCGCATCTTCCATGATTTCACACCCCACATCCGTGCCGATGCGGCGGATCAAAACTTTTTGCGGATGTTTTCCCTGGATCTTGATTGTGGCCAAGGGTTGTTGACGCGCAGCCCAATAATCCAAAACCGGCCATGGCGACGCCAACAAAAAAACCGAGGGACGCACAAAAAGCCGTAACCGGTCCCAATCTTCCGGATCCACGGCGGCAAGCTCCTGGGGTTTCAAGGGCGCGGGATCAAAAGCATGAAAAGAAAGCGACACCTGCCATTCCAGCTGTGCCAAATCGGACAAAAACGGGAATTGTTTGGTCAAAGGCCAGCTTTTGAGCAAGGCGGGCAAATGCCGCCCCGCCAAACTCAGATTGTAGTCGTGCGACGGATAAGTCCGCGCATAATCTTCCGCTAACCGGACAAACGCGCGGTCGCCGATGAAATGCCGCACGGCTTCATAGGCTTCCTTGAGCGCTTCATGCATGCGGCCCAAATAACCGTCGGCATAAACCCGCATCCGTGCCTTCCCCGCAACGCCGCCTTGCGGATTCAACGCGACTTCCGCCACCTTTTCCGGATGCGGCGTGGGTTGCACGCAAGTCTTCATCCATTGTTGCACATTGATTAAGTGCGGGCCTTTTGTGGCAGCAGTATCACGGGGACGGGCATCCCCCCTTCCCTCTGTCTTGAGCGTATCGCGCTTTGCGGCACGATCATAAAATTTGCGCGCGCGTACGGCTTCTTCTTGCAACCGCACAAACGGCGGAATGTTTTCATCCCATTCGATCAAGGTTGAAATTTGGCCCCACCGCTTTAAGGCCTCTTGATAGAGTTTCCAAACCGGATCAATCACCTCACCGCTATGGGTATCAAAAAGATAAGAGCCGCAGTCCGTATGCCCGGCCAAATGAAATTGGCCGATCGCTTCGCCCGGAATCGCATCCAAATATTCTATAGGATCAAATTTATGATTAAAAGCATTCACATAAA
>ORMF011941766.1_pt1 | contig 16003 bp, 17 predicted proteins | sample 1779871 | NCBI WGS metagenome assembly ORMF01 (sample SAMEA104232316, study PRJEB22302) | groundwater metagenome | biome: forest; feature: aquifer; material: groundwater | place: USA | collected 2011-08-07 | depth 5.4 m
CCGGCGGTCCCCCGCCCCCCCCTAACTAACGGAAATCCACCCAACCCCCGCCGCTGCGGCGCGTGCGATGCTGTGCCCCTCGGCCCAACGAGGGGCGCCATCGCGAGGCGTCTCGATTGACGCGGGCCGAGGCCGCATCGGGGGCCCGGCGCAACCGGGGCCTTCGGGATCCGAGGCCGGTTGGGTTACTCGCCGGAGCCGTTCCCTGGAGCCTCGATGCGGTGCTGGGCGCAGGTGTCAGCTTGCCCCCTTCGACTACCCGAGCCAGGCACTTGCGCCCAGCTCCCTCGTCTATCGCAAACCCTCGAGGCTCAGGCCTGCGAGGCTGAACGTGCTTGGTCAGTGGTGAGACGGCCAGTTGGTGAGTAGAGGGTTGAGCATGGCGAAGGGAGTGGCTGCGATTGAGCGTCTGGGCTCTTCGACGGCGGCGATGGACCATCGAGACCGGGCCCATGGAGCGTCTGTTGGGGTATCTCAAACAACCTCCCCAGCTGAGAAACGGAATCGCAGCGGGAAGGAGGATGGCCCCCGCTGCAACCGCAACGTTCACCGGCGAGCGAATGGCGCCAACTCACGGGCTGCTTTCGAAACAGTCCTCAATTCATTTGAGTCAGCGCGCTGACTGTCTGATTGTCAAGGCATGGGAGCGCAGACAAGGCCAATGGCGTCAACAAAACTTCCGCGGCGACCTCGCAGGCCTATCGCCCACATCCCATCCGGGCAGCCCTGCACGGCCGGACCAACGCCAACGGGAAAATTGAATCCAAAAGGTAGAACATCTTCCCCGGACAAGGTTCCGTGGTCGCAAGTCATCCGCACAAATGCGACCAAATGTTTGTCTTCGAAAAACTCCGTATTGAACTCGATGAGCCTAACAAAGCGGGAGCCGGTGCATACTAGGTTGAGACTACCCCCTCCTGGCGACTCACCGATAACTTCGCCCTGGTTGAATATCTTGCTGCGGTCAATCCGCCAATTTTTTCGTGGACCGCCCGGAATCGTTGTGAATGGAGCACAGAGCAGCCGCATGTGATCTATAACGGCACCGGCCTGCCCCTGAAGTCCCACCCAGAAAGTATTGGGGGGGCAGGTTATCTTGAAGAACCCTCCGCCGTTGCCTCCCCGAATTGGATGCTCAAACTGCTGTGCCGACGCCGGTTCGCTGAGGACAAGCCCAGCGATTGAGGTTAGTATTGCCAATTTGCAAGCAATCCGTTTGCGTTCAATGTGACGGGTCATGAAAGCTCTCTCCTCGATGAATGTGTAGAAAATTCAGGTCCAGCAAAACGAGATCGCCGATCTGCAGGATCACCATGGAGCCCCCGGTCCAATGCAGCCAGGGGCGCCTCGCCTGCTAGGATCTGCGGTCTAGCCGGTGCGGCCTCCCGGGCCAGCCGGAGCGCCACCGATGCATTTTCCGTAGCGATAGCTCCAGACCATCGGTTTCGGGCACGGGGGTGGCGTGGGAATCTTCGCTTGAGCCAATTGCTGAATGCCCGGATCAATGGTGGACGCGCCAGGTGACGCGACTGCAAGAAGCCCCGCAGTAAGCGCACCAATACCAACGGAGAGAGCGATAAGCTTGCTGATGGATTGCATTGAAGTACCTTTCGCAAAGAATAAATGATGAGCCGCAGGGCTCCGTGAGCACACTATCAAGCGCGTCGAAACGGAACTGTCGCGTGCGCGACAATACGCGCGAGTGAAGTCCAGTGCCTCACTGCCAAGCGAAATCAAGAAGAGCGCGGCTTTCGCAATGAGAATGAGACAGCTCGCGGTTGGGTCAACCCCCGCGAAGGCTGGGGGCAGACCCAACAAAGGCTCAAGATCGCGACTTGTGTTGCGCCGGCCTTCACCGGCGTCGACCCAACCTACCTCGGATCCCGCCCCTCCGGCGCCGACAGCGGCAGGCCGAGGGCGACGCGGCGCTTGAGCCAGGGGCTCGGGCGGTAGCGCGGCTCGCCGTAGAAGGCCTGCAGGCGCTCCAGGATGAAGAGGACGCGGGCTCCGCCCAGCCGGTCGCCCCACTCCAGAGGTCCGAACGGATAGCCGAGCCCCAGCTTGGTGCCCTTGTCGATGTCGGCTGGCGTGGCGATGCCGCGCTGGGCCACGCCGCAGCCGATGTTGACGATCTGCGCCACCACGCGCTGCGCCACGAACCCCGGGCTGTCGTTGATCACCACCACCGGCTGGCCGTCGGCGGCGAGCAGGCCGTGGGCGGCATCGCGCATGGCGGGATCGGTGGCCGGCGGCACCATCAGGCGGCGCGGGCCCTTCATGCCGAACAGCACGTCGACGGCGACCGTACGCGGGGCATCGAGCTTCAGGTCGACGATGGCGGTCGTCAGGTCCCAGCCGATCGGCGCCACCACGATGAGGGCCTCGGCGCTGGGCTTCGCCCCCGTTTCCAGCGTTGCGCCGGCCTGCCTGAACAAGTCGACCAGCGGCGCCAGCAGCTCGGGATGATGCGTGCTGGGGCGCACCCACACCGACTTCGGCCGCGCGGTGGGCGCGGGCGGCAGCGGTGGCTCGACCTTCTTGCCGGCCTCGTAGGTGTACCAGCCGGCGCCCGTCTTCTGTCCATAGAGCCCGGCGGCGACGCGCTGGGCCGAGACCGGAAACGGCGCGAAGGCCGGCTCGTTGTAGAACAGCTGGTAGATCGACTCCATCACGCTGTGCTGCACGTCGATGCCGACCATGTCGGCCAGCGTGAACGGGCCCATCCTGAAGCCGGGAGCGCCGGTCAGAATGCGGTCGATCTCGGCAGCCGAGGCAATGCCTTCCGTGAGGATGCGCTGCGACTCCGGCACGAAGGCGCGGCCGACGTGGTTGACCAGGAAGGCGGGGCTGTCGGTGCACAGCACCGGCTCGCGCGTCATGCGCCGGCCGATCGCCATCATGGCCTCCGTCACCCACGGCGCGGTCTTGAGGCCGGGGATCACCTCGACCAGGCGCATCAGCGGGACGGGATTGAAGAAATGCATGCCGCCGACGCGCTCCGGGCGCTTGCACTTGGCGGCGATCGCCGTGATCGGCAGCGAGGAGGTGTTGGACGCGATGATGGTGTCGGGGCCGCTGAGCTCGTCGAGCCTGGCGAACACCGCCTGCTTGACGTCGAGCCGCTCGATGATCGCCTCGATGATGATGTTGGCCTTGGCCACCTCTTCGAGGCTCCCGGCGACGGCGATGCGGCCAACGGCGGCTTTGGCGTCGGCCTCGGGCAGGCGCCCCTTCTGCGCCAGCCCATCGAGCATCTTGGCGATGTAGGCCTTGGCTGCCTCGGCCGCGCCTGCCTTCTCGTCGTATGCGACGACGCGCATGCCGCCCTGCGCCGCGACCTGCATGATGCCGCGCCCCATCGACCCCGTGCCGACGACGCCGACGGTGACATTGGCTGCGTTGGGATCGAAGGGCATCGGCGTTGTCCTCCTGGCGCTGGGCGGTGTCTCAGCTTGAAATATGGCAGAGAGGACGCCGGGCTATCCACACCAATCCGTGCCACATCCCGACGCCGGCGTAGTCCGCCCTGAAGTCGCACGAAGGATCGCGTCGCAGTCGCAAGCGGTCCATCACAGCCTGCGATCTGAGATTGTCGGGCGCCGTGTAGGTGACGACCTCCTCCAAACCCACGCGCGTGAAGACATCATGCAGCGCCGCGCTGGCTGCCTCCGTGGCGTAACCGTGGCCCCAGGCGTTTCGCATGAGCCGCCAGCCGATCTCGAAATGGGGACCCAGCGGGTGACCTTTGGGAGATGGCATGACCCCGGCATAACCCAGAAAGTCACCGTCCCGACTCTCAACGGCCCAACGACAGAAGGCATATGAATTGAATACCGCGACATAGCGGTCGAGCTTTGCGTCGCTCATCGCTCGGCTGATCGGGCCCCCTAGGTCATGCATCACTTCAGGGTGAGCATGCAACGCCGCGAACGCCCCCCGATCGGCCTCCTGCCAGCAACGAAGGCGCGTGCGAGGCGTGTCGATCACCATTACACCGCTTCCTGTGAGCTGAGCGCCGCTCGATTGACCCCGAAAACTAGGCCGTGCCAAGGTCGGGCGGCAAGTGCATCCACCCGATCCAGGACCCCCGACATGATGACCGTCGAGGAGGCCGTCGCCGGCCGTCGCAGTATCCGTGCCTTCCTGGCCAAGCCCGTGCCGCGCGAGCTGATCGAGCGCGTCTTGCAGATCGCCGGCCGCGCGCCGTCGGGCTCCAACGTGCAGCCGTGGAAGGTGTGGGTGCTGCAGGGCGGCGTGCGCGACGAGATCTGCCGCGAGCTGACCGCCCGCTACGACCGCGGCGAGGTGAGCAAGCGCGAATACAACTACTATCCCGTCAAGTGGCGCGAGCCCTACCTGGCACGCCGGCGCGCCTGCGGCTGGGGGCTCTACGGCACGCTCGGCATCGGTCGCGCCGACAAGGACAGGATGCACGCCCAGCACGCGCGCAACTACGCCTTTTTCGATGCGCCGGTGGGGCTGATCTTCTCCATCGACCGCGACCTGGAGATGGGCTCCTGGCTCGACTACGGCATGTTCCTGCAGTCGATCATGGTGGCGGCGCGGCAGTTCGGGCTCGAGACTTGCCCACAGGCGGCGTGGCTCAGCTTCCACGACGTGCTGCAGCGGCGCCTCGGCGTCCCGCCCGAGCAGACCATCGTCTGCGGCATGGCGCTCGGGTATCCGGATCCCGCCGAGAAGGTCAACAGCTTCACGCCGGAGCGGATGCCGGTGGGGGAGTTTGTGACGTTCGTTGAAAGCCTTGTGCTGGACTAAGAAACGTCAGACTCACTCAAAACAAATTTAGCACTCATTGCATCTGTGGCACTTGTCGCATATATATTGCGCATACGTGTTTGGAGGTCACGAACGTGGGTCGCAGAGACAACAATGAACGACAGCCCGTCGTCCCCAGCCAGGAGACGGTGGCGTTCGCTCAACAGCTCGTCCACCAGCTGGGCGACGATCGCCCGCGCTTTGTGCTTCAAGACCGCGAGACGGGGAGTACAATCGAGATCGACGAGACGGTCTACGAGCTGGTGCGTCGGCTACTTGTCGACCTGGCGCAAAACAGGCCCGTCTCGATCATTCCTCATGGCCACGAGCTTACAACGTACGAAGCGGCAGACCTTCTCAATGTCTCTCGCGGCTACGTCCTGAAGCTGCTCAACGAGAGACAGCTCGCCTACAAGATGGTGGGAACGCACAGGCGCATCCGCCTGGAGGATTTGCTTGCCCATAAGGACAAGATGCACGCCGAAAGCGACAAGGCGATGGATGAACTCGCCAAGATCAATCAGGAGCTAGGGCTCGGGTGATTCCCCGTGGCGCGCTTCACCGCCCTTCTGGACGCGTCCGTGCTTTACTCCATGGTCATCTCAGACCTTCTGATGGAGACCGCGCGCGCCGGGGCCTTCCGGGCCAGGTGGACAACGCAGATTCACGATGAGTGGACAAGAAACCTGCTTGAAAACCGGCCCGATCTCGATCCTGCTCGAGTCGGCCGCCGACGCGAGGCGATGGATGCCGCCATCGACGACGCGGTCATCACTGGCTACGAAGACCTGATCGAAGGCTTGACGCTGCCGGATGCGGAGGATCGGCACGTGCTCGCGGCGGCCATCGTGGGCAACGCCGACGTGATCGTGACGCTAAACCTCAAAGACTTTCCTACCGACAACCTCGCGCCCTATGGAATGGAAGCTCAGCATCCAGACACATTCTTGGTGCATCAGCGCAATCTCGATGAGGGCCGCTTTCTTCAGTGCGTGCGCCGATGCAGGCGGCGCATGAAAAATCCCGAGAAGACGGCCGACGAGTATCTTGAAGGCCTGAGCAAGGCTGGTCTGGTCATTCTGGCTGCTGAATTGGCTCAGGTTAAGACGTTGATCTAGGGATCGCGCAGTTCACTGCGATCGTCCAGGACCGGCGCAATACCGTCCTTGATCAACCCCCGCCCAACCGTGCCAGCCGCTCCTCCGCCTCGGGCGCGCCGAGCTCGCGCGCCTTCTCGTACCACTTGCGCGCTTCGCCCAGGTTGGGCTGCACGCCCTGCACGCCCCAGCGCGCCAGCTCGCGCGGATCGTAGGTGGCGGCGAGCAGCAGGGCGGCCCGCGCCAGGCCGATCTGCGCGGCGCGCACGAAGAACTGGCGCGCGACGGCAACGTTGCCCAGCTCGATCTCGTGCTCGCCGCGGGCGACGAGCTTTTCCGCGTTTTCCCGGTCGGCAGGGGACAGCAGCGGCCCGCGCGGGAGCGCCGGCGAAGGCGGCCGCGACGGCTCGGCTCGCTTCTCCTTGGGCGCCGCCGGCGCCGGGGAAGGCGCCTGAATGACGAGCACCGCCTTGGCCTCGGCCAGCAGCGTGCCGTCCTCCCCGACCACGCTGATGTTGAGGTCGGCCCGGCCCGCGACGCCGGCCGGCACGATCATCTGCAGGCTGGAGAGCGCATAGAGCGGCACCGCCCACGCGCCCGGCGCGGTGGCGTAGCCCTCCGTGAGGGAGACCGTCGGCGGCAGTCCGCGCACGCGCAGGAAGCTGTTCTTCGGCAGCGCATCGGCCGGGCCGATGCGGATCGGCAGCGGCGCCTGCGAGGCGGGGCTGGTGGCAATGGTGGGCGCCACCGTGATCTGCACGGTGTCCGTGCGCTGCGCCTGCGCCAATTGCACCGGCAAGGCGCTTTCCTTGCCCAGAGCCGCCCCCGCCGCGGCCAGCAGGGCCGACGTCACGCCCAGCGCAGCCAGAGCCCGCGTCCCCCGCGACCGCAGACCGCTCTTCGCTGTCCACGGGCCGTACCGCTCAGCCGATGCAGGCCGATTCGAGTCCCCCATGGCTCGCCCCCTTGCCGTTTCCCCCAGGGGAGATTGGGGGATGCTCATTTGCCGGCCGTCACTGCCGGCTCTGCTTCCTGTTCCACTCCAGGAATTGCTTGAACAGGCGCTCCTGCTCCGCCGGATCGTGAGGTGCCGCGCGTGCGGCCTGAGCCCGCAACTGGGCGGCATCGACGCTGCGCGGAGCCGCTGCGACCACCTTGTCGATCCGGTCCTGCAGGGGCTTGAAGCGCTGCCAGCCGGGCACGGTGGCCGCGAGGTTCACGTCCTTCCATTTCTCGTGGTAGCCCGGCTCCTTCTGCAGCCTCTCGAAGCGGTCGAACAGGTATTCGACGACGCGCTCGAGGCGCTTGTAGCGGTCGGTGTTCTTGGGCCAGTCGTAGACCGCCAGCACGGCCGGCACCGAGATGGTGGCGATCTGCTTGCCCTCCGGGATGAGGGCCGGGTAGTCGGCGTGCTCGAGGTAGGCCGGCGCGTAGTATTCGAGCTTGTCGGAGTACTCGATGGGCAGGAACTTGAAGCCCTCGGGGAACTTGCCCTTCAGGAATGGCGCCAGCGGCTTGGAGGAGATCCAGAAGGTGGCGGCGACCTCCTGGCCCTGTTTCATCTTGCCCATGGCGACGCTGTGGGGAATGAACGTCGCCTTCACGTCGATGCCGAGCTGCTTGAAGATGATCGGCCCGGAGTAGGCCGCAGCCGTGCCTTCGGTGTTGAAGTTCACCACCTTGCCGGCGAGGTCCTTGAGCGAGGTGATCTCCGGCCTGACGAACACGTGGGCTTCCGATGGGAACAGGTTGATGAGATAGTTTATGCGGCGCCACGCATTGGCAAACTCGGGCTTGGCCTTGAAGTGGTCGAGCACGTCGCCGTAGACGATGGCCGCATCGACGCCGCGCAGGTAGAGCAGGTCGTAGACGTTGTCGAAGGGCCCGCGCGTGACGATCGGCAGCACGCGCATGTTGTCGCCGTCGTCGAGCACGCGGGCGAGCTCGGAGGCGAACAGGATCGGCGCCCCTTCCATGCGGCCGGCGGCAAGCCCCACCGTCCACGCATTGATGCGGTCCTTGTGCACCTGCTCGATCGCCGCCGGCGTTTGGCGCGCGGCCGCCTTGGGCTTGGCCGCCTGCGCCACGTCGACCGGGTGGGACGCGGGGCTCTGGGTGGCAGGCGCGCCCACCCGCTGCGGCGGGGATTGTGCCGCAAGCGGGCCGCTGGCCAGAAGCAGCGCGATGCCGGCCACGACGCTCGGCTGGTAATGCATGGAACCCTCCCTCCGGCTGCATCCCTCGAGGCGGCTGATGAAGGCTCAGGGCCTGATGTAGGCGTAGCCCTGCTTCTGCAATTCCATGAGGCGCACCACGCCCGAAGGCGTAACCGTGGCCTCGCTCAGCAGCGTGACGGGCTTGCCCTCCGCCTTGCTCTGGTTCGCCTGCGTGTTGCCGCAGGCGATGAACTTGAGGTTCGCGTTCTCGAGGGCCATCGGCGCGATACGGTCCTTCACCGGGCTGGTATCGGAGCGCAGCATGTGCAGCCCCGGGCCATAGGTGACGATCTCGATGGCGACGGTCTCGCCCTTCTCCTTGTAGTAGTCGATGACGTTCTTGGCGTTGTTGAGCGCCAGGTTCATCAGCGCCTTGTCGTTCTGAGTGACCTGGATCGCGACCTTGTGCTGCGCCGTGGCGGCGGCCTTCGCCTTCGGCGATTTGGACGTTTGGGTCTCGGCGCCGGCAGCCGCCAGGCAGCAGGCGGTGAGCACAATCGCAACGAAGATGAATGCCGGATGGCCCATTCGTCTTACGGTCATTTCAAGCTCCCAGTTGGGTTTGCACGATCAAAGCGAACAGGGTGCCCCGCCAGCGCGCAAGCACTCTGCCAATACGGATCCGCGCTTCGAGCAAACCCAGCAGGCTTGCACCGAAGGCGATGCCAAGGTCGGAAGAATTGCGACGCCCGCTTCGATCCGTGCTCGGCTCACACCCCCGCGGCCGGCACCGATCTCGTCGTGTGCTGCCCCCTTGGAACCGCAAGCCACGAACAGTTATGCGTCGAAGGCATGGTGGCAGCGAAATTGAGTCATTCTTGAGGCGAGCGCACGCAGGCCGTGCCGCGCCGTCAGAGCATCAGCCCCACGCCCTTGGCCATCATGGCTGCCATCAGAACGATCAGGACAATGCCGACTAGCTGCAGATGGATGATCGTGCGCGCTTCGCGGGGATGACGTCAGGCCCAGCCGCGGCCGGCGAGCTCGGCCTTGAGGTCGCGCTCGGCCGCGGCGAGGCGGGCGGGATCGAGCGCGCGCAGCACCAATTGCGTGCCGGGCTTGCCGTCGCGCTGGAACGGGTAGCTGCCCATGGGCACATCCGGGAAGCGCTTCTGCAGGGCGCCGAACATCTCGGCGATCTCGCCCTCCGGCCGGTGCAGGTCCATGGCGAAGGAGAGCATCTTCTTGCCGGTCTTGAGGAACTTGGTCGCCGCATCCAGCATCACGTGCATGATGGTGGGGATGCCGGCCATGACGATGACGTTGCCGAGCATGAAGCCCGGCGCGATCGACACCGAGTTCTCGACCAGCTCGGCGCCGAACGGGATGCGGGCCATGCGCATGCGGGCTGGCGTGAGCTCCACCCCGCGGCGCTGGAAGTGGGCGCGCATGGGCGCAAGCGCGCGCTCGTCGACGTCGATGCCGACGCCGAACGCTTTGGCGACGCAATCGGCGGTGATGTCGTCGTGGGTGGGGCCGATGCCGCCGGTGGTGAAGACGTAGTCGTAGCGCTTGCGCAGGGCGTTCACGGCATCGACGATCTCGGGCTCCTCGTCGGGGACGACGCGCACCTCTTTCAGCTGGATGCCGATGGCGGTGAGGTGGTCGGCGATGTGGCCGATGTTCTTGTCCTTGGTGCGCCCCGACAGGATCTCGTCGCCGATGACGATCAGCGCCGCGGTGACGATGCCGCTGCCGGCCGGTTGAGACGTTTCGCTCATGCTCGTTTCCCTGTTCCTTCCGCCGCCGTCTCGGCGATGATCTCACCGTAGAGGGCGATCATGCGCTGCGTCACGGCTTCGCGCGTGTAGCCTCTCTGGTAATCCGCCGTCCCTGCTGCGATCAAGCGGGCTTTGAGGGCGGGCTCGGCCGTGAGCCGCCGGATGGCGGCGGCCAGGGCCGGTGCATCGTCGACGGGGACGAGGAGGCCGTTGCCGCCGTCCCTGATCAGGGCCGACGGGCCCTGGCTGGCGGCGGCCACCAGCGGCCGGCCCGCGGCCCAGCCCTCCAGCATCACGGTGCCGAAGGGCTCCCAGCGCGAGGGCAGCACGCAGATGTCGGCGGCTGCCAGCAGCGCGCCGCGGTCGCTGCGCCAGCCGAGGAAGCGTACGCGCTCGGCCACGCCCAGCTTGCCGGCGAGTGCTTTCAGGTCCGCCTCGAGCGGGCCGTCGCCGGCGATCCAGGCGACGCACTGCGGCAGTTGCGCCAGCGCCGCGAGCAGAACGTCGAGGCCCTTCTTCTCATGCAGGCGCGACAGGGCGAGCAGGACGGTCGCATCTGCCGGGGTCGCAAGCTCGGCGCGATCAATGGGCAGGCCGGCTTCGATAGTCGGGAAGGTCGGCACGTAGTGGGCCCTCGCCTTGGGCACGCCGTGGGCGACCATGTGCGCGGCGATGGCCGGCGTGACGCCGATAAAGTGCGAGCAGCGGGGGAAATTGGCGGGCTCGTAGTAGCCGCCGAACCAGGCGATCACCGGCACCTCGAGTCTCGGCACCAGGCTCGCCGCCCGCCGCATCCAGCAGTGCACCAGGTCGGGCTGGAACGACTGGATCAGGGCCGCAAGCTTGCGCCCGCGGAAAAGCCCGAGCCGGGCGTCGAGCACGTCGGGGGCGAGCGCCACGCCCGCCGCGGCCAGCCGGTCGTGATGGATCGAGGCGCGGGGGACGACGGCGATCTCCTCGACGCCGGCCTCGTGCAGGGACTGCATCATGTCGGTCGAGTACGTCTCGGCGCCACCGTTGGCGCGGCTCGCCATGACGTGCAGGATGCGCATGGCCCAGCATAGCGGCTTGCGGGCCGGGCGCCAGCGGGCCTACCTTGCGCCGCCATGCTCCTCCCCGCTCCCCTCCTGCGCGGCACCCTCCTCCAGCGCTACAAGCGGTTCCTGGCGGACGTGCGCCTGGACAACGGCCGGCTGGTCACGGCGACCTGCCCCAACACCGGCTCGATGATGGGCCTCACGGCACCCGGCTCGGTGGTGTGGCTGTCGGAGAGCGACAGCCCGACGCGCAAGTACCGGTTCACCTGGGAGCTGGTCGAGGCCGATCTCGGCAACGGCCCGACGCTGGTCGGCATCAATACGGGCCACCCCAACAAGCTGGTCGCGGAGGCGATTGCGGGCAGGCGGGTCAAGGCGCTCGCCGGCTATCCGGCGCTGCGGCGCGAGGTGAAATACGGCCGCAACAGCCGCATCGACCTGCTGCTCGAATGCGCCACCAAGGGCCTGTGCTACGTCGAGATCAAGAACGTGCACCTCTCGCGCCGGCATGGGCTGGCCGAGTTTCCCGATTCGGTCACCGCGCGCGGCGTCAAGCACCTGGCCGAAATGTCCGACATGGTGCGGCAAGGCCACCGCGCGGTGATGGTGTTCCTGATCCAGCGCAGCGACGCCAAGCGGCTGGCATTCGCCCGCGATGTCGACCCGGGATACGGTGCGGCGTTCGATGCGGCGAAAGAGGCCGGCGTGGAGGCCATCGCGCTACGCTGCAAGATGAGCACCGAGGAGATCCTGATCGATCGGCCCGTGCCGATAATTGGGTGAGCCGCCACATTTGTCGTATAGCGCTTGAGGCCAGTCGTCCCACAACAAGAGTTTGGTTTGGGTAATCGGGAAGAGCCGCATGAGCGAGATATTTCTATCATACTCCAGTGACGACAAGACTCGCGTACGGCCGGTTTTCGATGCTCTTATCAAGCAAGGTTTCGGCGTTTTCTGGGACCAGCAGCTACCGCCTGGAATCGATTGGGACCGGTGGATTAGAGATCATTTGGATGAATGCCGGTGCGCGGTTGTCTTCTGGTCCCGCCATGCTATTACCTCTGCGAATGTTCGACACGAGGCGACGATTGCTCAGGAACATTCCAAGTATTTGCCCGTTCTGCTGGATGATCTCCAGCCGAACGATTTTCCCATGGGGCTTTACACAGTTCAATGCGCCAATCTGATCGACTGGGACGGAGACCTAGCCGACCCACGATGGCAAACCCTCCAATCGACAGTAGAGAACAAACTGGCTCCAGTGTGGATGCGGTCGCGACTGGCCCGATACGATGGAAGTATTGTGGCGACTTTGGACGAGCTTCGCCGAATCGCTGCTGGGGCCCAACAATCAGCAATCGCACAAGAAGCGGCACCGAGATCCGAGATAGGTGAACCGTTTCTTCAAACGGTCGCAGTGTCGATCAGAAGAAAGGTGGCGGAAATTCCGGGAGCCTTCCTAAAAGTCATAGCGCTAATATTAATAATATACGCTTCTTTCGGAGTCTTAGGAATTATCTTTCCCATGCTCACGAAAATGCGCATAGATATTCAGATATACTCGCCCAGGTAGCAATACCTCTTTTGGTGCCGTCTGGAGGGGGCTCTCGTCGACTTATCGGGTCTCGGCCGGGAGGGACTCATTGAAGCGCAGGCGGTTGCCGAACGGATCGATCACCTGCATCACCTTGGCGTTCCAAGGCGCAAGGTCGATGCCCGGGCGCATGAACTTGTAGCCTTTGGCGGAAATCTCGCGGTGGTAGCTTTCCAACTCGGTGGTGTGTACGAGCACGGCGGAGCCGGGGCAGGCGTCGCCGTGGTGCTCGCTCAGGTGCAAGACGAGATCGCCGCGCGAGACTTGCATATAGACGGGCAGGCCGGGCTCGAAGCGGCGCTCCCAGTCGACCTTCATCCCCAGGAACCCGACATAGAAATCGCGCGCCTTGTCGAGATCGAAGATGCGCAGGATCAGCACGGTGCGAAAGGTCGGCTCTGTCATGCCAGAACTCTAGCCGCACCTCTCCCCGCTGGCCAGTTGCACTGGCGCACACAAGCCGATCCGGCAGCTCAGCCCGTCCGCATTCTCATACCGGAGGGCCGGCGGATGTGATACCTGACGCCGACGGGAAACATCAGCCCCAGGTCCCATGCCCACCGACACGGTCCAGAGCCTGCCCGCCACCCGCGCGGCGAGCGAGACGCAAACGCTGGTGGCGGTGTCGGCGGCGCACCTGATCAGCCATTTCTACATCATGGTTTTGCCGGTGCTGCTGCCGCTGCTCAAGGACCGCCTCGGCGTTGGCTTCCTCGAGCTCGGCCTGGCGCTCACCGCCTTCAATATCGTCACCGGCCTGACCCAGGCGCCCACGGGCTTCCTGGTCGACAGGGTCGGCGCGCGCCCGGTGCTCATCGCCGGGCTCGTGCTCGGCGGCCTGTCGTTCCTGTCGCTCGGCTTTTCCAATTCCTACGCCTGGCTGCTGGTCGCCGCCGCCTTCGCCGGCCTCGGCAACTGCGTCTACCACCCGGCCGACTACGCCATGCTGGCGGCCAGCATCTCCGAGGGCCGGGTCGGCAGGGCTTTCTCCGTGCACACGTTTGCCGGCTTCCTCGGCGGAGCCATCGCGCCTGCGATCCTGCTCGGGCTCACGGCCTACGGCGGGCTGGAGGTGGCGCTGGCGTTTGCGGGCCTGTTCGGGCTGGTGACGGCTTTCGCACTCTTCCTGATGCCCAAGCCACCGGTCGGCGAGCATCGCAGCCGCCTCGGCCGTTCCTCCGCCACGCGGGGTGGCCGGGCGATCGGCAGCGTGCTCACGCCGAGCATCCTGGCCATGACGGGGTTCTTCACGCTCCTTGCTTTGTCGAACAGCGCCATCAACAGCTTCTCCGTGGTCGCCCTCATTGCCACCCAAGGGATCTCGTTTGCGAGCGCAAACGCGGCGCTGACGGCCTATCTCGCCGGCTCCGCGATCGGCGTGCTCCTGGGCGGCTGGCTTGCCGACCGCCCCAGCCGGCACGGCAACGTGGCGGCGATCGGCTTCGGCGTGGCGGCCATGATCATGCTTCTGGTTGCCACCCTCGTCCTCTCCGTCCCCTTCCTGGTTTTGGCCATGGGAGTCGCCGGCATCAGCTTCGGAATGGTCCAGCCCTCGCGCGACATGCTGGTGCGCCGGGCCGCACCTCCCGGCATGGCAGGGAGCGTGTTCGGCATCGTCTCGACCGGCTTCAATATCGGCGGCATCATTGGTCCGCCGGTGTTCGGATGGCTGATGGATCACGGCTCGCCGCGGTGGGTGCTCGGGGCGGCGGTGATCTTCATGGCCACGACCGCCATGGTCGGCCTCGCCGAGGAGCGGCGCGGGCGCACTCCCTCTCCGCGTGAAGGACGGGGAGAGGGAGACGTGCCTCGATCGATGCTGTAGGATTGCCCGGGCTGGATGGGGTGCACCTGTCAGGGAGGATCTCCTATGGCAACGCATCCAATCGAGATCGATCCCGTGAGGGCACGGCAGGGCGTAACCGGACACGGCGTCCGCTATGTTCTGGGGTATGGTCTCACGCTCGCCGTCCTGGCCGGGTTGCTGGTGTTGATGTTCGCCCGCTAGCGCCACCGCCGCTGCGCGGGCCACTGGCCCTCCGGGCATCGAGTCGAGGGCGAGATCGCTGAGTTCTTCATCCTCAACCGCTTGCGGCGGCGCGGCCTCGGCCTGTCGTTCGCACGCCAGCTATTGGCGCGATCGCCCGGGCCCTGGAAGCTGCATGAGCTTGCCGACAACACGGCGGCAATTGCCTTTTGGCACCGCGTGCTGGGCGGCTTCGTGGCCTATACGGAGGCGCCTCTCGCGTACCGGGACGGCCTGGCGCGCATCGAGCACCGGTTCGTCGTATCCTAGCAGGACGCGATCGGTTATATGGTTGCGAAACGCACTTGAAGGGAGGATCGCAACGATGCGTGTAAGACCTAGCCTTTCCCGCCGTGGCGTCATCAAGGGCGGCGCCGCGCTCGCTGCCGCCTCGACCATCCCGACCGGCTGGGCGATCGCGCAGGCCAAGCCCTTGAAGGTCGGCCTGATGCTGCCCTATTCGGGCACCTTCGCCAAGCTCGGCGAGAACATCACGATCGCCATCGAGGTGCTGCTCGCCGAGAAGGGCGGCAAGCTCGGCGGGCGCGAGATCCAGTTCGTCAAGCTCGACGACGAATCCAAGCCCGAGAACGCGCCGCAGAACGCCGACCGCCTGGTCAAGCGCGACCAGGTCGACGTGCTGATCGGCACGGTGCACTCCGGCGTGCAGATGGGCATCCACAAGGTGGTGTCCGAGAGCGGCACGCTGACGATAGTTCCCAACGCCGGCAACGGCGCCGTGACGCGCGAGCTGTGCGTCAAGAACGTGTTCCGCAGCTCATTCACCAACTGGCAGCCGGCCTACGGCATGGGCGTCGCCGCGGCCAAGAAGGGCTACAAGAAGAGCGTGTGGGTGACGTGGGATTATGCGGCGGGCACGGAAAGCGGCGGCGGCTACAAGGAAGGCTTCGAGAAGGGCGGCGGCCAGGTCCTGCCGATCCTGTCGCTGCCGTTCCCGCAGACCAACTTCCAGCCGCTGCTGGCCCAGCTGCCGGGCCTCGGCGTCGATGTGGTCGGTGCGTTCTTCGCCGGCGGCGCCGCGGTGCAGTTCGTCAAGGAATACGCGGCAGCCGGCATCAAGATCCCGCTGGTCGGGTCGGGCTTCCTCACCGAGGGCACGCTGGAGGCGCAGGGCGCGGCCGCCGACGGCATCGAGACCGCGCTGCACTACGGCGACGGGCTCGACAACGCCAAGAACACCGCCTTCCGCAAGGCCTTCAAGGACAAGGCCGGCCGCGAAGCGGACGTCTACGCCGTGCAGGGCTACGATGCGGCGCAGCTCTTGGCCGTGGGCCTCGAGGCCGTCAGCGGCAAGATCGAGGACGCGGCCAACCTCTACAAGGCCTTGCGTGCGGCCAAGATCGAGTCCCCGCGCGGGCCGATCAGCATATCGCCGGCGCAGAACGTCACGCAGAACATCTACCTGCGCAAGGCGCAAGGCGGCCAGAACAAGGTGATCGGCATCGCCGTCGAGAACCTCGCCGATCCCGGCACCGGCTGCAAGCTGGCCTGACGAGATGACGCGAGGCGCGGCCC
>ORMF012009898.1_pt1 | contig 16003 bp, 11 predicted proteins | sample 1779871 | NCBI WGS metagenome assembly ORMF01 (sample SAMEA104232316, study PRJEB22302) | groundwater metagenome | biome: forest; feature: aquifer; material: groundwater | place: USA | collected 2011-08-07 | depth 5.4 m
ACTATTTCACTGAGCGTTTCGCTCTTCTTTTCACCTTTCCCTTGCGGTACTAGTTCACTATCGGTATGAAAGTATATTTAGCCTTAGCAAGTGGTCTTGCTTGATTCACACAGGATTACACGTGTCCTGTGCTACTTAAGGTTCAGGCTGCGGTAGATCAGATTTCGCTTACAGGGCTATCACCTTCTTTGGCGTCACTTTCCAGTAACTTCTTCTATCTTCTCTACATCGCGTATGCCTGCCTTGCAACCCCCGCCCTCTCGCTTACGCTTAAGAGGCGGGTTTGGGCTGTTCCCTTTTCGCTCGCCGCTACTTGGGGAATAAACTATTGTTCTATTTTCCTGCGCTTAATTAGATGTTTCAGTTCGGCGCGTTCCCTTCTTTTACTTATGAATTAGGTAAAAGATCCCGCCGAGGCGGGGGATTTCTCCATTCGGAAATCTACGGATCAAAGCTTCTTAGCAGCTCATCGTAGCTTATCGCAACTATGTACGTCCTTCGTCGGTACTTTCATCCAAGGCATCCACCGTATGCATTATTGTTGAGTAAATTTTGGCTCGAGATTGTTCTTCATTATGAAGAACAAAAATTTGGCCTTCTCACCATAGACTCTTGTAGTCTATGGATTTTTTTTATCCGTATTCACATTTCAAAGTGCAACACTTCGACTGTGCTCAGTGTTGTCCTGAGTCCAATCGAAGGACAAAATACGAGTCAAAGACTCGCAGCAACCAGCAAAACTTGCTAGCTCCTGCGAAGCTATGAATAGTTTACCCTGAACCCAGTGAAGGGTGGACCCGAGAGGAATCGAACCTCCTACATCTTCATTGCAAATGAAGCGTTCTACCGGTGAACTACGGGCCCTCGGAGTTAGGCACAGCGTGCCTAACGAGAGTGCTTGCAAAAAAGTGTCTAAATGACAGTTTTTTGACAAGCCAAAAAAGTTCAGTTCTTCTCAAAATCCAATATTCAATTTTAAAATTTAAAAGAGGGATACAACGCTTGAAAATCTTCCCGCACCGGAAGACTCCAATGTGTGGGAAATTATCTAGTTGGTGCGTTGCTTCTCGTCATGCGTTTTAACACTATCTGGGAGTTTATCAAACGAAGCTAATCTTGTCAACTACAATTATCTTCTTACCCAATTTCTAATAACTTTTATAGGATTTGGTAATTTGAAAGGTTTTCCCCTAATTTGTTGATCAACATTGATCCAAAAATTAGGTGGTACAACAATATCAGATATTCTACCAATAGTTGCTTGACCTAAGGCTCCACTATTTCCTAACCACCGCTCAGTCACAAGAGTTTTACCATCAGGGCCTAACATATATGACCTAACTACTCTTTTTGTACTATCTGTAAACCCCTCTGCCACAATATAATCAAATCCAGCTGCTTCACCTTTGTCTTGCTTAACTCTTTTATTGCTAACATACAAACCAAGCCAACTAGGGTTTTCTAAATTTAGAAACTCTCCCTTCAATCCCAATTTCTTAGCATCCACACTACCTGAAAGTCCACCAGACAGTGAATCTCTTAAGCCTTTTACTGGATCAACAATACCTAATTGATTAAGTGGACTGTTATCAGAGTAAAATGCAGGCTCAAAAAGATTATTTAATAAATTTTGATATACCTTTTTGTTTTGTCCAATCTCCTTAGAATGCACTTTTACCACCTCTTCTGCTTTTGATACTGCTTTTGGGGCATCGGATGCAAGAATTGGCCTTTGTTTATGTAGGAAATCTTCAACACTTTTTACAGTATCTGCACCATCTGGTATATTTTCACCCTCTTGGTTGGTACCATCCGACATTTATTTCCCTACATGAATTACTTGTTCAATTAGCCTATTTGAATATCCAAATTCATTGTCATACCAAGCAAATATTTTAACCATATCTCCATCTACAACTTGGGTTAGCGATAAATCAACAATTGCAGACTCAGACCTACCTACAATATCAGATGACACAAGCTCTTCCTCTGTGACAGCCAAAATCCCTTTTAAAGTACCCTTCGAGGCTGTTTTTAATACCTGGTTTACCTCCTCCACAGTTACTTTTTTCTTCAGCAAAAAAGTAAAATCTGAAATTGACCCAACTTGTACTGGAACCCTGATTGATACTCCATCAAATAATCCTTTTAAAGCAGGTATTGTTTCAGTGGTAGCGAGCGCAGCTCCTGTTGAAGTAGGCACAATATTATTTGCAGCAGCTCTTGCCCGCCTTAGATCTTTATGTGGTCCATCTTGCAGATTTTGATCTTGGGTATAGGCATGAATAGTAGTCATCATGGCTTTTGCAATCCCAAATTCATTATTAATCACCTCTGCAACTGGAGCAATACAATTTGTGGTACATGAGGCATTATTTATAATCTCTTCTTCGCTGTATTTATCTGCATTAACTCCTAAAACCAAAGTTGGGATATCCCCTCCCTTGGCTGGTGCAGAAATAATTACTTTTTTGGCTCCGGCTTTAAGATGTAGCGACGCTCCTTCTTTGTCTGTAAAACGACCGGTTGATTCAATAACTACATCAACTCCTAAATCTCCCCAAGGTAATTTATCAGGTTCTTTTTGGGCAAAAACTGCAAAAGATTTCCCATCAACTATGATATTTTGCCCGTCAGAAGATACCTCTTTCCCCCAAACACCATAATTTGAATCATATTTTAAAAGGTGAGCTAAGGTTTTAGAATCAGTTATATCATTAATACCAACAATTTCTAAATCAGAGGAGAATTTATCTAAAGCAATTTTAAAAGCAGTTCTGCCTATTCTCCCAAACCCATTAATCGCTACTTTTAACATACAAGCATATTAGCAAAAAATTATCTTAACAACAATCTATTTGAATTAAGGCTCCCAACTCCATCTAGTATTTTTATCATATTCTCTTTGCTGAGCTACCGCTTGGTAATACACAGCATACGCAGCCTCATTATTACAACTACTATTAATCAAAGCGCTTTTTATAGCTTCAGCTCCTGAATTAGCAATTACTGCATGACCCCGTTCATGCTCATCAAGACTTTGGTAAAACTTATTCCATTGTTTTTTAAAAGCTTCAGGTGCTTGTGAATATCCCACCCATCTTGGCATTGCAAAAGATATTTCTACTTCAACTGTTGGGGTACAAGGACCTGGCCAACTCCATCTATAGCTATAAGTTGTTGCAGCCCAAAGTAATACGTGTCCACCTACAAAACCACGTCCTTTAGCAGTCATATCTGCCATCAACTCAGATGGTGTTTTACCATCAACATCAAAGTAAACTACCTTACCTCCGTCATACTCACCATTAACTTTAGGGTTAATAGCTTTAGGTAATAAATAATAAAGATCATCGGTTGCTAAGTATAAATCTAAAGATGAATCAATTGTTGATCCATCAGAATAAAATAATTTAACAAAAAGAGTTCTTTTTCCTGGTTTTAGATCACTAAAAAAATAACTTGTTGTTTTGTCGTTATTTTCAACAGCAGCTGCGCTTAATTTAGCAAAATCATCTTTATTTTCAGTAATTTTAAATCTGATAAATTCAATTTTAGGAGAAATTATTTCTTCTTTAAAGGTAATTGGGAAATTGGCAATAGAAAGGTATGACTCTCCTCCACCAAGTTCAGGATTTCTTAAACTTCCTAAATTAACTATTTGCCAACCGCTACACTCAGACCAAATAATTCCTTCATTTTTTATTGGGCATGTCCTAGCTAAACCTTTTGTGCCCAAGTTATCAAGCAAAGATTGGTTTAAAATAGATTCACCATTTTTATTTGTGATAACAAAACTACTTACAGAAGAATATGATTCATTCCCTTCCCCTTTAAGGTTGGTAAAATCAACTGTTTGCCAACTGGAACAATTATCCCAATCAACTTCATATGACCCATTTGTTCTAATAGGACAAGATCTGGCATATCCTTCCTGACCACTCTCAGAAACTAAAGATTGTTTTAAAACACTATTGCCAGATTCTTTAATTAAATAGCTGTTTAAAGATCTGTACTTTTCATTGCCTTGATTTCTTAAATTTCTAAAATCAACTGTGCTCCATCTACTGCAATTATCTAAAACTACTCCAAAACTGTCTGGATTAATTAGACAATTTCTGGCATATCCTTCTTCTCCACTTTCAGCAACTAGTGATTGATAAACCACTGGCTTTACATCTTCTAAAACAAAAGAGTCAAAAGATCTGTATTTCTGTTCACTAAAGCCTTCTGAAGCTCTAATACTTTCTGTTTCTGCATTAACCCACTCGGTACATTTGTCCCATTCAACCTTACCGTCTGAAACATTACATCTTCTAGAAATTAAGTTTTTACCTGAACTATCTAAAAGTGCTTGAAAAAGTGAAGTATTTGATTTAATTACATTATCTTTCTGCTTAATTGGAGGGTGTAAAGCCAAATTAACCAAAGGTTTTTTAATAACAACCATGCCTTTTTCAGAATCAATTGGTAAAGCTTTACCTTGTTCATCTGTAACTTCGATTATTGGCTTATCAGATGCTCTGGAAAATATCTTTAAAGGATTACCTGAAGTAACTAAATATACTCCTCCAATGATCCCCCCTAAAAGGATTAGTATTAAGAATATATGGGCAAATCCCTTTTGAGACATTTTAATTATTAACTTGAACAGTGGCTACATCACCACAACGATAGTACAAGATACCTTCCCTAGCTAAAGGATAACTCACATAAGGATTACTGCTGCAATAATGAGCTTTAGCCTCAACAGTATTTGGTTCCACCTCAACCATTACTTTATACACTCCTGCTGTCTTCGGGGTAAATACTGTACTAAAAGGTGAGCCATAACTTAGGGAAATTAAATACCAATTACAATCATCTGAACTAGTATTTGTACACTTAAAGTTGTTCTGATTAAAGTTTATAACATCATCTGCTGTTACTCTTACAGGTTTTGACCCTCCATCTTTTGCTACATAAGACCAAACTCTGTTAATACCCATGGTGCTACTAATAGAGCCAGTTGGAACCACCTGCTGGTTAACCTTAACTTCACTTGGAATACTCAAAAATACCTGAGGTGAATCTTTGCTTATAGCTGGCGGCGGCGGGATTTCCATCCTGGCTGGGGCAGGGGTGGGTGGTGGCGGTGCTTCAGTTTGATCGAATTTAACCTCAATTGTCACAGAATCATCATTATGAGAAATTTGACGAATAAGTATTTTGTTTATTTGATCATAAAAAGATCTACCATCTGAAAGCGCTTCCTCCCCCGGAATATTAGGGGTTGTATCTATTAACTTGGTTGGATAATACTCACCGGGAACTTTTTCATCTTTACTAATATGTATAATTGCTCCACTTGTCATACCAGAGGGCAACTTACTATCAGAGCCCACGGCTTTTCTATAGCTAATAAAATAATGCTCTTGTGTATCTTTTTTGCTAATCTTTAAAATTTGTATGTCCCGCCCATTCCCAGGAAACTCTGTTGGTGGTTTAATAACCTGTACCCTATTACTACCTACTTGAACAACAGAACCTCCAGGAATCCAACCTAGTTGGGATTTTTGGGGACCATTAAAAAGGAAATTACCCTCAACTTTTGTCCCATCACCATTATAAAATGTTCCCATAACATCATATTTTTCGCCATATTCTATACCCCGACCAAATTCCTGTTTAATATCGGGATAAGGATTGAAATCTACACATTTGGAATATTCATCTATGGCTTTTGATCCGCAAGAAACCAAGTTGGCATGGTCTGCCCCTAAAGTATGTCCAAATTCATGAAGATAGATCTTTACATCAGTTTGATCAGACCAAATCCAAGCCTTACCAGGACTACCCCCTAAGGTTCCTAAAGCGCCATATGGCTTGCAGATATCCATCATGTCCGGAAAAACATAAATTACCTTTTGGTACTTATTTGCAATATCCTTATCAGCTAAAGATTGATTCGCTAAATCACCCCACTTTGCATATTCACAACTCGTTGTGGAGGTAGTAATTGTTGTTTCAAATATTTCCCCATTTATAGTTAATCGTCCATTTGAATTTTCAGAATAATAATTTGATAAAGAAGTTAACAAACCCTGCGCATCAGAAGTGGTAATAGGGACGGTTAAATGAGCAAGCACTGGAACAGGAGTCGGAGTTGGTACTGGTCCAATATTAATCGTTATAGTCTGACTGTTAAGACTTCTGGAACTTCCATCTGAATGAATTGCAGTACCACCCATATGAACCTCTATATCTCCAGTTGGTGAATAGTTCTGGATGGGAGCTACCTTCCATTGATAGGAATGCAAGTTTATCGGACCATTAACTAAGTTATACAGCACGCCTGATTGTCTAAAATATATAGCAAAACCCGGTATATTATCAGAAGAATCCCAAGTAAAATTAATAGTGTCACCATAGTTAAATGCCTGACCGTCTATGGGAGAGGTTATCCTAATGAAGTCTGGATCAGGTGTTGGAGAAGGTGTAGGTGTAGGGAAATTGTTTATATCTAAATCAAAGAGCCCAGAGGTAGCATATATCCAATTATGATCTCTGGGGTCATCTGAATCAAATCCCGCAACTATAATCTTAAATTTATCATTTTTATATTGATTATAAAAACTCTCAGGTACTTCCACCTCCCAATCATAAGAACGTATATCCTGACTATCAACTACTTTTATTTGATAACCATCTGTTAGGGTAGAATTATATATACTGATTATGAAATGATTATAAGCAGGGTCAATCGGTACAGGCCAATTAGCACTCCAATTTATATGCATTGTCTGTCCACCAGTGAATGTTTCTCCTTCTGAGGGAGAAAACACCTGGATAGTATTACCTCCTCCAGCAGCTTGACGAGAAGAACCTGACGATTTTGCTGAAGAATTAGGAAGCTCGGTAGAATCAATGTTTACCAATACAACTGCCGTCTTTTGCGAATCTAAAGAAGCAACAGATGCTGCCTGTCTAACCCTTAAGGCATACTTATCTGTAGATTTATCTGAATGCAATGCCATGCTTCCCCCCAGCTCTATACCTTTTAAAGAGACCTTAGAGCCACTAGTTACAGCCGGTCTACTCTTAGTAAAATACAGCTGATATTCACTTCCCCCTTCTGTCTTAAATTTATACTCATTAAGGATTTTTCTGCCAGTAAAATCATCAGCATGGATTATATTAATTTCCCCATTTGCCTCTTTTTCGCTTTCCAGAAAAGGTCTTATTGCTTCAGGAAATTTATCTCTTTGATTAAATAAAATAGCATCTTCCAGAAAGTCATTAGGTGAGGTTGCAATTTCTGCTAAAAGCTTGGTTTGTCTTTTGGCAGCTATCTCGATCATATCCCCTGCACTTTGGGCACTTCTTCTTCCTGAAGGCTTATTTAATTCCAAAAGCTTGGCTGTCAAACTTTCTACTGATTCATCTCTTTCAAAAGCTCGAGAAAATATCTTTAATGGATTACCTGAAGTAACTAAAAATACTCCCCCAACTATGCCTGCAAGAAGTAAAAATAGGATTAGGAATTGGATAGCACCACGCTGATTTAATTTGGGCATTAACACTATCTTGCCCAGATCCCAGATTACTTGTCAAATATGATTATCTACAACCCTCCCAAGAGCTACAATCTTTATTACAAACTCCCTTCATATAGGTTGGCCCTTTCCAACAATAGGCATTTATTCCATTTGAGGAATAACCAATACATTCTTTTCTTTGACTTTCGTCACATTTCTCATTTTTGACAGAAACAGAAATAGGAGCAGGAACAGAGGTTGGAACAGGTGTAGGTACAGGCGTAGGAGCAGGAGTAGAAGTTATAACTCCACATTTACTTGCCTCTGCACAACTACTACTACACTTCCCTCCTAAATAACTATTATTTGTTCCCCAACAATAGGCATTAATCCTGTTTGAGGAATAACCTATACATTCTTCCCTGACAGTTCCTTTTGGACAACTGGTAACTATTGGAGGCGAGGTTGGAAGCACTACAGGAGGAAAAAATCCCAAAATAGTACCCAAAAGCCCTTGGGTCTTTATGAAAAAAGGAGATGCTTTAAGCTGTTGAATCTCACTTGGCAGAAAACCTGTAGTTGGATATAATCCATGACTGGCCATAATGCTGGGTGAACCAGCTGGCGGATGATCTAAACCAAAAGCATGCCCCAACTCGTGGGCAGGACTACCTTTTGGAGTATTGCCACTACATTGCCAACCATCACTATATTTACAAGGAATCCCCCAAGTATTTGCTTTGCCTGAAATTGGCTCCAAAACCCAATCCCCAACAATTGCCCAACCCGCATCAGAGGATATTTTACTTCCTCCGGCATACCCTCCGGCACCTGCTGCAAAAACCAAGGCTGCAGTTTGGACATCCCATTTTTCCTGCCCCCCATGAATTGCTTCATTGACAAATTTACCTAAATTACCCTCAAGCTTGGCAGGATTATTTAAACAAGCTACTGTTGGATTTACCCCACAACGCATTGTTTGATAATTTTGAGTACTTTTTACTACTTTTAAGGGAGCCAGTTCAAAAGTCACTCCGACTACCTTTCCATACCAATCCTGCAGTTCAACTAAATACTTGTTAACCGCTGTTTCATATTCAGGATATATTGGTTTATCTGAAGGGTAGACAAGGTAAGGCTTAACAAAATACCCATTTGATGCTTGAGCAGACATTTCCCCTTTTAAAACTTGGGGATTTTTTAGCAAAAAGAATCCTAAAATAAACCCTGCAACAAGGATTATGGGGAGAATAAAATGAATAATGCCTTTTTGGTTTAGCTTGGGCATGCAATATTATCTTGCCCAGATCCCAAATTACTTGTCAAATATCAGAAGTGTAGTTGCAATGGAGATATTCGCATGGGCATTAGTCTAGCCCAATTAGGAAATGACCAGTAAGGAAAAATTTCACCCTTAGGCCCCATAACACAGTTTGCAGAAAAGGCAGCCGATGCGAGTTCATGAGTAATTCTTGGTTGTTCATATTGAGTATTCAAACCTGTTCCCATTCTAATTCGATAGGTTTTAAATGGTCTTATATAATTAGGGTCTCCTTGTAAACCCTCTTCTTTTCTAAACTGTCTAATAGAGCTTAGGTATCTATCCATGTTAGCTGTAGCATTATCAGCCTGTAAAGCTCCGTAAGTTAATGTGCGTGTAGTTCCTTGACCATCTTCAACAGTTAGCCAAACCACTTCCTTTGGAGCCGAATAGCCTCCCATCGGTATCAATGGGCTGGGTTCCATTTTTGGATATTCTCCTTTAATTGATACACGAATTCCTGGAGGAAGAACGAATCTGGAATCATTAGGCACAACATTAGAGTCAAGACAGCTTACTTCTACCCTAAGACTTGATCCTGGTGCTTCTGCACTGGCACCTCCAACAGCCATAAGTAAGGCAAGCGAAGCTGTGCCCAAAGCCCTAGCCACAGTTCTAACTCTTAAACGGGATTCGACTCTTCCCCTATTAATACTATTTTCTGGGTTATTACCTGACATAAGACTAGTATCATACTACATTTTAAACTATAGGTCAAATATGTAGGGATTATTTTAAAGCTTCAATTGTGGGTAAGGTGCCATCAGAAATTAGCTTTAACATAGCTCCTCCACCAACAGACACAAAAGCTTTGCTTTCAGCTTTTTTAAGCAATCCATATTGATTCAATGCAGCTATTGAATCTCCTCCCCCAATTATAAGTTCGGCAGACGAGTCTAACATTGCCTCTAAAACTTTTTGGGTTTGGTTATATTTTTCATCCTCAAATTTCCCCAAAGGCCCATTCCATATAATTTGTGCAGCATTTTTAATAAGTACAGCCCAAGCAGAGGAAGTATCCTCAGAAATATCAAATCCATCCTCATTTAGCTTCCCTACCATTACATTTTTGGGTAAATCCACGTTTTGTTCTCTAATCTCATGGATTAACTTTCCTCCTACCAAAACTGCATCTGCTTTTTGAGCCAAAACCTGGATTACAGCTACTTTTTCAGACACCTTTGCCCCACCCATAAAAGCTATAAAAGGCTTTTTGGGATTATTCCTGACATTTAGTAGAGTCTCAGTCTCTTCTTGAAAATGTAAGCCTACAGCATGAGGTAAAAGGGTTGGTAAAACTGTTGTGGAAACAGCCGGGCGGTAAGAAGAAAATGCCTCATTAATATAAACATCTCCTAATGCGGCAAGTTTCTTGGCAAAATCAATGTCACAGGTTTTGGAGGTACAGCTGGCATGGTAGATTGGACCCATCTCTTCTCCATGAAAAAATCTGATATTTTCAAGCAAAACCAACTTATTGTTTGATTTATCAGCATCTTCCAAAGTAGCAGCATAATCAATTTTTTGCCCTAATTCTTTTTCCAGCCATTCATGAATAGGCTTGGCACTCAACTCAACAGGATTCCCTGCTTTTTCATCTGCTGCTGTTTTAAATGGTCTGCCAACATGACCAATGATAATTACTTTTGAAGCATTATCAATACACAACCTTAATGTCTCCAGCCCAGCTTTTAGTTTAAACTCCTCACCTACAACCAGTTTACCCTGAGAAGAGAGCCCATCAGGCTCTTGACGAAGGGCAACGTCAATGTCATATCTGAGTAATACTTTTTTTCCTAAGATTTTTTGAGGGTCAACAATCTGCATAACAATACAAACCATATTATCATACTGCCCAAGGAAATTATGTCTGAAAGATTACGAACTAAACTATTTTTAAGTTCTACCAAAACCTCATGCTTACCTTTTGGTATTTCAAACACAGGCAACCCATAACTTTCCCCTTCAGTTAAATAGTCAAAACTCACCAAATTATTATCAACTTTGATCTGTAAATCAGGATAATAAAATTGGTTAAATCTTAAGGTGACGGGAGTTTCAGCTATAACCTCAGCTACCACCCTGTGTGATTTATCCTCCGTTATATGTACCGTTCCCTCTCCCCTTAATACTTGATACTTACTACTTGCTACTTTTTCCATTGGTCTTGCCCATTTTGGTAAATCTTCACCGTATGGTGAGGTCAAACCCTGCAAATCAAGGTAATGCTGCTCCCCTGGATTGTAAATTTCATTAATATTTAAATGATTCCTGTTGGCATATAAAACTAAGCCTAGCAAAACTACAAATAATATTTTTTTGTAAGGTGAATATTTAACCAGTAACGCTGCTGCAATTGATGCTGCCAATACTGCCACTATAGAGAATCTTAATGGGAATTGAATAATACTCAAAAAAGGCAGAAAAGACCAAACAGACAGGCTAAACTTTGTCATCATAAAAACACTCAGGAAAAAGAAAAATATACTAAACCCCCCTATTTCCCTTATCTCCCTAATCTTCCTACTTACCACAAACCATAAACTCAAAATTATCATGACCAATATCTGAATTAACCCAAGCTGGTAAGACATGTCCCCATCTTCAGGCTTTTGAGGATGAGATAGCCCGTACCCCCAAGGTGAATGAAGCAGTTGAGATATTGAAATAAATTGGTTTTGATAAAAAGTTTCATAAAATTGATCAAAGCGTAAATACTGCTTTTCAAAAACAGCCGGCATAAAAAACCAGGCAGACAACCCTAGTCCCAACAAAAACATCCCTGCAAAATTCTTAAAAACTTGAGCTTTAGCTTTAGATTTAAAAATTAAGTAAAGACCAAAAACTAAAATTACTGGTATAAAAATAAAAGTGGTAAAGTTGTGAGCCAAAATCAACAAGCTTAAGGATAAAGAACCCAGCAAAATTTTGAATGTTTTATTTTTTAAATTATCTTTACTCAAAACAACCAAGAAATAAAATACAAAAGGTAAAATACTTGCACCCAATGCTGCCCCAACAGAGGCTGAAACATACAAATTTATAAACCTAATTGGGGCATATAAATAAAATATGGAACCCAAAAATGCAGACAATCTTGAGCCTAAAAGCTCTTTTAAAAACAAATACATCCCCAATACAGAAACAAACATTGATAAAGCAAATACTGCCTTCACCGAATCAACAAAATTAAACCCTGCTTTATGAAAAACTTCCCCAATTAAAGCAGGTAGTTGATAATTAAAAATAAAAACAGGATATCCATATCCTTGGTTTAACTCCCCTGACCACCTAGGAGGTATCTGACCTTCAGAAAGCAACTTGTCCATGCTGATTTGACGCATGATGTGATAAGTCAAATCATGGGAAGTATATGCACCATTTTGAAATAAAGATTTAACAGTGGGAAGAGTAAACAAAACAAGGAGAACAATTACCAACCATTCTTTTTTCATCTTAATCATTATACATCTGAAACTATTGACAATAATCACTCCTAAGCGCATATTGTAGCTTATGAATATGCTCAATATTTTTAATTCCGGTGGAAATAAATTCTACAAATGGTTTGAACAAGCCTCTGAAAATAACTACAAAGCTGCAATGCTTTTGGAAAAACTTTGTAATGATTTTAAAAACCCCAAAAAAATATGTGGTCAAATCTATACTCATGAAAATACAGGAGATCAAATTTCCCATGAAATATACAGTGAGATAAATAGTGTTTTTGTCACCCCTTTGGATAGAGAAGATATAATTTCCCTGACTAGAGCTTTGGATGATGTGATTGATTTGATATATGCCTCATCCTCTGCTTTAGTTACCCATAATGTTAAAAAAATAACTCCTATAGCTAAACAGTTTTCAGAAATTATTGTTTCTTCAACAAAAATAGTTTCCCAAACCTTACCAAAACTTCGACACAGAAGAAATTTTTCTCAAATTCATAAAGCCATAGTTGAAATAAATAGTTTGGAAAATGAAGCAGACGACCTTTTAAGAGAAGGCTTAACTACGCTGTTTAAAAAACCTAAAAGCCCTGTTGATATCATCAGATGGAAAGATATTTATTCTATTATGGAAGACACAACAGACAAAACTGAAGAGATTTCTCATGTCTTGCAGAATTTGATCACCAAGTATGCATGACATTTGGCTTCTAGTATTGGTCATAATCCTCGCTGCTGTCTTTGATTTTATAAACGGATTTCACGACACTGCAAATGCCATTGCCACTGTTGTATCAACCAGAGTTTTACACCCAACAATCGCCATCTTAATGGCAGCTACATTAAACTTTGCTGGGGCTTTATCAGGAACCGCAGTTGCCAAAACAATTGGCTCAGGCATTGTTGGCACAAATGTTTCCCAAGAAGTAGTCATCGCTGCCTTGATTGGAGCCATCGCTTGGAATTTAATTACATGGTACTTTGGAATACCTTCCAGCTCCTCTCATGCTTTAATTGGCGGATTGATTGGTGGAGGGGTTGCCCAAACCGGAATAAATCAAGTTCATTGGAATATACTGAGAGATAAAGTCATTATCCCCTTAGTCGGATCACCTCTTATTGGTTTTATTGGTGGCTGGTTAATTATGAATTTATTATTAACTATTTTTGCCAAATTTTCTCCGATGTTTGTTGGCAGATTCTTTCGCCAAGGCCAAGTATTATCCTCAGCATTTATGGCTTTTTCTCATGGCTCAAATGATGCTCAAAAAACCATGGGAATTATTACTCTAGCCTTAATTGCAGCACACCAAATCCCAGCCCAACCTTTCCAAGTTCCATTTTGGGTAATTGCTATTTCTGCTTTGGCTATGGCTTTGGGAACAGCTTCTGGTGGCTGGAGAATTATATATACCATGGGTACAAAACTAGTCCAACTAACACCGGTTCATGGATTTGCCGCTGAAACAACTGCTGCTACAATCATAGAAGCAGCATCAAGATTTGGTATACCTGTCAGCACTACCCATGTTATTAGTTCAAGTATTTTAGGAGTTGGATCAGCTAAAAGATTTAAATCTGTCCGCTGGGTGATAGCTGGAAGAATGTTTCAAGCTTGGGTTTTCACTATTCCTGCCACTGCTTTTATTGCTTATATCAGCTATCTTCTAATAAAAAGCGTTTTATAGTGTCGCAAGAAAATTTGGGTGGGCGCGCTTGGGATCGAACCAAGGACCTCTTACTTATCAGATAAGCGCTCTACCACTGAGCTACGCGCCCAAATTTTCTTATCAGCTGAGCTAACCGCCCAAGACTTAAGTATTTTAACATGCCTAAGGGTTAGAAACCATCCCAGAAGTCTTATATCGAGAAAGCCTTAGAAGGTCTAGCTAATCTCTCAATTACTTCCTCCATTGCCTCAACGTTAGGAGTAGGTAAAACCTCAACATCTAATGAAGCCATTTTAGCCATAGGACCAAAAATCTTCCCTGGGCCTATCTCCACCCAGGTCATTGCCCCCATATCAGACAATCTTTGCATATTACTATTCCAATCTAAGGGATTTTTCAATTGACTCCCTACTTCTCTCTTAAAATCACTCAGTGTGTGAACTACCTGATTTGTTGCATCACTTATAAGGGGTATTGTTGCCCCGATCCCGGATCTGATAGATTCAAGTACTCTGTTAAAAATGGGTTGCACATCAGTTAATCTTCGATGATGAGAAAGCTGAGCGTTAAGAAATAATTCAGCCCGAATTCCAGGATGAGATTCTCTAATTAAATTAATCAATTCCTCAATATGTCTCCTTGTTCCACCCACCATTACTTGGTAGCGATGATTAAATAGAGTAACCTCACCATCATCATCTTCTTGTCGGGATTGATCCAATTTTTGTTTAACAACACCAATTAAATCATGTTCTTTGCGCCTTATATCATATATCACACCATTTGCAGTTTCTTTTATCTGAGACGCATGCTCTGTAACTTGTGCCCTGACCACAATTGCCGGCAATATTCTCTGATATATAAAAAATTTACTTTCTATGGCAGCTGCAAATTGTCCCAAGCTCTGACCAGCATTTACATCAGCATCTGGCACACCTCTTTTATGTAGATAAGCTGAAGTTGCCACCTCACCCGTAACAATTGCCAACTGTACGGAAATAGGATGAAAATTAGGTTGTACAAGAAGACTTTTTGTAGGATCAGCCTCAAAACATACATCAGTTATTCTAGGCCACCCTGTTCTTCGGCAAAATCTATCAGCTGTATCAAATATCTTTCGTGCTTCTGGACTTATATTATATAAATCAAGGTACATCCCAGGAAATTGCTTCCCTTGTCCCTCAAAAACAAATGCAAATTTTTTCTCTGGTTGATTCATTTGTGAATTATACAGACTATGAGTCTTACATACAAATAATTAGACTTTGTCTGAATCTAAATTCATGATAAGATATGCAGGTCAACGACTAGAACCCTTGTTCCCGATTTAATCGGGACATGGATCTCCCCCGCCAAGGCGGGGTCCGATGGCGCGATGGCGAAGTGGAAACGCTGGGGTCTGCAAAACCTCGATTGCGCGGGTTCGATTCCCGCTCGCGCCTCAAATTCATTAAAGTTAGTTTTACTAACTGTAAATGAATTTAAATGAGTTTTGGTATCTAATCATTCGGTTCGCTAATTGAGTAAATAGTAGCACCGCAGCATAGCGAGGACTACTATACTCAATTATATGAGGAAGCACAGGTCGCCTAAGGCGACGAGCAAGCTCATATTCCCGCTCGCGCCTCCAAATTTCCCCATAAAAAAAGCCCCTGATTCTAGGGGCTTTTTTATTTTTCTTTTTTATATACTAACCACTTTAATTTCAAAAGAGTGGTGGGAATGAGATTTAGTTACTTAGACTTAAGTAACGATGCTCCCATTAAGCATTTCCGCCTACCATTCAATAGGCATTTGGTTAGTCGTGAGACTAACCTGGATCATATTCGGGCTTTGCTCTATTCTTGCGAAGGAAGAGAATCATCGAATGTGACCTATTATCTCCAGAAAGGAGGTGATCCATCCCCAGCTTCGGCTAGGGATACCTTGTTACGACTTAAGCTTCATCCCCAGTTTCACCTTCCTCCGATAAATCGGAGTTCGGGTGCCCCTGACTTTGCTGCCTTGACGGGCGGTGTGTACAAGACCCGAGAACGTATTCACCGC
>ORMF012109977.1_pt1 | contig 16003 bp, 14 predicted proteins | sample 1779871 | NCBI WGS metagenome assembly ORMF01 (sample SAMEA104232316, study PRJEB22302) | groundwater metagenome | biome: forest; feature: aquifer; material: groundwater | place: USA | collected 2011-08-07 | depth 5.4 m
GCCGAGCAGGGCGCATCTCAACCCGCTGATTGCGGCGGCCGGCCCCGACATCACGGCGCGCGCTCGCTGGCTCGTGCGCAACAACGGTTATGCCGCGAACGCGATCGAGAGCTGGGCCGGCAATGTGGTCGGCGCCGGCATCAAGCCGTCGTCGCTGATCACCGACCCCGAACTCAAGGCACGGGTGCAACAGCTCTGGCTCGGCTGGACCGACGAAGCCGATGCCGAAAGCTTCACGGATTTCTATGGGTTGCAGCGCCGGGCAGCGCGCGAAGTGTTCATCGCGGGTGAGGTGTTCTTTCGGTTCCGGCCGCGCCGGCCACAGGACGGTCTGTCGGTCCCGCTGCAGCTGCAGATGCTCCCGTCCGAAATGCTGCCGCTCAACCGCAACGAAGGCATGCCCGGCGGCAATGTGATCCGCCAGGGCATTGAATTCGACGCGATTGGCCGGCGCGTCGCCTACCACTTCCTGCGCCGGCACCCGGGGGATTTCACTGATCCGGGTTTGGCAGGCGACATAGTTCGGGTGCCTGCGTTCGAGATCGTGCACGTCATCGATCCAGTTGATGCAGGACAGCTCCGGGGAGTGTCGCGCTTCGCGGCCGGCATCGTGAAGCTGTTCCTGCTCGATCAGTACGACGATGCCGAGCTCGATCGGAAGAAGGTCGCGGCGATGCACGCACTCTTCATCACGACGCCGGCCCCGGCCGAACCGCTTGATGCCGCGGAGGGACGCGACGAGAACGACGAACGCACGATCGACCTGCAGCCCGGCCAGATCACCATGCTGGAGCCCGGCGAGGAGGTGCAGACATCGGCCCCGGCAGACGTGGGCCAGACCTACGAACCGTTCCAGTACCGCACGCTGCTGCAGGTGTCCGCGGCACTCGGCGTGCCGTACGCGTACCTGTCGAATGACATGCTCAAGGCAAACTACTCGAACTCGCGGCTCGCGCTGCTCGAATTCCGCCGCCGCATCGAGGCCTATCAGCACGCCGTGATCGTCTGGCAGCTGTGCCGCCAGGTGTGGGCCCGCTGGATGGACACCGCGGTGCTCGCGGGCGCGCTCCAATTTCCGGATTACGACCGACGCCGGCGTGACTACCTGGCCTGCGGATGGCTGCCGCCGAAGTGGGACTGGGTCGATCCGCTGAAGGACGCCCGCGCTGAGATCGAGCAGATCGACGCCGGGCTCAAGAGCCGAACGCAGGCGCTCGCGGAGCGCGGCTACGACGCCGAACAAGTCGATGCCGAGATCGCCGCCGACAAGGCGCGGGAGAAATCGCTCGGCCTGACCTTCGGATCGGCCGCGCCCCTGAATGCGGCGCAAGCGCCGAGCGATCCCAACGCAACGGCTGACACCGAAGCTGCTGCCTGAATTCACCAACACCGGCACGCCCAAATGATCGACCTGCCCCATGTCGCGTCCCGCGTGTTCGGGACGCCTCTGATGATCGCGCGAGCGAAGCTCGAGGTGATCCTCGGTGTGCTCGCACCGCGCCTCGCCGGCAGCACATCGGAACCAATCGACACGGAAGCCGATCCGGCGCCGCAGACGTCGATCACTGTCGAGAGAATCGCGGTGGTGTCGGTCATCGGCACGCTGGTGAGCCGCTCGGGCTATCTCGCTGCCGCCAGCGGGCTCGTTTCATACGCCGATATCGGCGACGCAATTGCGGCCGCGATGGACGATCCATGCGTGCGCGGCGTCATCCTGGACGTCGACTCGCCGGGCGGCGAGGTCGGCGGTCTATTCGACCTGGTCGAGCAGATTGGCGCGATCAAGGCCAGCAATGGCAAGCCGCTATGGGCGGTGGCGAACGAGACCGCGCTGTCTGCGGCCTATGCGGTCGCGAGCGCCGCGGACCGGCTTTACGTGACGCGCACCGGCGAGGCTGGCTCCATCGGGGTCGTCGCGGTCCATGTGGACGAAAGCGGAGCTGACGCAAAAGCAGGCCTCGCCTGGACGTTCGTGTTCGCGGGGGTGCGCAAGATCGACGCCAATGGCCACGAGCCGCTCTCCGAGCGCGCCCGTGCCACGATCCAGACCGACGTCGATCGCCTGTACGCGCAATTGTGCGGGCTCGTCGCCGCCAATCGCGGCCTGACCAAGGAGGCCGTGCGCGCGTCGGACGCCGCGATCTATCGCGGCGAGCTCGCGATCCGCGCCGGCTTGGCCGACCGCGTAGGCACGCTCGATCTCGCCATCGCCGAGATGGTCACCGAACTCGATCGCGCGGCATCCGCCGTGCGTAACACCGTCAACCCGACCCCGAAGAGGAGCCCGTCCATGGCGACGACCGAGACCGAACGGATTCAACGCGATGCGACCGAGCCGCAGCTGCCGCTCGCCTCGCAAGCAGCGCCGCAGGCACCGAATCCCGAACCCGTTCCACGGCCAACCCAAACGCCTGCACCTGTGGCTGCAGCTGATCCGGCGCCTGTACCCGGTCCGGCGGACCAGCTGCGTGCGGAATTCGCCGAGATCGCAGCGCTCGCGGCTCAAGCCGCCCGGCTCGGCGTCACCGTCGATGCCGCGGATGCCATGCGGAAGGGCATCTCGGCCGATGCGCTCCGCCGCTCCGTGCTCGATGCGCTCGCCGCGCGCGCCGAGGCGACGAGCGTCATTGCGGCGGCCCCATCCACGCCCATTGCGGGCGACAGCCCGATCGTGCGGCGTGCGAAGGAGCGCGCCGCGGCGGCGCGCGCCTGATCATTGAGGAGCACCAGACATGACCACTCTCACGAAGTCGCCGTCGCTCGGCGACCTGCTCAAATACGAGCTCAACGGCAACTACAACCGCGAGACCGTGACGCTCAAATCCGGCACGAACTACGCGCTCGGTTCCGTGCTCGGCAAGATCACCGCCTCGGGCAAGTATCGCCTGTCACCGGCCGCCGAAGTCGCCGGCGACGAAGGCGCGGAGGTTGCCGTTGCGGTGCTGATCGAGGCGATCGACGCAACTGCCGCCGACAAGGCCGGGCTCGTGGCCGCACGTGGCCCGGCGGTCCTGTCCAAGGCAGCGCTTGTGTTTGATGCATCGGTCGACGACTCGACCAAGACGGCAGCCAAGCACGCCGAGCTTTCTGCCGCGGGTCTCGTCCCGCGCGACACCGCTTGATCCAGACCGACCCTTCCGGTCATCCACCGCCGCTCTCACCACCACCATCATCATCATCGGGCCTCGACGGCAAAACCGTCGGGGCCTTCAGCTTTCAAGGACCCCATTCCATGGCACCCATGATCAATCCCTTCGACGCGGGCGGCTACACGCTCGCCGAGATGACCACAGCCATCAACATCCTGCCCAACATCTATACGCGGCTCGGCGAGATGGGCCTGTTCCGCTTCGAAGGCGTGACCCAGCGCAGCGTCATCATCGAGCAGGCCGAGGGCGTGCTCAACCTGCTGCCGACCGTGCCGCTCGGTGGGCCGGCAACGGTCGCCAACCGCGACACGCGATCCACGCGGTCGTTCACGGTGCCGTGGATTCCGCACGACGACGTTATCACCCCGCAGGATATCCAGGGCGTGCGCGGCTTTGGCGTCGCGGACGCCGCCGACCCGCTCGCCACCGTCATGGAGCGCAAGATCACCCGCATGCGCGCCAAGCACGCGCAGACCCGGGAATACATGGAGATCAATGCACTCCGCGGCATCGTCAAGGACGGCGCGGGCGTCGCGCTCTACGACTATTTCGACGAGTTCGGCCTCGCCCAGCAGTCGGTCGATTTCGTGCTCGGGACCGCCGGCACCAATGTTCAGGCCAAGTGCCGCGAGGTGCTGCGCAACGTCGAGACCGAGCTCAAGGGCGAGACCATGAACGGCGTCCTCGCGCTGGTCAGCCCCGGTTTCTTCGACAAGCTCATCAGTCACGCCAAGGTGGAGGAAGCCTACAAGTACTTCTCCTCGACCGGCGCCCAACCGCTGCGCGAGGACACCCGCAGGCGCTTCCCGTTTTCCGGCATCGTGTTTGAGGAATACAACGCCACGGTCACGCTCTCGACCGGCGCGACCGAGACGCTGGTGCCGGCGAATGAGGGCATCGCGTTCCCGCTCGGCACCCTCGACACCTTCGTCACCTACGGTTCACCGGCAAACCTGATCGAGACCGTCAATACGATGGGGCTGCCGATCTATGCTCGGCAGATTGCACGTCCTGACGGCAGCGCGATCGACGTGAAGACCGAGGCCTCGCCGCTGCCCGTCAACAAGCGTCCGCGCCTCGCGGTCAAGATTCTCACCAGCAACTGAGTGGCGTAGTGGACGCCTTCTCCGCGGCGACCGAGACGCTGTTCGGCGACCCGAACATCGCCCGCAGCGCGCTCTGGCGCGCGGGCGGTGCAGGCGGAGGGATTCCCGTCCGCGTCATCGCCAAACGGCCGGACCAGGTGGTCGGCTTCGGCGACAGCCGAGCGGTCCTGCCGACGATGCTGATCGACGTGCGCCGATCGGATGTGCCGGACCCGGCCACGGGAGACACGGTCGAGCTCGACGGTGACCTGTTCGAAATCATCGCAACACCGGTCGCCGACAGCTTGCGCCTGGTCTGGACCTGCGAAGCCGCACTGAGGCCGTGAACCCATGCGCTTCACGCTGAAGACGGACGATATCGCCAAGGGGCTCGCCGGCACCGAGGCGCAGATGGCCCGGTCCGTCACCGGCGCCATGCGCGAGGTGACCGAAGGGCTCAAAGCCGATCTGCGCGCCGATGTCGTCGGGGCAAACCTGGGGCAGCGCCTCGCCAATACCTGGCGCGGCAAGACCTATCCGCAGGCCGGCGTCAGCCTCGAAGCCGCGGCTTTCGTCTGGTCGAAAGCGCCCAACATCGTCGATGCCTTCGATCGTGGCGTCACGATCCGGTCGAGAAGCGGGTTCTGGCTCGTGATCCCGACGCCGGCTGCGGGTGCGACGGGTTTGAACGCGACCGGTGCGCGCAAGCGGATCACGCCGGGCGGCTGGGAGCGGCGCACCGGCATGCGGCTGCGCTTCGTCTACCGCCGCGGACAGCCGTCGCTGCTCGTCGCCGACAATGCGCGGTTGAGCAAGAAGGGCTTGGCCCGCCCGAACACCGGCCGCCGCCGCGGTGGCGGTCCTTATACCCGTCTCATCGGCCGCTCGACGGTGGTCGTGTTCATCATGGTCCCGCAGGTCACACTCAACAAGCGCCTCGATATCGAGGCCATGGCGCGGCGCTGGGACGACCGTGTCGGCGGCATCATCGCACGGCATTGGAGGTGAGCGTGCATCACGGACGGTTCGCGATCCTCATGACTCTCCTGTCGTTCGCCTTCATCGCAGCCGTGCTGGTGGTGACCGCGCCGTGAGCAGCAAGCGCGAACAGGTGCTTGATGCGGTCGTTGCCTTGATCACCGCGGCGGTGCCGGGGGCAAAGGTCGAGCGCAACTTGGCGAAGCCCGAACGCATCCCGTCCGGCGGCCTCGTGATCATCCGCGATGGCGATCCTGGCGAGCCCGAGGTCACGCTGTCGCCCCTGACCTATGTCTTCAGCCATCGCATCCCGATCGAGGTCGCGGTGCATCAAACGAGCGACCCGCGCGAACAAGAACTCGATGCAGTCCTCGGCCGGATTGGACTGGAGGTCGCTGCCAATCGCACGCTCTGGGGACTGTGCGATTTCTTGGAGGCGGAAGCGCCGGCCACGGCCGATGTCGAAACGGCCGGCGCGCTCCCCGGCCGCTGGGCCGATGTCACGATCGTCGCGGTCTACGGCACGCCCGATCCCCTGAACTGAATTCCATCAACCTTGGGAGACACCCATGGCACGCGCCAGAGGCGCCAACGCCGTCATGGCTGCGGCGTTCGAGTCCACCTACGGCACCGCACCCGGATCGGGATACAAGAAACTGCCGTTCGTCTCCTCCGAACTCGGCGACGAGCAGAACCTGATCGCCAGCGACCTTTTGGGCTACGGCCGCGAGCCGCTGCCCCCGAGCCGCGACGTGGTCAATAACGAGGGCGATATCGTCGTCCCGGTGGACCTGCGGAATTTCGGCTATTGGCTGAAGCTTTTGATGGGCGCGCCGGCCTCGGTCGAGGACACCGGCGTCTTCACCCACACCTTCGTCTCGGGCGCGTTGACGCTGCCGTCGATGGCGATCGAGATCGGCATGCCGGAGGTCCCGAGTTACGGCATGAACGTCGGCGTGCGCGCCAACGCCATGAAAATCCAGCTGCAGCGCTCGGGGCTCCTCAACGCGACCATGAGCCTGATCGCGCAGGGCGAGACCAAGGCCACGTCATCGGGTGCCGGCACGCCGAGCGAGGCGCCGATCGAGCGCTTCTCGCAGTTCATGGGCGAGATCAAGCGCGACGGCACGGCGCTCGGCCATATCGTCTCGGCCGAGCTCATGTATTCGAACAACCTCGACAAGGTGGAGGTGATCCGGCCGGACGGCCGGATCGAGGATGCCGATCCGGCGATGGTCGGCGTCACCGGCAACGTCAACATCCGGTTCGCCGACACCGTGCTGCTCGACCAGGCGACCTCGGGCGATCCGTGCGAGCTGTCGTTCGGCTGGCGGATCGACGATGACAGGCTGCTGCTCTTCACCGTGCACAGCGCCTTCCTGCCCAAGCCGAAGACTCCGATCCAGGGGCCGGGCGGCATTCAGGCCGCGTTCGCCTGGCAGGCCGCCAAGGACTTAAGCCTCGGCAAGACCTGCACCGCCGTGCTGATCAACGACGTGGCGGCATACTGACGACTGGAGTCCCACCCATGACCAAAGTCAAACCCAAGCCGCCTGGCGGCGGCGCTTCCCGTCTGGAGGCTCCCATGCTCAAGCTCGCCTTCGACCGCGAGCCGTTCTGGCTCGAATTGCTTTCCGGGGTGCGTGCGCAGTTCCGGCCGGTGACGGTCACGGCGATTTTGCTGGCGCGGACTGCCGCAGCCGACGTGCTGCGCGCGGGCGGCGACGACGCAGCCGTGAAGGCCGGCGTCGCCTTCACCCGGTCGCTCGCCCATTCCGGCATTGCCGCCTGGGAAGGCATCGGGGACAAGGACGGCAATCCGGTCGAGCCGACGCCCGACACAATCGATGCCGCGCTTGAACTGTGGCCGCTGTTCGACGCCATCGACCGTCTCTATGTCGCCCCGGCGCTGCTCCAGGACGTCGAAAAAAACGTCTGATCGCCCTCGCCGAATGGCACTTCGGTGGGGGCGAGGGCTATTGCGCCGCGTGTCCTTCGGCCTGCTCCGCCTGTCCCTATCTCGAACACGCGCCGCAAACGCCGGACGGCATTGCCGCCTGGGGCGTCCTCAAGCGGACTGCCGGACAGGTGCGCGCCGCGATGGGCGGCGTTTACGGCCTCGACTTCGCCGCGGTGCTGCTGCTCGCCGACGCCATGGGCGCGCTCAGCACGCTGCTGATCGAGGTGCTTCCCGAGATCGAGCCGATCGTCGTGCGCGCCTATGCACGCGATAGCGGCTGAATGAGCGCCACCGGAATCTGAGCCGCATCCAACAATGGCGACAACCAACGTCTCGATCCGCCTCGGCGTCGAGGGCCAGGCGCAGGTCAAACGCGCCTTTGACGAGATCGGCAAGGCGGGGCAGGATTCGTTTCGCGGCGTCGGCGGAGCGATGGACGCTGCCGGCGCCGCCACCGATCGCGAAACCCAGCGTCTGCAACGGCTCGCCCAGGCGGCGAAGCAGGCGCAGGCGGCGGAAGCCGCGCAGCGCAACTTCAATGCAGCGCTGGGCGTCGACCGTCCCGTGGCGGGATCCGCCCGCGAGTCCGCTCGGGTGTTCGAGGATACGGCCAGGGCGGCAGAGGACCTCGAGGCGCGGACTGCCGCGCTGCGCGCGCAGATCGATCCGCTCGGCGAAGCCCAGCGGCGCATGAATGCGGAGATCGCGGAAGCCGGCGATCTGTTCCAGGCCGGCGCCATCACCCAGAAGGAGCATGGCGACGCGGTCGCGCTCGCGAAGGACCGCTTTGATCTCGCGGCAGGCGCAATCGGCGAGCTCGGACAGAAGTCGAACCTGACCGGCGGCCAGATCAGGGCGCTGATATCGACGTTCCGGCTTGCCTCCAGCGCGACAACCACGGGCGAGGTGCCGCTCGCCAAGTTGACCGTCCAGGCGCTCAAGCTGGGCAAGGCGTTCGGCGCCGATTCCGGCGGGCTCACCGGCATCGTCGGCGGCGTCGGACGCGTGCTCGCCTCGGTGATCACGCCGGCCGCCGCCGTGACCGGCGCCGTCATCGCCGTCGGCGGAGCCGCCGTCTTCGCCTACGACCGCTGGTCGCGGGCGCAGATTGAGCTCCAAGTCGCCGCCGCAGGCCTCGGCCGCACCGCCGGCACGACCGCCGATCAGCTCGATCGGATTGCGCGGAGCACGGCCGCGGCGGGCGGGGTCTCGGTCGCGGTCGCGCGCGAGATGCAGGTCGCGTTCCTGCAGACCGGCAAGATCGGCACCGAGCATTTCGAGGGACTGATCAAGGTCGCCAAGAACTATGCGGCGACCACCGGCACCGACGTCAAGGCCGCGACCAAGGAGCTTGCGGAAGCCTTTACCGATCCGGTCAAGGGCGCCGACGACCTCAACCAGAAGCTCAAATTCCTCGACGACCGGACGCGGCAGTATATCCGCGCGCTCGCCGACCAGAACGACAGGACCGGCGCCCAACGTGTCCTGCTCGATGCGCTCAAAGCAAGCGTCATCGATGCCGCCGAGGCGACCACGGCGCTCGGGCGCGCCTGGGACTTTGTCGCCCGCATGGCGTCGAACGCCTACGACGCGCTCGGCCGCGCGGTGTCGCGCGTCATCGACGGCGCGCCGCTCGACGAACGGCTGAAGCAACTGCGGGAGGAGCGCCAGCGCCTGCAGGCGCTGATCGAGAATCCTCCGACGCGTCTCGCCCGCCAGGCGCGCGGTTTCAATACCCGGCTGCTCGGCGAGGTCGAGGCCGAGATCGCCCGGATCGAGGCCAGGCTCGACGCCATCGCGGTGCGCGCCAAGGAGGCCAAGGCCAACGAGCAGTCGGTGCGCGCCGGTAGTCTTGCGCGCGAACTCACTCCCGGGTTCGAAGAGCTGCAGACGCTCAAAGCGCGGCAAGCGCAGTTGCGGGCCGCGCTCGACGATCCGCTCATCGCTAAGAAGGTCGCCGACCTCAAGCAGGTTGAGACCGCCTATGACGGCGTCGCGCGCGCGGTGCGGACCTGGCTCGATCCGGCCGAGAAGGCTCGCCGCCTTGACGAGCTGGAAATCCAGGCGCTTGCGGCCAAGACGCCAGCCCAGAAGGCGGCGATTGCCGAGGAGCGCCGCCGGATCGAGCTTGCCGGACAGGCGATCCCGGTTGCGCTTGCCGAGGCCGAGGTTACGCGGGCCGGGACCCGGGCGCGCGCCGAGGCAACCCAGGCACTGATCGACCAGGCGCGTGTCCTGGATGTGAACACCAAGGCGACGATCGGTGTCGCCGACGCGTGGCTCAAGGGCGCCGCGGCGGCGCAAGTCGCCGAAGTCCGTCGCCGGGCGCTGACCGAGGCGATCCAGAACGGCGTCGATGTCGAGACCCGGGCGCGCGATCTCTTGCGCGAGCAGATCGCAGAACAGGCCGCGCAGTCGGCGAAGTCCGTCAACGACCTCGGCGCCGAGGCCGATGCGCAGCGGCGGCTCAATGACGCCGTCTTTGCCGGCAGGCTCTCGGTCGAGCAGGCGCAGCGCCAGATGCAGGTTGAGCAGGCGCTCCGCCCGCTCATCATCGCGCAGTCGCTGGCCGAGGGCGAGGCCAGGACCACGCTGGCCCGCATCATCGATCATCTGCGCGGCGCCTATGCGCGGCTGCACGGCGAACAGGCGCGTGCCGCGGCGCTGCAGACGCTGGAGGGACAGAACAACCAGATCGAGGTCCTGCAGAAGCAGATCGAACTGGTCGCCCAAGGCGAGTCGCAGCGCGCCATCGTTATCGCGCAATTGCAGGCCGAGCAGCAGCTCCGTCAGAAGGGCATCGATCTCGCCAGCGCCGAGGGCCAGGCGATCCTCGCCAATGCGGCGGCGATCGAACGGTTGAACCAGTCGCTCGCCCAATCGCAGTCCGCGATGCAGGCGCTCCAAGGCATGACCGACGCGGCGTTCAACAGGTTCTCGACGCTGATCGCGGAAGGCAAGACCGACTGGAAGTCCTGGGCCGACGCCGGCCGCGCGGCGATTGCCGACATCGAGAAGGAGATTCTCAAGCTCGCCGTCCTCAACCCGCTCAAGAACTTCCTGTTCGGGACCAACCTCGGCACGCTCAACAATGTCGGCGGTCTGTTGGGCGGCCTGTTCGGATTCAAATTCCACGGGGGCGGCGTGGTCGGCATGGAGGGTACGCCTACCTGGATGCCGGCGCAGGTCTTCCGCAACGCGCCGCGCTTCCATGACGGCGCGTTCCTCAAGCCCGATGAGGTGCCGGCGATCCTGCAACGCGGCGAGCGCGTGCTCAGCCGCGCCGAGGCCGCGGGCTACGAGCGCGGCGCGCGGTCGACGCCGATCGTGCTCAACTTCGCCGTTCAGACGCCCGATGCGGCCTCGTTCCGGCGGGCGCAGAGCCAGATCACCGCCGACATGGCCGCGGCGCTCAAACGCGCGGGGCGCAACCTGTGACCGGATTCCACGATGTGCGGTTCCCCGACGCCGTGGCGCGCGGCGCCACCGGCGGGCCGGAGTTCTCGACCGATATCATCGCGGTCGCGTCGGGCTTCGAGCAGCGCAACGTGAACTGGTCGGCGGCACGCGCCAAGTACGACATTTCGACCGGCATCCGCACCCGCGAGCAGATGGCCGAGGTGATCGCGTTCTTTCGCGCCCGCAAGGGCCGCGCCTACGGATTCCGGTTCCGGGACTGGAACGACTTCGAGGCCACGGCCGAACCGCTCGCGCCCACGGCTGATCCGTTGATCTGGCAGCTGACGAAGCAATACGCCTCGGGCCCCTCGGCGGATCAGCGCGCCATCACCAAGCCCGAGGCCGGCACCGTCGTGGTTCGCGTCGATGGCGAGCCCGTCGCGGTCGATGTGGACCACCTCACCGGGCGCGTGACGTTCGAGGAGGCGCCGGCCTCGCAGCCCTATGCCGACTTCCGGTTCGACGTGCCGGTGCGCTTCGACACCGATCACCTGCCGGTCGTGGCGGTTGCCTATCACATCCAGCAGGTCTCCTCGATTGCGCTGGTCGAAATCCGGACCTGATCATGAAGAACGTATCCGAAGCCCTTGCCGCGCATGTTGCCGGCGAGGTGACGACGCTTGCCACCTGCTGGCGGCTCGAACGGATGGACGGCTGGGTGCGCGGCTTCACTGATCATGATCAGACGCTCGTCATCGATGGCCTGACCTATGTGGCAGCGACCGGATTCCTGCCGAGCGCAATCAAGTCCGGGGCCGACCTCTCGGTCGATAATCTTGACGTCGATGGCTTCCTCGACGACGAGGCGCTCAAGGCGCAGGACCTGACGGCGGGACTCTTCGACGGCGCGCGGATCGACATTTTCCTCGTCAACTGGGCCGACCTCTCGCAGGGTCGCATGCTCTTGCGCCGCGGCTGGCTCGGCGAGGTCAAGCGTGCCGACAACCGCTTCTCCGCGGAAATCCGCGGCATCGCCAACCGGCTGCAGCAAACCTCCGGCAAGCTCTATTCGCGTCTGTGCCGCACCGATCTCGGCAGCGCCGAATGCCAGGTGGTGCTCGGTCCGCTCACCGACGAACTGGCAATCACCGCCGTGTCCGGTGGAGACACCTTCACCGTGGCGACGGCACGGCCGACGGGCTTCTACACTTTCGGTATCTGCACGTTCCTCACCGGCGCCAACGCCGGTGCAGCGACCGAAGTGCTCCAGCACAACGGCGAGTCGATCCAGCTGTTCACCCCGATGCCGCGGCCGATCGCGATCGGCGATGAGGTCCGCCTGGTCGCCGGCTGCGACAAGACCCCGGAGACCTGTCACGCCACGTTCGCCAACATCCTGAATTTTCGTGGCGAGCCGCACATCCCCGGCAACGACAAAGTGTTCTCCTATCCGATCAAAGGCTGATGTTCACGCGGGATGCGCTGATCGCCGAGGCCCGCAGCTGGCTCGGCACGCCCTGGCATCACCAGGCGGCGCTCAAGGGCGTGGGCTGCGATTGCATCGGCTTCGTGCGCGGGGTCGCCGAGCCATTCGTCGGGCCGGTTGCGATCGCTCTCGACTATCCGGCCACCTGGCACCTCTATCGTGCCGAGCCGCGGCTCTATTCCGGGTTCAAGGCGCGAGCCGAGGAGATCGCACCGGAAGATGCGCGCGCTGGTGACATCCTGCTGTTCGGGGCCGGCAAGGGGCCAGCGCACCACTGCGCCTATGTGACGCCGAACGACGGCCTGATCCATTGCTATCGCGAAGCCGGCGCGGTGGTCGAACATGATCTGTCGCCCTGGTGGCGCGCGAAGCTCCGCCATGCCTTCCGGCTGCCAGGCATCGAGGATTGATCGTGGCGAAGATCGTCCTCACCGTGGGCGGCTACGTCCTCGGCAACCTGCTGCTGCCGGGCCTCGGCGGCGCGATCGGCGGCCTGGTCGGCGGCTACGTCGGCGGCATCGTCGACCAGCAGCTGTTCGGCGGCACGGCGAGCCAGACCGTGTACGGCGCGCGCATGCAGGACCTGCGCGTGCAGTCGTCGAGCTATGGCGCCGTGATCCCCATGCTCTACGGCAAGGGACGGCTTGCCGCCAACGTCATCTGGATGCGCGGCTTCGACGAGGAGGTCCGCACCGAGACGCAGACCGTCGGCGGCGGCGGCAAGGGTGGCGGGGGTGGCGGCAGCCAGACCGTCACCAACGTCACTTATCACTATTACGCGGACGTGGCGGTCGGGCTTTGCGCCGGGCCGATCGCCGCGGTGCGCCGCGTGTTTGCGGACGGCAATGCGTTCGAGGACGACAAGGTTGGCGACATGCGGGTCTATCTCGGCGACGAGTCGCAAGCGCCGGACCCACTGATCCAGGCCGTGGAGGGTGCCGACCGCACGCCGGCCTATCGCGGTCTTGCCTACGTGATGATGGAACGGCTCTACATCACGCCGTTCGGCAATCGGTTGCCTAATCTGACTTTCGAGCTCGAGACTTGAGCCGTGGCACAGCTTGTTCTGACGCTCGCGGGCGGCATGCTCGGCGGCATTGGCGGAGGCTTGGGCCAGTCGCTCGGCGCGCTGCTTGGCGCTTACGTCGGCGGCATCATCGACCAGGAACTGTTCGGGCCGCAGCAGGACAGGAAGCCGGTCGAAGGCGCCCGCGTCACCGATGTCAACCTGTCGGGCTCCGCTTACGGGCAGACCGTCCCCGCGATCTGGGGCCGGATGCGGGTGCCGGCGAACATCATCTGGGTGCGCGGTATCCGCGAGGTGGTGCGCACCGAAACCGAGACGGTCGGAGGCGGTGGTGGCAAAGGAGGACTCGGCGGGGGTGGCGGCGGCACCCAGACCATCACGCGCACGACCTATCACTACTATGCTGACGTGGCGCTCGGCATCTGCGAAGGCCCGGTCACCTCGATCTATCGCCTCTGGCTCGACAAGACCCCGCTCGATCCCGAACACGTCGATGAGATTCGCTCGTACTATGGCGAGGAGACGCAAGGGCCCGACCCGCTGATCCAGGCGGTCGAAGGCGCCGACCGGACACCGGCGTTCCGCGGCCTTGCTTACGTCGTCCTCGAAAACCTCTATCTCACGCCTTACGGCAACCGCTTTCCGAACTTCGAAGTCGAGGTCTATCGCGGATCGCGGCCGGAAGCCGGCGACGCGCGGCATCTCGTTCGCAGCGTCTGCCTCATTCCAGCGAGTGGCGAATGGGCCTACGAGCCTGATCTGGTGCGCAGCCGCGTGCGCAACGCGACGCTCAACAGCCATGCCGGCCGCAAAGCGTCCGATTTCGCGGTCTCGATCGAGAGCCTCAAGCGCGAAGTACCGAACGTCGAGTGGGTGAGCGTCGTCTATGCCTGGTTCGGCACCTCGATCGATGTTGCGACCTGCTCGATCCGGCCCGAGGCCGAATACGCCATCCATCCCGACCGCGTGCCCGACACCGCGCCCTATCTCTGGTCGGTGGCGGGACTCGGTCGCCCGATCTTCGGCTCCGGCGCGCCGGCTTGGCCGCTGGTCTCGTCCTATGTGAAGCCGGACGGATCGACCGGTCTCTATTACGGTGGCACCATCAATGACGGTTCCATGGTGCGGGCGATCCAGCACCTGCGCGGCCTTGGCTACAAGGTCATGCTCTACCCGTTCCTGATGATGGACATCCCGCCGCCCGATCCGGCGCCGTTCCCATGGCGCGGCCGGATCGGCGGCGCGGCGGCCGAAGTGGCCGGGTTCTTCGAGCGCAGCGACGGTTACCTGCGCTTTATTAGGCACTGCATGACGCTCGCCGAGGATGCCGGCGGCGTCGATGGCTTCGTTGTCGGCTCCGAGATGGTCGCGCTCAACCGCATCCGCGACGGTGCGGGTGCTTATCCGAGCGTGCCGTTCTGGCAGTTGATCGCGGCGGAGGCGAAAGCGCGACTCGGGTCGGAATGCATCGTCACCTATGCGGCCGACTGGTCGGAGTATCGCTACCACGATCGCGGCGATGCGAATGTGGAATTCCCGCTCGATGCCGTGTGGGCCGATCCGAACATCGACGTGGTTGGGATCGATGCGTATTTCCCGCTCACCGATATGGCGCGCGCGGTCTACGACAAGGAGGCGATCAAGGCCGGTTGGGCGTCCGGCGAGCTCATCGATTATTTCTACGCGACTTTAGTCCACCGCGACCTCGAGCGCCGCGGCTTCGACCCGCAGCGCTCCCCGATCGACGACCGCTTCTGGGCGATCAAGGACATCCGCTGGTGGTGGGAGAACGAGCATGTCCCGCGCGTCGGCGGCATCCCGACTGGCCCCGCCACCGCCTGGTCGCCGCGCTCGAAGCCGATCTGGCTGACCGAGTACGGCTACCCTTCCGTCAACTGCGCGACCAACCAGCCCAACGTCTTCATCGACCCGAAATCGAGCGAGAGCTTCACACCCTACTACTCCAATCGCGCCATCGACCGCGTGGTCCAGCGCGCCGCCATCGAGGCCACCGAAGAATTCTGGGCAGACGCCGCGAATAATCCGACCTCGCCGGTCTACGGGGGGCCGATGGTCGGACGGCGGTTCGTCTGGTGCTGGGACGCAAGGCCATATCCGTTCTTTCCGAGCCTCACCGACGTCTGGTCGGACGGGGAGAACTTTCGGCTCGGCCACTGGATCGAGGGAAAGATCGGCAACATGCAGCTGTCCGAGATCGTGCGCGACCTGTGCCTGCGCGCCGGCCTCGCCGAGGCCGAGTTCGATGTCTCGGCGCTCGATGACGAGGTGGTCGGCTATGTCGTGACCGAGCGCAAGGCCATTCGCGACATGATCGGCGTGTTGCAGGCGGCGTATTTCTTCGATGCGGTCGAAACCGGCGGCGTGCTCGTGTTCGTCAAGCGCGGGGCCGGCACCATCGTTGCACTCGATCCGAACGACCTCGGCGCCAACGAGCACGACGGCGACCGCTCGCGCGTGAAGATCGAGCGCACGCAGGATACCGAACTGCCGATCGCAGTCGATATCGTGCATATCGACGAAGGCCGGGACTACCAGTCCTCGACCGCCACCGTGCGCAAGCAGGTCGGCCGGTCCGAGAGCGTGACCACGATCAGCCTGCCGATCGTGCTCTCGATCGAGCAGGCCCAGGCGATCGGCCAGCGGGCGCTGCGCGAGATCTGGCAGGGCCGCGAGGCGATCGATCTGCGGCTCCCGACCCGCGCCGTGCGGCTCGATCCGACCGATCTCGCGGACGTCCCGATCGACGGCGTGATGCGCCGCGTCCGGCTGACCTCCGTGACCTACGGCAAGCCCGGGCTGGTGCTGCTGCGCGGGGTGCCGACCGACGGCGGCGTGCCGGAATTCTATACCGCCCCCACGGGCAGCGGCTCCCTGCCGCCGGCCCCCCCCCGACCCGGC
>ORMF011748760.1_pt1 | contig 16001 bp, 29 predicted proteins | sample 1779871 | NCBI WGS metagenome assembly ORMF01 (sample SAMEA104232316, study PRJEB22302) | groundwater metagenome | biome: forest; feature: aquifer; material: groundwater | place: USA | collected 2011-08-07 | depth 5.4 m
AGCCTGAGCGCAAGTTGTAATTCTGTCCTGATTTGCTTCATATAATTCAGACTTTTTTGTTACGACATCGTAGTATTCATCGTTATATACTTGATCCTCGCTGTTTATATAAATCTCGTCAAATTGTTTCGATGCAATGGCAGCCTCAATTATGTATGCAAACAGCGGTTTCCCATTCAGCAAACGTATATTCTTTTTCGGAATACGTTTTGATCCCATTCTCATTGGGATCATCGCTATTATTTTGTTTTCTTTCATTGAAATTAATTTGATAAAGGCAATACTTTAAAATCCGTAAACCCCTTCGCGGAAAGTTCTTTTTTGAACTTTTCTAATTTATAATTATCCGTAACGATTCCAACTTTTTTCATGAGCCAACGGTTTCATCAGTTCCATCCCATACAAATTCGCCCACTGGCAAATGTTTATTGCAATTGCAACAGAATGTAGCGCCGTAGAATTTTGGGTCTCTGGCGTAGGTTTCTGATAGCGCCTGATTCATTTTTGTCAGGTATCCACATCCACTGATATAATCTTTCCCGTCTTGAAATGCATCCAGCGCTTCCTGCTTCATGAATTCTCCCACCACCGCAGAATTATCACTTTTGGAATATTTCAGGAATCCCCCATATCCATTTTCTTTTGTGTAATAACCCTTTGCCCAATCGGACATATTTTCCAATTCACTTTCTAATGAAACAATTGTTCCTTTTATTTCCAGTTTTTTCCCAACATGAATATAGGAATCATGGTAAGGTCGAACAAATCCTTTTGCGCGTTCTTCTTCAGAAAGCACTAAATAAATTTCGTGTTGTCCAGTTTCGTTTTTTTGACCTTCTTTTAATTTCGGATCATTTCTGTCTGTCGTAATTCCCATATTATTTATTTTTAATTCTCCAGTGTTCCCATATAAAATCGTATCGGAATACCAAATCGTGAGTTTTTTTCAGTTCATTTTCAATTGCTTCCCGATATGAATCAAAATATTCTGGAAATATATGAAACTGAACAAGAATGTTTTTTATTCTTGTGTGATTCATTTCCTTTATAATCGACATAAGCAAAGGATATTCACCCCCTTCAATATTTATTTTCATCAGATCGATTTTAGTGATCTTCTTTTTCTCAATGAATTCATTGAAGTCTATTAAAATAATGTCTTCTGAATTTTCATTGTGATGATGTATTGAAGTTGCATCTTCGTTAAGATATATTTTTTGATTCTTATAATCATCTGAAAGCCCAACGTTAAATGAACTGATTTTTTCGTTTCCCTCAAATTTATCGCAGATATTTTCAAAGAAAGATTCGACAGGCTCAAAAATAAATATATTGCATTTATAGCGACGGAACATTTCTTCAGCCCATTTTCCGTCGTATCCGCCAGCATCTATAATCAGCGAATCTTTATTTAAAGAAAATTCAAAACGAAGATGTTCTGCGTTATCCGCCACCCACCTTAAATGTTCATCTGATTTCATTCCTAAAGAATTTAATATTATAGTTTTAATCTTTATTTCATATTCCTCTCTTGAAGAATACCTGCTTTGGAATTTCCATCCATTACGGATAAGGTTTATTATAGATTCTTCAAACCATTTTTCCGCATCATTCATTTTGCAAGTCCTTTATGCTAATAAAAAGAATTCCTTTGTCAATTAAATCCCGATTATTTTTCTTGATTTCTTCAAAGAAATTCCAAGCCATAACAATTATAACCTGTGGTAAATGTTCCAAGCAATAATCCTTGTCTTTGATCGGAATATTAACACACGGAATAAATTTACCTATTTTCAGCTTATTATCCTCAATTATGTAGTCAATATGCTTATTGTGGTTATCAAGAATACTTGCCTGAACAAATTCCATTCCCCAACTTCTTAATTGACTTACGCTCTCAGATTTGAATGCACTATCAATAACTGTAATTTTATTATACCAAGATTCACCTGAATAGAGTTTACACAATTCAGTTCCCAAATATCCTAATCCACCAGTGATGACTATTTTTTTCATGCTAATTTATGATCTAATATTTATCTTTCGTGATATTCAATCGAATCCCAAAGAATCCCCTCCTTAATAACCTTTTTATATTTTGCTGAAGAATATTTTTTCGCTGAACTTGAAGGTCGATAAAATATAGTGTCAGAACTAAAATTGTAATAGGATAAATAATATAAAATGGAATGTCTGAACAATCTTCTTTATAAACCCACTTTTTTACAGATTTGAATGACGGGTAAACAGAGTTTATTTTTTTAATGAGATTTTTCATGACTTCAGGTCAATTAATAGTTGTTTCATTATAGTTTCGTCGTACCCCCCGTTTATCCACCGTCCGTCTTCTCCATATACAGTAGGCTCGCTATAATCAGTAGTTTCATTATAAAACAACTTAGCGAACATAGCCCATTTCGACAATGCCCATTTTGCATAACCTTCCTGTGGATTAGATTTTCCAGTTGCATAGGCATATCCAGAACCAACTCCTCCAAAATGAATGAGATGTGATCCACAATCCATGTGCATATTGCTCTTATAATTATTTTCTTTCTTCCCATAAGAATCCTGAGACCCGAATTCATTCTGATCCAAAAACTTTACCGTTCCACCATTTTGCATTGTCGCGTGTGTTAGCCCATCAAAGAAATCTAGCGCTACCCAACCTTCAATTGGGTGTAAGGCTCCTTCGCAGATATGACAAAGGTCTTCAAAAGAGAATTTTGGAATCTTTTCGAGTTTCATGCCGAAGAAAAAAGTTGAAACGGTGTCTGGAAAAGCATCCAACCCCTTTATTCCAGATGGGTTGTTTTTAAAACACCTGCGTGTTCCAGCAATATCATAACCCTCGTCAAAATGATTTTCAATTATAGAAATACTCTCCTTTTTGAAATAAATATCCGAATCAATGTGGATAAATGAATCGTAATCATCAATCTTAAATTTATTCTGTATTACCATTGAGAATACAGCCGCGGTTCCTGCATGACCGCGAGAAAACAAGTCCATCAAAATTGAATTATCGCCAATGTCAATAAACCAATTGTTTTTATGAAAATTAAGTTCACAAAAATCCTGCGTGGTTCCAACTATAGCAATAACATCGTTCGGGTGATGTTTATGAAAAGACTCCAGCATCACCGCTGTAACTTTCGCGCAATTCACTGTGACACAAAAAATAAAGGGCTTCATATTAAATTATTATTTTTGAGTTTTAGTTTCTTCAAATGTATCAAGGAACCATATTCCAGATTCTTCGTGAAGCTTTACTCCATTAATTCTTTCAGGTTGCCAATAGTTATACAAGTTTGACCATTTTCCATCTGTTTTCCATATATCCCTGATAGTTACTTTCTGCCCTTTGCGGAAAATATAATTACCGCCAATTCCAAATATATCATGGACAATAGTTAATTCGCCGCCGATTTCCAATGTCATTTATTAAAAATTAAAGGTTCAAAGAAATTAAGCCACATTTCATTTTCAGGAAGTGTGTATTTCATTGCAATATCGAAATTTTCTCTGACAGCATCTATTCTTTTGTTATAAAAGTTTTCAGTAGCTTCAAACAAGCATGTTTCAAGCTGAGGAAGGTTGTTAAAACGTAATATGCCCCGCTCATTGAAGTAATTCCCTATATTACCAGCGCTACCCCAATAGATCGGAATAGAGCCAGTAACGAACGCATCAATGATTTTTTCGCTGAACATATCCGCGCAATTATCATTTTCAATTACGATATGAAAGCGGAAATCCTTCAGTGCCTCAATCTTGTTTTCAACAAACTGATAGCCGTTTCCATAAATACCTTCTATTTTATCACGAAATTTTTCAATCGCATCATGACGCAAGCGGTGTCCTTCAGTGATTCGTTTGTTGCTGGCTACAATTGAAATATCTTTTGTTTTTTTGTGAACGTTCCAGTCGAAAGGGAATATCCAGCATCCGCAGAAAGCGTACCAGATAAATTTTTCTGGATTCACCGCTACCAAGTCTTTCGAGAAGGTGAGAATATAATCAAATTTATTATAGAGATCGGGGTTTCGGATGTCATTATAAAATGTCGGATTCATAAGAGGAGATTCTATAATCAAAAAAATCTTTATTTTTTCCGAACAGTTGCTTACTTCATGAATGGAGTTTTCTGTAATAACAACTACATCGTTGATGTTTTCATTTCCGCGATACCAATCGAAATATTTAGGAAAAACTCCTTTTAGATCACCAATCCCAAACGAGTTGGGAGCGTGATTAAATTGTTGGTCTATTATTCTAATTTTAGGCTTTTCCATAGTTGTGTTATTTTACAATTTATTAATTATTTTCTGAATTGTTTTAAGTGTTCTGATCTTTCTTTTATAAAGCACATTCTGTTTTCATAGTTTAAATCTCTAAATGAATTGAAGGCATCCCAATCTTTCTGCTTTGTAACTCGGTGATGATTTTCATGATACAGATGATACATTTCAATTACAGGATTATTGCAGGATTCAATTTCTCCAAGAGCGCTTATGGAATCCCAAAATGACTGATCTTCCACGCTGTATTCTGAAAAAAACTCTGGTGAGTATCCGCCAGTGTTAAAGAACATTTCGGCGGTAACAAATATAGAGCCTCCGACCGCCCCCTCTACACCAACAGAAACATCTGGATGACCAATACTGATATTTTTAAGTTTCTCCTCACCAGATAATATTTTTTTTGTTATTTCTTCATTGCAATATTGAAGTCGTCGTTTTGCGAAGGACTGTAATGCATCATTATTTCTGATATTTCGGAATAACTTAATGAAAAAATCCTTTCGCATAATTGTATCAATGTCATGAAAAAGATAGTATTTTGCTTTATTGGAATATAGCGCTCCGATATTGTGAGCCAAACATTTGTTGAATGGCTCATCTTCATCTTCTTTGGGAATAAAAATATAGTTCACCCAATCTTCACATAGTGACATATGGTCTGGCACTTCACTATGCTCAACAAACGTCAGAGATATTTTCTTACCGCTGATTGAAATAGCATCTTTAAAATGCTTAACCAGTATCTTATGGAATTCTGTTCTTTCATATACAGGGATAATAATGGAAACGTCAACTACCCTCACATCTCTTAATGCAAAAGTGGAATACCCCTTTATTTTAGAGTAATCCGTTTTACGTAATTCGAATTCTTTGAAAATATCCATTATAGTAAGACCAAAAGTAATAATAACCACCATTTACTCAACACAATTGATAAAATTATTGCCACGATTATGAGTTTGACTTCGGAATCATTTTCTCCTTTAGGTGGCTCATAGTTATTTGCTTCCATTTACATTTATTTTTTGTGCTTGATCCATACCTCGACCAGTAAATCAACAAGCTTATTTGATTTGTATATATTACCTGCGTATCTAAAGAAATATTTTTCATCAAAATAACAATCCATCATTTTGTATTCCAAATCGGTATCCTCCAACATTCCTATAGCCATTGGGAGATTTATTGCAGGGAAGAGAATAGGAGCTTTAAAATTAGGCAGCGAAGCCAGTAAATTCTTATTAACCCCTTCTACGCCTTCCGCCAACCAAGCGCCGTCGGTTAATTCTCCATGTTCATCATAAGCGTAGAATGTATTTGCACATGTCATTCCTGCCGCTGCTGCCTTTTTTGCAATATCAAAAGAGCAGATATTATCTTTGAATCTTTTTCTTAAGTCAATTTGTTTTTTCATTTGGCTTTATTTTCTTTTTCATAATTTTAGTTTTTCAGTTTCTTTTTCCCAAGTTAATCCATAATCCGAAAGTATCTTATCCAAAAAATCAAGTGTTACCGCCCCTACATTACGATATTTAATAATATAACTCTTCCTGATACAGGATAATTCACCTAGTGTTTTAACACCTATTTCATTGATAAGTGTAATTACCCTTGGTGATAAATCAAAATTTTCAATCAGTAAATCTTTTGGATCAATATTAACAGTTCCCATGTCTGATTTAGTTTCAATTTCAGGATGAACATTGTTGAATGATGGAGCGTCCCTGTATTTTAAAAGAATATCTATTTTATTTTTCAAATCAGCATTCATTTTTTTCAGGTACTCATTTTCTGATTTTAGATTAGGAATCTGTTTGGCATAGTCAGAATTTTTAATTATTTTTTCTAATGCTCTATGTAGATGATAGCTTTCGTTTTTAGAGTCCTTTGATAAATACTTCCTGTCATATTTACCTAATCTGAAGGAATAAGATAAAACTTCCTTTTCCCTTTCCGTTAAATCTGATACCAATGAGGAATCCATAATAAAACCAGAAACCTTTGAAAGTATCAAATACCTTGAGAGCAATTTTCCGAAATCATATTTTGCTTCTATTTTTTTATAAACATCAAAATCAGACCGTAAAAATAAATATCGAGTTCCCTTCACTCCTGATCGCAATGAATAATAAGGAATTCCTCTTGAGCGGCAAGCTGGAACTAAATTAGCTGGACTTATCCCAAGAATATCTGCCGCATCCTGATGTGTTATAAATGGCTCGTTAACTGGAATATCTATTCCGAGTGCTTTTAATACTTCATTCCTGTCATAAGTAATTTTACCGCCATATTTGTTCCGAGATATTATCTTGTCCCTTACAAGATGTTCAATAGAAGTAGCAGAACAATGAAGCATTTTCTGCAATTCTTCTTTTTTTATTTTATCGCATATTTCAGCCATTTCTCTTAATTCTGCCTACAACATTACTATCCGAATCATTATAGTTATTGCGGAGTAAATACTCCTTTAATTCAGGATTTTTTCCATCTGCAAATTCGGTTATTCCAAGATTGAATAGCGCTTGTGTGAACCTGATGGATGGATTATTGTTTAAATACACACCAAGCAGATACATTATTTTTTCATTGTCTTTCATTGTCTTTTTATTTTAAAAAAGGAAGACCGCTGCGGGGAATGCGTTGGTCTTCCATCTATCAGCACGAACCTATCTGAGTCCTGCACATTATTTTATTTTTGAGATCTCATCTAAATCTACCTCTACGATTCCAGCGTCTTGCAAATCGGTATCGTCTTTTTGTACAATAGCCGTTTCGTCATCAAGTCTCACCGAAACTATAACACCAGTAAGGAATTTTGGTTCATAAGTAATTTTCTTGGGATTTTTCCATGTAACCTTATCGCCAGATTTAAGCCCGTTATATGAACTCTCAACTCCAGCTATTCCCCATACATCACCTACCGCTGCGTAATAAAATACGTTTCCGCGCATAATAGTGTAAATCTTAACGTTTTTTAAAAATTCCCCGCCCGCAACACTTTTAACGGTCTGATTAATAGCATCATCAATTGTCAGTGCTTCTGACTCTTTCAAATCACTCTCGGAACCGCCAGCATAAGCTTGGAGCAAGACGTATTCCGTTTTAGAATCAACGTTTCGGTTCGAAATCATATTTACACTACCAATCTGCCTGAGCGAAGTGGTAGTACATGAAGTGAGCATTGTCGCTGCAATTAAAATAAATAAGTTTTTCATTTTATGGTGGATTTTTGTTTAGTCAAAACTACAATAATTATTTTAGTTACAACATTATTCTCATAAATTTATTTAAAATCCTGCGTAACTAACTGATAATCAATACAATTATTTTATAATACTTTCGCAAAGCTCCTTAATCTGCTTCGCCACCACCCTAGAATCAAAAATGCTCATATCAGAAGGAACTGTCATTTCTTCCATCATCTGCACATTTCCTGCCTTGTCCACTACATATATAATAGCAGGAAGCCCATAAAAAAATCCTTCAATAGAAGTTCTCCCCAACATAATTCCAGCGGTATGCGTTCCCATTGCATAGAAATTTTCAATAGAATTTGTTGGAGGAAACCACCGCACATTTTTATTCTCTTTTCTGATCACATCAAGATAATCCTGTCCCTCCTGAATTTTGCCTATGAAAATTACATCAAAATCATCCTCCTTTGCTTTCTGACACAGATTTTCAATAGCCCCGCGCCGTAAATAATCAATTGTCGCTGGGAAAATAACCGTTTTCCGCTCCACTTTCTTTCTGTCTTTACGCGGAGTAAAGCGATTTACATTTACAGGGTTGTAAATTAAAACAACATCGTCAGGGTCGATGAAATACTTTTCAAGCAGGAACGTCTTAATACTTTCTCTTATTGCAATATATTTTACTATTCTGGAATCCAACACTGGAAATTCAAGATTAATAATTTCGCTGTGATTGATTGATATTATAGGAGTTCCATCATACATTTTCCCTGCTATTAATTGTTCCAATACAGGACGATGTGAGCCGAGTATAATATCAAATTTCTGATTAGGTGCTTGAGAAAAATCGAAGCATGGAATTCCTTCTTTCTCCGCTTTCTTCCATAATTCCCCATCCTTCAATTGAGAAAGTACCGCCACCTTACATCCTAATTTAGTTAATTGTTTTGCCAGTTCGTAAAAATATAATTCACTCCCTGTATTATAACGAAAAGATAAACATGTTATTAATATTTTCATTCGCCTCTTTTTTTAAGTTCAAATACTCCATATATACATAGTATTTCAATCTTTTTTCCAAGGCTCAGGGGTTTTCCATCTTTGAATCTCGACTTCCATTTACATAGTGCATGATTATATCCCGATCCTCTGGGAAGATTCGAAAATAGATTTTTTAATTCGGAATCAATTTTGTTTTTGTCGATTTGTAAGGTAGGGCGCATAAAATGTTTGGATTAAGAAATTAATAAAAGTTGAACTACGGTTGTATGAAATTTATTATTGTTTTTGTTTCCCTCTTCAGCGTAGAAATTAGCTTTAGCAGATGCCTCCATGATATTATGAGCGCGAATGATTTCTACCTTGAATTCAACATTGCTATTAGGATGCGTCAATGATGCTACTTTTCTTTTTTCTACTACCTTATATGTAGTTAAATATTCTTCCATTTTAAAGTTTTTTATTTTTTCTTGCTCCAATATTTTGTCTCAGGCAAAATTAACCAATCGTTTTCCAATTCCCTTCTCTCATATTCATCTTTAGAAATCAAAACATCTTCTGGATATATCTTAAGCCACTTACCAGTTTTCTGATGCACCGCAATAGCAGAATAATCCTGAATTATTTTCCCCGATTCAAAATAAACATATATCATTTTATAATTTTATTCCAGTTTTTTCGAGCGCCACTTTCATTGATTTGTAAATGATAATCAGTTGATCAGAATCATGTTTATTAATTGTGTTGTACCGCTTGATTAGTTGTTTTATGTGTTCATTTGAACTTTCCTTTTGACGACACAATTCAATAATTCGTTCAATATTTTCAGTTGCCTCTTTTAATTCAACACTGGATTTTTCCTCATCTCTTTCGGCTCTTAATTTCCAGTCGCGCTGAATTATTTTCTCGTGGTAAATTTTATGTTCGAGTTCTAATTCTTCAATTACCCATTTTCTTTCAGTTATTAAATCTTTTTTATTGATATCGGCAAACTGAGAATTTTTACTGCGATAAGCCTTTAATAAAGAATCCAGCGCTATCAGATATTTAATACGCCACTCAAGCCCGTATTTATTAATTTCGTTAGTAGTTGGCTGTTCTCCTAGTTGTAATGAATCCATTTTGAATTTTCGTGTTTTAATAAAAGTGAAGTGTCAGCATAAACTTTTCCACCCAAATAATATAAATCTTCGGCAAAGGAACTGTCAGGGTGAAATATTTCCCGTTCATCAAAGCGAAAAGATATTTTCTCGAAAACAGATTTGTGAATTAATGTATATCCGAGTCCAACATGAAATAACTCCTTGAAATTTCCATCCACCACCATCATATCAGCGCCCCCTTCAAGAATATGTGTGCTGATTGCTCCTTCAGCGATATGTCGGCTACTCTTATTAATAAGACACAGATAACTTTTTTTACCTTCCTTAATATGATACAGTCCACCAAGCAGCGGTGCATATTTCGGAACGGGCATAAACTTCGCGGTGAATTCCTGAAGCATCAAGTGATTGAATCGCATTAATAAATTTTCAATACACGCTTTATCATCATTAAATAAATCAACTTCCCAGTGAATCATAAATTTAGCACCGATTGAAATAGCTTTCTTTCGACACATTTCATGTGACTCAGCCATATATTGCATATTTCTCTTTCCTTCTGGATTTATCCAGTCGCATATTACTCCAGTTTTCCGTATTTCATTGGAGAAATCCTCTGTTGGTGAATTATCGCACAGATAAACTAAATAATTGGGGTACGATAAATCCATAACCTGATCAATCCATCTGAATTGACAGTAGCGCTTGACTTCATTTGTAGGGGCGCAAATAAGTATCAGGGGAAACGTATCCAACTATTTTTGTCGGTTATTTTTTTTATAATCTATTAGTTTTTTCACTTTCCCAGCACTATTAAAATCTTCCAGCGCTACAAATTTTTCCTTTTCTTTCTCCAATTCCTCCAATGACATTTTATCGAAACGGATATTGTCGGAGAGTTTAGAACTAAGATTATCTGTAACATTATTTAATTCGTCATTCGTCATTTGCGACAATGTAAAAGCCGCAGCCAGTCCAATTAACCCAGTGAATATCGTAATGGTTAAAAGCCTTTCGTAATTATAGTTCTGATTTTCTTTTTTCATGGCTGAAAATTATGAAATAATCCACTCCTGCAACCATTTCGTTATAAATAATTACCAACAAATACCTAACACCATTTCACCAATGAAAATATAAATAAAAGAAATTAACAACAATAATAAGCGCTTGATTATCAGGTTTGTATCTGTGATATATAGTTTCAACATTTGTGTCGGCAATCGTGCCAAAAATATAGAATATGAATTCTTAAAAACCTAAAAAAATGAATATCAAAACTATGGCACTTGCCATTATTCCAGTTTTCATTGCTTTCTACGCAGTAAAAGCAATCGAGAAAAAATCAATCATGATTTGGAAGTAATCGGTAGCCGATTTCAAAAACCAAACAAAAAAAACGAACCATGTACAATTATTTCGAAAACCAAGAAGACAATGCAATGGAAAACCGCAGCTACAATGCTGACGGGAACTATTACAATGCTTCAAATGACAATTTCTACCAGAGCGAAGGTTTCTATAACGCAGGTGGAGCGCCAATGCCAATGCAACAAATGGCTCCAGCACCGCAAGTAGAAGCTTCTCAGCCTTTCGTAATTTCGATTGCGAACTCAACAACAGTTGCGGTTACTAACGCAGTAATCTTTGATGCAAACACAGCAACGCTTCCGACAACTACAAACTTCGGAAACTCTGCTAGTATCACCATCACATTGCAAAACGGTAACATGACTTATGGTCAGTTGCTTCAGGCATTGCACGGTGGTCTTACTTTCCGTGTTGCAAAATGGATTATTTATTCTACCACAGCTTCTCAGCCTTATCAGAACGTCAATTTCACGACTTTCGATACCTTCGGGCCTCAGACTGTGTTCTCTCAGACTCCTTTCCCAAATGCGTTCCAACAACAGACCACAATTGGAGAATTGACTTATCCTATCACCGTGAATGGTTTCACAAAACTCACAATGAACATTTTAGCATCTGCAACAGCAGTTCTTTATGTGTACCCAAGCAAAGTGTACAACATGTCGAACGGTCTAGTCGGACGCGATGTTTCGATGCAATACGGAAATCCGAATGTGTCAGGTGTGAAGTTGCTCGAACCAAACATGAGCGGCCCTGCTACAGGATTCCGTCAGATTGGACAGTAATTCGCAAGGATTATAACCTGAAAACCACGAAAAGGCGGGGTGCTAACGCTACCCGCCTTTTCTCTTAAAAACTCAAATCCATGTTCAATTATTTAAAAATAGCTACAGGAGTTCCGAAGGAAGATATCAATGCGTGGCTTCGTCGGCATGCCCAACTTCCAATTAATCCGAAATCTTCTGCTGCTCAAGTGGCTCGTTATCTGGAAACAACAGTAAATATTCATGGTAAGGCAGCTCAACTTGAACTTATCGAACTTTATAAAAATCACGAAGCAGAAAAAGAGGCAGTCAAAAAGCCTTCTGGATGCGGATGCGGCGGTGGGTCTTCAGAAAAATCATGTTCAGGTAAAGGATGCTCATGCTCCACGGTTAAAAAACTAAATGCTGATGGAGAAACTGTAGTTACTGATACTGCTGTTTCTGATTTTAAAACATTTGTAACTAAAAATTCAACCCTTCTTATAATCGGAACATTCGCTTTGGCATTTGCTCTTATTATACGTAGCGGAAAAAATAAAGCCTAATATGCGTTACGAAAAACACGATTTCTTAACCAATCTTAATCAACTACAGAAAGTAGGAGATAAAGAAAAGGTGAAAAAACTTTTGATGGACGAGGTTGGACAATTGATTGTTTTTCATCGAGGTCATGTGATTTCTGCCCTTAATGAAAGCGGTGTCCCTACCGATAAGAATTCTTCTGACAGAGAATTAATTAAAAAAGTAGTTGATCATCTTGGAGATAACAAAGCGTTTACTGCAAAAGTGACAGGATATATTGCAATGTTTAATAATATAAAGTCACAATCTCCTCAAAAATATATGAATGCAGGTGGTGATACGTGGGGTGCTGATACTGCTCCCAAAATAAATCCGCTTGATTCAATTACTGGCGCAATAGGTAATATTTTCGGATATGCAAAAGCAAAACAAGATGCAAAGGCTCAGGCAGACGCAAACCGTATGGCTTTAGCACAAAGTTTACTTGCCAATCAACCAACCGCTAAATCTAATACGGGCGCAATAGTTGCAACAGTAGTTGTAACCGCAGTTTTAGGATTGGCAATATTTTATATGTGGAAACACAAAGGAGCAACTCATTCAGCAGTAGCTCCAACGGCATAAATTTTAAACCTTAATAATATGACAACTAAAAAGAAAATAATAATTGGTGGAATATTGGCATTGGGCATCGGGACATTTTTATACTTACGTAGAAAGAAAGTTACCGCTGGGGGCTCTGGTGATTCTGGATCAGGTGGTGGTGGTGGTTTTGGTGGTGGAGAAGCCGCAAGAATTGCTCCTAATGACACATTCGGATCACCAAGTACGCTAGTTCCATATTACCCAACTATTCCTATTATTAATATTATAGCTCCTCCGAGATCAACTTCTGGCGGTGGCAGTACTGCACACGGAACTGGAACCACATCAACATCTGGCTCTACGGTGACACCAACTCCTTCATTGTCTGGAGGTACAACCGCCACGAGTACGTCAGGCGGATCGATAACAAGTCCAACTACCGCGCCCACAGATACCACAACTGCGCCTGTTACTACCACCGCAATAGGGGCGGATGGATTCTATTATAATGCAGTTGGAAATTATGGTAGAAGCGGATATTGGAATGCAGAAGCCAAAAGATGCACTCCAGAAATGGAATATTTTGGTTTTTGCACAAGAAAAAAGGCTGGAAGTTTAAATGCTGAAGGTTTTTATAATTGTTGCGGATAATTATTTAAAGATTTTAAAAAAAACTAAATACAAAAACAATCACAATGGAAAAGAAACACATCATCTGGGCTGTAGTAGCAGTAGCTGTTATCGGCGGAGGAATTTATTTTTGGAGAACAAGGGAAAAGGACAAGGCTACTGTTGCCGTTAAATAACAATTAACAGCATGGATGCCTCTACTACAACAGATTTAAAACCTGAACCAGAATTAGGGTCAAAAGAATATGCATTAAACAAGATGCGTGGACTTAATTTTAATTCGAAGGCGGCTATTATAGGGGCTGGCGCTGGGCTTGCTTATGCAATACTAAGAAACAGAAGTAAAATTTTATTCGTTTTAATAGGAGCTGTTGGTGGTGCTTTAATTAGCGCTGCTTTCATGAAAAAAAAGGAAGACTAACGCATGAGTAATATTTTAGAACAAATAAATCAAGCAACGCAGAATACTCAAGGCTTTCTTAATTCGCCAGAAGGTCAGACCGCTAATCAATTGTGGAAACAATATGGTGGTGGACTTCCTTTTGTTGCTTGGATTAATAGTCAGGTTGAAAAAGCGAAACAGAATAAGATATACAAAGAAGGTATGTCTATGGCTGAAATTGTAAAAGGAAACCAACAGGCAGATATCAACAGTGACAATTCTAATAATCCGCCAAAGAAAACAGAAAACGGATTTAAAATTGCTGGTGCTAATGGATATTTAGTGATTGGTGCTGGAATTGTTGTTATTGCAGGATTAGTTTATTTCGGATCAAAAATATTTGCTAAAAAAACAAGCTAAGTGAATGTACCATACCATACAGGGAGGCGACCACTTACTATTAAAATAACGGTAAGGACACACAAACCTGAAAAAATGATAATTCAGGTTCATGATGCCGACAAGCCCGATACGTTGTTTGAAAACAGATATCAGACAATAGTCTTCAATCCAAAGAAAAAAAGATATGAAGATATGTTCTTTGTGAATATGCCACAATCTCCAGAAAATGCAATAATAAGCGTTTTCAATTCAGTAAATGGGAATAAAGCAAAAGACAGATCATTTGATGTTGAGATGAAAGAGGAGCCGCTTCAAAGATGGCTTTTACCAATGTCTATAGATAATAGCAATGTCCGCGAATTTATTGCCTTTGCTCAGGAATTTTCAGAAGATGCTGGAATTATCAGTGCAGGATTTCAAAATAATCCTAACAGCATTTATGCAAGTAATGATGGAAAATTAAAAATTCATTACTATAATGTCCTGCGGGATGAGCGAAGAGAGATCAGGCATAAGCCTTCTGGGCAAATGATGCGTAATCCTAATTTTGGAAGAGTTGTCACTACTCCAATGCGGACGCAAGTTGATACTGGAATAATTGAAGTAAGCAAACAATACATACTTCAATATACAGTACCAATGAGAATGGCTATCTTATTACACGAGTTTAATCACTTTTATGTAAACAGAAGACCAGAAGATGAAACAGAGGCAGATTTAGGAGCGCTGATGATTTTTTTGAGTTTAGGATACAGTAAAATTGCAGCATACAAAGCATTCACCGCTGTTTTTAAGAATGCTGATAATGAAGGAAACAGAAAAAGGGACAAGGAAATAAAGGATTTCATTGACAATTTTGAAAATATGAGATTCAGTAGAGTGGCTTAAGTAATTTTTAAAATAAAAAACAGTGTGGAAAACACTATCGATATAAATAATAATAAGTTCTTTGACATTTTTCGTGATGACATATTTATAATAATGGAATCCGTAATAACGTCTACCCAAACAGTTGTATTGTTTGACAAGGCGAATTCTTCAACAAACGGAGCTATTCCAACATATAAATGGACATTACCAACGGCTTCTTTCCCAATTACCGCTCCTACAATTGTTATTGATGGAACCACCTATACGGCATCAGGAAAAACATCTTCTGCGGCAACCTTGGCAACGGATTTACAAGTTACTGGCGGCGCTCCTATATCCCTTTCATCTTATACAAGCGGGGCTAATAAAATATTCTATGCAGCGTCTTCGGATTCAATCTATGGAGATATCGCAGGAACAGCTTATACTCCCAAAACGCCAACCGTATCAAACTCTCTTGGCGGAACTACGGTAACTGTAACCATGAACGGATTTGATTACAATCAATTTGTTGGAGGCTTGGGCGGAACACAGACTTTTGTTTTTGATACAGTTGGCATTTACATTACATCCAATGTAAATAACACACAAGCACAATTAATAGAGCAACTAACCATCAGTGAATTCATTTCTTCTTTTGGAGTGAATTTAAACAGGGAAATAAGTCCAGTTCCAAATGTATTTGCACCAAGACTTGTAGTAGAAGATATTCCAATTGGTTTTACCGCAGATGGCAACAACACTATTACTTATAATGTGAGAGCTGGCGCAAGGATAATTTTGAGATTCGGGTCAAAAACCTACGACACATTAAAAGCAATGAATTCTGAAACAAAGCATGCTGAGAAATTTGTTGAGCCATCACAAGCAGATGG
>ORMF010375056.1_pt1 | contig 15999 bp, 10 predicted proteins | sample 1779871 | NCBI WGS metagenome assembly ORMF01 (sample SAMEA104232316, study PRJEB22302) | groundwater metagenome | biome: forest; feature: aquifer; material: groundwater | place: USA | collected 2011-08-07 | depth 5.4 m
AGTGCGGGTAGCACGAAGTTGTTGGTAAGAAACTTCAGACGGTTGTTGGTTTTCGCATCGAAGTAGGTGACGCGCCGCAGCGGATCGGGGTATACCTGGGCCGCGGCGATTTCGGCCAGGATGACGGTGTGATCGGATCGCGCGCATACCAAGGCCGTGCGATACCGATCCACACCGGGGCGAAGTCCGCGTAGATGCGCCCCTCGCGCGACTCGTTCGCGCCCGCCAACGTCGAGCGAGCCGCTCGGCCGCGGAACCCCCTGTGATACAGTTTGCCGTGCACGGAATAAAGACATGCTTCGATGTCGCGAAGGCTCTCGCGGTAAGTCCGTTGAGCGAAGGCCATCGCCAGAAACTGCTCCCAGCAAGAGAAGCTCTTGAGATAGTAGTCGCCCCGATACCGGGCGACGCATTTTTGAAATTCCTGGTGTGGAAGATACTCCACCCGTTGCGCAAAAACAGTGCGTCCAAGATTCATGCGTCATTGTCGCGCCTATACCAGGAGCGCTCACCATGCCATTTTTTGCGCTTCGAATTTCAAATCGTTCCCGAGCACACTTGTGCCCAACCGACTCATGCTGCACCGCTTATTGGCATTCAACTGAATTCCCCCCGGACAGCAGTGATGCTATATTGCAAAACGCTACTTCGTCGGCAGTTCTTCGGTGCCTCTGTGATCAGATTCTGGGTGAAGAATTACGCCATGTACAGTTCCAAGCGGAGCAGCTAGATAAACTCCGGTCCGGTTGTAGCCTGACTAATAAGATTATTACAGTTGCTTTGCAGCAATTTCTTTACTGCGGAACCGTCTTGATCGTTTGGATCTTTCATCAGAGAGTGATTCGCCGTGGCGGTTACTCGTGCTTGAGATGGTGGACATCGTGTTGGCACGAATTTAACGCTGTATTTGCAGAGCCGCCGCCCAACGATCTGTCGCAGCCGACGAGGATACGCGAAGACGAAAACCTTTCCACGGGCAGCACAGCGCGTGCAGCTACCTAAGATGATCGCCGACTACCGTTAATGGACATTGAGAGGATGGGAGCTTTCATTGATAATAATACGAGGATCTCCTGCCCGCACTTTGGCCGAAAGAGAACCCCTAGGCAGATCCACACACGGCGGAATCCAGGCATTTGCTTCACGCAGTGACGTAGATCGTGACGCGTATCACATGGCCCTGTAACCGCAACACGGCCCAGACCCTCTGGGGGAGCAACCGATAACCGCGTCGAGAGAGGTTCGATGGCGCTTGCAGACGAACGCGGTAGAACTGTGACAAGACTCATTTTCCATCTGACTCCGTGGCATAATGACGCATTTGTATTTTCATTGAGTTGCAAAGACCGTCTTGCCGCAGTAAGGTGTCCAAACCGCTCTTTGGATCTGATACCGAGATCGAGAAGAGATCCAGTTCAAGCAAATCATTGAGTAGTAATAGCAAGGAAGCAGCCTTGCGCACTTGCTTTTCAAGCAGCGCGCGGATTCTACTCGACGAAAGGATTATGGAGTTTAGTTGGAAACACCTTCGGTGACGCTGATGTATTCAGGGCGGGATTGAGAGAACTCTCTTCGTGGGCTATATTGACTGGGTGGATTCGGCACCTCCTCATTCCGTGGATTTCACTCGCCCTTCAATTTCTTCGGAAAGCGGTGAGCAGGGACTGATACTGGACAGGATTCAGGAACCGGAATTGTGCTTGAAGGAGCTTTCCGGCGTTTCAATCGATGAATTCTGGCGAGAAGCCGATGCCGGTTCTGTCGGTCTCCGGAAGGACGAACTGGCGAGAGTTTTGCTCGACCTCGGCGTCAAGTACAACTATGGGCTGGCTCCGGAGACTGCTGCCACTGGAGCACAGATTGTTGCTTTCTGGCAAACGCTTCAACTGCAAGACCTGGCTCTCGCACACGCCTGCGCCCTGGGCCGCGATGCTGCCTGGCAGCAGTTTATGGTTCGTTTTCGGGAGCCGTTGAGGCAAGCAGCGGCCGGCATCACGGGCTCGGCACCGTTGGGGCGGGAACTGGCCGATTCGCTCTACGCCGAATTATTCGGCGTAACGGAGAGAGGCGAGCAACGCCGGTCGCCTTTGGCCTACTACTCCGGCCGGGGATCGCTCAAAGGCTTTCTGCGCGCGACACTCGCCCAGCGGAACGTAGATCATCATCGCCGCGCCAGCCGCGAGACTCCCATCACAAATGAGGATTTGCCGGCGGCATCTCCGGCTCCCATTCCCGCACCGGATGTGCTTTCGCGCCTCAGCCGGTCTTTGACGGCCACGCTAGGCTCGCTGCCGCCTGATGAACGGTTTCTTCTTTCGGCCTGGTTCCTCGATCAGCGTACCTTGCTGGAAATCTCCCGGATTCTGCGCGTGCACGAGGCGACAGTGAGCCGCAGGCTCCAGCGGCTGACCGCGAGACTCCACAAAGAACTTCTGAAGAACATGCAGGCTTCCGGGATGAGTAGAACTGCCGCCAAGGAGGCTCTGGGTACCGATCCCCGCGACATCGACATCAATCTTCGAAGTTTGCTGCAAGCTTCCCGGCCTGCAGCGTTCATCCAACAGGGAGCGCTTGAGGACCCGGAACCAAGATGAGCGAGCATCTACAACCCGGACTACATCCCGACGCGGATTCGCTCAGCGCCTTCATCGAAGGTGTGCTGCCGGAGCGTGAACGGCTCCAGTGTCTGGCGCACCTTGCGGATTGTTCCCGCTGCCGGGAAATCGTGTTTCTCGCGCAGGAACCTCCGCCTGCGGTGGCCGCACCAAAGCCCGCTCCTGCGTGGCGGCGTTGGTTTGCGCCCATACCGGCGCTGGCTGCGGCGGCCGCAGTGTGTGTGGCGGTGCTCGCGGTTTCGCTGTATCTGCACCATACGGCCGGAGCGCCAACGCGCGACGTGGCCGCACGCATCGAGCAGTCGCTGCCGGCTCTTGCGCCCGGAGCGGACAATGAAAAGGGAGCGCACGTGCCGCTGCCGGTCATGCCGAAGGCTGCACCAAACACCCAGCAGCCGCGCACCAAGCCGGGACGGGCACGGGCAGCGAGAGGCGCGGCAACGGAGGAAAATTCTCGCGCTGCGACGGAGTCGGTTGACGTCTCACCCTCCACCAGCGGGTCAATACCGGCAACAACTCCCGCACAACAGGCGACGACTCCCACGCCGGCGCCGCCAAGTCCTCCGCCGCCCCCTCCGCTCGTGGCGCAGTCCGGCAACATTCAGCTCCAGCAACTTCCCGTTCCTCCAGTTTCATCGTCTTCCATCCCTCCCCCTCCACCCGCGAATTCTCCCAATGTAACTCTCAAGGATGATCAAGGCTTGGCAGACAGCTTGTCCGGAATTTCGGGCACAGTCACCGACGCGAGTGGGGCGGTGATACCTGGAGCCGCGATTATGCTGCGCCAACTCGCCACAGGCGCTAGCAGGAATGCGCGGACCGATGCGAGGGGACAGTTCCAGTTGACTGGCGTCGCGCCCGGCCGATATGAATTGCAGATCACCAGGCCGGGATTTCAGCAAACATCCAGGCAAATCGATTTGCAGCCCCGGGAAATAGCGGCTGTGAACTCAAAACTGGAGGTTGGCGCTGTAGCAGAGTCGGTAATGGTCACTGGAGAGGCTCCCATGATCAACACCACAACCTCGTCAGTGAGTTCGTCAATTCGGAAGAAAGACGTTCGCGATCTGCCACTCAATGGTCGCTCGTTCGAGACGCTGGCAGCTACGGTGACCGGGGCGGGCGGCAACCCGCTCCCGAGCAAGCTGCCAGCCACAACTACGATGGCAAGCGGCAAAGCGAGGGTCGCTGTGGATTCCGCCGGCGTCCTCTATTTCAGTTCGAATGAAGGAAAACGTTGGAAGGCCGTCAAACCCGTCTGGCGCGGAAAGGTGGTTCGCCTGGCACCGGCCGAACCGCCGCAAACTGCGATTGCGGCCTTTCAACTTACCACGGACTCGGATTCCACCTGGTTGAGCCGGGACGGCAATCACTGGTTCCCGGCGCCGCCCGTGCACTGATCTTTCCCTCCAGTTAGACCCCGAAAATTCTTTCTGCAAGATTGGCGGACCTCCCCGTTCTCAGGGTGAGAGCGCACGGCAAGTCTCTCATCGCCCAAGACGCAGATTGACGGAGGTGATTATGAAGAGGTCTTTGCCTTTCCTGCTTGGTGCTGCGCTGATGCTAGTATCGGCTTCAGTAGCTGTGCTGATGTCTCGTTCGCTGGTCCAGTCAAACGATACAAGTTCGATTGCCGCTGCCTATGCCCGTGGCGTTCTGCGCGTGTCCGTACCGTATAACGCGTTTCGAATGGGTGAAGGGAACCTGATCGTAGAGGTCCTCGATCCGGAAGATGGCGTCGTCGCGCACGTCGGCCGGCACATCTACGCCAAAGGAGGAGAGGGCCGTTGGGAGCAGGAGCTTCCGTTACCCAATACACTTTCTCTTGACGATCTGGTATGGCATCGCCTCCGGTACAGCTTCACCTATCGGGACGAAACGGCTGCCGCGTTGCAAGGAATCGTTTCGATTTCACGGATCCTCCGCCGTCCTGCAGTTCACGTCTTTGGCCAACAGTCATACCTTGCCGGAAGCGCGGCCGCGGTCCGGCTGATCGTCACTGAGGCGGACAATGAAACTCCAGTGACATCCGGATCGGTGCAAATCGAGTTAGCGGGCGCGGGGCAAAAGCCTCAGGTCCTCTATTCGGGAAGGCTCAACGAACGCGGCACCACGCAAGTGCATTTCCGCTTCCCGGCCGGCTTGGTGGGACGCTACTCGTTGCGCTACGCTCTCGATACCGCGCTGGGACCGGCAGAGTACGCCCAGGAGGTCCGACTGGAGGACAAATCCGCCATTCTCCTCACCACGGAGAAACCGGTCTATCAGCCCAGCCAGACAATCCATGCCCGCGCGCTGGCGCTCGATCGCTCCAATCATCAGGCGACCGCCGGGCGCAAGCTGACCTTTGAGCTGGAGGATTCCCGCGGCAACAAGGTATTCCGGAAGATCACGGAGACCGATCCATACGGTCTTGCCTCCGCCCAATTCAGTCTGGCCGACGAAGTCAATCTGGGCACGTATCACTTGCGCGCCGTAATGGGCGGCGACGCCGAAGGGACGCAGAACAAGTCCGAGATTGCGCTGCGGGTCGAGACTTACGTGCTGCCGAGATTTAAGGTCGCTGTCGAACTGGCCGGCAAGGATGCCACAGCCAAACGAGGGTACCGGCCTGGCGATCATGTGACGGGGATCGTGCGCGCCAATTACTTCTTTGGTAAACCGGTGGATGGCGCTGAAGTCGCGGTCAAGGCCTCGGGAATGGACGTTGCGCCATTCGATGCCGGGAGTTCTCAAGGACGCACAGATAGCGATGGGACCTTCCGGTTTGACATTCGGCTGCCTGACTTCTTCGCCGGGGTGCCCCTAAACCAAGGCGCCGCCCGTGTCTTGGTTGAGGCGACGGTAAAGGACACGGCCAGGCACAGCGAGAGCCGCGGCGAAGCGGTAACAGTGAGTGAGTCGCCGCTCCTGATCACCGTGGTTCCCGAGAGCGGCACGCTGATCCCAGGCATTGAAAACGAAGTCTTCGTTCTAACGTCCTATCCGGATGGGACGCCGGCGGAAGCGGACCTCCGGGTTAACGTCCCCGGAAACGCGGTTCAGACCGCAAGGACGGATCGCGGCGGAATTGCCATCATTCCAGTGCGTGCCGCCGGCACGACGGCCGTGCGCGTACAGGCCAGGGACCGGGAGGGCAATCACGCGTCGATTCGAGCTCCGCTCCAGTCCCGTCCCGGCTCTGACCAGGTTCTGTTGCGCACCGAACGCGGTGTCTATCGCGCCGGCGAACGCATCCATCTCGAGGTGTTCTCGACCCGACAGGGCGGGAGCGCTTACGTTGACGCCGTCAAGGATGGACAAGTCATCGGCACACACGACACGGAAATCGTGAATGGCCGGGCGGAGCTGGATGTTGCGGCTACGCCGGAAATGACGGGGACTCTTGAGTTCAATGCCTATCTCTTCGGCCGCGACGCGCGCCCCATCGGCGATCACCGGCTGGTTTTTGTCCAGCCCGCCGATGAGCTCAAGATCGAAACATCACTGGATGAACCGGTGTACAAGCCCGGCGGAGAAGCGCGCATCGGATTCCAGGGGACTAACCGGCGGGGCGAAGGCGTGCAGGCGGCACTGGGTCTGGAGATTGTCGATCAGGCCGTTTTCGCGCTGGCCGAGAAACAGCCAGGATTCGCGAAGGTCTTCTTCTACCTGGAACAGGAAGCCATGAAGCCTCGCTACGAGATCCATTCGGTCACTCTCACCGAGGCGATTTCACCTGCGGAGCCGGCGGAATTCAGCCGGCGGGACCGGGCGGCGCGAGCGTTGTTCTCCGCCACGGAACTCGTGCGCACTAACAACCCTCCGCTGGAATTCGGCCGGGATGTGCCGCAGATGAAATACTACGCATACACGGAACGCTACCAGGCGCGATTACGTGCACAGATCGACCAACTTGCTGCTGCCCAAACACTAACGGATGACACAGATTCGCGGATCTGTGATCAGGCCATCCTCACCGCCCGGCTGCAGAAGGCGAACCTGCTGGATGCCTGGGGCAATAACCTTCGCGTTGAGAACGGAAACCCAGGCACGAGGTTCTTCTCGGTGCGGAGTGCCGGACCCGATGGACAGTTTTACACCCAGGACGATCTGATCCAATACCGCGCAGATCGCCATTGCACGGAGCCGGGTCTCCGGAATTCCGGTAACATCACTTTACGGATTGAGCACGACGACGGGCTGAACGGCCCGGCCGCGATCACAGGGGTCGTACAAGATCGTACCGGTGCGGTGATCCCCCGCGCCGAAATCAGATTGATCGATTCCGCGACCGGTGTATTGCGAATGCTGATCGCCGGCGCGGATGGCCGCTTCAGTTTAGCGCTGCCGGCGGGCCGCTACGAAATACGGACTTCCGTTCCGGGGTTCCAGAACGCGGCACGGCTGTTTTCATTTAAGGAGCACGACCGCGCGGTCTTCACGGTTATTCTCGAGGTCGGCTCGGTAAGTGAAACGGTGACGGTTACAGCGCAAGCGCCGGTAGTAAACACGGCAACCGCGGCGTTACGTAGGGAAACGATACGCGACCTACCTTTGAATGGACGTTCATTTGATGATTCAACCGCCGCTTCGGCGATGAAGAAAGATGCGGCCCCCAGGTCGCAAGCGGCCACACCGGAGACGCACGTGCGCTCGTGGTTCCCCGAAGCATTGTACGTTGCGCCGGAGATCATCACGGACCAGCATGGGCGCGCGAGTATCACCATCCCGATCGCGGACAACATCACGACGTGGCGCATGGCGATGATGGCATCCACGAAGCAGGGTGCCCTGGGGAGCGGTACGTCGAGCCTCAAGGTTTTTCAGGATTTCTTCACGGAGCTCGATTTGCCGGTGACCCTGACGCAGGGCGATCAGGTTTCGCTTCCCGTCGCCGTCTACAACTACTCCGGTTCGCGCGGCCAGGTGCGGTTGCTGCTCGACGAAAGCGGCTGGTTTTCGCTAATTGGCGACGTGTCCGAAAAGAGCCTGATTGTCGAGTCCGGCCGCGTTGGCGGATCGCACTTCACAATTGAGGCGAAGCGTATCGGTAAATTCAAATTGACACTCCGGGCCGAAATGGACGGGCCCGCCAAACGCGCGGACATCGTCGTTCGCGAGATCGAAGTCGTTCCCAACGGGCGCGAGCAAACCATGGCCTTCAATGGGCGCCTCGAAACCTCCGTCGAGCACGTTGTGAGTTTCCCGCCAAACGCGATTCCCGATGCCGGTAAGATTTTCGTCAGGCTGTACCCCGGTCCCTTGAGTCAGGTAGTCGAAGGCATGGATGCAATCCTGCGCATGCCGTTCGGCTGCTTCGAGCAAACCTCCTCCGCGACATATCCCAATGTACTGGCTCTGGACTACATGAAGCGCATCAAAAAGTTGACGCCTGAGGTTCACGCTAAGGCGGAGGGCTTCATTGCCAATGGCTACCAGCGTCTGCTGACGTTTGAGGTTCCGGGTGGCGGCTTCTCCTGGTTCGGGCAAGCGCCCGCGAATAAGATCCTGACCTCTTATGGTCTCATGGAGTTCGGCGACATGTCGAAGGTCCATGACATGGATCCGAGGGTCATCAGCCGGACCCAGCAGTGGCTCGCCAGCCAGCAGCAGCCCGATGGAAGCTGGAAGCCGGACAGCAACTTCATCAATGAAGGCGCTACCAACCGGTACAACACCGATTTGCTGCGCATTACCTCCTACATTGCCTGGGCCCTCGAAAACACCGGATATCAGGGACCGGAGGTTGAAAGAGCCCGCCAGTTCATTTACAGGAATATGAACGGGAAGCCGGATGCGTACACGCTCGCTGTGCTGGCCAACTTCGCCGCGGACTATCAAAGAGACCGCGCCTTCACGCACCAGGCGATCCAGCAACTCCTCGACGCGCGCACTGAAAAGGATGACCAGGCATGGTGGACGGCGGAAGAAACCGGCGTTTATGGCCGGGGTGCGAGTGCGGCAGTCGAGACCACCGGACTCGCCGTGCAGGCGCTGCTCAAATCGGGCGAGGCGCCAGCGATCGCGCGCAAGGCCCTAAGCTACATCGCCGCCCGGAAGGACGCCTCCGGAACGTGGGGTACCACGCAGGCCACCATTATGGCCCTGCGCGCGCTGCTGCTCTCGACGGAGAAGGGCTCCTCTGACGTTCGCGGGACGGTCGAGGTTACGCTGAATGGAAAAACCGCGGCGAAGCTTACGCTCACCCCAGAGAACAACGACCTCTTCCATCAGTTCGTTCTCAAGAGCGTCGATTTCAACGGCTCGAACAACGTTGCTCTCCACTTCGATGGCGAGGGCACCCTCGCGTACCAGGTGGCCGGCCAGTATTTCGTGCCGTGGACAGTGAAAGCCACTGGCGAGCCGCTCTCGATTGACGTGAGCTACGACCGCACCCGGTTGGCGCAGGGTGATATCGCCTCCGCAGTGGCCACTGTCAAGAGCCACCTGTCGAAGACCGCCAATATGGTGATGGTTGACCTGGGCATTCCCCCAGGCTTCGACCTCCTCAGCGAAGATCTTGAGGATTACCGGAGCAAGAGCGCCGGGCGTAAGAGCGGTCGCTTGGAGAAATTCAACCTGACCGCTACACAGGCCATCCTCTACTTCGACTCGATAGCCGCGGGTGACACGGTTACGCTGCGCTACCGTCTGCGCGCAAAGTATCCTATACGCGCCCGAACGTTCCAGTCGCGAGTGTACGAGTACTACGATCCCGAAGTAAGGTCGGTCGCGAGCCCGGTCGAGATGGAGGTTCGCCGAAGGTAGCGACAGCCCGGTGCCTGGAACGATTCAGACGAGCGCGAATGAAGGTCGCCGCGAACTCCAGTTCAATATCTTCGAGCCGTTCTTTACCACCAAAGCTCCGGGCCAGGGGTCGGGGCTGGGCCTTTCCACTGTCTACGGAATTGTACAGCAAAGCAATGGACACATTTATGTGTATAGCGAACCGGGAAAGGGTACAACCTTCAAGATTTATCTGCCACGGGTAGAAGAGCCTCTTCCGGCGGCTGCATCTCCCATCGCGGCAAGACGTCTGGAGGGGTCGGAAACCGTTTTGCTTGTCGAAGATGAATCGTCGTTACGGGAAGTGGCGCGCGAGTTCATGGAAAAGAAAGGCTATCTGGTGCTGGAGGCGAAAGACGCGGCAGAAGCCATTCAAGTCGCGCAGCAACACTTAGGCGCCATCGATTTGTTGTTGACCGATGTAGTGATGCCGGGAATGAACGGACGGCAGTTGGCGGAATCGCTATCCGGCACCCGCCCTTATATGAAGGTCATCTACATGTCTGGCTATACGGACAACGCCCGATCATTCGTAGGCATCATGAAAAATTGGATGGATCCGGTTACCCCGATGGTCTCCGTGGCGACGAGATTCCGTTGATTGTCCGAATTATGACCACGGTTGATGTATATGACGCCCTCAGCACGGATCGGTGTTACCGGGAGGCATTCTCCAGAACCGACGCACTGAAGCAAATGCGCGAGGAGGTGCAGCGTGGCTGGTGGGACGGATACTTGGTGGACGAGTTGGAATACGTGCTGGGCAGGTCTGATTCGTTTCCAGTCGGCGAACGCGACAAGTCTGCCAACGAACTTTTCGCGGCTACGTGAAGGCGTGAGGCGCTCGCATGCCTACAAAGCAGCTTGGTGAATTACTATCACGCCATGCTTTTCTTGTTGGCGAGCGCCACCGCCTCCTTCGTCTTCTTGCTGGAATTGTGAGGCGCTCGCCGTATTGTTCCCCGTTTCGAGGCCAGTCCGACCCCTTTTTTTCTTAATCGGTAGGAATGAAGGTTGGGAAGGTTGCAACCGAATTGATTGTGCCGCTCGCAACCCGTCTGCCGTCGGAACCCACAGCGACAACTCCGCCGACCATCGGGTCTCCCTGCAAGGTACCCTGGCAGAAGCCGGCGCCAGCGGCATTGACTCCGCAGTTAATCGTTTCGTTGCCGGCGGCCGTGGTGACCACCAGAAGCGTGCTGGTGTTGCCGCCAGGCAAACCGTTGAGACCGGCGTCCACAAAGATATTCCGGCGGCGAAGCGTAAAGGTCACCGTACCGCTGATCCCGCTCCCGGAAACGGTAGCCAGCGTGGCTTGCGATACCGATTGGACCGTGCCGGCGGGAACGCCGAAGACGTCCGGAGCCGTATCATGGAAAACCAGTACGCCGGGGCTGCCGGTGTCGGCGCTATTCGGATCGGCCGGATACTGGACAATCGGAACATAGATGTTGTTGTTGATGGTATCGATGCCGGTCCTGGCCGCGCCGCGGCCGACGCACGCCACTCCTTGGAACTGGGCCTGTGTGGGCGCGTTCGAAATCACACCAAGCACCCCGGTACGGCCGTCCGAACCTTTCGGGCATGGAATGGTAACCCCAGGTAGAGCGGTCCGATTGTCCGCGGCGAGATACCAGCGGCGGTTATGCGGATTGAAGAAAGCGATGTCCTCCCCGGTGATCGGGATCGACTGCAAAACCGCTCCATTACGCAGATCAACCACGCTTTGCGGGCCGGTGCTGCATCCAACGTATGCGGTGTTGGTCGTCGGGTCTACGTCAATAGCACGCACGGAGTTGGGACAGGTGCTGGGAGGCGCGAAGCCATTGATAACTTGGCCGAACGCGCCCCTTTCCGGGTCGATAATCACAATGCCGCGAGCCGGAACGCTGACGTAAATGAGCCCGTCTACGGGGTTAAAGCGGGGTTGCTCGGGAGGATCGGAAAGAGGGATAAAACCGAGAACGTTGTCGTTTTTCAGATCGATCACGGTGATGAAGAATTCCGGGCCCGTCGTATTCCCGATGTAGGCGCGCTGGTTGATGGGATCATAGTCCAATTCGTCCTGTCCAGGAGGGCCGCTTAGGACCACTGGGGGGGATAGGCCCGGGGCTCTAAGATCATAAACGAAAATGTGAGTATCCCGGTCGGTAATGATCAACTTCTGCAGGTCGGGCGCCACCAGTGCGCCGCTCGGACTGCACACTGAATTCACACGGCAACCGGGTAGTTCCACGGAGCCAATAAAGGTCCAGGTTTTCGTATCGATTGCCAAGACGCCCTTGTTCGGGCGATCGGCAATATACATAACCCCTGTTACGCGGTTGAACGCCGGCTCATCGAAACTGGCCACATTGGCAGTTGGTCCCACGGCATTGCTCGTAATCCAGGTTGGGATACGGATGAACGTCTGAAGCTGGAGTCCCGGAGCCGTCGGGAGCGCCTGTCCAAAGGCCGCGGCGGACAACAGGAAGACGAACACGATTCCTCCGGCGATCGAGGATACGATGGAAAGTTTACGCGCAGTCGGTTGCTTTTTTTCATTCATCGATTTGCTCCTTACCGTTTGTTGTAGTTTCGCTGAGAAAGCAGTCGTGAACTAGACAAAATCAATCCCGGGGCAACGGATGCTCCGGGCTGAATTTTCCTGTGGATTTTTTCCGGGATGTCGAGTGGAAATCGGCGGCACCGGCCGTGGGCCGGGCCCCCGAAAGAGTCACGCAAATGGCGGAGCGCGGCTGGCCTGTCGAAGAGAACTGCGCCAGACGAAGGCGGGCGGAATGTTGGGAAGCGAAGCGTGAGAACGAAAGATGGCTGGCGCCGGATGAAAGGCCGCAGCCTGAAAATTGGCGAGCGCCTGCAACCGGAGCCCGAGCTGGAAATCCGGCCCTCCCAGCGAATCGGAAGGAACCAGAATGCCGATCTGGTATCTGCCAGGATTGCGGGGAGACAACAGCCCAATGCCGATCAGGTCGTCGCTGGCGGAAAGGCACGGGAAGAGGAGAAAGAGCGAGAAAAGAACCGCGAGCGCCCGGCGGGTCCGTCCTATTCTTTGGTTTCGGCGTTTTTCGAATACGAAAAGCGCGACCAGACAGCCGGCGGCAACCGCAAGCCACATGGAGTCCAACAAGATGATGATGGCCGGCATCTGAATTCTAGTCGCTCAAAATGGAAATGGCGTCCGCCCGATTTGGAAATACCGAACCGCCCGCCCGGAATCCTTACAAATGAAGTTCCCGGCACAAGGTCACGGGAACAACAGCCCAACTTTTCCCCGCATGATTGAACCGCCAAACGGGTTTGATGTCAAGAGAATAATTAGGCGCTTTGTTCCTCTGGGAAGAAAGCTTGATTAGGTTTTTGAAAATTAGGCGTTCTGGAAGCAGCGGGAGTACCAGCGTCATTGAGTGGAATGAGCAACTTTGACGAGACGTGTGAGCCCTACTGAATTGACACGCCAGTAACACGAGGCTATAAACGTATTGCGTTTAGTTTCCCCACGGAAGGAGAGTCTATCACGTGCTGGGTATTGATCTGCGCGCAGCTCGTTATACCTGGACAGTAGCTTTCACTCTCCTACTGTTGGGAGTGGTTTATCTCATCCGAGAGACCCTGTTCATTTTTGTAGTGGCGTTGCTGTTTGCCTATCTGCTATGGCCATTGGTGAACTATCTCAATCAGCGGCTGCCGGGGCAGTCCAGGGTCCCCGCTCTTACGATTGTCTACTTGTTACTGGTTGGATCGCTAATCGTAATTGGAATTGAAGTTGGCTCTCGAGTCGTGGTGGAGGCAAACGCGTTGGCGGCAAGGATCCCCGAACTTATTTCCAAGTTCAATCAAACGCTCCCATCAACCGCTTCACCCACAGCAAAGAGTACGGTGATCTCGATTCTGCAAAAACAGCTCGCCGATCATTCGCAAGAACTTCTATCACTCTTACCTAATGCAGCTTTGAACGTTCTGTCTCATGCTGGAAGCCTCGTTTTCCTGGTCCTGGTGCCGATCCTGAGCTTCTTCTTCCTGAAGGATGGCCCCGTCATTCTCAGAGATACGCTGGGGATTTTTGCCGAGGGATCCCGGCGAGACATGGTCGAGGAAGTCGCCTCCGACCTGCACTTACTGCTCGCTCTTTACATGCGGGCCTTGGTGTTGCTGGCGGCGGCCGCGTTCGCAGCCTACGGGTTGTTCCTCTCTTTAATCGGCGTTCCCTATGCGCTGTTGCTGTCAGCCATTACCTTTCCTCTTGAGTTTATTCCTGTAGTGGGACCCCTGGTGGCAGCGGCCATCATCTTGACCGTCGCTGGATTGAGCGGCTTTCCTCATCTGCTATGGATACTCGTTTTCCTAATCGTGTTCCGCGTTTTCCAGGACTATGTCTTGTCGCCCCACCTGCTGAGTGCCGGCATGAAACTCCATCCCCTGGCCGTCATCTTTGGAGTCCTCGCCGGCGGAGCCATCGCCGGGACCCCTGGTATCTTTTTGTCTGTGCCGGTCCTGGCAACCCTCCGCATCGTATATCGACAATTGCAGAAGAGTCCGGTCGATCCCCAACTCCACTTTCCTGATATTGAACTCAGTAACGACAGATAGAATGCCGCGAGGCAAATTGTCATTCCCTGCTTAGATACCGGATTGAGCACAATTGACCGGACGTGTGAGCCTTAATGAACTGACACGCGAGTTACAGGAGGCTATAAAGGTATTGCGTCTAGTTCCCCCCGGGCAATATCTGGCAGGCAAAAATCCTCAGGGGCTAGCCGCCGAATCGGAACCATCCGAAATCCGTCGCCTGGCAACGTCGGAAATAGGAAAAGAGGACGTGGTACGCAGCTGTTTGTTGAGTTCCGTTTTTGGCGCTCAGCATCGAGGCATGCTCCCGCGTTCTCGAACCAATTGGAGGCATAAATGAAATTGAATTTACAAAAGGCAACATGGGCGTTTGCTCTGGCAGTCGCGGTCGTGGTTTTCAGCGCGCCGAATTTCGCCGGTGCGTTTCAGTCGGCAGAAGGCATGGCGAATGGCCGCGGGCATAACAAGGACAGGGATCGGGACTGGAACAGGAATCGAGACGGGGACAGGAACTACAACAGGAATCCGAACTACCAGCAGGGAATGAATCATGGACGGGAAGACGGCGCGAACAGTCGGAATCGCCGGTATCGCTTGCGGACCAATAACGACGCAGACCGTCGTGCCTACGAGGCTGGCTACGACCAGGGATATCGAGACAACAGCCGCAACGGCAATTACAACGGTCAGAATGGTCAGTACGGACGCAACGGCAATTACAACGGTCCGTATGGCCAGAATGGGCAATACGGGCAGAATGATCCCTACGGACGCAACGGAAATCTGGCCGCCCAGATGGGATCGCAGGACGGATTGAACGACGGACGCCAGGACCGCCTGACGGGACACAGCAACCGTCCCACACAGGGCGACAACTACAAGGATGCGACCCGTGGCTTTGCCGGAGGCGCAGGCCAAACCGCGTACAAAGCGACCTACCGTCAGGCTTACGTGCCGGCCTACCAGCAGGGGTACAACGAACAGCCCAATGGTCGCCGGTAAGGTTTCTTTTCGGATAACAGGACTGTTTTGTCCGAGCGAGCAGGCGCTTTCAATCCCCGGGACCACTCGTCGCTCGGGGCGAAAATCTGAGGAATCGTAGCGAAGTCCGAGGGAGGCGAAAATGGAATGGAAAGGTCTAAGAAATTATAGGGTCAGCCAGGTTGGAATCGTCGGCCAAAGCCTGCCGTGGGCAGTGGCACTGGTTGTTACTTTGGCACTGGTGCTGGCCCCGCTGGCCCGGGCCGAACGCACGCTGCTAAAGCCCGGCTGGAACATGTTTTCGCCGCAGCAGGACGTCGAGGTGGGTCAGCAGGTTTCCAAGGAAGCCGAGCAGCAATTGCGCATGCTGAATGACCGCCGCGTGGACAACTACCTGAACAATCTCGGCCGCCGCCTGGCTGCCAAGGCGCCGGGCGAGAAATACCCCTACCAATTCAAAGTGGTTAATGACCGGGCGATCAATGCTTTCGCACTGCCCGGCGGGCCCGTCTACATCAACCGCGGCGTGATCGAAGCCGCCGACAGCGAAGCACAGCTCGCCGGGGTGATGGCGCATGAAATCTCTCATGTGGCGTTGCGCCACGGCACAAACCAGGCCAGCAAGGCCTCCGCCGCGCAGATGCCGCTGGCGATTCTGGGCGGGATGCTGGGGAGCAACTCCGTGGGAGCCACCCTGGCGCAGCTTGGCGCAGGCTTCACGCTGAACTCCATCCTGCTGAAGTATTCGCGCACGGCCGAGAGCCAGGCCGACATCATGGGTACCCAGATCCTCTACGACTCGGGCTACGACGCACGCGCCCTGCCCCAATTTTTCGAGAAGATCCAGGCGCAAGACCAGAGCGGGCACCCTGTGGAATTCTTCAGCAATCACCCAAACCCAGGCAACCGCATCCAGAACGTGAACCAGGAAATTGACAGGCTCGGCGGGGTGCGGCGCTGGTATAACCCCGATTCTCTGGACTTCGATGATACCAAGCGCTACGTCCGGACTTTGCCTGCGCCACCCGCCAAAGGCCAGCCGTTGCAGGCCGACAATCGGCGTAAC
>ORMF011560887.1_pt1 | contig 15997 bp, 16 predicted proteins | sample 1779871 | NCBI WGS metagenome assembly ORMF01 (sample SAMEA104232316, study PRJEB22302) | groundwater metagenome | biome: forest; feature: aquifer; material: groundwater | place: USA | collected 2011-08-07 | depth 5.4 m
AGGCGGGATTGCGTTTTGTAACTTCGCTTCGCTCAGACAAAACGGGAACAAGTTTTTTCTACGTATTCCGAATTAGTACAGATTCGGAATTCGTAGGTAAAGTCTATTCGACTTTACCTTCCTGTGGTGAGCCGCGTCGAACCATGGCGGCAAATTTTTTCAGTTCTTTTCATGCCTTAGGATTTTTATTTTCGAATTTAGCAACGGCTTCATATCCAAATACTGTATGCAATACTTCCGAACCAAAGACAAGGTTCATTTTTTTGTGGCGATAAACACTGACGATATTCTTCGAAGGCTGGCTTAGACTAGATTTAATAAATGAATCAAGAGCGTCGAAGTTTTGGTTGATACTCATGTTTAGCCTCAATGCAGTCGAAGTAATCCAGGCTGTGTCTAGGATTGTCTTCGGTTGCTTGGCTAATATTTTTTCTGTTAGCGTTATCATTCTTTGTTTTGTAGTGTTATCTAGCAAGCTGTATTTACTGTATTCAAGCGATGCAAGAAGAGCGTACAAAAAATACGGGAGCGATAAGTAGTAACGTGACAACTCCCCGAAAGGCTTGGAAATTATTGACTGCTGTAATAGAAAAGCACGAATGCCAGTCCAAATAATTTCCGGAATATTGCAAGAAGGGTTCTTACAAATATTCTGTTGGTGCCGACGGAGGAGCTCGCCTAAAACATGAACTGAAACTACTGGATCTGGTTGATCGTCCTCATATCTAATACCTCCGATGTATATAGATGGAGTTTGATAACGACCGCTCGGATCAATTTGAAGTAAATCATTGACCTTTACAAAATCACGGCTGATCAAGCCGCAAAGATCTACCCCGTTTATTTCTTTTATCAATGCTGGAGAGTTTTTTCCTTCCTCCAGATTAGCAGCGGCTGCAACAGTTGCGCGATATCCCCAGCAAATGTCATCGTAATCGGGTGGAAGTTCATCTTCGACGCGTTTAGGATTTTTAATCCAGCGCCACGTTGGATGACCTTCGTAATAAACAACTTCGTGCCAAAGCGACTCTAAGCCAGTTGAGATGAGCTCAGCGGCTTCGCCCCGTGGAAAAAGATGGGCAATTTTTTCCAAGATGACTGCATGAATTCCAATGTTATTTACCACAATAGCTTCGGATTTTCTGAAACTTAATTCTCCGGTATCACGGGCAGCAACCGTAGGAAATAGTGAATTCCGTGTGATAACACCTTTAAGTTGGTTTAAAAGCCATTGACGATTAAACTCGTTGCTCATTGTTCACTGATCAGTTGTTGGTTCGTAAAATCATTCTGTTGAGTGTGCGTGCAACCAAAAACTCGGCTGCTCTAAGTGATCTAGAAAATCCGTAGCAAGAGAACATTCTGACGAGGATAAAGGCGACTCTTTGACCATAACGCGTTCAGATTCAAATTGACCATGAAGATATACCTGACTATCGCCAATCTCATTTCGGGCTGCCTTGGAAAGCTCAATAAGGCGCTTATACGGAACTGACTGAAAGATTTCGTCTTCTTGTATTTTACCTTTTTTTAATAGCAGGGGTGTCAAAAAAGACAAATTTATTCGATACGAATGGTCAGGATCGTAACGCTTGCTTTCCTCCAAAAAAATGAGATCGGTAACATCATTACTTATTTGGAAGTTCTTTCCAAGCATTGAAAAAATAGGCTCATAATGAGCGGCGGCTTGATTTAAACAAATATCAAGAGAGCTACCTACAAATTGGAAAAATGCAACGGTCTTATCCAATGATCTAGCCTGCTGTTCGGCTACTGATAATTCAATATCTCTATTGGTATCCCATAATTCTCCTTGTCCTGCTCTCCTGTAGCATAAGGTTGCCGCCGAGAAGAGTTTTTGTGCTAGAGGATGAGCTTCCAGAGAATGATAGGCTTCTGCGATAAGATAATGCGAAGCTAACAAGGCAACGTTTAGATCATAGCGGTAATGAAACGGCAGTTTATTTCTGCGTCGTTCTTCCTGATCAATAATATCGTCAATAATGATTGAGGCCGCATGGAAGAGTTCAATGGCTATTGCGGGTAATGAATCTATATCATTTGGGTAGCTCTTTTTCTGTGTGTACCAAAAACTATAAAATAGTGTTGGTCGTATCCGACGACCAGGTTTCAGCGCTTCCGTCGCTATCCTGCCGAGCTTCGAACTCCCAAACTTACTAAGATATAACGCAAATTGAATTTCAAAAGCGTTGCGTGCGTCTTGATACCACTCGGGATAAACATGCGGCTTTGTAATTACATGATTCATGACTATTGGAGAAAGTAGGTAATTTCTTTTTTATAAATGCGAGCTATTTTTTTCAACTCAAGAACATCGACTTTTCTTTGTCCCATTTCAATTTTCGAAATGTACGACTGGGTATGCCCTAGAAGCTTAGCGGCTTCTGTTTGGTTAAGACCCGTCTCTTGTCGTGCTTTGACGAGACATTGAATTAAACGCTTATGTTCTTTTGTATATATACCACTATGCATTGAAATTGTATTGTGTATATCTACATGATATAATCCAAAGTGACTTATTCCAAAGTGGATTACTACGGGGGAAGAAAAGCCCGCGTTCCCGCCTACGTTTCACTTCGGCGGGCAGGCGCCCAAAAGAAAGCATGCACTGAGCGGAGCGAATGTGTCCCCGCCTTCGCTCGGCTACGGTGGACAGGCGAGCCTTGAATATTACTCTTTGGCGTTGCCGTGTACCTGAGTTCGAGTGAGTGGTACACGGCGGTCCCTTCGACAGGCTCAGGACAGAGTTTTGAAAAGGCACGCCCCCTTGGCGCGGCTCGGGACAGGCCGGGCGGCGGCTGCGGGGGCGACGGTGGCCGATTTTCGCCGATTTACTTCCTGGTGCCGGGGAGAGGACTCGAACCTCCACGCTCTTGCGAGCACCAGGTCCTAAACCTGGCGTGTATGCCATTTCACCACCCCGGCATAATAATCATGTAGAGCTACTTCTTGTCAGCTCCTCCCGCCCCGGGCCCCTCGGCCATGAGCTCTGGGCCGAATGGCGGGGCCCCCCCCCCACCTGTCCTTAGCTCGTCGAAGGATGGCGGTGGTAAAGCTAGTGCGCCCGCCTACCGGCAGGCAGGTCTGCCATTTCCCTGCCTGCCGAAGCGTCGGTGCGCGCAGGCAGGCGCCACCCCGGCAACAAACTGATGCTACGGAAAAGCCTCGTTTTCGTCAATCCATCCAAGTCGACAAAGGGTCCATTTTTTTGCTACACTCAAGCAAAATGACACCGAAACGTTTTCAATTTCTCCGCCGCGCACATTCCGGCTCGACCCTGCTCGACATGGTCCTGAGCATGTTCGTGCTGTCGTTTATGATTCTCCTCGTCGGAACGCTGATTAGTTCCCGAGAAACAAACCGGCGAACCTTATTTCGGGCCCAGGCCGCCGCCCTGGCCGATGAGCAGTTAAATGCTCTGCGTCGGCTTGATGTGGCCGGGTTAACGAATGAAACAAACGTCCCCTTCAAAAGCATTCTCTACAACGCCGGAAGTTGGAGCGTCGTCGCGAACGGAACGGCCGGCCATACCGCCCCGAATGTCCTGACCTTGGCGGGTAGTTCCATCACTGGCGCGGTCTCCGGCCGACTCCTCTGGCCGGCCGGCGTCTACGTCGATGGCACCCTCGAAGCCAAATGGCGCTTAATCAGTGATAGCCCGGCTGCCGCGGCGTTTGGGTATCTGTTTCGGAGCGCTGATAGCGCGAACGGGTATCGCCTGCGTTTTGCCCGGACTGCCACTGACCTTGATGGCTCCACCAACGGCACCCAAAACGTCATCCTCGAAAAACTAGTGAACAACACTGCCACGAAAATTGATTCTCGCGCCGCGACCATCGCGGTTGACGTCTGGTACACGCTCAAAGTTATCATGAGCGGGTCAAATATTTCTCTCTACCTCGACGGCACGCAACTTGGCAGCGGGCCGTTTGTTGATGCGACGTACACCAGCGGATCGGCCGCCCTCCTGGGCTGGGGCGGGGCCCATGCCTATATCGATGATGTCCAGACGATTACTACGAGCGCCCTAACCTGGAACTTTGATGCTGATACGAACCTGCCCGCGGCTTGGGTCCGCCTCGGGCTAAATGATCTCCCGGACAACACTACCCTCTTTGACGATAATGGCCTCCTCACCTTGGCCACCTATCCGCCCGGCAGTAGCACCACCAGCTTAAAATTGGCGACCGTGGTGGTGAAATGGCTCGCCTCCGGAAGCCTGCAAAGTTATACCGCCACTGGGTTGATCGGGCGGGGAGGAGTTGGGCTATGATCCTTTGTGGTTCAAGGAGACTTCTCATCCCGTTAGAAATGAGACCCTCTCTTTTTTGGGAAAGAGCGCCAATCGAACGCGGACTTTCTCCCATGTCAAAAATTTATTTTAGTTCATTTCTAACGGGACAAACGGGATGAAGACCCGGCCCCGCTTTTATTTTTCGTTGTTTCATCGATTGACTCCATGGGACCGCCGGAAAAGTGGAGCTGGGTTCACCCTGTTCGAACTGTTAATCACCATTTCCATAATGGGTATTATTGTGATAGTCATCGGCACCCTCTTTATTAGCACCGGCCAGTTTAATATTGATGAACAGGTCCGCATCGACGTTGGCGAAGACGCGAGTCGCGTCTTAGGGCCGCTTGACCAGGCTCTCCGGGAAGGCGAACAGATACAAACCAGCGCCATTATCAGCGGAACGACCTATACCACCGACACGGACACGGTTGTTTTTACCATGCCGAGCCTTGACGGGGCTGGCGCGACCATTGCCGGCACGAGCGACACGGCCGCTATTACCCTTGATACCTCGGTGGTTGGCAACACGCGCTTGCGGCTGTTGATTGCCCCGGCCGTTGCCACTTTTCGACCCAGCCTGGACGCCACCATCGTTGAGCATGTGAAAGATTTCTATATCCGCTATACTACCGATGCTCCGACCGCTTCGACGACAATCAGCGCGACCGTGCAGATTACTAAAACCGTCCGCGGTCGCGCTTTTACCCGCACCAACATTCTCTATGCCGTCCTTCGCAACCATCCCTAAATCCCGCGGTTTTGTCCTGGTCATGGTCCTGGTCTTTCTGGCCGCTATTTCAGCGACCAGTATTGTCATTTTCCAACGGACCCAAGGTGGAATTAGTTCGACCAGCCGCCGCGTGAACGACCAAGATGCTATCCGCATTGCCGAGGCCGGCATTGAAAAGGCCGTGTGGTGCCTCAATAATCCGAATAACACAACTGACTGCCCCAATAACCCAAACTTCACCGGCGAAACCAACAGAATCTTTGGCCGCGGCACCTTTACGGTCACCGTGAACGGAACTGGAAACAATCGGACCATTGATTCAATTGGCACCCTCGCCGGTACCGGTGGGACCAGCACCCAACATTTACAAGTAAAGCTGACGACGACCACAACCGCGGTTTCATTTCAATACGGCGTCCAGGCCGGGGTTGGCGGGATCGAGTTAGGTAACAACGCTTTTGTCGCTGGCAACGTCTATGCCGGTGGCGATGTGATCGGTACGAATGGCTCCTACATAAACGGTGACGCGATTCTCACCCCAAACAACCCGACCCTCGACATCAATTCCAACCCCAGCGTTTCGCCGCTGAACACGGTTCAATACGGCACTGGCAACGATACAAAATACCTGGCCCAAAGTTTTGTCCCGAGTATTACCGATCGGGTTTTTAGTTTTGGACTAAAGATGGCCCGCCACAGCGACCCCTCGCTGAACGTCACATTGTTTATTTATGATGACAGCGGCAATAATCCCAACTCCAACCTGTCCGGCTCTGGTCAACAATTGACGGTCAATTTCCCGACCGACGCGTCCGGCGGCTGGGAAAATGGCTTCACGACCCAGGTCTTCAGCCCAAACACCAACCCCGTCCTTCAGGCCGGGACGAAGTACTGGCTGGTCGTCCAGATCGCCCAGACGAATTCCTCAAAGTACTGGCTGGTCGTCCGCGATACAAATGGCGCAACCTATGCCAACGGCACCGCCAAGATCAGCGGCGGCACGGCCGGCATGACCGACGTCTGCGTTGGCGGATGCGATATTGCGATGCAGGTGAATGTCGGCGGCGTCCCGCCCTTACTCAAAATTCCTAGCGTCAAAGGCAACGCCTATTCTCAAACGATTGAGAGCACAACCATTAACGGTCAGGCCCACTACCAATCCCTGACCGGAACGGTTAAAGCGAATAATGGAACCGTCACCTGCGCCGAAAACGACAACGGCCCATGGTGCTTTGATAATGCCGCCAATCAGCCGCCGGCGAACTTCCCGATTTCCGACGCCGAAATCGCCCAGATGGAAGCCCAGGCCGCGACCGGCGGAACGACGACGTGTTCACCAACCTGCATCATCCTGAATGGGGCCTCGATTGGCCCGCGGAAATACAATGGTAATGTCACGCTCGACAATGGCGCGAACGTCACCTTGACCGGGACCGTTTGGGTGAACGGGGATCTGCTGATCGACAATAATAGCGTCCTCAAGCTTTCTGACGCCTATGGAGCGGATAGTGGCACAATTATTGCTGATTACGTCGCTGACCAATCTTTGAAAGGGAAAATTCTGCTCCAAAATAACGGCAATATTCTCGGCAACGCTACGCCGAACACATATATCATGGCCATCTCGATGCACCGTGACCTAATATTTGCCGCCGCGACAGTCAACGTCTTAAACAACCTCTCGGCCGCCGTTATTTACTCGCCCTACGGGATCGTTGAGATTTCGAACAACGCCGCCCTGAAAGAAGTCACCGCCCAAAAACTCATTCTGCGAGAAAACACCTCTGTCACCTACGAGTCCGGGCTGGCCAACGTGAACTTCACCACCGGCCCGGGCGGGTCATGGGTCTATCGCCGCGGCACCTACCAGATTATCGAGTAGCCTGCCCGCTCCTCGAGTCTGAGCCCCATTCAGCCTCGTCTCGATGCCGACCTTTCGGCCACGAGCTCAAGGCCGAGTGGGCCCTCGACGCCGAGGCAAGCTCATGGCCGAGAGGTCGGAGTCGAAGACCGAATCTTCACGGTAGGCGGGACCGTTTTCTCTTGGCAATCATGTTCCCGGCCGCGAGGAGCGAGTCCGGCGTGCCAGTATCGAGCCATTCACCGGAATAAATACGAACATCAAGCTCACCTAGATCAAGGTAGGCTTTGTGAATGTGGGTTATTTCCAATTCTCCCCGGACGGAAGGTTGGAGATTTTTCGCTATTTCTTTGACGCGATTGTCGAAAATATAAAGTCCAGCCGAGGCATAATTACTTTTCGGCTGCTTCGGCTTTTCCTCGATTGATATCACTTTTCCGGATGAATCGAATTCAATAACTCCGAAACGTTCCGGATCGGGCACCTCTTTAGCAAAAATAATTCCTCCCTTGGTAAACGATGAAACCGCATCATTAATTTCTTTTTCCTGGCCGACGAAAAGATTGTCACCGAGAATTAAGGTCACGTCGCCCTCATCGATAAAATCATCGCCGATAATGAATGCTTCGGCCAACCCGCCGGGCTTATCCTGAATTTCATAGGTAAACTTCGCGCCAAATTCCTTACCCGAGCCAAGCACCCGAAGAAAATCACCAGCGCGGTCGGGCGCGACGATAATGAGGATTTCTTTAATGCCCGCATCGAGAAGCGTCTGGAGCGGATAAAAAATCATCGGCCGGTCGTAGATCGGCAACAGCTGCTTGCTCGTCACCAGCGTCATTGGCCGCAACCGCGTTCCCGATCCGCCCGCTAAAATTATGCCTTTCATCCCGTTAGAAGCTTATCTGAATAAGTAATGAGATCATTCAATTTGACTCCCCGAAAGAAGAGGCTTCTAACGGGATTCATCTCCTAATTTCAAGCGACTTGAACACCATACCCGATTTCCGCGAGATAGTCACGTAGTGCCTCGGACCAAGGCCGTAATGCTGGCCGCTTGGTGTTCAGTAATATTGACCATTCGGGTCGCTTGGCTGGCCGCGGATATTCAGAGCTTGGGCAGGGCGTCACTGGGGTAGTAATGCCCGCCTGGCGAAAAATCTCCTTGGTAAAATCAAACCAGGTCGTCGCTTCTTCGTTGACGCCATGGTAGATGCCATACGGTGCGCGGGTAACCAGTAATGATTTAATAAACCCCGCCAGATCACGCGTATAGGTCGGTTTGCCATGCTGGTCATTCACGACTTTCAGTTCTGACTTCGATTTCCCCAGCTCCAACATAGTTTGAACGAAGTTTTGCCCATGGGCGCCGTACAACCAGGACGTACGCACCAGGTAATGCCGTCGGGCGTTTTTGATCAGTTGCTGTTCGCCGTGAAGTTTCGTCCGGCCGTAGGCGTTGCTCGGCGGGCCGGGCGGATAGTCTTCATTGTACCCATCTGGATTTGTCCCGCTAAAAACATAATCAGTGCTGATATGGACCAGGGGGATTTTTTGCACTTCGGTCGCTTTTGCAAGATACCCGACGCCGACTCCATTCACCCGATTCGCCAACTCCTCTTTCGTTTCACACGCATCGACCGCTGTAAATGCGGCGCAGTTAATGACGGTCGTTGGGCGATAGACATCCAGGACGCGGGCAATGTCCTGCGGCTTTGTAATATCAACCTCGGGTAGGTCGACACCAACCGGATCACTATCAGCAAAAACGTCGAGCATTGCCTGCCCGAGCATTCCCGCTGCGCCAGTGATTAAAACCTTCATTGCGTATACTGACTTTTGTAATATTTCTTGAACTCCCCGCTGACAATCGGTTGCCACCATTCGGGATGGGCTTTGTACCACTGCACGGTCTCTCGAATTCCTTGTTCAAACGGTACGGTTGATTTCCAGCCAAGCGCTTCGAGCTTCATTGTGTCCACCGCATAGCGCCGGTCATGGCCGGGGCGATCAGGAACGTGTTCAATCATTGATTCATCAGCGCCAAGCTCATCGAGAATGATTTTTGTCACTTCAAGGTTCGGGTGCTCCGGCACATGATTCGCGCCAATGTTATAGACTCCTCCATCATTGCCTTTGTCCAACACAACATCGATGCCGCGGCAATGATCATCAACGTGGAGCCAATCCCGAATTTGCATTCCATCGCCGTAGACCGGAACTTTTTTACCTTGGAGCAGGTTCGTCACAAACAGCGGCAACATTTTTTCTGGGTATTGGTACGGACCATAGTTGTTGGTACACCGGGAGATGACTACCGGCAATTTGTGCGTCCGGGCGTAGGCCAGCACAAGTAAATCGCCAGCCGCCTTGGCCGCTGAATATGGACTTGATGGTTCGAGTTTGTCAGTTTCTTTTGCAAATTCACCAGCCGGTAGGTCGCCGTACACTTCATCTGTCGAAATCTGATAAAACTTTTTGACATCGGACTCGCGGGCCGCATCAAGGAGTGTTTGCACGCCGAGTACGCCCGTCGTCAAAAATTCCTGGCTCCCCTTAATTGAGCGATCAACGTGTGATTCAGCCGCAAAGTTAATGATGGTATCTATTCCCACGCCCATCACCCCATTGACTGCATTCTCATCAGCAATATCCCCTTTCACAAAATGATACCGCGGGTCGTTTTCAATCTCTTTCAGATTCGCCAGATTCCCAGCATACGTCAATTTATCGAAATTCCAAATCTCCCAGTCGGGGTGGGTTTTCAGAGCGTGGTGGATGTAATTCGAACCTATGAAGCCGGCACCGCCTGTTACGAGAATTTTCATTGTTATATTGGCTGTATGTCAGAAATATTCAATATTCTTGATCTAGTATAACATATTGCCCTTTTGTTTGACGCTACCAATTTCTTCTTGTAGTATGGCAGCAATTAAAGATCGTCCCTTAACAACAAAGCGGAGGCACAATGGCTACCTCGGATTTCGTCGACAGCGTTAATAAAAAATTCGAACCGCCCTTCAATGACATCAATCTGCTTTCTCGAGCCCTTGGTCTCCCAACATCAGGCTCGCAGGGCCTCTCAACGGTGGGACGCCAAAGATTAGCCTACGTTGGTGACGCTGTCCTGCTAACCCTCGTTCGGGCTGAAATCGTAATCCACTCTATCGAACTAGATAAAAGTGACCTGCTCCTGTCCAATGATTTTCTAGCCCGACAGGCCGTTAATCTTGGCCTAGTTCCTAACTGTACATCGGGGGCAATCATGTCTCCTGCACAAGTCCTGAAACACGGCACATGCTTTGAGGCTGTGATCGGCGCTTATTACTTTGACCGAGGTCTGGGGGCGGTGAAGGATTTCTTGAAACCCTTTTTCCTACAACCCCTGGTCAAGTTGATTAAGCGTGAAATTGACGATCCGATTCGCCAAGCCATAACTATGGCCAGACTGCAAACAGGCAGATACCCAGAGCAGGTCTTTAGGCCAGGCCACAAGCATGTTACGTGTACGCTAACATTAGGTCCGTCAATATTTCGAGGGCACGGCCTAACTGAGCACGCCGCCTTGAAATCAGCGGCAAAGAAAGTTATTCGCGCTTTATTGCGACCCGTTTCATTTGTTCCCTAAATCAGGAGATAGCCTCCTGATTTTTTTTCTTGATCTGATATCACGCCTCACCCGAGAATTTTTCAGGGAAGGCTTCGCGGAGAGTCGGATTCTGTCGATCTTTACCCGAGACATCATCCGATCCCGGTTTCAACGGCCATGCAATCGCCAAATCCGGATCGGCGTAATGAATCGACGGATACTTCAGGCCCGCTTGCCAATGGGCGTTGACCAAGTAGCAGTACACGGCCGGAGCTTTGAGCGCCTGGAAGGAATTCCCGAACCCTTTGGAAATGAACAGGGCATTCGCATGGTGCAGGATGAATGTCTGGTGCTGACCGAAAGTTTTCGAATCAGGACGAAGATCGACGACGGCAGCAAAAACTTCCCCCGTCGGTACATGGATGTATTTATCCCACGGCTCGGCGTGAATGCCGCGGATGATACCCGGCCGGAGATTTTCGGAAATATTCCACTGGACCGGCCCAAGTGGCGGCAGACCGAGCGCTTCCAGTTTTGCGGCTTGGTAGGCCTCGCGAAATGATCCGCGAGAATCATCATGGACGATGAGGTCGACGGTATACAAGCCGTGAAGGTCGGTGGCGGTAACGCGTAATTCGGGTATGGACATTGCTCTTCGCTTGCGAGCATATCAGAAATACTGAACGGCTGAAAGCCTGTAACCACCGCCCCGTTACACCGGCCTATGATACACTCATGACTATGAGGTTTTGGTACGCCGTCATTGGTCTGGTCAGCATCATCACCGTCACGGTGATGGCCTGGCTGGTGTTGAGCCCAACACCGCGCCCGACCCGGGCTATCGCCGCCCCCCAACATGTTGCCAAAAAAATCACCGCCGTTGTCATACCACCAAAAACGTCAGCAGTTGACCACGCACTAACCATCACCGCCGTCGGCGACATTATGCTCGATCGCTATGTCCGCGAAACCGTGAGAAAGAATGGACCATCTTTTCCATTTGGAAAAATTCAGTCGGAACTCAATGGCGACATCGTGCTTGGTAACCTTGAAGGGCCGTTCACCGATCAGGCCAGCGTCGCCACTAACGATCATCTCATTTTTACGTTTGATCCGGCGCTCGCGCCAAGCTTGTACGACGTTGGGTTCACAACTTTGTCGCTCGCGAATAATCACGCCCTCAACTTCGGTCAAACCGGGCTGACGACAACCAGGCAAATTCTCACCAACGCCAAGCTTGAATCATTTGGTGATCCGGGAAATAAACATGGGTTTGGAGTAACCCAAGAAATAAACGGCCGCCGCATCGCCTTCATTGGATACCACGGACTGGTTACCGGTCGCGACAATATCCTTGATGACATTCGTGAGGCGAAGGTCAATGGACTTTTTGTCATCGTCATGAGCCACTGGGGCGTAGAATACCAACTGACGCCATCAGCAAAACAAATCGCCGACGCTCATGCTTTGGTCGATGCCGGTGCCGATCTCATCATCGGCGCACATCCGCATGTCGTCCAACCCTTCGAGATCTATCGGGAAAAATTCATCGCCTATTCACTCGGCAATTTCCTGTTCGACCAGTATTTTTCGTCCGACACCTTGGAAGGACTACTGCTCCGCCTGACGTTTGACAACAATGTTGTGGGGATTGAACTCATCCCCCTCGTCACCGTCAACGGCCAGGTCACGCGACTCGACGGGGCGAGGCGTGATACACTTTTGGAACGCTTGGCAAGTAGTTCGACAGTTTCAAGTAAGCTTCAAGAACAAATGCGCCACGGCCGTTTAACTATAGATTATGTCCAGCCCACGGACTGAAACAATCATTCTTGTTAGCGGTATCATCCTCGTTATGCTTGGGTTTTTTATCGGCTATTCTTTCGGACAGGTCCAATAAAACCGACCGTAGCATTCTATGACCAAAGGTTTTCCATCATCATTCCTCTGGGGTGCGGCGACGAGCGCCCACCAAGTCGAGGGCGGCAACCATAATGACTGGTCGGAGTGGGAAAAACTTGGGTTGGTAAAAAATCAAGAACAGTCCGGCCGGGCGGCTGATCACTATCATCGTTTCAAGGAAGATTTCGCCCTGGCGAAAGAGCTTGGACACAACGCCCACCGATTTTCGATTGAGTGGAGCCGGATTCAACCACGGCCGGGATTTTTTGATGTAGCGGCGATCGATCATTATCGACAAGTCTTGGAAGAACTTCGCCGATTGGGGATTGAGCCGATTGTTACCCTCCATCACTTTACAAATCCCCTGTGGGTGTCCGAGTATGGGGCTTGGGGCGCGTCGCGCAGTATTGATGACTTTGGCCATTATGTTCAGGCGATTGTCAAAGAACTTGGGCATCTCGTCACCTATTGGATTACCATCAATGAACCAACGGTCTACACCAGCCTCGGGTATCTCTCAGATGTTTGGCCACCGCAACGCAATAATGTGTTGGCCGCCTGGACCGCAATTCGCCACCTGGCGAAAGCGCACAAACTCGCCTACCGAATAATTCATCGTCATTTCCCGTATGCCAAAGTGGGCGTGGCAAATAATCTCAACGATTTTGTTCCGAGTCGGCCGGCCAACCTCCTCGATAAAGGCTTAGCGCGTTTCGCCGATTATTGGCATAATCGTTGGTGGTTAGATGAGATCCATGATACCCAAGATTTTATCGGCCTGAATTACTATTTCCGCCACCCCTTTCGTTTCAAGCCAACATTCAATCTGGCTACCTTCCTAACACCTGAAAGCGACCCGCAAGCACAAAAAACAGATCTGGGTTGGGAAATTCACCCAATTGGAATGGTGCGAGTTCTAAAATGGTTAGCTGAATACAAGCGGCCGATCATTATTACTGAAAACGGTCTGGCCGACGCCGACGACAAATTACGTTCAAAGTTTATCCAAGACCACGTGGCTGTCCTCGCAACAGCCATCGCCGACGGCATCGACATTCGCGGGTATCTGCACTGGTCGTTGATCGACAATTTCGAATGGCGCGAAGGGTTTGCGCCGCGATTCGGGTTAATCACCGTCGATTATCAAACAATGGCCCGGACAATCCGCCCCAGCGCCTACGAATACAAAAAAATTATCCTCTCCTAAAAAACCTGCCTCTTGACGGGTGAGGACTTTTTTGTTATCGTCTGCAGTTCCTTTCCCACCCCCTGTCACTTACCAAGCCTGACCTTCACAACTCACCCCGGAGAACTTCTATCATGATCAGTCGAACGCTATCCACCTCGACCCTAAGCCTGGGACCAAACATTCAGATATTGTTTGACCGCCAGAATCATCGTCTCCAAATCACCAATTTTCGCCACGAACTCTGGCGCTGGAACGGTGACAGCTGGTACTATGCACCATTTTTACGTCATGATGACGACTTCCTGCATATGACCAGATTCTTTGGCGAGGTCGCCGGCGCCCCGATGGAGATCGAGGCGATCAACGGCTTCGGACCGGTGGTCAGGCTCAGCAATTGGCCGGCGACAATGTTCACCCCGAAGACAGCGATCGTCTTCCACCCGGAATCGTCCGAAGTCGAGGTTCATCCGCCCGACCCGACCGACGGTACCCTTCCCCACCGGCACTACGCCTTCTTCCTCCACAGCCTCAGCGACTTTCACAACTGGTCGATCATGCTGGGCAAGCTGTCCCGCCAGGAACTGCGGTCGATCCCCGAGCACGGCTCGAGTACGGTCGATAAGTCGACCAGAATGTTCTGCTTCATGTAGTACGATCTTTCGAAAATAATGGTGCGCCCTTGAAATTTCATGGGCGCTTTTTTATCCAGCACCACTTTCACTACGCAACTCTAAGTAAACTCAAAAGCGTTTCTGAAAGTGGTGCTGGATTTATTACCCTGATTTCTTAAGAAAATGTCAAATTCACAGGTTATGCATAATCACTGCCATCCTCAACCTTGACGCAATTCGCCCAATCCTGTATGATTTTGAACACGGAAATCCACTATTTCACCATTCAAACATCAACTATGCGGTCTAACGAAGGAAAGGAGATTGTCGCCGGCTTATAGGGCCATCGTTTATTCTTGCCCTTGCGTTTACGAGCCGCCGACCAGGCGGTTTTTGGTGCTCAAAACCCTAAAGATAAAACAGTGCACCATCCCGCACCTGAGCGAAGCGAAGGATGCGGGAACTCCCCTCCACACAACATATACATTCCAACACCTTGAATCCCGAAGCGGTCCGTCATCCCCCGACAAGCTCAGGATGACAATCCACTTCGTTCTTCAAAACATTTGTGGGCGCTGGTGCAATCTCACATCGCACTCCGTGCACTGTCTCGCCAAAGATGGGTTCGGACATCGTGGGATGCGCAGCGCCCGCCAACTTTCGAGGGGTGATCACTGAGTGATAAGCCCAAAAAGTGGATACTGACCCCCCACGGGCCCAATGGATGAGTCTCCATGATCTCCAGCTCAACCCCCTCGATCCCTGGTTCCAGGTTGGAGCGCTCGTAGAAGTCGGCCTCCTGGGCCGGCCACATCCTCCTCTGCTGGGGATTTGACACCGGTTTACGACGCTCCGCCTGGAGCACCTCGACCCGACGTGGGGGCAGACACTCGCGGTACATCCCGCTTGGTGAGGCCTTAGCCGACAGTCATCGGCGGTGCCTCCCGCTCGATGAGCTCCAGCCCATACGGCGCGGGTCCGTCTGCTCCCATTCCACCGTCGTTCCAGGTGGGAGCGTCCAAGTAATCGGATACATGCCGATTGCGTCTGCTCGTCACCTACACTTGACGGACATACAGGACGCTCCCCCTGGAGCACCAACCTTCGCACCTTGCATTCGACACAACTGATTTCCCCAGAACTTCGGTTCTGGTTTTCCCAGTGTTGTTGATCCCGTTCTTTGCCCCACGCTAACAGGCCTACTGGCTACTCGCTGAAATGCGGGTGTCTGAGCCAACTCGGACTAGGGTGATAAGTATAGCTCCATGGGGCACCAGTTTCCTTGACTTCACTGTCACGGCGCACGACCTGTATCTCGTGCATCTTCCAGTGACGTTAATCCTGCAGTTTGACAACTGAATATGGGTAACACGAGAATCATTGTTTGATGAAAACAATGATAAGAAAGAAATCACGTAAACTCTGAATTTTCAGAGACGTGATAAATGGAAACAAGCATCTTAAAATAGAGTGCTGAATCGTAACCACACTCGTGGTTCCGGTGTCATGCTCTCGTCTTAGCCACGTGGCTGAAATTTATTTCAGCTTTACGTGGTAGTCTCGCGAGTCACGAATAGTGATTCGAAGATTACAGACCCCGCACTATGCCCCTAGCTCAACTAGGTGCAAGTACGGGGCAAGAATGATCCATGTTTGTGTAAGCTACACATGGATCGTGTCTCGACAATATGTCAGAACACAAAGGGCGTATGGTGGATGCCTCGACAGTTATGAACGATGAAGGACGTAGGAGCCTGCGATAAGCCTCGGGAAGGTGGCAACCAACCTGTGATCCGGGGA
>ORMF011387408.1_pt1 | contig 15989 bp, 19 predicted proteins | sample 1779871 | NCBI WGS metagenome assembly ORMF01 (sample SAMEA104232316, study PRJEB22302) | groundwater metagenome | biome: forest; feature: aquifer; material: groundwater | place: USA | collected 2011-08-07 | depth 5.4 m
GGGCCGAAGACGTAGCGTTGCAGAAGTCCACTGGCAAAGGCGCTTATAAGTTGGTCAATATGTTGAGCAGAGATCAACTTCTCCATACTAGAGGAGAGGGATTTGTCCAACTGTGACTTGATAACTGCGCCTGGGGTGGTTGTTCTTTTCGGTACCACACAAGTCTTCTGTCCCGGATTATCTAAGTCTGGTAGCTCAACATCACATACCTCTACGGAAAGGAAGCCCTGATTCCAGTCGAGCTTTTTCTGCTCTATTCCAAGGGCACTGGCAATACTAGAGTCCATCTCCACCTTGGCTTTGAGGTAAGCGTCATATGGATTGTTGGATGGATTCTGAGTCATGGAGAACCAGGCATCCCACCCTCCCTGAGAGAAATCGTCATAAAAATTTTCTATATTTCCTACTACATCTGTCATGGTGCACTGGAAGGGCTCTGGCTCGTAGTATTCCTGGATGAGAGAAAGTTTTATATTGGCTTGGAAGGGAGAGCAGAGGAAATTGAGCGGACCATCTTTGATGAAGCCACCCGCTGTCCTGTCTGCTATGTTGGTGAAGTATTGTTTGGGGTCTGTAGCGTATGCGGGATTCCCTTCGAAACCGGATTGAGCCCATTTAACAGTAGACTGCACCATGTGGTCTATCATTTGTTGAGCTATGGCCATGCCTATACTGTCTGCTATTCTCTCTGCCCAAACTTTTACATCTATGACGATATCTCCAAAGCCCAAGAAAGCTTCGGCACGCCTTGCTTGTTGAGGCAGGTAGAAGAATGGCGTGATGAAAGAAATTATCAGAAGGAAGGATAGGAACTTTTTAAAAAGTGAGTTCACGTTCATATGCCGTTGTCATCCAAAATATCTTCTATCTCAGATAGAAGATTCTGTTCCCTCTCCGCATTGTTCTTGATAGCGATAAGCCCGGCAAAGGAGCTGGCCGGGTCGAACTCAGCTACACCCAAAGCTCTCATAGCAGAAGCGTTTTCTTGGTATAGATTGGCCAGTTCTAGGTGTACTTGGGCTAGTTGTGCTGGCACAGACATAGCGAGCAACTTCTCGGCCGTTTCTCGATAGATCTCACTAACTGCATAATAGAGTTCCGAATCTCCCATTTGGATAGAATCACCCTTGCTAGAATAAGTACTTATCAGGGCTGAGGCGTAGTTTCTATGGACTTTCTGGATTGCCGAAGCGTATTTTTCTAAATTGAGATGATCGTTGGGTACTACTTCTAGGTCGAGAAGACTGAGCTTAGTCGAGGAGTTAATGGTGGGTATACTCTCCACGTATCTCTCCATTAGGGTATCGAGGCTTTCTTGGCTTACTTCTCCAGTTTGCGCCAAGGCTAGGTAGTCCATGATGAGTTGGCGTCCCACTAAATCTGTGCTGGTGAGAGGCTCGGATTCGATGCTGGTGGTACTTGCAGTGTCGAGGTAGCCAGCTAGCACCTCCTGGTAATACTTTTCAGTATCTTTCTCTCCTCCTACAGCTATTAATCCTGGAGACGTTTCGGTGCCAGAAAACCGAGACCAAGAAGCCCCACCAATCAGGAGAATAGAAACACAGATCGCTACGATAATTCCGCGATGCATATGGAATAAATTGTAGCATGGAATACTGTGGCAAATTGAAGTTATCCCAGTATTTCTGTGGCTAATTCTTGCCACAGTTTCAAGGAAACATCCTCTGCCCTAATGTTCTCGTCCATTCCCAGTTTCTGGAATGTCTCGGCGATCATTTCTTTGTCGCAAATGGTTAAGAGATTAGAAGAAAGTTTCTTCCTCTTCGATTTGAAGCCGGCTTTGAGTAGTTGGAAGAAGGCTTTCTCTGAGAATCCGCCAGCTGGCGGATTGAACCCTTCGAAAGGCCTCAGGGTAAAGAAGTCTTTGTTTATAGCCTCTATAGCAATAATGGCCGAATTTACCGAGGGAGTTGGGGCAAATGAGCCTGCCAAGACCCTCTCTACATAGCGGGGCTTGCCATAAGCCTTTACTGAGATAGAGAGAATACTCTCTTTCTTATCTCTAGCCACTATCCTCTTCGCTACCTCATCCTGTACCAAGAGCACCATAAGCGAGGGCTGTGTGTCGCTCGAGAGAAATTTTTCTAAAACGGCGCCAGTGATGTTGTAAGGGATGTTGGCAATCAGCTTATAATTTTCAATTTTCAATTTACAATTTTCAATAAATTTTAAAATATCATCGTGAACTAGTTCTAATCGGCCATTTGAAATTTCTTCTTTAAATTCTAGATTTAAATATTTAAATAGCTCATCATCTTTCTCTACGGCCACCACCTTTGCTCCAGCTTCGAGAAGTCTTCGGGTCAAGACGCCTTGCCCAGGGCCAATCTCGAGCACGATATCTTCTGGAGAAAGGTTGCCCGCTTCAACGATAGTCCGCAGAGCCTTCTCGCTCCTCAAGAAATGTTGCCCCAAAGATTTTTTCGCATACATAACTAGAAGTCTATCTCAAGAAGAGGCTTTTTGCCTTCTGGCACACCCACAGAGTTGAAGCCACTTTCCTCCACAAGCTCTGCTGGAATATCTAGGAGAAATTGAGATGGCATATTGATGTTTTGTTTGCCGAACACAGTGCGGAGCTCTGCATAGGAAAGAAATATGTTTTTCCTCGCTCTGGTGAGGGCCACGTAGAAGAGGCGCCTTTCTTCTTCCGCCTCCTCTCTCGTACGATTGCCATCGTTCGATCTCTCATGTGGAAAGAGTCCTTCCTCAAGTCCGGTGATAAAGACTACATCGAACTCAAGCCCCTTGGAAGCATGCACTGTCATAAGGCGTACCAGAGGCTCATCAACCCTGATCTCATCTTGATCGCTTTGGAGTGCTGAGTCTGTGAGGAACTGGTCCACCTGCCCCTCTTTAGAGAGATGGTCATATCGCTTGGCGAAGTTTGCGAGCTCATAGGCGTTTTCGAGACGAGCAATGCCCTCGTCCCCACTTTTTTTGAATTCTTCTTCAAGTCCAGATTCCTTTACGATGTAGGCGATAGTTTCTGATAATAGATTTTCTTCAGAGGTTTTTTTAATTTTCTTAAGTAGTGTATAAAAATGATCTAGCTTCGCTTTCATATTGGGCGGTAAGGCGCTTTTCTGGCCGGAAAAAATCTTGGCTATCGTCGTCTTGCCGATTCCTCGTGCAGGCACATTGATGATGCGTTTCAAGTCGCCAAGACTCTCGGGGTTTAGACTTGCACGAAGGTAAGAAATAATATCTTTCACCTCTTTTCTTTCGAAGAAGCCTAGACCTAAGATCTGGTACGGAGTGCCAGATCTTAGAAAAGCTTCCTCGAGTGCCCTCGACTGGAAGTTGGCTCTATATAGCACCGCAATCTCCTTGGGTGATACCCCACTTTGGATAAACTCTTGCGCTTTCTCTGCTACAAAATCTGCTTCACTCGCTTCGTCCAAGGAGATGTTGAGATAAATCTTCTCTCCGTCCGAGTTTTGGGTGAAGAGATTCTTTGGCCTCCTTACCTTATTTTTTTCTATGACAGCATTCGCTGCACTGAGAATGTTCTTGGTCGAGCGATAGTTCTCCTCCAAGGTGACGATCAGGGCTTCAGAATAGTCGTCTTCGAAGGCTAGGATATTCTTGAGCTCGGCTCCCCGCCACGAATAAATGTTCTGGTCTATGTCTCCTACGGCACAGATGTTTTTCTCCGGTCCGACCAAAAGCTTCGAGATTTCATATTGCACTCGGCTGGTGTCTTGGTACTCATCTATGTGTACGTAGCGCCAGAGCTTCTGGTAGTATTCTCTCACCTCGGCCTTTTCTCTAAGCAATCTAAGACTGAGGAGTAGAAGATCGTCGAAATCGAGCCCTTGGTCTCGCTTCAAGATTTTTTCATATTCCGGCCAGACAATAGCCACCGCTTCTCCATAGAAACTGCGTCTGTCGGAATTGGCGAGGTATTCGTCTACGCCCGTACCTCGCCCCTTTTCTCTTGAAATGATGCCTAGAATTTTTCCAGAATCATAAACTTTAGGGTCGAGCCCGAGCAGGGTCAAAGATTCTTTTATTGCCTTCTTGCTGTCCTCTCGATCGAAGATGGCAAAGTGCTTATTGAGATGAGTTAGATGCGAGAACTGTCTTAATATGTAGACGCCGAGAGCGTGGAAGGTGGAGATGAATGGGCTTTCATCTATAGAGATGGGCCTATTGAGAGTGGGGTCTGTTCTTAGGGCTTCTAGTACCCTTCCCCGCATTTCCTTGGCCGCCTTGTTGGTGAAGGTTATGGCGAGTATTGATGAGGGGGCCACCCCCTTCCTTACCAAAGCTCGGATACGTTCCACGATAGTCTTGGTTTTACCCGCTCCAGCCCCAGCCAGTATAAGCAGAGGGCCTTCGGTAGTACTTACTGCAAGTTCTTGCTCTTTGTTGAGTTTCGAATCCATAGAAATAACTAGTTTAGGAAACTATATCACAGGTGGACAGCTCTATTGCAGAGCTTAAGTTCGGAGAGTATAATTACTGGGAAATCCTCAAAATATGCAATTATGTGGCTCAGAAGAGCCCTGTCTGCCACCAGGCAGGCATTTCTGATTAAATGATCAGTTTAACCCATCCTTTATAAGTTTCCCTAGAATCAAGCGCAGAGGTTTCTTCTCCTTCACCTTAGGGTTAATCCTAGTTTCTATACCTATTTTCGTTTTTGCCAAGAGTTCTGGGTTCCTTAGACTTGCGCCTGAGAGCAGAGGAATACCCAACTCTCAAACCATGGAACTTCTTCAAGGTTATCTCAATACCAATCCGTCCAATATCGGCGGACCGGTGGTGACTATTGTGGATCATACCGTTCTCTCGGCAAGCGGTGAGGACGCTAGTACCTTTATCGAATCTGGGGAGTTTGGCTCTGGCCAGATCAGTATATATACGGTGCGTGAGGGCGACACCATAGGAGCCATTGCCGAGATGTTCGATGTCTCGGCCAATACTATTCGCTGGGCCAACGATCTCAAGTCGAATACTCTGCGTGTAGGTCAAGAATTGGCGATCTTGCCGATTTCGGGTGTGCGACACACGGTCAAATCCGGCGATACTCTCCAATCTCTCTCGAGCAAATACAAGGCTGATCTAAATGACATCCTCTCTTACAACAACTTATCTCTTGGGGCCAAACTTAAGGTGGGTGATGTGGTGATAATTCCCGACGGCGTGGTGATGACGAGCTCAGGGAAACCAGGCTCGACTGTCGGTCAGGTTAGGGTTGTTTCTGGTTTCTACTCGAGGCCTATCGTTGGTGGGGTCAAGACCCAGGGTATACACGGACATAATGGCGTAGACATTGGTTCACCTGTCGGTACACCCGTTGTGGCCTCTGCTTCTGGCAAGGTGATTCTCTCGCGCACGGGCGGTTACAACGGCGGTTACGGTACTTATATAGTCATAAGCCATAGCAATGGCACTCAGTCTCTTTACGCTCACTTGAGTTCTAACTATGTTTCAGTGGGAGAAACGGTGGAACAGGGCGAAGTTATTGGCTCTGTCGGTCTGACCGGCAAGACCACCGGTCCGCATCTGCATTTCGAAATCCGTGGAGCACGGAATCCATTTTAGCGTTAGCTAAAATACCCTGAGCCTGTCGAAGGGCATTTTAGATACTAGATATCGAACTTTTTGGGCCTATACTCCACCGCTTCGAGGATGTGCGAGGGGAGGACCATCTCGGATCCATCGAGGTCGGCTATGGTGCGGGCTACCTTGATCATCCGATGATACACGCGGGGCGAGAAACCCATACGTTCAGCTGAGAGATTGAGTAGGCGCTCCGCCTCTTTGTCTAAATGCACATAGAGTACGAGCTCTTTAGCACCCATCTCACCATTTTTTGAAACTGATCTGTTTGCGGGTTGGTTTTGGAAACGTTTTGTTTGGATTCTTCTTGCCTGCTCAACCTTTTTTCTAAAAATCTTGCTCTCATCTCCCTCTAGAGCATGAACTTGCTCTAGAGAGCCAGCGATAGATAATTCATGAGGCGCTATCCTGTCTACCTCTACCCAAATATCGATGCGGTCCATGATGGGTCCAGACATTTTTCTCCTATATCTCTGAAGAGCGCCGGGAGAGCAAATGCATGGCTTACCACGGAAACCGTAATTCCCGCAGGGGCAGGGATTCATGGCGGCAACAAGCAGGACATTGGCTGGGAAGTGGGCAGTACCTTTGGCTCGTGCGACAGCGATCACCTTATCCTCAAGGGGTTGTCTCAGACTTTCTATCACTCGCCTATCGAATTCTGGGAACTCGTCCATAAAGAGTACCCCGTGGTGAGCCAGGGTTATTTCTCCTGGTCTTGGCGTAGCCCCTCCACCCACGAGTGAGACGTATGAGGCTGTGTGATGAGGAGACCGGAAGGGTGGGTTGGGGATCATGGTGTCGCTCAGGGTCCCCGCCACCGAGTGGATACCCGTTGCCTCGAGCGCTTCATCGAAGGTGAGTGGAGGGAGGATGCCGGCGAAGGCCTTGGCGAGCATCGTTTTACCTGTGCCAGGTGGGCCGTACATAGCCACATTGTGTCCACCGGCGGAGGCGATAAGTAATCCCCTCTTAGCCCTTTCTTGCCCCCTCACATCGGCAAAATCTGTGCTCAAGATATGGGCCTTGTTTTGTATTCTAGTGGTTGGAGATGGAGTAGATTTTCTAGTACCCACTAAGTGTTCTACCAGGTTTTTGAGATTGGGGATGCCGAAGACGGAGATGCCCTCTATGAGAGCGGCTTCTGGTGCGTTTTCTTCCGGTACATAGAGTTCCTTCCAGCCCTTCTCTTTAGCAAATTTTGCCACTGGGAGTACCCCTCGGATCGGGCGGATCCTGCCATCAAGCGAGAGTTCTCCCAAGAAAAGTTTGCCCTCAGGATCGAACTTGACTTCCTGATTGGCTAGAAGATATGAGAGAGCAGTGGCAACGTCGAAATGGGTACCCTCTTTTCTTATATCTCCCGGGGCAAGCGAGATGACAAGTTTGTGGTTGTTGCCTTTAGGAGAACTGAAACCAGAATTTTTTACAGCAGCACTCATTCTGTCTCGCGCTTCCTCTACCGCCTTGTCCGGCAAGCCCACGATAGCGAAGGCGAAGAGAGTATTGCGAGTGATGTCAGTCTCTACCGAAACAGGAGTAACGTTGAGAAGATTGGTCTGAGCACTGTAGACCTTGGAGAAACTCATTATTTAATTATACACAGGATTTTATTCCAAATGTTCCTTGCAGGTGCGAGCAGAGGGGTTGGCTTCAAGGCGATCTTCTTCTATTTCTTTGCCACAGACTTGGCAGAGGCCATAGGTGCCGGACTTAATCTTGTCTAATCCGCTTTTAACATCGTTGTAGCGATTCTCGAGGGTGCTCATGATGGCAGTGTTGTCCTCTAGATCTTCTATAGCGTCGGCCACGATATTCTCGTCAGCCTGCGAGGTGTCTATGTCTCTAGAGGGGGTGGCCTCCCAGTCGGAGGGATTGTCTGGATTTACTCTACCCACTACCCCCATCTCTTTCTCTAAAAGGGCTTTTTCTGCCAGAAGTTTTTCCTCGAAATGTTTGTAGTCTATGGTCATGGTGGCTCTAAGTGTATCAGAAACACATTATCTACTCAATTTCTCTCTATTGAGTCGTCCTATAACTGTCTGAAGCGTTTCGGGGCGATCCGTAATGATAAGGATCTGAGAGTCGAAGAAAGAATACAAGAGAACGATCTGTGGAGTAGAGGAGCTTGTTTTCTCGCTGGAAAAGAGGGCCCGAAGATCCTTGTTTTTATGCACCACATCTCTAAAGACGGCTGTGGGGCCAATACTTTGCAACGTAATTTTGTTTGCAAAGAGGCCAGAGAGATCTTGGGCGATATTTTTTTCCCAGCTAAGCATACCGCTGAAGGCGTTATTGAATGAGGCAAGCTTTAAGATGAGGAAACGGCTATTGCCCAGAGTGCCCAGCATAAAGGTTGGGTCGAAGGCCCTGATCAAATTGCCCGGCGCGTTGGTTCCAAGGGCCGTCATGAATTTTTCCGTTGTCATTTCCGTTGTTGTCCCCGAGAGAGGCATGATGTGCTTGAGCTCTGCAGTTTTTACCCCACCCGAAGCTTCTTGAATCTTAGCGAAGATCTCTTCTCTAGTGAGGGAGTTTGCGTCTATCTTGGTGCTACTTTCGGCAGAGATGAATCGACTCTCTGGCACAGCAGGGATTGGCGGAGCAGATTTCCTCAGGAATTCGGCATAAGTATAGTATCCGCCGATCAAGGTGAGGACGAGGAGGAGGATGCTCCCGATGGCAAAGGTGAGAATTCTTTTTGCATTGCTATTGGACTCAACTTCTCTTTGAGGTTCTGGATCTTTCTTTAACGCACTTTGCCTGATAGAGAAGATCGACTCTTTCTGTTTGTGGAGAGTCTCGGCTACATCACCCTGGAAGGTGCGGATAGCTTTGAGAAATGATTTCTCAACTCTTGGTGTCGGTTGAGTCTGTTGAGGCAACTTTTCTTCTGGGGTTTCTGACATTGTCTCCCATTATAAGATATTTTCTCGGATTCTGGTCGAGGTCGAAGAAATCGTCACACACTTCTATAAGTTTAGAGGAAGATGATTTGCCGAAGGAGACAATCTCTACCTGAGTGCCGTGAGTATTCTGAAGATACTCTACTAGAGAAACAAAGTCTCCATCTCCTGAGATGATAATGATGGTATCGAGCTTGGGAGCAAGCTTGACTGCATCCATGGCGAGGTCTATATCCCAGTTGGCCTTCTTGGCGCCACCGAGGAAGATCTGGAGAGGCTTGGAACGGATCTCGATACCCACCTTGCCCAAGGCTTCGAAGAAAGCTTTCTCCTCCCCACCCTCAGTCGAGGCCACGTAGGCAATGGCACGCACAAGGACTCGTCCGTCTAGAGCATCCTTGATGATGGCGCCGAAGTTGGCCTTGGCGTGGTGGATATTTTTAGCACTATGGTAAACGTTTTGTGTGTCTATGAAAATGCCGACTCTCTGAGCTTTGTGTTTGATAACTGTCATTAAAAGAAGTTAAACTTGTAAAACGTGATTACTTCTTCAACCCGAGTTTCTTCTCTAAAGCGAGTGCGCGTTTTGGACTCTTCTTGGCGAGATATTTGAGATGCGTTTGTCTGTCGGCCACCATGCCTAAAAGTCCTCTTCGTGAATGATTATCCTTGGCATTCTTCTTCAAGTGCTTGGAAAGTTCCTCAATGCGCTTCGTCAATATGGAAATCTGCACCTCGGGAGAGCCGGTGTCCGTGTCGTGGATGGCCACTTCCTTGATGAGCTTTTGTTTTCTGGTCTTAGAAATCACTTTTACATCGTAGCACACCGTGAGCCTATTTGCAAGGGTCATCTATTTAGTGATACTCTTTATTTTAGAGAAGTGAGGAGAGGGGGTTCCAATGCCAGCTTTAGTAAAGGTTTTCTACAGGGATCTCTATGGTAACGCTCTCTTCTATCCCGAAATCCAAGAGGTCTACATTGCTGGAGTTGAGTCTCCAAACGAGGTGACCATCGAGATGCTCGCCGATGCCTTGGAGGTCGAGATGAGGTGGTTGGGGATCCCTATCTGCCCCATGAACATTTTCTGGGTAGCTTCAGAGTTTCGTCCCAATTAGACTATGTGTGCCCAAGCGCCCCGACACGAGGTCGGGGCGCTTTCGTTTTAGATTCTTGCATTTTTTTTGAGTCCGTGTATTATAAAAGAGTAATATGTTAGTAGAGAAGTTCGCCTTACGGCGGACTTCTTTCATACCATTAGAGCTAGGTTCTAACGGCACAAGTAAATAAACCATAAACAAACCACATATGTTCGACCTTAAAGTGATCAATTCTGTGCTCTCTGAACTCGAGGAGACTCGAGGCATTTCGCGCGTCTCTCTGGTAGAGGCTATCGAGGCTGCGCTCGCCACTGCTTATAAGAAGGAGTACGGCAAGAAGGGTCAGATTATACGCAATAAGTTCGATCTCTCGACTGGTGAGACAGAGTTCTATCAAGTCAAGGTGGTGGTAGATAAGTCGAGTGTCATTATGGATGAAGACGAGGACATAGCTGATGAGGATGAGCGAGAGTACTACAATCCAGAACATCACATCCTTATAGAGGATGCCAAGAAGATCAAGCGGGATGCTGTGCTTGGTGACGAGATCATTTTCCCCATCGAGAGCAAGGGTGATTACGGAAGGATTGCTGCCCAGACTGCCAAGCAAGTGATCATGCAGAAAATCCGTGAAGCGGAGAAGACCCACTTAGTTTCTGAGTTCGGTTCTAAAGAGGGCGAGATTGTGACAGGCACTGTCCAGAGAATAGAGCGAGGCAATGTTTTCGTCGACCTTGGCAAGGCTTCCGGTCTCCTGCCATACGAGGAGCAGATTCCGGGCGAACGCTTCAGCCAAGGAGAAAGAATGCGTGCATATCTCTACAGGGTAGAAGAGTCTCCACGAGGAGTCTTCCTCCGTCTCTCACGATCGCATCCTAAGTTTTTGGAAAAGCTTTTCGAATCCGAATCTCCAGAACTTGGAAGTGGCGCCATTGTCATAAGAGCTATTGCTCGTGAAGCGGGTTATAGGAGCAAGATTGCAGCGGAGGCCAAGGATATGCACATCGATCCGGTGGGCGCCTTGGTGGGTAGTAGAGGTGTGCGTGTCTCGACTGTCATGGCAGAACTTCGTGGCGAGAAGATCGATGTCATCGAGTATTCTGCCGATCCCAAGAAATTTGTGGAAGAGGCTCTTTCCCCTGCCAAGGTGATCAGTATTGAGATAAACGAAGGAGAGAAATCTGCAGTCGTGACGGTCTCAGAAGATCAACAGTCTCTGGCTATAGGCAAGGGTGGGCAGAATGTGCGTCTCGCCGCCAAACTCACTGGTTGGCGTATCGACATTCGTTCGGACAGAGGAGAAGAATTGGCTACTGCCACAGATATCGCCGAGCCAAAATTAATTTAATTAACCTAAAATAATATGAATCTTTGGCACGAAATAGATCCAGGTAAGAAGGATGCAATGGACGTGATCATCGAGATCAACAAGGGCTCCAAAAATAAATATGAGATAGACAAGAAGACTGGCCTCATCGCTCTCGATCGTGTGATGCACACGAGTCAGGACTACCCCTTCGACTACGGCTTTGTCCCTCAATCTCTCTGGCACGACGGGGACCCCTTAGATGTGGTAGTGCTTTCTACTTATCCCTTTGCTCCGGGTGTACTGGTGAGATGTCGACCGGTAGCCATTATGCATATGGTGGATGGAGGCGAGAGAGATGAGAAGATTATCGCAGTGCCAGTAGAGGATCCTCGTTTCGACGGAGTCAAGGATGTAGGCGATGTAAACCCCCATACTCTAAAAGAAATCGAACACTTCTTCCTCACATACAAAAAGCTTCAAAACAAGGAGGTGGAGATCAATGGTACGGATGGTAGGAAGGTGGCCGAGGATGCCTTCGAAGAAGGCCTGAAGCTCTACAGAGAGAAATTCCCTAGATCTTAAATCTTGGGTTATAATAAAAGTCTGGATCTGATGATCCGACTACATATGAAACAAAAAACTTATTCTGGAATCATTGCTTTGCTTATGCTTGCGGTGCCAGCCGTCTCTTACGGGACGACTACTGTACCAGAGAGGAGAGCAGAGATGAAACAAAAGTTCGAAGAAAGAAAAGCTTCTACTACAGAACGTATCCAAGAAAGAAAGGCTTCCAGTACCGAGAAGAGAGCTTCTTCTACGGAGAAAAGACTTGAGATGAAGGGTGAGATACTCAAGCGCCAAGCCGGCAGAACGGAGAAGATGCTCGGCCAAATGATCGAGCATATGGATAGACTGGCAAGCAGAATTGCTTCCCGTATTGAGAAGGTCAAGGCAGAGGGTAAGGATGTGTCAGAGTCCGAAGGGTTTCTTGCTGAGGGCAGAGTGCATCTCACTGAGGCGAGAACCAGTCTCTCGACGTTTTCTTCCCTCGTGCTTTCGAAGGATAACATTGGAGATATTCGTGTCGGGGCAAGCGGGGTAAAGAATCATTTGAGATTGGCGCACCAGTCTCTGGTCAAGGCTATAAATTCGCTCAAGATAGGTTTCAACAAAGCCACTTCGACAGCTACTTCCACACTAAGATAATCTAATAAAATTATGGATCCAATTAATCAAAATTCATTTCCCAACACCTCTCCCGACATGCCACCACAAAGGGCTCTAGGGGGGACTGGGGTCTTCGTAGTAGTGATTCTTGCACTCGCCCTGATTATTATTGGGGCAATTTATTTCTGGAGAGCTCGGGCTCAAAATGAGATTGATTCAACTAGCCAAGGGCCGGAAGAATCTCAGATCCAGAACTCGGATGACACCGCCTCAATCGAAGCGGACCTCAATGCTACCGACGTAGACAATGTAGACTACGACTTAAACGAAGCCAACTTCACCGCATCATAAACTTGGCGGTGAAACCGCTAAGTATAAAAATTCCATCCTTCGATTAGCTCAGGATGGAATTTTTGTTATAAGAAAAGACACTACATCATCTTCTGAGAGTCCGATGTCTATAAGATATTTCTCGAACATAAGTCTTTATATAATACTATAAATAAGAATGGGCGCCGCGTCTGACGCGGCGCCCACATTCGACTCAGGCTACTGAGGTGCCTGCTTGGCGAGCTTCGTCGCCGCGAGCTTTTCCGCATCGATCTTGGCGACGTACTCGGCTCGTGTCTTCTCGATGAGCTTGTTGGCCTCCTCGAGGGTTGCGACTGGTCGCGTCAGGTTGATCGCACGGTCGTCGTCGCGGTCCAGGTTCCCGCACGGACGACTGGTCGTGACGTTTCCGACGTGCAGGTCGAGCGTGTAGTACACGCTCGACTTCGCATCATGGCTGTCGTACTTGTAGATCTTGTACGACAGCTCGTTGTCGCAGTACGAATGCACCTGGTCGGGGAACGACCCGCAGGCCACGAAGGAGAACATCACCACGATCACGAGGGCCAAGAGGCCCAACACACGTTTGGTCATAACGACTCCTCTATACTCCGGGGGAATCCCAGAGTTACTTTCTTCCTTTACATATAGCACCTTTCATTCACCTTGTCAAGGAAAATTTTGGTGAGATTTAAGTTATTTCCCTATAAAGTTTAGAAATTCTGCGACAGATATTTTTGCTTGTTTGAATATGCTTAAGAGAGTTTTCTTGGGCAAATCTAAATTGTGCATGGCGATAGTTACCTTTCTGCTTCTATCCTTAATATGTTCGAGGGTCACATGACTTCCCTTCTGGCGAATTACTTTGAAACCGAGCTTTAAAAGAATCGGTACTAGCCGAGCCGGTTTGATCTGGGGCAAGTAACCCATAGATCTAAGCTAATTGCTTGTGAATCTTGAGTTCAGCAACTCCTTCTTCGATGAGACATTCACAATGGAGTTCGAGTGCTTCTTTAGCGTATTTCTTGGCATCAGCTAGAGTGTTTCCAAAAGTCACTACGCCTGGAACTCTTGAGCAACTGACGGTATAACCCTTCTCCGGCGAGTTGGATTCGAAAAGGCAGTTAAATGTACCAAAAACTGTTTTAACAGGAGCCATTTTGTTAGTAGGTTTCTTCATACGAGCCATTTTACTCTTACTGTAGACGTGTTGCAAAGGGTTCTTGTTACTGAAACTACATAGGCAAGACCTATGTAGTTTTTGGTATAAAAAAGCTTGATTCAAGGAGTTTTCTGAGTTACTCTCTCCGCAGATTAGGCAATTAAGTCGGTGAGACTGGCTAGGAGTGTTATGCACAATCCGTTTGCGGTTGGCCAGAAGGTAAGATGGAGGCGGTTCGTTGAGTTTGCATACGAGGAGAAGCTTGCTTATTGGATGGGGGTTCAGCTCGAAGGACTGAAGGCGCATGCGCACTGGCGAAGAATCTGGCTCGACACAGCAAAGAGGTATGAGAGTCTGTACGGCGAGGGCCCGTTTGAGGTGGTAGAGGTAAGGGACTACTTCGTCACGATCAAGTGCGCTCCCGGTTCTCTCGATGAGACTCATACCTTCACCTTCAGTTGTTTCGTGCCAGTTAACATCCGGAGGGGGCATTGAGCCCCTTTCCGGATTTTATTTACCCTTGATTTAGACATTTGTTTCGAGTAATGTAACCGCATGACATATTTAATTCCTACAGTTATAGAGAAGTCGCAGTTCGGTGAGCGGGCTTATGATATTTATTCGAGACTCCTGCGCGAGAGGATTATTTTCCTCGGCGGGGCTATAGACGATGCGGTGGCAAGCACAGTGATCGCTCAGCTCCTCTTCCTCCAGTCCGAAGATCCGAAGAAGGACATCACTCTCTATGTAAATTCCCCTGGCGGGGTAGTCACTTCTGGTCTCGCCATCGTCGACACCATGAACAACGTGAAGCCCGACGTCTCCACTGTCTGCGTGGGCATGGCCGCCTCTATGGGCGCCGTCATCCTCTCTGCAGGAACCAAGGGTAAGCGCTTTGCTCTCCCCAATGCAGACATCATGATCCATCAACCTCTAGGTGGTGCTCAGGGCCAAGCTACAGATATAGAAATTGCCGCCAAACGCATTCTTAAGGACCGCGAGAAGCTCAACAAGATCCTAGCCAAGAACACCGGCCAGCCACTTGCAAGGATAGAGAAGGACGTAGACCGAGACTTCTTCATGGACGCCGACGAAGCCAAGAAATACGGGATTGTAGACAAGATACTTTAAAGGGCGTATTGTTAAGAGGTTCAATCATTAAATTAAATTAAAACTGTTTCCGCTTCCGTTTACACTGAACTCAGTCACGGCCGAATTCCATGTTTGTGCTCTGATTCCTGTGCTTTGATTCCTTTCTTCCTGTTATGTCCCTAAAACTCGCCTTGCTTTTAGCATTGATCGCCGCTTCGGCCGGTATCGGCTTCGGCTATTTGTTGCGCCTGATTATCTCCCTTGGTAAGAAGGGTTCTCTCGAGTTGGATGTCCAGAGACTTGAGCTTGAGGCCAAGGAGGAGGCTCAGAAGATAGTCTTCGAAGCAGAGGGGAGAGCCAAGAATTTGCTTGAAAGAGTTCAAGGAGAGCTTAAGGAAAGAGAGAATCGTCTCAAGCTGACCGAAGATCGACTGGTCAAGAAAGAAGAATTCTTAGACAAACGTCAACTTGAGCTCGACAAGGAGATCGAGAGCTATAAGACTCGCTTGCTCCATCTCAAGGGTCTTGAGGATAAGGCGCTTGAGCTCGTCCGCCTCCGCGAGGGTGAGCTCTCCAAGGTGGCCCATCTCTCTCCCCAAAATGCTAAGGCTGAGCTTATGAAGATTGTGGAGAAAGAGTCTGAAGAGGATCTCATGATTCGCATGAAGGAGCTGGAGGCTCATGGTGAGGAGAAGCTTCGTAGTCGGGCTCAGGAAATTCTCTCGAGCGCTATCCAGAGACTCTCCTCTTCCCTGCCAGATGAGATGATGGCTACTTCTGTAACTCTGCCATCAGATGAGCTTAAGGGTAAAATTATCGGCAAGGAGGGTAGGAATATCAAAGCCTTTGAGCGTGTTACCGGTGTCGAGATTATAGTCGACGATACGCCGAACTCGATCACTCTCTCCTCCTTCGACCCGGTCAGGCGTGCCGTAGCCAAGCTTGCACTGGACAATCTCATCGCCGACGGGAGGATACAGCCTGCCAAGATCGAAGACTTCGTGGAGAAAGCTAAGGAAGAAGTAAATACTATAATAAAGCAGAAGGGCGAGGAGGCCGTGCTTGCTTGCGAAATTTATAATTTAGATCCTAAGTTGGTTGCCATTCTTGGCCGACTTCATTTCCGTACTAGTTATAGCCAGAATGTACTTAGCCATTCGGTAGAGATGGCGCATCTTGCAGGGATGATTGCAGAAGAACTTGGAGCAGATGTGGCGGTGGCCAAGGCCGGTGCGCTTCTCCACGATATTGGCAAAGCCTTTGACCACGAGGTTTCCGGTACTCATGTGGAGATAGGCAGAAGGATTCTGCAAAAGTTCGGCGTATCCGAAAA
>ORMF012000324.1_pt1 | contig 15989 bp, 16 predicted proteins | sample 1779871 | NCBI WGS metagenome assembly ORMF01 (sample SAMEA104232316, study PRJEB22302) | groundwater metagenome | biome: forest; feature: aquifer; material: groundwater | place: USA | collected 2011-08-07 | depth 5.4 m
CCCTCGGCGGGCGTCCACTCCGGATTCAGCGCCGGGAGTCCGGAAGCCTGGCCGTTGCCGTTGTAGTGTTCGAGCGTGGGTTCCACTGGCATTAGAAGACGGGCACCGACAGGCCCATGCCGACGCCGCCGATGAAGCGATCCACCACGTACTTGGGAATACTCATCGGCACGACCACGATGTCATTCTCCACCAATTGAACGTCCTCCGCCTGGCCCGCGTTGATAGCATCGATATCGATCGCTATCTCCTGCCGCTCGCCCTTGCCGGCACGCCGGAAGAGCTTCATCCCGCCCAGGTTGGCGAGCTTCTCTTCGGGGCCGCCCGCCGCACCCAGCGCCTGGGTCACGGTCATCGCCTCGCGCAGACGATAGGCCCCCGGCTTCTTCACACTACCCTGAATGTAGACAACCCCGGCCTTGGGCACGTTGACGACATCACCCGGCTGCATCGTCAGGTTGAGCTGCATCTGGGCTTCATGGGAGAGCCGATCGAGGTCGATGAGGAGGGTCTCTAGGCGATTGTCGCGGCGTCGCGACACCTGCACCGTCTTGCCCGCCTTGGCGTTGAGCCCGCCGGCCATGGAGAGGACTTCCAGCAAGGTCCGCTCACCCGTGATCTCGAACACCCCCGGCTTCTCGACATAGCCCACCACCGAAACGCGGTAGCTGCGGTACTCCTTCACGAACACGGTGATCTGCGGATCGTGGATGAAGCGCCGATAGCGCTGGCGGAGCTCTTCTTCGGCCTGGACGGGGGTCTTGTTTCCGACCGGCGCCTGCCCGATCAGCGGCAGGGTCACCGAGCCCGATTGCGAGACCCGCACCGCGATCCGACGCGGCTCGCCGTCCTTCCCTTCGATGTCGAACAGGGTGACCTCGAGGAGATCGTCGGAACCGATGCGATAGTCGGGCGAACCGGCATGTGGGGTTCCAGCGGCGAGGGCTATCTCGCGGTTCAGCATTTGCACGTCGGAGGACGCTTCCTGCGGCGCCGTGACCTGATTGGCGATGTGCCGTGCTCCACCGCAGCCGGTCAGCCCCACCACGGCCACGAAGAGCGCCCAGAGCGCCGGGCGTTCGATCATCGAGGCGCCCGGAAGGGGCTGCCCTGTCCGCCCCCGCCTTGCTTCCCGTCGTCTCCGTCCGAGTCGCCGATCTCTCCACTCGCTGCCAGGCCGCCCACCGTGCCGCCAGCCACTACCGCCGTGCCCACCAGCAGGCCGGGGAGCAAGAGATCCGAAGCAAAGATGCCGACGGCCGCCGCCTTCTTCTTCGAGTTTGCGCCCACCACGCTCGTCCCTTGCATGCTGGCCGCGACGATCCGCGGCGCGCCGTGCTGCGCTACCGTGGCTTGCTCACCGGCTTTCACCAGCGCGGCGGGCCCGTCGACACCCTCGACGCGAATGTTCCCGGCCTCCACCCGCACCACCGTCTGGCCGGCGGGCTGGACGCGCACGCTGGCTTCGGCCGCGGCAGGCGTCTCACCGGCCGCGACCGTGGTAAGCGGCTCGGGACGGATGGTCGCCGTTGGGGTGCTCACCGTCAGCTTCGCACCCTTGGGGATGCGGAGCAGCGCCTCGCCCGTCAGCAGCACTATGCGGGAGCCATCCGCGTCGCGGGCATCGACGCGCGCACTCGAGTTGGCACGCAATCCGACAATGCCGCCAGCGCTCAGGCTCAGCAAAGCGGCCCCGTTGGTACCGGTCTCGAGCAGCGTCTGCTCGAGCAGCGCCACGCCGGCGCCGGTGAGCACCTCTCCAGGAGCGGTTGTACGGTCGCGCGCCTCCTGGCTCCGCACCTCGCCCTGGGCGGACACCGTTCCTACTACTTGGCGCGTCGCCTGCCCAGCGAACCCGTTGGGTACGACACAAGCCACCACACCACCGAAGACGAGCGTCCAGCGCAACATCCGCTCCACCTCCCCAGCCTTTCTCAGCTACCACCACCACACGCGGACTGGCCAGTCTCGGCTTCTAAAGAGGGCAGCCCAAGATGTCAAGGTAGAGTATGGTAGTCACTCGAAGATTGTGTTAGATGCGCCAGGTCAGCACGACTAGGTGTACGAGTTTGAGGAGGGGTTGAGGATGAAGAACACCGGATGGTGGTTGATTGCGGTAGCGGTGCTCGTGGCGGGTGTCACCGCGCCGAGCGCAGCAGAAGAAGCAGCGGCGCGGCGTGTGCTCGGAACGCTGCATGTTACGGGCACAGTGGAGACCGCCGACGCAGTAGGCGAGTGGAAGCCCCTCATCAGTGGGGCCGCGCTCGAAGGGATGCAACTCCGCACGCGGAACGGCGGCTCGGCCGTGATCCAATTGGCAAGTGGGGAGAAGCTGGCCCTCGGCGCCGACTCCGCATGTCAGCTCGGGGGGAGCGACGCCGCCCGAGTACAGCTCACGGCGGGACGTATTGCACTCCGCGTCCGGTCGGGATCGAGCCTAACCATCGTCACGCCGCGCGGGGTCGTGCGCGCGGCGTCGGCCAAGTCTGGTGCGCCGGCGCTCTACGAAGCGATGGTAACCGTCAACGACGGCTCTACCGCCGTGCGCACCTATGCCGGACGATTCACTCTCCTCGCCAATGGAGAGACCGAAGCGCTCGAGGTCGAAGCCGGTCGCCTGGCCACCCTGGGCGACAAGGGCGGCAGCGTAGAGCTGGCCTCCGCGACCAACCCGGCGCAGCAGGCTGCCACTGAGACACCGATCGCACACGCGGCCGAGGGGAGCGCCTTCTCGGCGCTTGGGTTGAGCCCAGCAGCCCTGGCGCTGATCGGTGGTGGCGTCGTCGCGGGCGGCACGGTCGGCGGCTTGGCGGCCTCCGGCGAGTTCTCCTCCACCGATACCAGCAGCGAGGGTACCGGCCGGCAGGGGAGCCCCTTCCGGCCCGACCGCAACAAGTAGATCGGTTCCCCCAGATCGCCGGAAACGCAGTGAAATACACAGCAGACTAAAGTCCCGGTCCCGTAGCGCCGATACCCCCGCTGAACACTTTAGAAGGGGGTATCGGCCTATGGGACGCTCAATTTGGATTCATGCTCTCGCGCTGGTGGGAGCGACGGCACTAACGGCGCAGGGAGCCGTCCTCATGGTCGACGACGACGGTGCCGATTGCCCCGCCGCCAGCTACGCGAGCATTCAGGACGCGATCGATGCCGCGAAAGCCAAGTCGACGGTCGTGGTTTGCGCCGGCACATACGACGAGCAGCTCACGATCTCGAAGGCGATCCGGTTGAAGGGTAAGGGCGGCCCGACGGTGAAGCCGTCCGGCATGGCGACCAGCGGTACGAGTCTCTCCGTCAACGCGACCCCGATCAAGGCGGTCGCCACCGTGTCGGCCAAGACCACCATCGATGGCATCACGTTCGACGGTGCCGATGGCGTCTCAAGCTGTCCGTCCGACGGCAGCATGCTGGCCGGCGTGTGGTTCCGCGGCGCCTCGGGCGTGCTCAAGAACAGCACCATACAGAACGTTTCCTGTGCCCATGGCACCGGCGTGTTCGTGCAGAGCGATGGCGCCAAGGCAGTCCGCGCCACCCTCACCGGCAACACCGTCACCGGCTACTATTCGACCGGCGTCATGGTGAACGAGACCGGCGCCAATGCCGTCATGCGTGGCAACACTGTGACGGGTGGCGGTCTCGTCTCCGACCACGACCAGAACGGCGTGCAGGTTGCCTACGGCGCCAAGGCACGCATGACCAGCAACACCATCTCGAACAACGGGGGCACCGACGGCAGTCAGTGCTCGTTCCACGCCGGCGTGCTGCTCTTCAACTCGAATGGTAGCCGCCTGCAGGACAACACGCTGTCAGCCAACACCGGCGGCGTGCTCGCCACCGGCGACCGCAACGTCGTCTTGAACAACACCGTCGATGGCTCGAGCGTCGGTCTCGACGGCGTCTCCGTCTTCGGGGATGGCAACAAGATCCGCGGCAACGACATCACCAACCACAGCGAGGCAGGCATCCGTATGGAGGGCACCGGCAACTCGCAGGCCAGCAACTCCATCAGCGGCACGAACACCTTCTGCAGCACGAAGACCGCGGACAGCGACTGCGGCGCGGTCATGGAGACCTGCGGGCAGGACGTCGTCACGAAGTAAGTAGCCCAAGCTCAAGGTACACTCTGCCCGCCCCCACCGCTGGTCGGTGGGGGCGGGCATTCTTTTTCTAGCGGGCGGCCTCGACCAGCGGTGCGAGATTATAACGGCCCCGCGCCAGCAGCGGGCGCCCCAAGTCTCCACAACGACGCACGCGGTCCGGCACCGTAGCGAGCGTGAAGTCCTCCATCCGGCAGCCCGCCTCGACCTCCTTCCAGGTCACCGGCGTCGACACCGTGGCGCGCGGCGTGGGGCGCACGGAGTAGACGCTGGCCAGGGTCTGGCCCCAGGCATTCTGATTGTAGTCGACATTCACGGTTCCGGGGCGGCGCCGTGCCACGCTGCGCTCGGCGGTGAGTAGACTCGGATGCCGGGCGGCCAGCTCCTGCGCCAACACCCTGGCGACCTCCCACACCTGGCGCTGTCGCGGACCGCGCCGAATGGGCACGTAGAGATGCATGCCGCGCGAGCCCGTCGTCTTGGCGTACACCGATATCTCGAGCGAGACGAGTGCGGCGCGCACGACTAGCGCCGCTTCGCGCACACGCGCGAAGTTCGCCCCTGGCACGGGGTCGAGATCGAAATGCAGAAAATCGGGGCGATCGGTGTCGTCGGCCCGCGCCGGCCAGGGGTTCAGGTCGATGCATCCCAGGTTCACCACCCAGAGGAGGCTGGCCAGGTCCTGCACCAACGGAAAGGTGACCCGTTTGCCGCCAGAATGGACGACGGTGCAGGTTGCGAGCCATGGCGGATGCGCATCGGGCACCTGCTTCTGAAAGAAGGACTTGCCCGCCGCTCCGTCGGGATAGCGACGCAATACCATCGGACGATTGCGCAGGTGCGGGACGAGCACCGGCGCCAGCGTGGTGTAGTAGGTCAGCAGGTCGCCCTTGGTGATTCTCGGCACGGACCAGAAGGGCTTGTCGAGATTGGTGAGCGTGAGAACACGGCGACCAACCCGAACCTCGACTGCCGCACGCGCCATGCGGTCCTACCGACGGGCGCTGCGCCGCACCCCGAAGGTGCCGAGCGCCTTCGCCACCAGCTTCCCCGAGCCGGTCATCACCTCGCCCTCGGCGGTCGCCACCGCGTTGGCGACGCGCACCACGCGGGCGTGGCAGCGCAAGAGCTGCTCGGCCGAGAACGCGACGTAGCTGATACTGAGGCTGTGCGTCGCGACGCGATCCTCGAGCGCGAGATGACGATGCACGGCAACGGCAAGCCCGGTATCGAAGAGGGCGGCAATGGCACCCCCGTGCACCTGCCCGAAGGGGCTCATGAGGTCGTCCGGCACCGCCATGCGCAGCACGATGCCGTCCTTCTCGGACCGCTCGATCTCGAAGCCGAGCGCGTCCATGAAGGCCGGGCGTTTCACAAGGTCTCCTGGCGCGCAAACCGGCCGGTGTAGGCCGCGCTCCCTTCACACCGCTGCAGCACGATCTGACACAAGCGGACACCGGCATGAATGGCGAGCGGCCGGACCGAAACGTTGGCGATCTCGAGCACTTGTCGGTTCGACACCCCCGGCGCGACGAAACCCGAGGTGACGTGAATCATGAGCCCGAGGCGTGCGTATCGACTGCGTCCCTCGAGCCATCCCGCGATGTTGCCTGGCAAGGTGATCCGCTCGCGCGTGATGCCATGGATCGTCTCGCCGGGTTTGAGGACGTACGGCTCGTCGAGATGCCGCACGGCCGTGATCGTACGATAGTCGGCGTCCTCCGTTACGGCAACGACTTCGGGACCCCCGGCCATCACCCGAATCTCGTCGCCGAGATGCAGATCGATCGAAGCCGGCCCGATCTGATCCGGTGACAGTGGATCGATGACGACCCGCCCGGCGGCGATCTCTCGCTCGATGACGTCGTGAGTCAGAACCATAGTGCGGCAGTGTAGCAGGCGGAACGACTCGGGGCACGGCGTTGCATGACGGTCGCGGTGGTGACCACAATTGGTCCCTCAATGAAACGCTTGGTAGCGTGGCTGATCGCCCGCGGCGCTTGGGTTGTGACCGCGGTTGCAGTGGTGACCCTCGTCCTCGGGGTCTTCGCGCTGCATCTGTCGCTCGAGTTTCACTATGAGGACCTTCTGCCGCAACAGCATCCCTTCATTCAGGTTCACAACCGCTACCATCTCAACTTCAGCGAGGCGAACGTGCTGACGGTAATGGTGGCGGCACGGGAAGGGACGATCTTCACCCCGGAGATCCTCACCACCATCTGGCGCGTGACCGAGGCGGTGGATCGACTCCCCGGGGTGAATCACGACCAGATCACGTCGATTGCCCATCGCAGCACGCGCTGGGTCCGTACGCTCCGCGGCGGAATGATCGATAGCCACGTAATGATGGCCCACGAGCCAACGACGCAAGCAGAAGCGGACGCCATTCAGCGCGCCGTCCTCCAGTCCTACGCCTTCGGGTCGATGGTGTCTGTCGATCAGCACGCGGCGAGCATCCGTGCGGGCTTCATCGAGAAGCGCCTCGACTACTCCCGTCTCTTCGCAGCCGTCAACGCGACGATCCTCCCACTCGCCAGCGAGCACGCCGCGATCTACGTCAGCGGCCAGCCGCGGTTGAACGGCTGGATCCTCGAGCTCGAGGGGCAGGTTCTGGCCGCCTTTGCCGTCGCCATCATGCTCACCTGGATCTTCCTCTACGCGTACTTCCGCGACTGGCGCGGGGCGCTGCGGCCGACCATCTCCGGCGGGCTCGCCGCGATCTGGGGCTTCGGGCTGATGCAGCTCACGGGTTTTGCACTGAACCCGCTCACGCTGGTCATCCCTTTCCTCATCACCGCGCGCGCGGTCAGCCATTCCGCGCAGATGCACGATCGGTACTACGAGGAGCTCAGGGCGGGGACCGGCAAGAGCGGCGCGATTGCCGACTCGTTCGTGGGGCTCTTCGCACCTACCCTGGCGGGCATCCTGACCGACGCGCTGGGCGTGTTGGCCATTGGGCTGGTGGCGATTCCAGCTCTCCGCCAGCTCGCCGTGACCGCCACCATCTGGCTGCTGTCGCTCATCGTTACCGAGCTCCTGCTCAACCCCATCGTCTACAGTCGGCTACGTGCCCCGGATATCGAAACGATCCGCGAACGCGATCGGGGAAGGCTCGCGCGCGGTCTACTCCACCTGGCCAACGGCGTGACTGGGCCACGCGGGCGCTGGTGGACCGTGACGGGCGGCGGCGCGGTGCTGGCTGTCTCCCTGGCGCTGCTACCCTTCGTTCAGGTCGGTGACTCCGCCTCTGCCTCGCGCATCCTCGCGCCCGAAGCCGCGTTCAACCGCGACCATCGCGCCGTGCAGGACGAGTTCGGCGGCAGTGAGCCATTCATGGTGGTGGTGGAGGGAGACGGGCGGGATGCCGTTCAGAACGCTCAAGTCCTGCGCACCATCGAGGCATTCCAGCGCGACCTCGAGCGTTTGCCCATGGTCGGCGCGAGCTTCTCACCGGTCGACATCCTCAAGAACATGGGCCAGATCTTCCACGAGTATGAGCCCAAATGGGCGATCATCCCGTCGACCGAGCAGGACATCCACACCCTGTTCTTCACGTACTGGGCAACGGTGTTCCCGTCCACGAGCCAGCAATTCTTCACTTCCGACTTCTCGACTGCCCATATTACCTTCTTCTGCCGCGACCACACGCTCGAGCACGTGCGGTCACTCGTGAATGCAGCGCGTGGGTTCATTGACGCGCACCCGCTTCCGCATGTTCGCTTCCGGCTCGCCGGTGGATTCATCGGCATCATGGCGGCGGTGTACGACGAGATCGTCCGTAGCCAGGCACTGATGACCGCGGCTTCCTTCCTGGTCATCTTCGTCGTGTGCGGACTGACCTATCGTTCACTGCTCGCGGCAATCCTTCTCGTTTTACCCCTCGGGCTCGCGAACGCGGTGGTCAACGGCTATATGGCGGCGCGCGGCATCGGGCTGGACCTCAATACACTCCCGGTGATTGCCGTCGGGGTCGGCTTCGGCATCGACTACGGCATCTATCTCCTGAGCCGCGTGCAGGAGGGCGTGCGTGGCGGTGCTGAGATCGAGGACGCCGTACGTGTGGCACTTACCGGGGCGGGGCGGACAGTGGCGTTTACCGCACTCACCATGACGGCCGGCGTGCTCTGCTTCACGGCGACCCAGCTGCGCTTCGTTGGTGAGATGGCCACCTTGCTCGCACTGTGGATGGTGACGAGCGCCGCCACGGCCCTCATGCTGCTGCCGGCGCTGTTGGTCCTGATCCGGCCGCGCTTTCTCAGCCCCGCGCCAGCGTCAGGCCGGCCACAGTAACCTCGCCCACGTTGCCTTCCTTCGTCGGCCCCGGCTATGGAGGTGGTGGTGCGACTCGCTGCCGCCTGCGTGCTCCTGGCCATGCATTTCGGGGCGGCACTCGTGCAGGCGAGCACGGTGCGGGCGCTGCTGGTGGCGAGCAGCGGGCTCAAGGGTCAATTCGTGCCGCTGTTCTCGGGGGTCTTGGCGGACGGTGGTCGGATCTTCTTCGATGGGGTCACCTCAGCGGTGGTACGTAAGGTCGGCAACACCCAGGTCACCCTCGCCCGGACCGGTGACAAGCCATTTGACCTGAGCGGCAGATTCACGAGCTTCGGTTCCCTCGCCATCAACGATCAGGGCGTGGTTGCCTTCCGTGCGAACGTCTCGGCTGCCGAGGGTGTCTCAAACGCAGGCGTCTTCGTGGCGGACGGGAACAGCATCAACCGAGTCGCCACTGCAACAGCGCGCGCGGTCGACATTGATACCTCTGGCGACGTGGCGTTCGCCACCACGCAGGGAATTTTCCTGTACCGCGCCGGAGACGTCACTCAATTGGTACACGACAATGGACCTGCGCCAGGGGGCGCGAGCTTCATGCTCTTCCGTGGGCGCATCATCTTGAATGACGCGGGGACAATCGTCTTCTCGGCGCGTGTTACCGGCGCCAAGGACGGCCTGTTCGCCGTCACCCCAGACGGGACGGTGACCTCGATCGCGGTCGAGGGAGACACCAGCTCGGTAGGGACGATTCGGACCCTCAACCAAGGTTTTCCACGTGCCATCAACGCGAGCGGCGCGGTGGCCTTCGTGGCGCGCGTGGGTACGCCATCGCAGCGCGAGGTACTGGTACGCGAGGCGGACGGCACCGTCCGCGTCGTGGCGCAGATCGGCGACCTGGTCGATGGGCAACAAGTCGACGGCCTCGGCGATCAGTTCGTCGGGATCGACGCCGACAGCCGAGTGGTATTCGATGCCACCTTCGGTATCTTCGTGCGGCTCGTGCAGGCGAGCGGCAGCACTCTCACCGCGATCAGCGAGGATATCACGGCCCAGAGTCGCTCCTTCGCGTGGCGGCTCAACGGCGAGGCGCCTATCGTCTGGTCCGCCGACAACGGCGTCCTCGGGTTCGCCAGTGCTATTGCAACGCTGATCGCCCCCGCCGACGTGCCGGACGTGGGTCCCGTCGTGGCGTTTGGCGTGCCGAGCGCCAACGCCAGCGGCGCGGTCGCCGCAGTCGCCACATACCACGCCTTCTACCAGCTGGCCGGGCAGCGGCTGCGCACGCGGCTGGGAGTCGGAGACACCATCTCGGGCAGCCCGGTAACGGATTTCGACTCGTGTGATGCGGAGCGCGGGCTGACGGCGTGCTTCATCACGCAGAGCAGCGGTACGCGCGCGCTGTTGACCGCGCGCGGCGGCAAACCGTGGCGTCGGCTCCTCTCTCAAAATGAGGCGACACCTGCGGGCGGCACCTACCAGCTAACGGGGAGTCTTGCCGCCAACGGGCACACGTTGTTGCTTGCCGGTCAAACCGACCCCGACACCGGCGCGACGGCCTTGCTCGCCATCCCGACCCGCGGTGGCACACCGCGGGTAGTCGCCAAGAGTGGTGACGCCGGCCCGAGCGGCACCACCTACGCGAGCTTCAACCGCATCGTGACGCACGCCGGTAGAGCCGTGGCCCTGATCACCCTGGCCGCCGGCGACACGACCCAGAGCCTGGCGCTCTTCGACGCCACGGGCCGGTCGCTGGTGCGTCTGGTGGGTGTCGGTGACACGCTACCCGACGGTACGGGTGCGCTGGTCGATTTCGCCTCGCTTGCCGTCGCGCGCCGCCGGGTCGTCTTCGCTGCCTCGCTGACGGGCGGCAACACGGCCAGCGCGCTGTTCGAGTGGAACGGCCACACCATGACCCGGGTCGCAAGCGAGCTGGAGACTGCACCAGGCGATGGCACGTTCGCATCGTTCACGCGCGCCGTGGTCGTCGCCAATGCTACTGGCTTCGCGTTCCTCGTCCCCGTGCTCGGCAGCGACAACGTCGAGCGTGAGGTTCTCTTTCGGTCGCGTCGTGGGCGGACGGAGCGGCTGCTGGCAACGGGTGATTTGAACCCGCTCGGAGGCACCTACGGCAGCGTGATCCTCGTTCCCGGCGAGGCGCTCTTTTTCGTCCGCAACGCCCTCCTCTTCGCCGCCGATGTGGGCGATGCGAGCGGCATCGTGCAGCGCGTCCTGCTCCAGGTTCGGCCCTAGCCATGGCCTCGTACGAGCATCTGTCGTGCGCTGCGGATGCGGGGATCGTCACCCTGACGCTCAATCGTCCCGAGCGACGCAACGCGCTCTCGGAGGCTCTCATGCTCGAGCTGACCGCCGCCCTCGCGCAGCACGGCGCCCATCTGGACAGCCGTGCGATTGTGCTCGCCGCCGCGGGCTCTGTTTTCTCGGCAGGCCACGACCTGTCCGACATGGTCGAGCGCGATCTGGACGGCATGCGGCGGCTCTTGCGCGTGTGTGCAGATCTGATGCTGACCATCCAACGACTCCCCTTACCCGTCCTAGCCTCCGTGCAGGGGGTCGCAACTGCCGCCGGCTGTCAGCTCGTCGCCTCGTGCGACCTTGCCGTCGTCGCAGAGGAGGCGACCTTCGCGACCCCGGGCGGCAAAGGCGGCTGGTTCTGTACCACCCCGATGGTCGCCGTGGCGCGCGCCATCGGCCACAAGCGCGCGCTCGAGATGCTCTTCACCGGCAACCCGATCGACGCCCGCACCGCCCTCGCCTGGGGACTCGTCAACCGCGTCGTCCCCCAGACCGAGCTCGCCACCGCCAGCCTCGAGCTGGCGCGCACCGCCAGCCGCGGTAGTCTCACCGCAAAAGCCATCGGCAAGCGCGCCTACTACGACACGATCGCGCGGCCGCTCGAAGCCGCGTACACGGAGGCCTGCGAGATCATGGCGCAGAGCGCCGTTACTGCCGACGGCCGCGAGTTCATGCGCTCGTTCCTCGAAAAGCGCCCGGGTCGGTACCCGCCGCGCAAGTAGGTACGCGCCGCGCTGCCGCCCGGAGGGGTGTGGGGCAAGGCGGGCGGCGCGTGGGCTGGTCGCCTTGCCCCGCACCCCTTCGGGTCGGCTCAGTCCTTCTCGTGACGGGTTCGCCGCTGGCAGTTCGCTCACGCATGCGACGGATCGCATGACGTTGAGAATCCACCGTGAACGGTCTGTCTTGCCACGACAAGAAGATATAGAGGCCTGCGGTGCGCTTCGCTTGGGCTTGGCTCGCCTTGCGATCCCGGCTCACGTGTGTTCGTCTGGCATCGTGTCGGAACCGTGGACGTTCGGCTAAGAGTCTGCGCCACGGATAGCTCCTCTCGTAGGAATGCGGAAGAGCGAGGTGGGAGGTGGATGGGATGGGGCAGGTTTTCCACCCGTACGAGCCCGGGGCGGATAGTCCGGATAAGCCTCGGAAGGTGACGGAACGCTCCCTACTGCGACGCTCGGGAGGCACCGCTCCCCACCTTCCCGGCTCGCGCGGCGCCAGGCAAGGTGGCGGACTTCTCGCCCGATCACCAGCCCGCGGAGGTCGAGATCGCCTGCATCACGCTCGCCTCCGTCTTGAACGACTCGATCAGCATCCGTGCCCGCCCTTGGGGAACGACGATCGCGTATAGGATCGAGGACGAATACCGCACGGCGTGCCTCCCGCTCGCCTGTGCCGCCCCCTGACGGTCCCGCCACCGTCACGACCCAAAACTACGGGAGAACGAATCGATTCGAGCATTTCGTCGCACCAAGCTCTCGTTTGCGGCTCTTCGATTGACTCGACAACTCAACGGTTCCGCGTGTGATACGTGGGGGTTTGTCCGTTTAGGGGCTTAATAGCGGCTATCAACCGAAGAGGTTCACCAGCAGGAGAATCGCCGTCAGGTTGAGGGAAGTCTGCCCGACCTCGAAGAAGATCGTGCGCCAGGGTTGCAGCCCAGCCACATAGGTTAGCGTGTGCAGGATTCTCGCCGCCGTGAAGGCGACGAAGAGCGTTGCCGCAATCCCGAACGACGGTCCGCTCAGGGCGTAAGGGAAAGCGACGATCAGAAACGGCAGGATGCCTTCCAGATCGTTCAGGTGGGCGCGCCGCCAGCGCTCGACGGTCTCATCCGGGGGCGTGGGCGGCTTTCCAAGGAAGGCGTAGTCCTCCGGAGTGATATAGGCGCCGCGGCGAATTCGCATGATGGCGGTGCCCGACGCCGTGAAGGCCATCTTCAGCACCAGGATCGCAGCGCACACGGCGTAGAGATGGACCGTGGAATCTTGCAGCAGCTCATTCATGTTCCTGCTCCTTCGTCTGTCTTTACGTAAGATGGAGTGCGGTGAGCCCGTCACCGCCAGCCTTGTCGCGACACCAGCATCCAGGTCCAAGGCCCGGCCTGTGCAGGGATAGGAAATCCAATCGCACGTGGTGAAATCTCTACCCCGGGGTGACAGAATCCGTCCAGGCGGCAAATCACCCGAGGCGACACGTCGCGGGGGGCAATCGCACTATCGAATTCGCTCACCCGCGCGGTGAGCGGCCCGACCTGCATAGAGAAAGTGGTGTCGAACTTTCCCGGCTGCCGCCGCCGCCCCAGCCGGGGCGTGCGGGGGCGGGGGTTGCCGGAACGTCCGAGATGGGAGCGTTCCGTCACCTTCCGAGGCTTATCCGGACTATCCGCCGGCGTCGCGACGAAGTCGTGAGCCGGGCTTGGGGCGCGGTGCTTCTCGCGGGTGCGCTGGCGGCCGCGCGCGCCGACGCCTACACCCCGGAGGTCGACTACGCCGTCACGTGTCAGGGATGTCACCGCGCGGACGGGACCGGTACGCCGGGGAGCGTCCCCCCCCTTGGCGGGCTCGGTCGCGAAGTTCCTGCGCGTGCCCCGGTGGACGGGCGTTCCTCTCGCAAGTCCCGGGGGTGGCGCAGTCGGCACTGGACGACGCCGCGCTAGCCGCCGTGCTCAACTGGATGCTCGAGCACTTCGACCACGAGCACATGCCGGCGACGTTCACGCTCTACACTGCCGCCGAGGTCGGCACGCTGCGTCGCACGCAGCTCACCAACGTCGAGCAAGTACGCCGCACGCTCCTCCAGGCGCTGGCGGGGCGGCACTAGTGACTTCGAGTGCTGTCCTGTAGGACACTCTGCATCGGAGGTTGAACGGGCCGGTGGTACGCGAGGGAACGCGGCAGCAAGACTCTCAGCCGCTCGCGGTCGTCACGGTGCTCTTTCGCCTCGAACCTTGAGTACCCGACGGCGCCCGCTGGAGGGATCTCGCCACCGGAGCGTACCGACCAGCTCCACGCAGCCGGGCAGGATATGTCCCTTGAGCTTCACGCGGCCAAGCGGCGGGCAGCTCTCCCATGTCGTCCGGAAGTATGTGTGCGCCCGCGCGCCCCGGCGACAATAGAAGCGGACGGGTGCCGCCCCGCAGATCCCGAGGGGGACGGTGTCGGCTCCGACGACGAACGCCTCGGCCGGCGAGCCGACGCCGTCGAAGAACTCGCCTGGGATGCCCAGAGGCGTGAATGGACCGGGCTCGCACAGCGTCAACGAGCCGGGTTGGCAGAACGGCCCCGTGCGGGCGAACGCGAAGCTGGCGAGCAGCATACCGAGCAACGCGACCCTGAGAGCGGCTCTTGCCACAGCGGCTAACGCTACTCCTGCTGGGTGCGATTTCGCAAGGGACAACGGTCACTTCCGGCCGCCTCGTATGACACTCGGCCCCGAACTAAGACAGCGCCGTGACTTCGGGGTATAGACGTGGCAGTCTCCGCCGCCATGACGACGGATCTCACGATGCTGACGTGGACGGCGGTGCTCTGCGCACTGATGTCCTTCACGTACATCTCGGGGCTGCTGACGATCACGGGCGGGTTCTCCTGGGGACTCGGTAACCGCAACCAGCCGCTGGCGAACGAGAAAGAGTGGGCGCGCCGTGCCCGTCGCGCGCATGCGAACCTGGTCGAGAATCTCATCCCGTTCGCGGCACTCGTCCTGGTCGCGCATGCGACCGGGAAGGCCAACGCCATGACGGCTCTGGGCGCTGAGATATTCTTCTGGGCGCGTCTGGTCTACACGGTGACCTACATCGCGGGCCTCGTGCCGTGGCGGACCTTCGTCTTCATCGTCGGTCAGACGGGGCTCTTCCTCGTGGCGCTGCAACTGCTGCGGTAGCCGCGAGGGGTCCGCGGCAGAGATTGCCTAGCTCGGCCGCTGCATCGGCAACTCGCCACACGCCTTTTCGCGCTGCCACTCCGGGTACGAGGCTTGCTCCTCAAGGTGGATCGGCCAGTGGCCGAAGTTTATCCAGGGGGATCCGAGATGGCGGTGGTGCAGGGGATGCAGGGGCAGGGGACGTCGATCACCAAGCGGATCGACACCGATACGGTCTGGCGTCTCCTCAACCAGGAGGCCGTCGGCCGCGAGGACTATCTCGAGCGTTTCGAGGCCGGCTACAACCTCGGACCGGCGGCGTGCGGATAGTCCGGATAAGCCTCGGAAGGTGACGGAACGCCCCCACCTCGGACGCCCCGGCAACCCCCGCCCCCGCACGCCCCGGCTGGGGCGGGGCGCACAACGCCCAGACGGAACCCTCCAGACGCCGTGCGCGGCGGCTCACGAGCGCCGCGCGAGCGAAGCCGACCGTCGGGCCTACGTGTGAAGGGCGAGGAACGAGGGCGAGATGCTACTCGGGCGACTCCTCGGCCCACGGTGGCGCCCGATCCCTCAATGGCTCCCCTGCCTCCGTGGACAGCCCGAGGTGCGCGCCACGGCGCGTTCGGCGCCAAGACCTCATGATACAGTAACAAGTTGATCCGCGGGCGCGGCACCAAAGGCACGAGGCGCGCCAGCAACTCCGCGGGCGTGAAGACCAGATGTGTCGTTCCGTCCGCCCACGGCCGCTGCAGGGCCACGGCGATCCGCCCGTCGCGCAATCGGTGCACGCGGTGCTGCCCGAGCGGGGGACGGACCAAGTACTGACAGAGCCGCTCGAGCCGTGGCCGATCGCCGGCGGAGACGTGCACGGCTGCGTGGAGGTCGAAGCCGGCCTCGTGGGCGTGAAGCGGCCCGTGGCGATCGACCCACGGCGCGTCCGGGTCGGCGCCGATCCGTAGCGGGCCTCGCCCCGCCCGGCGGCCCAACGCCGCTCGACCCAGGACCGCGGCCTGGCACAGGCCGGCCAGTGCCACCGACTCGTCCGCCAGCGAATCGGCATCCTCCTCGGTGACGGTCAGGCCCGCCAGCCCCAAGCGCTCGAGCCGCCGCCGCACCCGCGCGACCACCCGCCGCACGGCCTCATCTGTGGGCGGCGCGGCCGGATGGAAGGACAGCGTTCCGTCCGGGTCGCGCACGAAGACACCATCGAGCACGAGTGTATGGAAGTGCACGTGGAGGTTCACCGCACCCCCAAATCGCTGCACGCTCGTCACCATGCCGGTCTCCCCACGCGCCAGCCCTTGGCGCCGGGCCTGCCGGCGATATGCGCTTCGGAGCGCCCGGCTTCAGTGGAGTCGGCTCTTCGTGGAAACGAAGGGACGGTTTGACATGCGTATGCACGAAACGGCCTGCGGCCGCCCGGAGGGGTGTGGCGCAAGGCGA
>ORMF010255220.1_pt1 | contig 15978 bp, 14 predicted proteins | sample 1779871 | NCBI WGS metagenome assembly ORMF01 (sample SAMEA104232316, study PRJEB22302) | groundwater metagenome | biome: forest; feature: aquifer; material: groundwater | place: USA | collected 2011-08-07 | depth 5.4 m
CGACATGTAGGAAACCGTCCCCATGATGGAACCCTCTGTCGTGAGCGGCCGCGCGGTTAACGTGGCATCTGATTCCGCGACGGCAGGCTCGCGCAACTTGGCAAGGCCGAAGTCGAGAAGCTTCACCAGTCCTTGATCGCCAGTGAGGATGTTGCCGGGCTTCAGATCGCGGTGCACAATACCCGCCTGATGCGCGGCGGCCAGTGCGCTGGCCACCGGGATCACTACCTCCAACGTTTCCTCGAGGCGCATGCCGTGCTTGGGGATGTGCGTGTCCAGCGAGCGGCCCGGCACAAGTTCCATCACGATCCCATAGAGGCCGTCTTGTTCCACAAGATCGTGGATAGTGACGATGTGCGGGTGATTCAACGCAGAGGCGGCGCGCGCCTCCTGCAGGAATCTCTGGCGGTGCCCTTCATCCCGGCAATACTCGGCGGGCAACACCTTGACGGCCACCTCGCGTCCGAGCCGTGGATCCATCGCACGATAGACTTCCCCCATGCCGCCGGAACCGATGTGAGAGAGAATTTCGTATGGACCCAGGCGGGAGCCCGAGGCAAGCGGCATGAGAGTGATTATACTAACTACCCCGGCCAGATGCGCGCTCAAGCCTCACTGCCGTATCATACGAGCGATGTACACAAGAACCTTCATGTACTCCTTAACCCCTACTTCTATTCAATTTGCACGGCCCTCCCGGATGAGGCGGGGCTGATCCATGGAGAATGTCGAAATCGCCCGCCTCCTCTTTGAAACCGCTGACCTCATGGAGATCGCCGCCGAGGACGGCTTCCGCATCCGCAGCTACCGCAACGCCGCCACAGCCGTGGAAGGCTACCCCGAGCGCATCGAGGACATTCTCAAGGACCCCGCCCGCTCTGTCACTGAAATTCCCGGCATCGGCAAAGGCATCGCCCACGTCCTCGGCGAAATCTCAGCCCGCGGCTCATTCGAGCGCCGCGACGAAATGCTGGAGCGCTACCCGCCCACCGCGCTCGAACTGCTCAAGATCCAGGGGCTCGGTCCGAAAAGCATCGCCCTTCTGATTGAGCATTACCGCATCACCACCATCGACGATCTTGAACGCGCCTGCCAGGAGCAGAAGCTCCGCCTCCTCCCCCGCATGGGAGCCAAGCTGGAAGAAAAGGTGCTCCGCTCCATCGCCGGCTACCGCAAGCGCGCCGGAAGATTCCTCCTCGACTTTGCCGCCCGCATGGCCGACGAGCTCACCCTCTACCTTTCCGAAGGCGGGCTGGTAAGCCGCATCGAACCCGCCGGCAGCCTCCGCCGCGGACGCGAAACCGTCGGCGACCTCGACCTCCTCGTCACAACGGCCGACCCATCCCAAGTGCTCACCCGCTTCGTGAAACACCCGCGCGTCGGCGAGATTCTCGGATCTGGCGAAAACAAAGCCAGCGCCCGCGTCGGCGTCGAAGGCCTCCAAGTGGATGTGCGAGCCCTGCCCGAAGAGAGCTTCGGAGCCGCCCTCCAATATTTCACCGGCAGCAAGCTCCACAACGTGGCCCTCCGCACGCGCGCCATAAAGATGGGCTACTCGCTCAATGAGTACGGCCTCTTCCGCACATCGGACGAGCAATGTGCGGCCAGCCGCACCGAACAGGAGATCTACGAAAAGCTCGGCCTCCCCTGGATTCCGCCCGAGCTCCGCGAAAATCAAGGCGAACTGGAAGCCGCCGAACAGAACCGTCTCCCCAAACTGATCGAGCTTGCCGACATCCGCGGCGATCTCCACATGCACACACGCGAATCCGACGGCCGCGCAACGCTCGAAGAGATGGCCGAGGCCGCCCGCGAAAGAGGCTATCAATACATCGCCATCACGGATCACTCAAAATCCCTCGCGATGGCCAACGGCCTGGACGAAGCTCGCGCCGTGGCCTTTGCCCAACAAGTGAAAGAGGTGAACCGCCGCGGCCTCGGCATCCGCATCCTGTCTGGCCTAGAGTGCGACATCAAGCGTGACGGATCCATGGATCTCACGGACGACGCCCTCGCCGAACTCGACCTGGTAGTCGCCAGCGTACATAGCTACATGAACATGGAGTCCGCCGAAATGACCGATCGCCTCTTGCGCGCCATGGAATGCAAGCACGTCAAAATCATCGGTCATCCCACCGGCCGCGTCCTCATGCATCGCGACCCATTCGCCTTCGACTTTGACCGAATCGCCCAGGAAGCCGCCAAACGCGGCATCGCCATGGAAATCAACGCCAGCCCGGAACGTCTGGACCTGAATCCAACCATGGTCCGAGCCGCTAAGGCGCGCGGCGTCAAGTTCACCATCTCCACCGACGCCCACCACCCCAAGCACCTGGCCAACATGCGCTACGGCCTGTTAATGGCCCGGCGCGGCTGGCTGGAGAAAGCGGATGTGTTGAACACGTTGCCGGCGGATCGGTTCCTTGCTTCTTTTGTGAGATAGCTCAACATCTCCGACTGATACATTTGCATCTCGCCTTCGAAGTCTTCCACACAGACGGTGAGCGCAAAGGACGCCGTGCGCGCCCCCAAACGGGCCAGAAACACGCGGGTTAGCGCCGCGGACGGCAGCTCCGTTTTGCGCGTGTTACTCGGAAGATATCGGTAGCCCCACCAAGCTGGGATTGCAGCAAATACGCCTATCGCAGCGGGGACAAGCCCTTCCGCGATCCCCCAAACTGTAGCCGCAATGCACGCCCATTTTTCCCCTCCGCAGCCCTTGAACGCAGAGACAATTCCGATACACGTGCCATAGAACCCTACCAACGGAGCAGTGGATGCGATGGTCGCGAGACTGTTGAGACCCCGCTTCATCTGTCCACGAGTTCGGTTCGCAGAGCGGGTCATACATCGCTTGACCACCCCAAACACCGCCGAATCAGAATTGAAGTCATTGCCTTGGCGCGAGCTCATTATTTCGTTAGCCGCCCGGCGAACGGCTAAGTTCCCGCCGCGCATCCACTAATGACTCATCCCCTCCACCTCGATCCCCCGCGAGTATTATCGCAACGACTTCTTCCGGGTCACCCTCGATCGACCCATCGACCCTGACGTCAAACACCGTCCTTGATCACACTCGCTCGAACAGCAATTGAAGGCCGCTCCGAATGGCATCCACAGTGGACGGCGGGAGCTTTCCAATCCGATCTGCCAACTCAACCTTGTTCACGGTCTGAACCTGCGACACGTTGACCACGCTCGCTTTGGGTAGGTTCGCCTCGCCCTTCTTCAAGGAAACATTTCCAGGCGCATCGGCGCGTGTCAGGTTCGAAGTGATCAGACAAACAACGGCTGTGGCAATGCGGCTGCGATTGAATAGGTCGCTTTGAACGACGACGCAGGGATGCCGTTCGGCCGGAACAGAACCAGCCGCCGGCCCAAATTTCAGCCAGAAGACATCCCCCTGCCGAATCTCGATCACCAGCGCTCCTGGATCGTGGACCGGAACTTCGCCTTCATCCTTGCCGCTTGCGGCGTTGCGGCTTTTTCGGGCTCGCCGCCGTAGACCCGGTTCAGTTCCTCCACGATCTTTTCGTGGCGGCGGTTCCGCAGGAAGTTCCGCATCGCCAAAGAAAACAAGCGGCTGCGGCTGACGCCAATTTCGCGCGCCGTCCGGTCGGCCTCACGAACCAAATCGTCGTCCACTGATATGGCTGTCTTCATGGTATCTATTCTGGTTATACCATAGGTATGACTCTAGGTATCCACCAGCGACGCAATACAGGCCTCCTGCCCCCGCATGTCAAAATACAACTCAGTGAAACTCATTTCCTCCCGCGAGTATTATCGCAACGACTTCTTTCGTGTCACCGTGGATCGCGCCATCGACCCGGACGGGTTTGAAATCCAACGCGCCATCGTCCACCATCGCGGATCGGCCGTGATGATGGCCGTAGACGATCGCCAGCGTGTCCTCCTGGTGCGTCAGTACCGGCTGCCCGCCCGGCAGTCCATGTGGGAATTGCCCGCCGGCAAAGTGGACGAAGGTGAAACCCCTCTGCAGGCCGCCCGCCGCGAGCTCAAGGAAGAAACCGGCCTCACCGCCCGCCGCTGGCGCAAGCTCGTTTCCTACTACGCCAGTCCCGGATTCCTTTCCGAAAAGATGAACCTCTATCTCGCCACCGGGTTGAAAGTTGGCGCTGCCACTCCGATGGAGGATGAACGCATTGAGTGCCGCTGGTTCCGCCGGAAGGAATTGGAAGACTGGGTCCGCCGCGGAAAAATCATCGATGGGAAGACGTTGGCTGGTCTGCTGGCCTGGAACCTCCGTTTTCCGGGCTCTTCCTAAGCAGAAATCGGAACATCGCCTCCAGCGCGCGCCCGCGATGGCTCACAGCCAGTTTGCGGTCCGCCTCCACCTCCGCCAGCGTGCAGCCAAACTCCGGATAGTAGAACAGCGGGTCGTAACCAAATCCCAACGTTCCGCGGGGCTCCGTCAACAACAACCCCTCCACAACGCCGGAAAATGTCCCCATCAGCTCCCCTTGCCGCGCCAGCGCCACGACGCAAACAAACCGGGCAGCACGATTCGTCTTGCCTTCCATTCGCGCCAGCAGGAGCGCGTTGTTGGCCACATCGGTTGACCCCACGCCGGCATAGCGTGCCGAGTAGATTCCCGGCGCCCCCGCCAACGCATCCACTACAAGCCCTGAGTCATCCGCGAACACCGCCTCGGTGGAATGCCGCGAATAATATAACGCCTTCGCGATCGCATTGGCCTCAAAACTGTGACCGGTCTCCTCGCACGCCTCGATTCCCGGGATCGGTTCCACATCCACGTCAAACTGCTTCCCCGCAAGACGGCACTCAGCCAGCTTTCCAGGATTGGTACTAGCGCAGCGCAGCAGCATCGGTAATCTACACCAGCGCCGCTTTCTGGATCTCGATCAGTTCCCCCACCCCGCGCCGCGCCAGCGCGATCAGCTCCGCCAGATGCCCATCGGAAAACGATGTCTTTTCTCCCGTCGCCTGCAATTCCACAAACTCGCCCGCCCCCGTCATCACCACGTTCATATCCACGCTGGCACCCGAGTCCTCTTCGTAGCAGAGATCGAGAATCGACTGTTCCTGGAAAATGCCGACACTGGTGGCGGCAACAAAATCCCGTACCGGATTCTTTTGAATCGCCTTGTATTTAAGCAGTGGCCGGATCGCCAGCACCATCGCCACATACGCTCCTGTTATGGATGCCGTCCGCGTACCGCCGTCGGCTTGCAGAACGTCGCAGTCGACAATCACGCTGCGCTCGCCCAGCAGGTCCATATCCACCACCGCCCGCAGTGACCGCCCGATCAGCCGCTGTATCTCCATCGTGCGCCCGGACTGCTTGCCTTTGGACACCTCGCGCACCGTGCGCGTGCTCGTCGCCCGAGGCAGCATGGAATATTCTGCCGTCACCCAGCCCTTTCCCGATCCCCGCATGAACCCCGGCACCGCGTCCTCCACCGTCGCCGCGCACAGCACGCGCGTGTTTCCCACTTCAATCAACGCCGACCCTTCCGCCGTGAGCAGATAGCCGGTCTTGATGCGGACGGCGCGCATTTGATCCGGCTTGCGTTGGTCTGGTCGCATGAATGGCATCAACTACTGGCCTGATTTCAGCATCCCATAGAAAAACAGGCTGATCAGTACCACTCCGCTCACAATCAACAACAGGCACGGCACCAGTCCGCGTGTTTGCGAGATCTTGGGCTTGCCCTTGGATGCTTTGAACTTCGCCATTGATGAATGCCTTTTCTTATTTCAAATGCGCGGCCACTTGCCGGAAAAACTCGTCCAGGTGGCGCAGCGTGTTTTCTTCCAGGTCCTTCACCAGGATCGCCGCCACCGCGCGGCCCCGTTCGGCCAGCGCCAGTTGCGTCGCCAGGAACTGCGCCCTGTGATAAGCGGCTGTGTAGCCGGCCGCGAGCAACTGCTCCGGCTTTTCCGAAAGCAGCACCGTCGAAAAACAACCGCCGTGCCCGATAATCATCTCGTGATAGGAATGATTCATCGCCGGTCCCTCGTACACATCCACCGGTACCTTGAGCCGTGACCGGAACACGCCCTCCGCCGCCCGCTCCAGACACCCCCGCATGGCGCGGCCTCTCGTGCAATAGCGTAGATCGCCGAAATAGCTCAGTTCTCCGTAATCGAATGCGCCTTTCCCGGCCATGTTCCGCAACACGGAGGCATAACAGGCCGCCGCATCCTTCGGCAGCGGATCAGGCAGACCCTTCAGATGGTTGAAGTGTACGCTGATCCCGCCCCGGTACTTCAGCGTGGTGCCGGGATCCTTCATCCGCTGCCACTCTTTCATATTCTCGATTCCGCCCTGCCTTTGCGCCGCCGCGTGAAGGCGTCCTGTGATCACCTTGTACAGCTCCACGCTCGGCTGCGTGACAAAGTTCATCTTGCGCAGGTACCCGACCCCGAACACCGTGTAGTGTATGAACTGCATGTAGCCGGAAAGCGGCGTCCCGGGCGGGATCGTGACCACTGCCACCGGATAGCCCGCGCGGCGTAGGGCACTCAACTTGGTCTTGTCCGGCCCATCCAATCCCTTTTGTTGAAACGCAAGAAAGACGCGGTCCTGCCGCGGATCCTTCGGCGAGCGATAGTTGGCCAGCTTCACCCTTTCCCCGATCACAATCTTGATGCCGATCGCCTCGCTCTTGCCCAGGCTCTCCTCGAAATTCTGCTTGGTCCACAGGCCCGCCCCTTCCCACTTCTTGGGCAGCAGCATCGTCACCTTGTCTCGCCCCGCCAGTCCGTGCGAATGCAGAAACGAGGATAGCCGCCAGGCCGTATCGATCTGCTCCTTGTCGAGGAACGCACCCTCCACCCACTCCCCTATGTCCACCCCGGCCAGACCCAGCGGATATAGACTGCCCCGCGTCAGCGGACTGCTATGCCGGCCGGACGTCGCGTTCCCTCCGTCCATCTGCAACTCCACGCGCCGGTAGCCGCGCGGCGCGGCAAACTGGTCCAGCAGTGACCCCTGCATCGTCATGTACAAAAAGTTCGGCCCACTGTCGAGCTTGCACTTTTCATATAACGCGGTCAGCTTTTCCAGGTTCACCACAGGCTCGTAGGAGGTCATTCCCAGCGCCATCCCCACCACCAGCGTCGATTGCAGCGTCTGCTTCAGGCTCAGCTTTGAACGCCGCTGCATGTCTTCCAGAATTCCGTTGAGCTTGGCCGGATCAGTCGAGTCCAGCACATAGCATCGCGGTCCGCGCGAAAGCAGCCCCGCCGCGTTGTAGGTCGACTTGTCTTCCGCTGACCCGCCCATTCCCGCCCAGATCAGAAACCGCAGCCGCGTCCCGTGCACTTTCCGGATCTTCTCCCGGATCTCCGCCAGTTCCGCTTCGATGCGCTCGGCCCAGTCCCCGTCCTCCTCCGCGCGCCAGCAGAGATGGAACACACCGTAGCTGTTCTTGGTCACCCGGTCCCGCGCATCCATCTCGGTGCCCAACGGAATCAGCGCGTTCTTCGATGGATCGAGTGACTCGATCCCCTTCCGCCGCACTCGCGCGTCCAGAGACTTTAACCGCGCTAGCACGTCGTCGCTTTCAAATCTCTGGAACAGGGAATCAGGAGAAGACTGAACTGGATGGGAACTCAACACCACCATACACTTTTAGCACACCAGGCAGGGTGGATATCATGGAGGGAATTATGCTACGCACCTTCGCTCTTGCTCTACCGTCCATCCTCATCGGATGCGGCGGCGCTGCGCCGGCTCCCGTCTTGCCGGTGAATGTGACCGGCGGCTACAAGCTCGACTCCAATCGCGGCCTGCCCATCACCTCCGCGCCGGAGCTTGTGCGCAAGCTCGGACTGCGGTCGGCGCACGCCGCCCAATACTCGGGCCCGGAAACGGTGAACGTCACACTCTATGAAATGACCACTGGCGCCGGAGCTTTTGAGCTCGTCCAAAAATGGAAGCCGGAGTCCCACACATTGTACTTCTCCCAAACCAACTACTTCGTCCTGCTCCACTCCCCGGCCGCGCCCGAAAAACTCCAGGCCTTCGCTTCCGCTCTCGACAGCGCCTTAAAAAGCGCAAAGGGCGCCGTCCGCGCCCCCCAAACGGGCCAGAAACACGCGGGCTAGCGCTGCGGACGGCAGCTCCGTTTTGCGCGTTTAATTCGGAAAAGTAAAGCCCGCACTGGTTAAGGTGCGGGCTTTGCTTGACGTCACACAGCGAGGGACCGGTCCTCATGAACTTCGGTCACTGCACTGAACATGACCTGTATTGTTAGTGGGGTCGACTCAGCAGTCGGCCACCTCCTGTGTGGTTTTTTGTCTTGATCTACAGCCTATTTCCATATTCTTCTGGACCACCTCCTTTCTCAGTGATGCCTATATGTTGAAGCAGGTATCGTCTTTTGTCAAGAGAGAAATGGCAACCGTGGGCCTACCGGTTGTGGCGCTTACAATTGCTCTACAGCATCCTGTGTAGGAACCGGCACATTACCAGTCCATCCCACAAATTGAACGGGAATTTACCGCTCGTGTAATGCCCGCACGGGAGCCGTATCTCCTTGTGCGGAATTCCCCGCTTCCGGAATCCATCCAAGGCCTCGCGGGAAAACTCAGGCAGGAACGTGGTGTCGTGATCCGCCCAAATCAGCAACGTCTTCAAATCCCGCCCCACCAGCCGGTCCAGATACGCCGCCGGGCTGATCACGCGCCAGAACTGTCGCATCTGCTCCCGGGTCACGTGCGGATCCAGAGATTGCCGTATGTGCCGGCAGGACAGTCCCGTCCAGACCACATCGGAAAAGTTCATCGAAACGTGGTTGAACACCCCAGCCTGTAGCCGCTGATCATGGGCCGCCGTCAACAGAGCCACGCAGGAGCCGAGACTGGTCCCCAGGATTCCCAGATGCTGGTAGCCTCTCGCTTCCAGCCAGTCCAGGCACGCGCGCGCATCGATGGCCGATTGACGCGTGGCATGTATGGTTCTGCCCAGGTTGCTCGACACGTGGTAGTCGGCTCGCTGGAGCTCTGGCGGCATCCGCCTATGATGATAGGCCTTGCTCAGCCTCAGTGCCGACAGTCCAAACCGGTTCAACAGCTTACACAGTCCAATATGACCCTGAGGATCTGAATTCCATTGCGGGATCACCAACACCGCCCGTTCCCCCGCAACAGGGAAGTACTCGGCATAGGCCGTGTTGTTTTCAGCGTGTGGCGACTCTACCGGGCTCGTAAAGGAAAGCGTGCCTTTCTCAAGCCGGAAGTCCTCGACAGGCTGGTAGGAGAAAAACCGCTCGGAGTCCCGGGCTGACGCATCCGAGAACCTGGCCAACGCATTGCCGGAGTTACCATTTGACTCGTCCAACCCCAGCCAGTCCAGCCCCCATTCAAACGGCCGTACAACCCGATTCGAGTCCCGGTTGGCTAGCTGGTTCTCCCAGCGGTTCATCCATTTGGAATAGAGGGGAATCATGCCGCAGCAGCCGGAACTTCGATAGTAGCGCAAAGGGCGTCGTCCGCGCCACCAAAAAGGCCGGAAACACGCGGGTTACCGGTGCGGACGGCAGCTCCGTCTTGCGCGTGTACCGCAAAAGCGCAAAGGGCGTCGTCCGCGCCACCAAACAGGCCGGAAACACGCGGGTTACTGATGCGGACGGCAGCTCCGTTTTGCGCGTGGTCCTCAAAAGCCGAAAAAAAAGCCCCGACCGGAATCGGGGCTTCATAGCCTAGAGTAAGGAGGCGGCCTCACCAAAAGGAGCTAAACCTCTTTTGACCCACATTAGCTTAATGCAATTCTCTCACCAATCACAAAATATTGATTACAAAGGAATCAAGTAAGCAGTAACTACAGGTTCCCATAGATCCGTTTCCAGGATTCTCCCAATTCCAGTACAGGATTCTGCGTTAGAATACGATGGTGTCCGCGTCCCAGTCGTCCATGTCCGACGTTCCGGCCCCCTCGGCCCTCTACGCCCAGGCTGGCCGAAGCGCGCTTACTGTCTTTTTTCTCTCCGGGATGCTGATGTCGTTTCCAGGCGCCATCCTCCCCGCCTGGGGCTATCACTTAAAGGATGACTTCATGGTGGTCGGTTACTATTTCCTCGCCATGGGGCTAGGCATCCTGATCTCCGTGAAAGCCGGATCTCTGCTGCTGGCCTGGAAGGATGTCCGCACGGCACTCATCTGTTCGGCCGGATTGGCCGGATTTTCGTTCCTGTGGCTCGCGTTCACCTCCCCGCCTTCCCACTGGCTTTGGCGCGTGGCCGGCCTGATGCTCATGGGGACAAGCGCCGGCCTCCTCAACAGCGCCGCCTTTCAATCCATCTCCACCTTCTATGAGCAGGACAAAGCGGCTACCGTAAATCTGGCTGGCGTAATGTTTGGGCTTGGCTGCCTCGCCACCGCGCTGCTCGTTTCCACGACATTCTATGTCTACACCGTAGGCAGCATGCTCCTATTGATGGGACTAGTCCCAGGCTTCGCCGCCGGACTCTACTGGAGAGCCCGGTTCCCTGTCCCCGTGCATCACTCCAAACAGCCTTGGCGCGAGGTTTGGGCCGATGTGAAAAGTCCCGGCGCGGTGATGTTCAGCCTGCTGCTGTTTTTCCAGTTCGGCAATGAATGGACCGTCGCTGGATGGCTCACCATTTTCCTCGTGCAAAGAGTCGGCGTCAGTCCGGACTCCTCCCTCCTGATGCTGGCCTCTTTCTGGTTTTCCCTGCTCGCCGGCCGCATCGTCGCGCAGGCCCTGCTCCCCAGGGTGGGGCATGGAAAACTACTCATGGCCAGCGCCACCTCGGCCTTGTTCGGATGCCTCATCCTCATCGCCACCAACAACCAGTTCGGCGCCTGGATCGGCCTGCTCCTGCTCGGCTCCGGCTTCGCCATGATCTACCCGCTGGTCGTCGAGAAGATCGGCCATCGCTTCCCCAACTACCACCCCGGCTTCTTCAACGGGATCTTTTCCTTTGGCATCACTGGCGGACTGCTCGCCCCCTGCCTGGTCGGCCTGCTTGCCCAGGACTTCGGGATTTGGGTGGTCATGGCCTTGCCGCTCATCGGTACCTTTATGGTGTTCCTGTTGCTGCTATTGCTATGGGTGGAGGCAATATTGTCCGCCTCCGGAACGGGTCTCCAAAGCTAATACAAGTTACCCTCCATTTCCACCGGCCCATCTGTTCCACTGGCCGCTGACCTGATCTTTTTCTGTCTTGGAGAGGATCAGAAATGGGCGAATGGGCGTATACTGTCCGCAGTTGGGAACCCGATCACTGCCACATGGCCCGAAAAGGAGAATTTGTATGCTCAATCGACGAAACACCCTACGCGTGCCCGCTACCGGCCCGCGGCAAGCTTCCTCCGGATTTACCTTGATCGAACTTCTGGTCGTGATCGCGATCATCGCGATCCTGATCGGGCTGCTTCTTCCGGCCGTCCAGAAAGTGCGCGAGGCTGCCAATCGCGCGCAATGTGTCAACAATCTCCGCCTCATCGGCAGGGCCCAGGCCGCGTTTTTCGGAAGCCAACACGTCTACGCCAACTCGCTTCAGGCGCTGCTGCAGTTCGGGCTTACTCCCGAGGTCGCATCCGGCCAGACCGGCGGTTATGACTACCGCCTTCTTTCGGCGGCGTCCGCGCCTGGTTTCCAGGGCCAGGGGACTCCCACCGCTCCAGGCAAGACCGGCATCTCGACCTGCCTCATCACCCAGACCCTTCAGGTCAATTGCAACGATACCCCCAATGCTTCCGCCATCCAACGCAACATGTTCACGCGGATGGCCGCGCTGGGCGCGATGCAGGTGTCCTACCTCATCCTGAACTCGCCCAACGGCGAGAGCCCTGAGCAGATCCGGTCTTTCCTCGGCCGCCCTTCCACGGTGCCGGACGTCTTCCATGGCTTTGATCTCAACGGCGACGGGAAAGTGTCCCCTTCCGAGATTTTTCCATCGTTCAGTCGAAACGCCATTGCGACTCCCGCCACCCTGTTCGGAAACCTTTTCGACATGCTAAGAACGGAAATGGCGATCGGCGCCGGTGGCGAGAACATCAATAATCTTCCGGCTGTCCAATTGAACCAACTCCAGTCAAGACGCCTGTGCGGCGATGACCGGTCCGGCGACGATGACCACGCGCCCTGCCCCATCTTCCCGGAGCCGGACGTTCAGAATCCGCGTCGGCCAGGGGAATCCGGGGAACGGGATCGCTAATCACGGCGGTGTTATTTTCGCGCCAACCGGTCCTTTAAGTCGCGGCTCGGAATCGGGCCCTTTCCGTTAACTACTTTTCACATTTCCCTGGCAAATTTTGGTGTACACTGTGCCTGTCAGAGAACAGAACCAAAACTCGGTTGTCAGGGGCCAATATATGAAACGCTACTTGCTGGGCAGCTTTGTTGCTGCTTTCCTGATGTTAGGCCTCGCGCAGGCTCAGGAGGTTCGCGCCTCCTTGACCGGTACCGCGACGGATCCTCAAGGCGCTCCGGTTCCCGGTGTCATCATCACCGTGGTCAACGCCGCCAACAACCAGAGCATGACTCAGACTACCAATGAGTCCGGCATTTACATCGCGCCTTTTCTATCTCCGGGCGCTTACCGTGTAACTGCCGAAAAGCAGGGCTTTAAGCGCTACGTCCGCGAGAGCGTCGTCTTGCAGGCGCAGGATCGGGCGCGGCTCGACATCCGCATGGAGATCGGCGAAATGGCGCAAAGCGTCACGATCACCTCCGACGTTTCCCAACTCCAGACCGAGACCGCATCGCGTTCCCAAGTCATCGCCAATGAGCTCATCTCGCAGGTGCCCACCCAGGGACGCAATCCATTCCAGATCGCCTGGGCCGCCCCCGGTGTCATCAAGACCGGTGGCTGGCGCTACCTCCGCTCCTTCGACATCGCCGGTACCTCGAACTTCGCCGTCAACGGTGGACGCAATCGCGAAAACGAAGTCCTCCTCGATGGCATCTCCAACGTCCGCGGCAACCGCACCGTCATTCACGTTCCCACCATGGAGTCCGTCCAGGAGTTCAAGGTCAACACCAATAGCTATGATGCCCAATATGGGCGCACCGGCGGAGGCGTGGTGACCATCGTCACCAAGGCCGGCGGAAACCTGTTTCATGGCACCGCCTTCGAATATTTCCAGGTCGAGGAGTTGAACGCCAATCAAACCGAATTGAATCGCGCCGGCGTTCGCAAGCCGCCCAACAACATCAATACGTTTGGCTTGCAAGCCAGCGGCCCCATCTATCTGCCAAAGGTGGTGGACCTTCGCAACAAACTGTTTTGGTTGATTTCCTACGAAGGCATGCGCCAGCGCTCGGCCGATCCCGGCACAAGAACCTTTCCCTTGCAGGAGTGGCGCCAGGGGGATTTCTCAACTCAACGCAACGCGCAAGGTCTCCCTGTGGGCATCTTTGATCCGCTCACCACGCTTGCCGACGGTACCCGGCAGCCGTTCCCCGGCAACCGTATCCCACCCAATCGCATCAACCCGATCGCGGCCGAGGTAATGAAAGTATTTCCGCAGCCAAACTCCCCCGGCGACGGGCCCGCCCGCATCAACAACTACATCTTTCCGTCCCGATGGATCGCCGACATGAATCAGTGGATCGGCCGTATCGACTGGGTGATCAACTCCAAAAACACGTTCTATTTCCGCTACGGTCAGAATCCGTTTTCCGAGTACCGCGGCCTGGTCTTTGTCACCGATCTCAACACCCCCAACCCGGCCGAGCCTACTGGCAACGCCCCCTTGATCCGCAACGGACGCAATTGGACTTTCGATTGGACCTCCACGCTCTCCCCACGCATGACCTTCAACCTCCGTGCCGGTCTGGCCCGGTGGGAGGAAACCACCGGGAACACCTTCGGTGCCAACTTCGATCCGCGCAAGCTCGGCTTTGCCGAATCGCTCGTCTCGCAGTTCACACGCCTCCAATATCCGCGATTCGACTTGGGCACCTTTGGCACAGCTGGTTCAGACCGGCTTCTCAGTCTGGCCACCGACGATTCCTACACCGTCCAGCCAAACGCCAGCCTCGCCATCGGCCGCCACATCATGAAGTTTGGCGCCGAAGGACGCCGCTACAACGACAACAGCAACAATCCCGGCTTCGCCTCCGGTAACTACGCCTTTGGCCGCAACTGGACCCAGGCGCGGGCCCTGCAGGCCGACGCCGTCTCCGGCAACGAGGTGGCCTCCTTTCTGCTCGGCTATCCCACCAGCGGAGCCGTGGACCGCAACATTGACCCCGCAATTCGAACCCATTACTTTGCCGCTTTCTTCCAGGATGACTTCAAGATCTCCCAGCGCCTGACCATCAACTTAGGCCTCCGCTGGGACTACGAGATGCCCGCGACCGAGCGCTTTGATCGCGCCCTCCGCGGCATGGACTTCACTGCGCCCAGCCCCATCGCCAATCGCGTGCAAGGGCTGGCCCTGCTCGGCGCAATTCAGTTTGCCGGCGTCAACGGCCAGCCGCGCGGCGCCTTTATTCCGGACCGCAACAACTGGCAGCCGCGAATCGGTGCTGCCTACCGCATCGGCACTCAGTGGGTTGTCCGCGGCGGCTACGGCATCTACTACCTCGGCCAGAATGAGATCGGGACCCAGCAGGGATTCAGCCAGGCCACCAACGTGATCGCATCCACTGATGGCAACCTGTCACCCGCCGTGAATCTGTCCAACCCGTTCGCCAACCAGGCAGGCGGCCGCTTGCTGGATGCCATCGGCGCGAGCCAGGGCGCCGCCAGCTTCCTCGGCCAGGGCGTCACGGTCAACTATTTGAACCGGCCCCTCCCCTATTCGCAACAATACTCCTTCGACATTGAGCGGCAGTTGCCAGGCAACATGGTGGCCGAGGTGGCCTACGTCGGCAATCTGACGCGGAAACTGCCCCTCAACAATGGTTTGAACGTTGTCCCGGCCGCCCAGTTGGGACGCCTCAACGCCGCCGGCCAGATCGACACCGCCTACTACACGGAACGCCTCCCCAATCCGATGGCGGGCTTGATCCCCAACAACGCCGGATTGAACGGCGCAACCATCCCGCGACAGAACCTGCTGTTTCCGTTTCCCCAATTCAGCGCCGTCACCGTCGCCAACGCCGCGATCGGGAGTCAGCGCTACGACGGTCTCCAGGCAAAGGTCAGCAAGCGTATGGGTAACGGCTTCACCTTCCTCGCCAGCTACGGCTTGGGTAAGACGCTCGAACAGGTGACCCTGCTCAACTCGCAGGACTTCAACCTGGCCAGCATCAACTCTTCGAAATTGGAGAAGCGATCCGCCAGCCAGATCGACATCCCCCAAAAGTTCACCATCGCCGGCGTCTGGGAGGTGCCCGTCGGTAAAGGCCGGCCGGTTGGTGCCCATATGTCACGGCCCGCCAACTTTGTTCTCGGTGGCTGGGCAGTCAACGCCAATATCACCTACCAAAGCGGCTGGGCCGTGGATTATCCCAACGCCGCGCAGCCCTCTGCCGGGAGCGCCAATCTGCCCGCCGGCCAACGCACGCTGGACCGCTGGTTCGACACTTCCAAGTGGTTGAACCCCGCCACCGGCCGTCTCGTGCCGGCCCTCCAGCCATTCACACTGCGCACCTTCCCCACTCTGTTCAGCGACGTCCGCGTGCCCGGGTATCAGAACTGGGACATTTCAGCATCCAAGTCCTTCCCCATCCATGAGCAGGTCCGCGCCCAGTTCCGTTTCGAGATGGTGAACGCCATGAACCACCCCTGGTACACCGGTTTGATCGGCGGCGGCAACGATGTTACCAATGCTAACTTCGGCCGCCTGAACTTCGTCCAGGGCAACCTGCCCCGATTCATCAAGCTCGGCCTTCACGTGAACTGGTAAAGGCTGCCCATGCCAATGGATCGCCGCCATTTTCTCGCTCTGCCCGCCGCCGCGGCGCTCTCCGCCCAGACCACCGCCAAAACATGGGAGGGGATCTTCGTGATCATGCAGACCCCCTTTCTCGATACTCTCGAAATCGACGAGGGCTCCCTCGCCGGCGAG
>ORMF012112280.1_pt1 | contig 15970 bp, 18 predicted proteins | sample 1779871 | NCBI WGS metagenome assembly ORMF01 (sample SAMEA104232316, study PRJEB22302) | groundwater metagenome | biome: forest; feature: aquifer; material: groundwater | place: USA | collected 2011-08-07 | depth 5.4 m
AAGGTTGTTTTTTTGCTTATCATTTTATTTGTTCCTTTGTTTCTCCCCTTGTAGAGAATAGTTTATATTGTTGTATTTATAATTATAGCACATTTTTATAAATAGTTCAACCCCCAATTTTATAGCAGTTCACAGCCATAGGGGACTGAATATTCAGCAACAGGCCGGGAAGACTGACGATTTTTGATAGCGAGGATTGTTTGAGGACTGAAGGGACGAGTTCCGCAGCAGCAAACAATCGACAGGATTTCCGGCCTTCTCCAAGATTGTGAATGGATACCTTTAATTTAAACCATTTGCGCGGCAATTAGTTCCAAAGTCACTCGCGGAGGGGTGCTGGAAGTCTTCAACTCTAAGTCCAAGTGCTCAAGTTTAGACAAAACCTGTAAAATTTTGGCCGTCTCAAAGTTTTTTGCCAGCCTTTTCATTATAAACAAGCGTCCGGGTTTCCAGCTAGTTTGTTTCAATATTTCGCTTTCGGAAACGTTTTGTTCTAAAAAAGACTTCGCAAGTAGAATATTCCGGAACTGGTCAGAGAGCAAAGCAGCAAGCTGAATGACTTTGGTCTTTTCGTCTGTGCTGTCAGCTTGCTTGAAAAAATTTTCCAAACTTTGAAAAATTTCTCTAGTTTTCTTTTCTGCTACGGCATTTATAATATCCCAAATTTCCGTGTCGTAAGTTCTTGTTACTAACTCCTTTACGTCGTTTGCGGTAATTGGTCTGCCAGCGGCGTAAGCCGCTAATTTTGCTAGTTCATTATAAAGCTGGTTTAAGTCCCGCTCATTTTGGTCTTTTGTGGCTAAATACGTTACTAAAAGCTCTATAGCCTCGGGTTCAATATTTGCTCCAAGCTGTTGAGTTTGGGTCTGTATCCAACTAACTAAGGCCGGACCACTTGGAGCAACAAATTCCACAGCCTTAATTGCTTTGTTTTTAAGCAGGCTTTGGGTTTGCTTGGTTCGTTTATCCAGCTTGTCTTCAACAAAGACAATTGTATTTGGTCCTGCCGCTAATTTTTGGAGTTGCTTGTCCAGGTCCAGCTTAGCAATGGCGTTTTGTAAAACAAAAACAAAACTTTGGGAAAATAAATCCGTTTCCAGGAGTTTTTGAAAAACTGCTTCAAAATCAGCCGCTTCCAAGCGCTCAACATGGCTGCCGGCTTTTTGGGCAATTAAATTAATTTCCGCTTTTTGGGAAAATTTATCCGGGCCAAAAAATAAATAAATCATCGTTGTGAAAACAAATCCCGGGATTTGGGGATTTTGGCATTAATCATCTTTTGTAAATCGCTCTGCCGCACCATCCATTCCTGGCCAATTTTAAAAGCTGGCAAGTGGCCGCTTTTGCACCACTCGTAAACCGTTTTCTTGGTGACCCCAAAAAACTTGGCAATTTCCGGCACGGTTAAAATTTGATCCTTCATATGAATAGTTTAGCACCTTTCCCAGCAACCAAAAAATAATGTACTGTAGCGTCCTAAATGTACAGGCTGCAAATTTCATAGTAAGCATAATGACCGATTTGAATTTTGCCGTAATTACGGCAAAATTCAAATAGACAAAAACGACAGAACCCTAAAAATTCAATTCGGCTATACTATCTTTGTTATTAATAGCCGAAGGGGGCACCTTATTCCATTGGTAATTTAAACAGTAATCGCAGGCGCGGCAATTGTCCGCGAGCGTATCAATGGTTTCATCTCCAAAATATTGCAAAATGGCTTTACGGCGGCAATTTGGTTTTGTTGAGTATTCTTGCATTTTTCTTAGTTTCGATCCCCGCATTAACGCTACTCTTGTCGCCTCAATCCGAGATTTTCCGTTCTGAACTGATTCATCTCTGTTTTTTCGGATAAAATATTCGTGTAGAGCCGCATCCTGGGAACCATAGAGCAAAATACAATAAGCGAGATTTCCGTCGCGGCCGGCCCGGCCAGCTTCCTGGTAATAATTTTCTAGCGATGCTGGCAAATGAGCATGAATAACAAATCTTATATCCGGTTTATCTACACCCATCCCAAAGGCAATGGTCGCGGCAATCACCCTAACCTTGCCCCGCATGAATTCATTCTGGACAAAAGTGCGTTCTCCTCCATCCATACCTGCATGATAAGGGGAGGTAATTATTCCCTCGTCGCTTAAAAATGAGGCCAGTTCTTCTGTTTTATCTCGAGTCCCGCAGTAAATAATTCCGGGTCCTTGAAGCGAGCGCACCAGCCGCAGAATTTCTTGATCTCTCTGATAGTCATTGAACCACCCGCGCGTAAAAAAACGCAAGTTTGGCCTGTCAAACCCGCGCACAAATGTATTAGGCTGCTTTAAGCCAAGCCGTTTAATAATGTCGGCCTTGACTTCTGGGGTGGCGGTGGCCGTGAACGCCGAGACAATAGGCCGCTCGGGCATTTTGCCTATATATTCGGGAATAGTTAAATAGTCGGGCCTAAAATCATGACCCCAGGAGGAAATGCAATGTGCTTCATCAACCGCTATTAGATCAATAGGTAATCGTTCTACAATTTCGAAGAAGCCGGCAGCCAGACGTTCTGGCGCGACATATAATAGCTTAACTTTGCCGCGCAAAATTTCTTTGGTGCGCCGATTTATTTCCTCCTCTTCGAGAGAACTGTTAATGAAGCTTGCGGCAATGCCGCGGGCCAAAAGAGCGTCTACTTGATCCTTCATTAGTGCAATGAGCGGTGAAATAACAAGCGTCATCCCAGGCAGAGCCAAGGCCGGCAGCTGGAAACATAATGACTTTCCTCCCCCGGTAGGCATTAACGCTAGAGTATCGTGTCCTGCAAGAATACTTGATATTATTTCTCTCTGTCCCGCTCTAAATTTACTAAATCCATAATGGGACTTCAGCAATTGTTCAATGTTCATATACAATTCTGTTAAATAGTAGAATTTTGCCGTAATTACGGCAAAATTCTACTGAAAAATATCCTTTCGCATTTTTAGAGAATGTTGCGTTCTAACCAAAATTTTTTTGCCAGCTGAACATCTTGCGAATCAAATTTATCAACGTGCATGAGGGTAACAAAATGGTTAATATCAAAATGGTTCAATAAAAATTGAAGCTCTTTGGCGGGGTTGTATGGATAAAGCCACAGTGTACGCTGTAGCGGATAAAAACCTAGGGATGTAATTTTTTTGCGAAAAGCGTCTGCCGCTAGTCTATGAGTCTTCGAGGGTATGTCCGCTGCCGCCAGCCAAAACGTATTATCCCAAGTTTTAGATCTGGGGAGAACCATTGTGTCAAAACTTAACTTCTCCTTATCGCGCCTGGTCAATCGGCCAAGCTTCATAAGCAAGGTGTCATTTTCCTGTTCGATCTTTATCTTCCCTGTCTTTTTTAAATAATATACCGTGTACAGAAGCTTGGCCTCTGCTTCATTTCTCGTATGAATTCTGCCGGTTTTTTTGTATAAAAATTTACCAAACAGCTGAACCGCGTTAGGCGCAAAAACTGCCATGGTCGAAAAACCCGCTAAGGCAATAAGACCCAACACGAGGGCCGCACCAGTCGGCAGACTTTCGAGCCTTTGTTCCAGGGTTTTGGGCAAAAATTTTGATGGTTTGCCTTTTGCCTTTTCCCGAAGCTCAAATTTCACTTCTGCATTCATATTGGAAAAGTATCACAATTACGGCAAAATTACAACCAACTTATTGATTACTCATACAAATTTTAACGCTTCCTAAAAGATCTTCAAACAAATTTATTCAGTAGAATTTTGTCGTAATTGCGACAAAATTACAATATCCTAAACTGCAAATTGCGCTGCTATCAACAAACTCGTCGAGGAAACAAGGCGGGTTTTTCTTTTATACCTAGTTCTAAAATTCCATTACCTATATTTAGCACTTTTATGAGCCGCTAAAAAGATTGAAAAAAACTCGTTTATATTGTAAAATTAATGGGATTTCAGCACCCGTAGCTCATTTGGATAGAGCGCCTGGCTTCGAACCAGGAGGTAGTAGGTTCAAATCCTGCCGGGTGCACCACGAACCACTCGCTTCGCTCGGGTTCATGGCACGCCACGAATCGGAGCATCGCGACTAGTTCATGGCGCAGCCATGAACATAGCATAGACGAGTGGTGAGTGCCCCGTACCGGAAGCTTGCTGACTGGTACAGGGCAAGTACAAAACGGGTCGCTAGCTCAATTGGCAGAGCAGGACGCTCTTAACGTCAAGGTTCTGGGTTCGATTCCCAGGCGACCCACCAGATAAACATTTTTAGTGTCCGAAAAGTTTATAGGTCCAGGACTTACAATTAAAAGCAATTAATGAATTAATGAATGAAACGAAAAAAAATAAAGGCGCGGGTATATCTCCAGAATTCTATGCCACTTTGGAGGTCGGATTGGATACGCGACAAGGAGTTGCGTATGCGGGGGTAAAAGAGATGGTAGAAAAATACTGCGTTGGAGCTAACAACGCAATTGACTATGGTTGTGGGGCCGGCCGTTCTACTCGCTTTCTAAAGCAAGCGGGCTTAAATCAAGTAGTCGGAGTCGACATCAATCAAGAAATGCTCAACCAAGCAGCACAAAGAGAAATTCCCGGCACATCTTACTACCACATAGAAAGTGGCGTCCTTCCATTTAAAGATGGTACATTTGACTTAGCCTTCTCGGGCTTGGCGATTTTGGAAATTTCATCAGCCGACGAAATACACAAAGTTCTAACAGAGCTTAAAAGAGTAGTTACAAATCAAGGAACTGTAATAATCCTAACTTGCACCAAGGAGGGGCATTTAACTGGTTCAGACTCTTTTGAGCCTATATTAACTGCAGAACAGCAAGCTAATATAAAAGACGGTGATGCTGTCCCGACTCGTGTAAAAGAGACTGGACAAATGTTTACAGATTACTATTGGAGCGACGAATTCCTAAAAACTGCACTGCAGGAAGCTGGTTTAATGGTAGTAGAAGTGAAGTTGCCCACAACCATACCAGGTCAATCCAATGAGGATTTGCAATCAAACGACCAACCTCCTTACGTGATTTATGTATCGAAAAACATGAAATTATTGTTTAATTAAAAACATTCTCAAGAATGTGAGAATGTTTTTAATTATTGTTATTTTTTGGTGGGAGCCAAGCCAAAGGGATTGTTCGGAGTTATAGAAAACTCATAAGTCTGCTGGCCCTGTAATTTGGTTAAAACTTTATCGTAAAGGGAAAAATTAATTCTCACCGATTTGTTAATTGGCGGCGGCGCAGTATTTTTTGCGCTGTTAATTATGGAAATGGAACGCTTGACCACAAAGCCGTCAAAAATGAAGACAATTATTAACGCTGCCCACAAAAATGCGGCTTTGTTGTTTTTAACACGCGCCCATAAATTTTTGAAGGTTACGTCTAATTTCATTTTTTTATGTAAAAGTTGCCGCTTAATACTGCTTTAATCCCGTTATTCTCTTGCGCCGTTATGTTTACCGAACGAATATGGGTAATAAAATTCAGGTGCTCCAGGTTTTCCATAAAATTCACTGTTTTGTCAAATTGACCGTCCAAACTAACCGTGTAAGGAATAGCAACAATTGGTCCAGCGGCTCCGGGAGCTTTAACTGCTTTGTCCGCTGTTCCAGAAACGCTTAAGTCCAGGGATAGGTTAAAGTTCTTGCTGGTTGATTCCAGGGTTTTTATTTCGTTAACTAAACTGGTGTCGCGGCTGAAAAAATCTTCCGGCTGAATTGCCTTTTTGGCCAAACTGGCAATATCCTGCTTGCCGGCTTCATAATTTTTTTGTTCAGCAACTAAATCCTGATATTCCTTATATTTTTCTTTTGTTCCTTTTGCCAAAGCAATATTGCTGTTGTCCATGAGTTTAAACAAATAACTAAACAGGGCAACGCAAGTTACAATAAAAATACCAATCGCTAAATAAAGTTTATACTTGTAGGAAAAATGCTGCATAGCTATTTTAGGAGGCTATTGTTAATAGAAAAAGTAAAGTGAAACAAAACGTTGTTTTCTTTGGCCACGTTCTCCAGCGGATAGTTTATGTTAGAAAAATCTGCCGAGTCGGCATTAATATTGTTATACAAAGCAATGACCAATTCCCGAGTTGGACTATAGCCTTGAATGTCAATTTTTTTCTTGGTTAAATCGGCGTTAAAACCGGTAATTCTTACTCCGGCAGGAACGTTACCCGCAAAAGCGCGCAGCACTTTGGACCAATATGGAGTAGCGTCGGCCAAATTGCTGAAGTCAAGAATCCGATTGTTAATTAGTCCGACTTGCTCTTTCAATTTAGTATTTTCTTCTTTGTTGGTTTGCTGTTTTATTTGAGTAATCTGGCTGTCTAAGTCAGTACTTTGCCGCAGTAAATAAAATTTAGTGCCCAGTTGGCCTAAAAACACCAAGACAAAAGTCACCACGGCAAACTGAATGCCAACCATGACACTGTGAAACAAGTTCTCGTAGTATAGCTCTTGCTGTTTTGGTTTGGGGAGTAAATTTATTATTCTCATAATTCTAGTTTAACCCGCGCATAGCCAGGCCAATGGCCGTGGTAAAACTTAAGGCTTCCAGGGGAGGCAGCGGCGCATTTTTTAAACCCGGCAAATTCTGCCATGGGTTAGCCAGTTCCACTTTTATGTTTTCTTCGCTTTCAAAATAAGGAAGTAATGATTCGGCTAAATTTTTTAACTTCGCTCCCCCGCCGGAAAGCAAAATTCGGCCAATTTTTTCCGTGGAGTGATCGTAGTGAAATTTAATAATATTTTTTACTTCTGTTGACAAATCCGCAACCGAAGGCAGCAGAATAGTTTTTATGTTTGGGTATTCCGGCGTGTTGGCAATGCCTATTTCTTTTTTTAAAGATTCCGCCTTTTTGCTGCTTACGCCCAAAGCTTGGGCAATCTTTTCTGTAAAAACATTTCCAGCGAGTGGTATGGAGGAGGTAAACTGCAAGTTCCCCCGCTCCACCATAACCAAAGACGTTTTAGTTGCGTCCAAATCCACAATCAGTAAGGTTTCGGAGCTATTTGGCAGAACGGCTCTAACCACGCTTTGCGATTCCACTTCCACGGCCACAGCTTTTAACCCGGCAGACTCAACTATATCTATAAATTGGTCAACAAAATTCTTTGGGGAGGCAATAATTAACACGTCCATTCTGTCGCCAGTTTTTTTTACTATTTGCCAGTCCAAATAGACCTGGTCCATAGGCAGGGGAATGTAAGCTTCAGCTTCAAAAATAATGGCATTACTAGCCTCTGCCTCGCTCATAAGGGGAATTTGGATCATGCGCACAAAAGACTTAGACTCCGGCATCCCCACCGCCACTCTATTGGTGGAGAGCCGGCCAAACTGCGGCTTGTGTAAGCTTGCCTCAATGAGCTGGGTAAGGCCGGGCGCGTCTAAAATATTGTCCGCGTTCATGAGAGTTTTGACAACCGGTACGTTTGTGTAAGCTTTGCAAACCACAATTTTTTTCCTGCCTTCTAGCTCAACAAATTTTAACGCCGTGCCGTTAAGATGGAGGCCAAATGAAGGAACTTTTTGTTCAAAAATATTAAAATCCATAATCTCGATGCTAATATAGCCTACTCCGCCGTAGCATACTCCAATAAGTAGTTACATGCCAGAGTAGTAGTTAATTTAAAAAAATTAATAATTTTGAAATAATAGGCTGCGAAGGCCGGACTAATTAATGCTAATGATACCAATATCTGACCGCCTCTGGGGGAGCATTATTATTTATTTTATTCGTAGATTCGTATGAATTCGTTGATTGGTATCGCGTCATTGAATGTTTTGGCCAATATTATAAATTGGGCTAATCAGCGCTAATGCCAAAAAACCCACCACAGCGCCAATAATCAATAAAAGTATTGGTTCAATTATTGAAGATAAATTTTTCATGGTATTGTCAACTTCCGCTTCAAAATGCTGAGCAAGCTGCTCCAAAATATTGTCTAAAGTACCGGTCTCTTCGCCAACTTCCAGCATTTGGATAACTATAGAGGAAAACAACTGTTCGTGTTTTCCTAAAGTTTGGGTTAGTGGTTTGCCCAATCTAACCTCTTCTGCAGTTTGCAAGATTACCTCTTTATAATAAACATTGGTAATTGCGCCGGCGCTGACTTGCAGGCCCTCAATTATAGGAATACCGGCTTTTAACATGGAGCTTAAAATACGGCAAAATCTGGCCATATTTATTTTTTTTACAATTGGACTAATAATCGGCATGTGCAGCAACACCCAATCCAGCGTTTGTTTTCCCGGAGGAGTACGCAGGAAAGCTATAACTCCAACCACTAACCCTGCAAGCCCGACAAGAACTATAATTGCGTGCCCCGCCATGAAATCGGAAACGTAAACCACCATTCTTGTAGTCAATGGCAGCTTCGTCCCAAAATCTTTAAAAGTGGCGGTGAGTTTTGGCAGGACAAAAATGGCCATAAGTATGCCAATAATTACCATAGCGCTAACAATCACCGCCGGGTAAATCATGGCGCCCTTGGTTTTGGATTTTAAGTCAGCCTCGCGCTCCAGCTGAATGCCTAAATACTCCAAACTTTTTTCTAAATTTCCCGAAATTTCGCCAACTTTAATCATGCTGATAAAAATATTGGAAAATACTTTCCCGTGAGCACTCATGGCTTCATGAATGGGTTTCCCCTCTTCCACCGCTTCCGACAAACCGTACAAAATAATTTGGAATTTTTTATGCTTGGTTTGCTTGGCAATAATTTTTAGCGCCCGGGGCGCCGTGATTCCAGCCTTCAGCATGACCTGCAAATCTTCTATAAAAACAATTTTTTCTTTGAGCGAAACACTGCCAAAACTATTCATAAAACCTGCGTAGCTATGTGTTTTTCGTTCTTTTAAATCAAGCGGCAACAGACCTTGCTCCTTTAACAGATGTCCGGCGCTGAACAAACTTTCCGCTTCTATAGTGGAGCTTTCTTTTTTTCCTTCCTTATTTAAGGCCGTGTAAATAAAAGTGGGCATACAACTAGAATTACGAATTAAGAATAAAGAATTAAGATTACTAAAACCATCAGGTTAATTAGTTAATCTATTCTTAGCTGTTTACATTTGATTTTTTCTTAATTCCTAATTCGTGCTTCTTAATTCTTGTTCTATTCTTTAGTGACGCGCAAAATCTCTTCAATTGTGGTTATTCCTTTAACGGCTTTAATAAAACCGTCTTCCCACATAACAATCATGCCCGCGGCTTCTGCTTTCTCCTGAAGGGCTTGACTGGTGGCGTGGGCCACAATCAGGTCAGATATCTCTGGCGTAACCTCCAAAATTTCATGGACTCCGAGCCGGCCTTTGTAGCCAGTGGTACTGCATTTGTCGCAGCCTTTTCCCCGAAAAAAAGTCAAATCCTGGAATTTTTTGACTTTGCTGGTTATAACATTTTCCCGGTGCAGCACTTCTAAGAGTTTTTCCAAATTAAATTGTTTTTCCAGCAAAGCTACAGTAGCAGAGTCCAATTTATCTTCAACTTTGCAGTCCGGACAAATTACTCTGACTAAGCGTTGACCCATAACTGCGTTTACCGTGGAAGCAATTAAGTAAGTTTCCACGCCAATGTCTATGAGCCGAGGTAAGGCTCCGGCCGCACTATTGGTGTGCAAGGTAGACAGCACAATGTGCCCGGTCATGGCCGCGTGCATGGCTTCTTCGGCCGTCTCCTGGTCGCGGATTTCACCAATCATAATAATGTTAGGGTCCTGCCGCAGTAACGCGCGAAGTCCTATAGCAAAAGTTAAGCCAATTTTCGGGTTAACTTGCATTTGATTAGCTCCAACAATGCGGTATTCAATCGGGTCTTCTATGGTTGAAATGTTAACATTCTTCGTATTTAAAATGCTCAAAATTGCGTAGAGAGAAGTAGATTTACCGCTGCCTGTTGGCCCAGTAATAAGGAGCATGCCGTGGGGTTTTTTAATGTTCCGGGTCACAATCTCCAGTTGCGATTCCAAAAACCCTAATGCTTCCAGGCTCATGGCCTTGCTGGACTCGTCTAACAAACGGATAACTACTTTCTCGCCGTCAAAAATTGGAATAGTGGAAACGCGAAGAGAAAATTTGTAGCCTTCTTTTTCTATTTTGAAGCGGCCGTCTTGGGGCAGCCGGTGTTCGTCTATTTTTAGGTTCGCCAAAACTTTAATGCGCGCCACGAGCCCGGCCTGAATAACTTTGGGCAAAGTCATGACATCGTGCAGGACTCCGTCAATGCGGTAGCGGACCATGACCGAAGATTCCTGAGGTTCAATATGAATATCGGAGGCTTTTTCAATGACTGCATATTCCAGCAAAGTGTCCACCACTCTAATCACGGGGATTTCCTCGGCCATTTTTTTAAGTTCGTCATCTAAATTTCCCTTCTCATCCCCTTTGGCCGGCTTGTTTTCTGTTACTAAATGCTTAATCTCCCCTTCCAAATTTGAATGGTATTTGGACAAGCCAAATTCTAGCGACGATTTGCCAATTAAGTAAACTTTTATTTCCAAACCGGTTTTCTTTTTTATAAACTCCTTGGTCTGCAGATCCGTAGGGTCAAACATGGCTAAAGACAGCTCAGTTTTGCTTTTGGCAAAACTAATAATTTTATGCCGGTGGGCAATGGGTTCGGGGACCAAATTTAAAACATCAGCCGGAATTTGTACTTCCCGTAAATCTATTATTGGCGCTCCTAATTGTTCGCTCTTCCACTGAAGCAGTTGCTCTTCTTTGACAATTTTTTTATCAAGCAAAAAATCTTCCCACAAAGTCGGCTGCTTAATACTGTGCCACTCCTGTTCCAATTTTTCCAGAGAGTGCGGGCTGACAATTTTATTTTGTTTTAAAAGCGTATTAAGCTCTGTGGTTGACATTTAAAAACTGAAATAAATTTTGTTTCAAAAATAGGGAGTAATATCCAAATAACATTTTAATTATAACATATTTTACAAAAAAATGTAGGGATTAGCAGGCGAAGTTCTCCATCAAATTTCTACCAGACCAAGGCAAAGTTCAATTGCTCGATTAACTTCCTGCATTGTTTCTGAACTCAGTATCCCCAAACGCTTAACCAATCGCTGCTTATCCACAGCCCGAATCTGATTAACAACCACAACCGATTCTGCGGCCAAACCGGCTTTTGCAGCCCTAAGGAGAACCTCGGTCGGATATAGGGGGCTGGTAAATTTGGAAGTAATAGCGGCAACAATCGTGATGGGACTGTATTTGTTGGCGATGTCATTTTGCACTATTAAAGCCGGGCGCGTCTTTTTAATCTCCGCGCCAATGGTTGGATCGAAATTTACCAGATAAACTTCGCCGCGGCGAGGCGAAATTAATTTTTGCCTTTTGGCCATGCTTCTTCGTCCAGCTTAAACCATTCTGCCGCGGCCGCGAGATCGCGCCCCGCCCGCTTTAAGGCGCCCTCCTTCAGCCGTTTTCTTAAATTTCTGCGACCGACTTCTTCAATGTACTCCAAGACGGCTATATCGACCAGGCGGCTACGATCGCCTTTCCTCACTATGCGATCAATCAGGCTGATGGTTTCCCGAGGCAGGCTGAAGTTAATCCGCTTGTGGGTTGTGGACATGTTTCTGTTCATGTTTTCTAGTATACACACTATTAGTGTGTATGTCAAAACGCGGCGACTTCTAGGCTAAAAGCCGCTTCTTTCTTTTTCCAGAGTTTCGAGTGTATGCTGATTGACAATTTTATTTTGTTTGAGGAGCGTATTTAGTTCTGCAGTGGACATTCTAAAAACTAAAAAATTAACTTTTGGCTACTTTTGGAAATTTCAGCTCAAATATGGGAAATAAACTGGACAAATTTTTGTTTCGGCATGAACAACTTCTTTGTATAACTGTGTTAATTATAACACAAAAATTGGTTTAAGAAAATTCCTTTCCTATTCGTAGCCCAGCGCTTCAATGGGATTCATTTTGCTGGCGCGCAGGGCTGGAAACACCCCAAAACCAATGCCAATGGCCGCACTTACCCCAAAATTTATTTAATTTTACTCTTATATTGATTGTATAAATTTTCAATAATTGCACGGCTGGTTAGGTTATCTTTGTTAGACAACCATTGTTCAAGCAAAGCACTGGCGTGAACAAAATCATTATGGCTAGCATAGTAGGTAGCGCCCAAAATTAAAAACTCGCCATCCCTAGTCTCCTGATAAGCCCGTTCCAGCAGTGTCGGCAGCTCTCCTGCCTTGTCTGTTAAGTAAAATTGGTACAACTCAATTAGTTGTTCATACCCTCTTGGCTCTTTTGAATACTGTTCAGCGTAAGCTCTGGCGTCTTGTTCTGCGGCCTGATAATTTTTTTGCGCTTTGTGCACTGAAAACAGCTGTTCTAAAGCAGGGTGTTTATCGGCAGAAAGTTTTAGTGCTGTTTTAAAATTCCGTTCCGCAGACGCATAATCTTTTAAATTCATTTGAATTGCTCCGAGCTGAATATAACTTTGCGGCTCCCGCGGTTGCGCCGCCCTTTTAATAAAAGCAGCTTTTAGCGGCTGACGGATCTGCTCAAAACCAGCATCTTTGCGATGACTGACAACATACATCCAATAATTAACTTCTCCTTCTTTTACATAGTACAGCACAAAAAGAGCAATAAGGATTATTGCCACAGCAATAACGTTAAAAGTTCTTTTACGCATGCTGGTTTATTTAATATTATAGCGGGTTTTCAGCTCGGCAATATGAGCATTAAACGCTAACTTGCTTTGCTCCGGCGCGCCGTCAGCCACAATCTGCCAGTACTTAATGGCTTCAGCGTAGTTGCGTTCAATGTTTTCTAAAAAATTAGCATAGGCTTGGGCCACATTAATATTGGTATTGCTCCGGCTGATTGCCTCCAGGTAGAAAGTTCGCGCCTTTTGGTTATCCTTAATCTTAAAGGTATACAACTCTCCTAGCTCCAGCCAGTACTCTGGCTGGGTCGGCGCTATTTTAAACGCTTGTTGAAAAGCTTTTTCCGCGTCATCATAGCGGTCCATATTAGTATAGGTAATGGCTAAGTTGCGCCAGAAACGGGTATCGTCGGGATTGCGTTTAATGGCTAACTTAAAAGCGCTGACTGCTCCGTTATAGTCCTTGACTCCGGCGCGTAAAATCCCAATATCGTTATACAACAGAGAATTGTTCTTGCCGTGCTCTTTGTTGTTCATGACCTGCTGCCACTCATCCAGGCGTTGCTTCTTTTCAGCTTCAGTTAAGTGACTTGGCAAAAGCAAACGGGTGTCGTAGTAGTATTTGATTTTAGGGACTAACCAAAAAGCGGCAACTGCAATTACGACCACCGCACCTAACGCCACCCGGCGCCAATAGCGCTTCCACAAGGCCCGATACTTAATAATTGAAACAACAAGCAAGGTAACAGCGAGTACCAGCAAAACCCACAGGGCGGCATAGTGCTTAGCACTAAAAAAATGGCTTATATTTAGCCAAAAATGGTTCAAGGTTAAAATAGTATTGGATAGTAATTGCTTCATAATGTAAATCCTTTCCGTTAGATAGTATACAAAACAAAATCCCCTCCGGCAAGCCGGAGGGGATTTTTACCTTTTATTACTGGACCGTGCCGCCTAATTCATATTTTTGCAAATTCGCACTAATTACATTACCGGTCTTGTAGCCTTTAGCCGCGAGGTCGGCAGCTGATGAAAATTTAAGCTTCTTGCCATCGGAAATAAGGTAGTAGGTGGCACCATCTTTAACTAAGGTGCCGTCTCGGAATTTAACCAATGATCCTTGAGCCAAAGCTTTGTCCGCGGCATTGGCAGGCACGACCTTGGCAAAGGAGAAGCCATAAGTGTTGAATACCGCTTCTGACTCAAATCCTTGTCTGGCGTTTCCGCGCACCCACCAAATAGTTTTGCCATCAAGCACGAGCGCGCCTTCGGGGTGGGATTCAGTGCCAGAAGTAATCGCCACTCCCTCCGGGTAATCGGCCAGGAGGTGTGGTTAGGGATGCCGGGGTAGTAGCGTCAAATATCAACAAAAAATCAATCCGTAACAGCACAGGCCTTAATCATGTTTTCAGTTATAACTCTGGTTTTGGAACAATGAGCCGTAAGCGCTTTGCTGATAAAGTTTTCAAAACCTACATAAATAATCATTTTCTTTTTGATATCGATGGCGCATCTAATAGCTGGAATAATATCGGTATCAGACGAAATAATGTAGCACTCGTCGTATTCATCCAAAAATGCGCCTCTTAAAATATCAGTGGCAATTTTAACGTCCACGCCTTTTTCCGTATACACATTATCATGCTTCATCATAAAACCTTTATGGATAGCAATGCTTTGCAACATTAAGGTATTGAACAGGGCCATCTGGCCATTATACATGGACTTGGATTTAGGATTGTTTCGTTCGCGCTTAATTTCACCCACACAATACTCAATTGTTAAGTCATCTGTGGTATTAGTAATGAGCTCGGCCAACTTGCCATAGTTAAAGTTGGTAAGATGCACTTCTGGCACCAACCTCTTGGATTTATGGTAAAAATTGCTGCCGTCAAAGATAATTAATTTTTTGCTCATTGATTTCAGGTATTTAAAACCTCCGGGTCTTTTTACAGAAGCCGGAGGGGGTTAGCAACGTTACATATTCCGCTGACCAGATAGATATAGAATATCAACAATGCAAATATATATCTATATTAGAGGATATTACATGCCTTGTCAAGGGCGTGGTCAATTCTTGTACTGTTGCAGGGTTCGGGTTAATTTTTCAGTTTGTTAATGATTGAATTCGCCATTCCCTGCAGAGTGGCTTGCTTGATATCATAGCCTTAATTTCTTCTCTTGGTTAAAAAGTGGTCATGTCCCATTTCAAAGAGGAAGCAAGGGCCAGGAGGTGGGGTTAGGGGTGCCGGGGTGTTATTAGAAAGCCTTAGCATAATAGTCAAAAGCTCGCTTCAAACCACTACAATAATGCATTTTTTAAACAAACTTTGAGCGGTGGGATGTCTCGTTCAAAGCTTTCCCAAACGGTTAACGCGTTTATTGCCGCGTACTCATGTATGAGTACGTTCCTAAAGCCAGCAATATCTTTCCATGGAATTTCTGGATGTTGTTCTTTAAACGCTTCCGATAATCGCTTTACTGCTTCGCCAATAATCTCAAAGTCTCTTTCAACCGCGCGATACGCCTCTCGATTTTCTAAAAAATCCTCATATGTCAACCCTTGCGTAAAACTTTCAATTTCTGCAATAACGGACAAGATATCTTGTATGTACGCCTTATCTATTTTCATAAATGACCGTTGCATCTTTTAAAATATCATCTGCAAACGCTGGTTTTATAGCTCCGTACTCTACTAAATCCACCGGCTTGTTTAGGCTGGTTTCCAATCCCCGTTTTAAAGCAACAAACTGCACCAGGCTATGCGGTCTAGATACTTCTATTAGCATATCTACATCGCTCCCCGATGTATCTTCTCCCCGCGCCACACTACCAAAAATAGAGGCGCGGATAACTCGGTGCTCTTTAAGTAGCGGGGTTACTTTTTGTGCAATTTCTCTAATAGTCATGAATACAATATAGAAAACTTATAGGAAAAAAGCAAGGCGCCATCCAACCGCAAGGATCATGTAAACGCGTAAAGGACTGCCCTTCCGCCAGTTAGCGGATAAAGGACAGTCCTTTCATACTAGAGTTATTGTACAGTTCCGGCGGAATCGTAGGAAGAAAGATTTCCAGAAATGGCGTTGCCAGTCTTATAACCTTTAGCCGCGAGGTCGGCAGCTGATGAAAATTTAAGCTTCTTGCCGTCAGAAATAAGGTAGTAACTGGTACCGTCTTTTACTAAGGTGCCGTCTCGGAATTTAACCAATGATCCTTGAGCCAAAGCTTTGTCCGCGGCATTGGCAGGCACGACCTTGGCAAATGAGAAGCCATAAGTCTTGAATACCGCTTCTGACTCAAATCCTTGTCTGGCGTTTCCGCGCACCCACCAAATAGTTTTGCCATCAAGCACGAGCGCGCC
>ORMF012404424.1_pt1 | contig 15970 bp, 15 predicted proteins | sample 1779871 | NCBI WGS metagenome assembly ORMF01 (sample SAMEA104232316, study PRJEB22302) | groundwater metagenome | biome: forest; feature: aquifer; material: groundwater | place: USA | collected 2011-08-07 | depth 5.4 m
ACAATCATCAGATAAGACATAAACATCATTTGGGTTATATTGAGAAGGAAGAAGTTTTTCATCCATCACTAAAAATCTACGCATTTTTCTGCCGAGTTCCAGTTCTTTATGCATTCCTTGAGGTAGAAGATAACCTTCTGGAAGTCCCCAAATTTTGAGGTCATCGTTTAAGTAAAAATAAGGTGTTCTGTTACCATGACGAATCATTGTTGCGGCAAAAACAAGTTTATTGCCAGTAGTGTCTGTTTCTGTAGTTTTTGCAAAAACAGCGAGCGAGAACAGCATAACTGAACTCAATACCAAGGAAGTTAGTAATCTTTTTAGTTTCATCATTTCCCTTTCTTTAGTTTTTAGATGATGCCTTTTATTTCATTAAATTCACTATAAATGAATTTACCGTCAACTATTGTAGCAACAGCTTTTCCGATGACAGATTTACCGTTAAAAGGTGTATTTTTAGATTTTGAAAAAAACTTATTTTTGTCAATAACATGCTTTTTTTCAAGATCAAGTATTGTCAAGTCAGCTCTGCTTCCTTCAGTTATCATCCCAATTCCCAAGCCAAGAACTTCTGCTGGGCCTTGAGTAAATTTAGCAACGAGTTCAGGGAGTGTTAAAATTCCTTTGTGATACAGTTCAGTAAGGCATACTGAGACAGCTGTCTCAAGACCAACAACTCCAAAAGGAGCATAATCAAATTCTTTAAGTTTATCCGTTTCTGTATGTGGTGCATGATCGGTAGCTATAACAGAAATAGTATTATCTTTTAAGCCAGCTAATAATGCCTGCCTGTCAGATTCTGATCTGAGCGGAGGATTCATTTTGAAATTTGTATCAAAATCTTTGATGCATTCATCTGTTAGTGCAATATGATGCGGAGTAGCTTCTGCTGTTATTTGAACGCCTCGTTTTTGTGCCTCTCTAAGATACATTACGGACTCTTTTGTGCTTACGTGTTGTATATGCATTTTCCAATTTGCAGATTCAGATAAAATAATATCGCGAACGACCATAATTATTTCTGAAGCAGACGGAATTCCTTTGAGTCCTGTAATCGCTGCCCAATATCCGTTATGAACTTGTCCGCCTAGTGAAAGCGAATTGTCTTGGCAATGATCTAAAATTGGCAAACCAAAAGATTTTGAATATTCAAGGACATGAAACATAAGTTCATTGTCAATAAGACAGTTTCCGTCGTCAGTCAGGGCAAAAATTCCTGCTTTTTTCAAGCCTCCTATTCCTGTCATTTCTTTCCCTTCAGAACCTTTTGTGATGCATCCTGATGGCAAGACATTTACAACTGCATGTTTAAAACAGTGTCTATTAAGATATTCAATAGTGCCAGGATTATCAGCTTTTGGCGTTGTATTAGGCATTGCTAATATAGTTGTAAATCCTCCTGCTGCAGCAGCTTTTGTCCCAGTTTCAATGGTTTCTTTATCTGTATTTCCTGGCTGCCTGAGATGCACGTGCATATCTATAAGGCCTGGAGTTAACACTAATCCTTTTAAATTTAATCTAGTAGGAGATTTTACGCTTCCAGGGTCAATAATTTTGCCACTTTCTATTCCAATATCTTTTATTTCGTCAATTCCATTTTTGGGATCGATTACCCGTGCTTTTTCAAGTATATAATTATGATGTTGGCTCATAGTTTTAATTCCCCATTTGCTGTTTTTTTAAATTAAGGCATCCTGATACTAAATAGAGAACAGCCATTCTTACAGCAAGCCCATTTGTAACTTGTTGAAGTATTACAGACTGATTTCCATCTGCAATTTCAGAATCTAGCTCTACACCGCGGTTTATAGGTCCAGGATGCATTATAAGAGTTTCTGGTTTGACTAATTTTATTGTTTCACTGTTGACTCCAAAAAATGCGGCATATTCACCTATGCTTGGGAAAAACGAGGCTTGTTGTCTTTCATGCTGTATTCTTAGAAGATTAACTGCATCTGCATCGTGAAGAGCGTCTTTAAGGTTATCGCAGATACGCACACCAAGTTTTGTAAATTCTCTTGGTAAAAGTGTAGATGGACCGCCTATTGTGACTTTAGCCCCAAGTTTTATCAAACCGTAAATATTACTCCTTGCAACTCTGCTATGTCTTATATCGCCTATGATTGATATTTTAGAATTTTTTATTTCTTTGCCCATTTCTCTAAATTTTTCTCTTATGGTAAAAATATCAAGAAGTGCCTGAGTAGGATGTTCGTGTGCTCCGTCGCCGGCATTTATAATTCCACAACTTAGACGGTCCGATAAAAATTTATGTGCACCTGCAGCAGCGTGCCTCATCACAATTAAGTTAACTTGCAATGCTTCTATATTTTTTGCTGTATCTAAAAGAGTTTCTCCTTTTGTAAGACTGCTTGTCGATGCCGACATATTTACAATGTCTGCACTTAATCGTTGTTCTGCAAGCTCAAATGACGCACGCGTTCTCGTGCTCGGTTCAATAAAAAAATTAACAACTGTTTTGCCTCTTAATGCAGGGACTTTTTTAATGCTTCTTTCATTAACTTTTTTAAATTCTTCCGCAGTATCAAGTATAAGATTTATCTCTTCTACTGAAAGTTCGTTGATGCCAAGTAAATCTTTTCTGGTCCAAACTGTTTCGCTCATAAACTATTTAACCTCCATTGCTTTAACGTAAACTGAATCTTCGCCATCTTCTTCTACCAGCTTTACATAAACTCTTTTATTCGATGGAACATCGTATTTAATTCCGACATATTCTGCGTGTATAGGAAATTCTCTCCCCTTACGTTCAACTAAAACAGCTAATCTTATTGAGGCAGGTCTTCCGTAATCTGTTATTGCATCAAGTGCTGCCCTGATAGTTCTTCCACGCCAAAGAACGTCATCGACTAATACTATATGTCTAGCGTTTACATCAAAAGGGATGTTGGTTTCAAGTATTTTGGGGAGATTATTTCTCAGTCCTATATCATCTCGATACATACTTGTATCAATAAAGCCCAATAGAGGTTCATTACCTGTTAATTCGTTCAGTTTTGTAGCAAGCCTTCGTGCTAAAAAAGTTCCTCTGCATTGGATTCCTACCAAAGCCATTTCCTTTAGGCCGTCGCCATGGAAATTAACTGCGATGTCAGAAGCAAGTCTTTCAATAGCACGGAGTACTGATGCTGAATCCATCAAGCGATTTTTATCTGAAGCATTCATTCAATATCCCGTTTCATCGTTACATTTAAATAATAATGCGGCAGTTTACATTTGCAGCAGAAAAGATGATATTACACTAATTTAAATAAATGCAGATAAAACATCTATATCCCCAAAAATGCAAAATTTTTATAAGGTATCAATAAAATTAATTCTGTCAATCCTGTTTTGAGTTATTATCAAAAAATATACTTTTAAAAAGATATGAATTATTTTTAGACGTTAAATCGTATCGCAGAAAAAATATGTTTTTTTTTATCTATTTATTGAAAACAACACTCTTTTTGATATATTTAAATCCTTTGTTTGGATTAAAATAACGAAATTCAACAAGAAATAAACATTAATAATTTAACTAAAGTGCCTTCCACATACTAGGCAAAGGTGCTGCGAAAGAGATTGAAGGAGAAAAGATCATGTCTCAAAAAATCACAATACTGGATCTGCTTGAAGCAGGAGTTCATTTTGGACATCAGGTAAAACGTTGGAATCCAAAAATGAAAGACAACGTCTATGGAGTTAAAAACGGGATATCCATAATAGATTTGACAAAAACCATGGTACAACTGTCTGAAGCATGTAATTTCCTTCAAAGCACAGTTTATAACGGTGGCGAAATTCTTTTCGTAGGCACAAAGCGTCAGGCACAAGAAATAGTAAAACAAGCAGCAGAAAATGCAGGAATGCATTTTGTGACAGAGCGTTGGCTCGGCGGTCTTTTGACAAACAGTCAGACTATTCGTAAAAGCATTAATAAGATGCGTTCTATTGATAGAGAAATCGAAAATGCTGAAGGAAAACTTTCAAAGAAGGAAATCTCAACGCTTTCAAAAAAAACTGAAAAGCTTCACAAAAATCTTGATGGCATAAGCAAAATGAAAAGACTGCCTGCCGCATTAGTAGTAATTGACATATGCAACGAAGACATTGCTATCAAAGAAGCAAAAAAACTCAATATACCAATAGTTGGAATTGTTGATACAAATGGTAACCCTGAGTTGGCAAATTATCCTATTGCAGGAAATGATGATGCAATTAGATCAATTAAAATATTAACAACTGTTATTAGCGATTCAATAGGAGTAGCGGCAGAGCTTTATAAGCAGAAATCAGCAGAAGAAAAAGCTGAAAAAGCAAAAAAACGTGCAGATGAAGAAGAAGAAAGAGCTAAAAACAGAAAAGAAAAAGATGTCAAAAAAGCACCTGTTAAAAGAAAAGCACCTGCTAAGAAGGCTGCACCAAAAAAAATAGATGAAGCTTCAGAAGTAAAAATAGAAGAACCTGTTAATGTTGAGGCAACAATTTCTGCCGAATAATTTTTTATTTTTAACACAGTGCAACTAAAAATTCAGGAGATATCATAAAATGACAGAAATATCAGCTCAATTAGTAAAAGAGCTACGTGAAAAAACAGGTGCAGGCATGATGGACTGCAAAAAAGCATTAAAGGAATCCAATGGAGACCTTGAAGGTGCTGTAGATGTACTTAGAAAATCAGGTATAGCTAAAGCTGCTAAAAAGGCAGGACGCTCTGCTACTGAAGGTATTATTACTGCTATTGCAAATGAAAAAGGCGGAGCAATTATAGAGCTTCTCTGTGAAACTGATTTTGTAAGCAAAAATGAAAAATTCACTGCTTATGCAGATAAAGTTGTAAAACAGCTTTCAGAGTGCGGATGCGAAGGCAATGTATCTGAAAAACTTGCTGAAAAAGAAAAAGAAAATGTAATTACTCTTGTCGCTACAATAGGAGAAAATATTCAGTTAAGAAGAGCTGCCAGATGGCATGGAAAATGTGCTTCTTACCTTCATATGGGTGGACGTATCGGCGTTATGATTGAATATACTGGTAATGCTGCTTCAGAAGCACTTACTGATATTTGCATGCACATAGCAGCCTTTAACCCAACTTATGTTCGACCTGAAGAAATACCTGCAGCTGTTTTGGAAAGAGAAAAAGAGATCCATATGGCTCAACTTGAAGGTAAACCTGCTGAAATGGTAGCCAAAATTCTCCCAGGCAAAATTAATAAATGGCATAAGGATATATGCTTAAATGAACAGCCTTGGATACGTGATGATAAAAAATCTGTAAAACAGGCAAATCCTGGAATTACAGTTACACGTTTTGTAAGATGGGCAGTTGGAGAAGAAATCTAATTTATATCCAATTTGTTTAGTTTTTAAGCCAGGCAGTCAGCCTGGCTTTTTGTTTTCAATTATAACTCTATATCGGCTCTATAAAAATGCAGTTTGAACATCTTTACATACATATACCATTTTGCTTCTCAAAGTGCGATTATTGTGCTTTTCACTCTGTTACAGATAGAAGAAACGTAATTTCTTTTTTTAAAAAAATAGAACGCGAATTCGTATCTGCTTCAACAATCTGTAATTCTCTCAAAACTGTCTATATTGGCGGAGGCACACCAACTTCGTTGAGCGAAAATGAGCTTGAAAAACTCTTTCATTTAATAAAAAAGTATTTTATGCTGGATACTGACTGCGAAATATCAATTGAATGTAATCCTGAGACACTTACTTTGAGTAAACTTAACATTATATCTGCCCATGTGAATAGAATTTCTATTGGGGTACAAAGTTTCAATATCAACCATCGAAAAACTATTGGAAGATCTGGTGATATTAAAAATATTTATAAATCATTAGAACTTATTTCAGCTTCAAAAATAAAAAATATTTCATCTGATTTTATTTATGGCATTCCAGGACAAACTTTATTGGATTTTGAAGCGGATATTAATGAAATCAACAAATTTGAAATGAAACATATCTCTGCCTATTCGCTGACTTATGAAGAAGGCACTAAATTGGCAGGAGCTTTGCTCAAAGAAACCGCTGTTAAAGAAGACATTGAATTATATGTAGAAAAAATCTTTAAAAAATATGGTTTTTCAAGATATGAGATTTCAAATTTTGCTAAAAAAGGTTATGAATGCAGGCACAATTATGAAATTTGGTTTGGTTCTAATTATCTTGGAATTGGTCCTACTGCAACTTCATTTGATGGAATAAATAGATGGACAGAGCCAATGTTGAACCATTGGCTAAATAATTTATCACCAGAAATTGATGAAATATCGGTTGAGTTGCGATTTAAAGAAATATTTATTATGGGATTGCGAACAGTGAATGGTTGGCGGGTAGTAGAAAACTTTTCAGATGTGAAAACAAAAATATTTTCCAAGCTAGGCAATGAAGTTACGATAAATAAAGCAATTTGGGAGAGAATAAAAAATCCATTAATAAGTTTACAAGAAAATAAACTCATTTCATTTAAAAAAACCTCTAAATTATTAATAGTCAAAGCTACCAAAAAGGGGCTGCTATTTTGGAATGAAATCGCTTCTGAGATTATATAAAATTTTAAAATTATTTTTATATTCTCAAATGTTTTACAGACTCACCTGTATGAATGAGTTCTTTTAGTGAGTCAATTCCTATTTCTAGATGTTTTTCTACAAATTTAGCGCTTACATTTTTATCACTTTTATCTGTTTTAACCCCTTCAGGTGTCATTGGGCTGTCAGAAACAAGCAATAGTGCTCCATGTGGAATTTTGTTATAAAATCCGACAATAAAGATGGTAGCAGTTTCCATGTCAATTCCTGCTGCTCTGATTTTAGTCAAGTAGTTTTTAAATTCATTATCATGTTCCCATACTCTTCTATTAGTTGTATAAACGGTACCTGTCCAACAATTCAAATTATGTTTTTTAATCATAGCAGACAGTGCTAATTGAAGCGAAAATGAAGGAAGTGCAGGTACTTCAACCGGTAGGTAATCATTACTTGTACCTTCACCTCGTATTGCAGCAATAGGAATAATTAAATCACCTACTGATATTTTTTGTTTTAAACCACCGCATTTGCCTAAAAAAAGTGCAGCTTTGGGTTGTATACATGAAAGTAAATCCATAATTGTTGCTGCCATTGCACTTCCCATACCAAAGTTAACAATCGTTATACCTTCAGCTGTAGCAGTCTGCATGGGATTATTAAGACCACGAATTGGAACATTGAAGCGTGTGGCGAATTTGTTTACATAATCAGAAAAATTTGTCAAAAGTATGTGTGTTCCAAATTCTTCGAGTTTGGTTCCTGTGTACCGTGGAAGCCAATTTACCGTTATTTCTTCTTTAGTTTTCATCTATAAATTCTTCCTTTGCTTGGGATTAGTTACGGGAAAAGCAGTTTAATCCCTATTAAAATAAGAATTATTCCTCCGAATATTTCCATCTTATTCCCAATAAATTTTCCTATTTTCCTTCCAATAAAGCTTCCTATAATAGAAAGACAAAATGCAACTAATCCAATTAAAATGGAAGGAAAAAGGATTTTATATCCAACTAATGAAAAGCTCATACCAACAGCTAATGCATCAAGACTTGTTGCAATTGATAAAAGCAAAATTGAGTTAAAACTTATTTTTTTCGTCAAATTACATTCAGCAGGCTTAATTCCATTGCAGATCATTTTTATTCCAATAAATAAAAGAAGACAAAACGCAATAATAGTGTTTATTTTCAAGAAATACATCAAAAAATGTGCAGCTGCAAACCAACCAATGAGTGTCATTAAAAATTGAAATAAACCAAACATAAGGCTAGTCAATAAGGGACGATTTTCAGCTTTATAACCTGCTGAATTAACTATTGACACAGCAAAAGCGTCCATAGCCAAACCAATTGCAGTCAAGAATATTATAAAAAAATACATGAATTTTTATAAAACTTTTTAATATTTATACTTAAAGTATGTTAAATTTATGCCGTGAAATTTTTATAATTGAGCGTGAAGCAATGCTGTGCAATACCTAAATCTCAAAGCGTATGAGTATAAATAAAAGCAATATTCAACTGTAAAATTGAATACTGCTTTGAAATTTACTGTGAAATTTATTGTTAATATGCTGATTTGCTTTCAGCGCCTGTCATCATTGCTACGCCAGAACTTGTACCAATTCTTGTTGCTCCAGCCTTTATCATTTCGCTTGCAGTTGCAAAATCCCTGACAGCTCCTGAAGCTTTTACTTCTAGTCTGTCGCCAACTGTTTTTTTCATTAGTTCCACGTGATGCACTGTAGCACCGCCAGTACCAAATCCAGTTGATGTTTTTACGAAATCAGCACCTGCTTTTTCAGCCATTTGACATGCCTTTATTATTTCTTCATCTGAGAGGTAGCATGTTTCTAATATAACTTTTACGCAAATATCTTTTGGAATAGATGAAACAACAACTCTAATGTCACGTTCAACATATTCATAGTTGCTTGATTTCATAGCAGATACATTTAAAACCATATCTACCTCGTTTGCACCATCAGCAACTGCCTTGATAGCTTCAGCAGCTTTAGCTTCACTCGTAGATGCACCTAAAGGAAACCCAATGACAGTACAGACTTTGACGCTGCTGCCTTTTAAAAATTCTTTTGCAAAAGGCACGAAGTAAGGATTGATGCATACCGATGCAAACTTATATTTGTCAGCTTCTTCACAGAGCACTTTGACTTCATTTAAACTCGTTGTTGCTTTTAACGCTGTATGGTCTATATATTTTGCCATTTCTTTTACTGTTATCTTGTTCATCTTCTACTCCTTAATTATTTAATGTAAACACGCTAAATTAGAAATTAAACTGAAAATAGATAATTTTCAACTCCCATCTTTTGTTTGTTCGTCTATTCTTGATTTATAGAGAAGTTGAATTACCAAATATTAAGCTGCCTGTGCTCCCATAAGGACAATTCGGAGGGCATATATACCCTGCAATACTATACATATCATTGTTAGAACCTGAATCTGAGATATGAACAGTAACAACCCAGCCTTCATCGTTTACAGCTACAGTAGGAGTCATCCCATTTACAAAACTAGGAGGTGTGCTTGTTTCAGCATTAAATGTTCCTATTCCTGTAAAATTATCTCCTCCGCCTATAAGAGTTGAGGTAGTATTACATAAAGCTTCTAATCCTTTTATTACAGATAAATTGTTACCTGTAGAGTTTAACTCATTTATTATATCCGCAAGTATATTTTGAGCTTCAGATGATTGAGTATTTTGAACAAGTAAAACTGACCATTGTCCGCTGGGCGACACATCAGCCATTTGAGTGTTATTAGTCGTCATAAAAACGGCTCCTTCAAGTGTTGTTTGATATGGTATCCCCCCATTAGACCAATTGTATTGATCATAAGCTATTATGCTGTTATATGTCGCTTGCATAGTATTAGTTGTATAGTCCACAAGGTTATACCAATAGGTGCCATCGTAACCTGTCATGTTTGTATTCATGCCACTAGCGGAGCCATTAGTAAGAATTGATCCATTAGTATATTCTTGACTCCAAACTATATCCGATGATGATAAATTAGTGAAATTACCTAAAGTTAAGTTATTCCAATTATAGGTATAGTAGTAAAATCCATTTGGCGTAATAAACCTTAACCCAATGTACTCTTGTCCATTGTCGCTCACAAATTGTGGAAATACAGATTGACCGCAATAATTTATGTCTGATGGGAATGATGAACTTATAAGAGTTGTACCATACCAGGTGATACCTGTTGGTTCTTGTGTCGATGTTTGTTGACCTGTTTGAACCTGATTGTTTGAAAATTGAATTTGCCCAGCAGCCACCCATAATTGGTTAGAGTCATCATGCCCTGCGAAAAAAACTGCAACTTGCCCTGTGGGACCTACAAGCACTCTTGTCCAAGGATTACCCTGCGAAGTAGAACTTGAGACTGCGTCTAAAATAGAAATACTTGTAGATGTCCAATTAATCACAGGATTATTATTCATATTTTGATAATAACCTAAATCACACCAAAGTTGATCAGTAGCTGTTGATTGATGGCTTTCTACAACAATTCCATTTGAGTTTATTCCAACACCTAAGTCGTAACCTTGTTCGCTTGCAAATGTTGTTCCTGTCATTAATAGTCCTACTGCGCATAATAATACCATAATTAATCGTTTCATATTCATAATACTGTCCCTTTTACAATAAAAATTGAATTGTTTTTTGATTTTTCTAAATCATGTTTTATGCAATTAAAGCTTGGGCAAAATGCTAAGTGTTGCGATTTAATTAATATTTTTTTATATTCATTTTCCTTGTTGGTAATTCTGTCATTTAGGATTTTTAGATAATAAAATAGCAATAAGCATACTTGTCAGTTTTTTCCCATCTTAACCTCCCTTCGTATTAAATTTTTCTATTTTGCTTTGAAAGTGTTTTGTTTTTTAGTAAGACTTTCCCTATATTACGGATAATTTTGAGGCTAAAAATTAAAAGCGAATAGAAATAGAATAAAAAGTAAAATTGCGGACAATTGTACTTCAAAATAAGCTTTTTATTAAAAAACAGACAAAGGTCTTACTTATGTTCAAAAATGAAAAATTCAGGCAATTAAGAAAAGCAAGAAGAATAACTCAGTCATATGTTGCCAAGCTTATTGGAAAGTCGGAAAAGACAGTACAAAGATGGGAATCTGGAAAGACAGAGCCAACTGATTTTGAAATTAGAGAGATTGCAGGGTTGCTCACTACTTCTGTTGATACGATTTCCGATTTACAGACTAATAATGACATCATACAACTTTATTATCAGAATGTTGATAATTTGGAGATAATTGGATTTGATTTTTTATCAAAAACAGACTCTGAAAAACAAAAAAAAATGATGGAGCTTGGAGTTAACATCAAAATTCAAGAACATGAAATTGAGAGGTTGAGATTTGAGAATACAAAATTACGAGAAGTAAGTAATTCTCTTGAAATCATAATTATAAAAAAAGACAGAAATAGAAAAATAACCTATGTGAATGATAGATATTTATCTTTTTTTAACATATCTTCAAGGGCTTATGTTTTGGGAAAGCGTGATTCAGAAATATGGAATTCTTTTGCTGCCTGGTATGAACTTTCACTTTTTGAGAATAAGGTATTTAGTGATAATGTAACTATCAGAAATGAAATTATATCAATTCCAAAGTTTGGAGATATCAAAGGGAAAGGAATCGTGACAGTAAAACCTTTAAAAAATAACTCTAATCGAATTGAAGAGATATTGATCATTATTTCGGATATCACAGGAGAAACTTTTATGAGAGAAAAGTTTTTTTATATGGAGTCAATACTGAATAGGATGGATTATGCAATATGTATTGCTAAAACTACTCCTAATCTGCATACTATATATGTTAATGATGCTGTCAAAAATATATTTAATGTTGATAAAAGTCTATTCTACAAAGATTTCAATGCATGGAAAAACTTCATTCATCATCGCGATAAAAAGCTCGTTATAGATTCGCTAAAAAATAATTTGAGATGCTTTCAATATAGATTAAAAAATGATGATAACGATGAACTTTTGGTAAGGCATAAAATCTATAATAGTAGTATAAACTCCGAAAATATAATTTGCATTACATTTGAATGTATCGCAGGTCTGTAACAGTTCAGCCGTCTAGAATGCAGTTTAAAGTATAAAGATATATTTGAGTAGTTATAGATAAAAATCATCGTTTTGCCTACAAAAATAAATTATTTGTAATCTTGAATATAACTGGACTTTGTTGTATTTTTGATAACTTTTAAAATTCTTTAACGAGTTTTGGATAGTTATTTTTTGTACGGTTTTTACATGCACCCCCTTACCTCCCTTCAGCATAAAGCCGTACAAGATTTTCTTTCATAATAATTAATTAAACCTGTTTTTTCCCTCAGAACCCAGTATATAAAGAAATAAGTTTCTTTTTATTAACTTAATAACTATCTCTAAACTTATGTTTTTAAATGGTGACTATTATGTTGAAGACACATTTAATGATTAACTCTTTATTATGCGGTCAAGTTATTTCTTTGGGAAGTGGAAGTGCCGTTATAGAGCTGAAAACTTCTTTAGAAATGATTTCAGATGAGAAAAAGCTTATACATGGCGGTTTTATTTTTGGAGCTGCTGATTATTCCGCAATGTGTGCAGTTAATCATCCTAACGTGGTACTTGGTTCATCTGAAGTAAAATTTATCGCTCCTGTAAAATTGGGAGATCCCGTTGTTTTTAATGCAAAAATAGTAGAAAGCAAAGGTAAAAAGCAGATAGTAAACGTTGCTGGTACAGTTAATGCAAATATTGTCTTTGAAGGAATCTTTACGTGTTTTGTTCTTGAAAAACATGTCTTGGATTAACTGTTAAAGCAAAATGAATTTGACAAAGAGAAAAAAAGTGTAATTGTAAAAATCCTATTTTACATATAAATAAAACAGTTATAACTGAAATAACCCCATTGAAGAGAAATAATAATGAATGAAAAAACTAAAAAACTCGTAATAGTTGAATCGCCTACGAAAGCTAGAACAATAAGCAAAATACTTTCAGGTGATTTTGAGCTGACAGCTTCAATGGGGCATATTAGAGATTTGCCTGATAAGGTTTTGGGTATTGATATAGCAAATAATTTTAAACCTGAGTATGTAAATACAAATAAAAAAACAATATCTCAGCTTTCCAGTATGTCTGAAAATGCATCATCAATATATCTTGCAACAGACCCTGATAGAGAAGGCGAAGCTATAGCATGGCATATAAAAGAGGTATTATCCAAAAAATTTAAAGGTAATTTTGTCAGGGTTGAGTTTCATGAAATCACAAAAGATGCAATTAAAAAAGCATTTCAAAATACACGTGAAATTAATGAAAACTTGGTTGATGCACAGCAAGCCAGGAGAGTTTTAGACAGACTTGTTGGTTATCAAATAAGCCCACTTTTGTGGTCACAAGTCGCAAAACATGCTTCCGCTGGCAGAGTTCAGTCAGTTGCTTTGCGGATTATTTGTGAAAGAGAGAGAGAAAGAGAAACTTTTGTTCCCAAGGAATATTGGAACTTTACAGCAGATCTTTCGTGGAAAAATAATAAATTCAAAGCAAAATTATTTCATATAAATGATGATAAATTTGAAGTTTCTGATGAAGCAAAAGCAACTGAAATTTACAATGCCCTAATATCTCAAAAAAATTTAGTTGTCGATGAAATAAAAAAAGAGAATGTTAGAAAAAATCCCCATCCTCCATTTATTACAAGCACATTACAGCAAAGTGCAGGTAATACGTTAAGATTTTCCACTAAAAAAACCATGATGGTTGCACAGTCGCTTTATGAAGGTATTGAAATTAATGGAGAAAGTTTAGGGCTGATAACGTATATGAGAACAGATTCTTTCACCCTTTCTGAAGAGGCAAAAAGAAATTGTTGCGAATTTATTAAGTCAAATTATGGGAAAGACTATGCTCCTGAAAAGTTCAATTTTTATAAAAATAAATCATCTGCACAAGAAGCCCATGAAGCAATTAGACCAACGGATGTATTTAAAACACCTGATGCAGTGAAACGCTTTCTTGAACCTGATTTGTATGCTCTTTATAAGCTTATTTGGGAAAGATTTGTGGCAAGTCAAATGAGTCAGGCTATTATTGCGAGGACTACTGTTGATACCGCCGTTCTTGGCTCCGATAACAATAAATATACATTTAGAACAACAACAAATGCTGCTGTCTTTCAGGGGTTCATGAAGATTTCAGGTAATGATGACGAAGATAAAGATGAAATTTATGATTTCATTGTTGGAATTAATAAAGATGATAAATGCGATTTGCTTAATTTGAACAGCGAGCAAAAATTTACGGAGCCGCCAGCAAGATTTAGCGAACCTTCATTAATAAAGGAGCTTGAGGCTAACGGCATAGGAAGACCGTCAACATATTCGTCCATAATAAATACGATATTAACAAGAAGATACGTTAAAAAAGAGAAAGGGAGATTTATTCCAGAAGAGCTCGGGTTCAAGGTTAATGATTATCTTGTAAAAACAGTACCTAAATTATTTGATATAGGTTTTACTGCCGAAATGGAAAATAAGCTTGACTCTATAGAAGAGGGAAAAGTTAACTGGACTGAAATGATTTCACACTTTTATGACAATATGATTGGATGGTTGACTTCTGCTAAATATGAGTCTGCACCTGATCCTGAAAAGATAAGAGCTGCTATTGAAATAGGTAGTTTAATTAAGGAATGGGATACTCCTGAAAAGCTGGGCAGTAAGACGTATAATGACAAAAAGTTTTTTGGTTCAATTGTTAAACAATTTGAAAAAAATGGAAAAATAACTTCTAAGCAATGGGAAAGCCTTATTCAGATTTTATTGAAATACAAAAAACAAATTCCTACACTTTCTAAGGTGGCAAAAGACCTGAATTTTGATGAAGATTTATCTAGTGTAGATAAGAAAGTAAAAGAAAAGGAAGCCATTAAGGCAGAATTAGTAGTCCCAGATGAAATTTCTTCTGAATACAAAAAAGTGCTCAATGCCATAGATGAACTAAATCTCCCTGTAGGTAATGGCAAAGGCTTTACTGAGGGTGGCTTTGTGAAATCTCTAAAAAAACAGCTTGATTCAGGGAGAAATCTTTCCGAAAAACAGATTAATGTTTTGAAAAGAATAATAGTTGCTCACAGAGAGAATGTTGAGAATTTTGAAGAAACAGCCTCTATTTTTAATATAAACTTGTCAGAAGCAAAAGAATCTACTGCACGCCTTTCCCTTTCGGATGAGTTATTAAGAAAAATTTCTTCACAATTTAGTTATCTGGAAACAATAAAAGAATGGGCTAAGCCTGAGAAAAAAGGGCGTTGGACTATTGATGATAAAAAGTTTTATTCATCACTAAAAAAACAATTTGAGACGAAAAAAGAGCTTTCAGAAAAACAGATAGCTGCATTGGAAAAACTTGTCGGAAAATACAAATCCCAACCTAAAGACTAAAATTATTTGATCTTTCACTTTACGATACTGCATGGTATAATCTCAGAAAAAAATTTCACTAAATAATTGTTTTGAGTTATATCTTAGTGTATAATAAATACACATGCGTTAATCTAATTTAAGGGTGTATGGTATGAGAACAAATATCACAATTGATGATAAACTGATGGATGCCGCTTTACGATCTGGAGCGTATAGCTCAAAAAAAGAAGCTGTTGAAAAGGGGCTTAAACTCTTAGTAAACATGAATTCACAAAAAAAACTTTTAGAACTTGAAAGTTCAATTACATGGGATGGAGATCTTGATGAAATGAGGAGAGACTAATGGTCATAATTGATACCTCTGCATGGATTGAATTTTTTAATAAAAACAGCAATTTCCCTTCAATAAAAGAGCAGGTTCGCCTATGCCTAAGCAGTCATATCGTAGGTATTGGTGATCTCATATATTGCGAAATACTTCAAGGAATAAAACAAGATAAAGAAGCCGAAAAAGTGAAAACTTTTCTTTTAGGTCTTACCAGATACAATATGGTCAATTTTGAGCTTGCAGAATTTTCTGCTTCAAATTATAGATTGCTCAGGCAAAGAGGAATTACTGTTAGAAAAACAATAGATGTGCTAATAGCTTCTTTTTGCATAAAAAATGAGTTTCAACTACTTCACAATGATGCTGATTTTTCATATATTGAGGAATATCTCGGACTCAAAGCTTTTAATCAATTCTAACTTAACATACTTTTCACGCAGAAAATTAGAAAAGGCATAGCGAAGTTATTACAAAAATCGGGTTTTTGTGATAAAACAGCTTCATATCCGATATGAGTTTTCTAAAACTAATTAGTTATGGGTATTATTCATATGTCTAGAGCATGTATCTTACCTTTACCATGTAAAGGTGTAAGTATTGTTGAAAAATCAAAATTTCAAGA